>Ga0316622_100000653_pt1 | contig 20790 bp, 20 predicted proteins | sample OWC_Aug_OW2_C1_D_FD_207646 | JGI IMG/M metagenome (GOLD analysis project Ga0316622, IMG submission 207646) | Wetland soil microbial communities from Old Woman Creek delta, Ohio, United States - OWC_Aug_OW2_C1_D5_C | ecosystem: Environmental > Terrestrial > Soil > Wetlands | place: USA: Ohio... | reverse complement strand
CAGGTGGATGCCGCCCGCAGCGAACGTCAACGTCCCATCCTCGACGCGCGCCCCGTCGACACGCACGGCGCCCTGCTTGAGCTGCCGGAACGCCTCGCTCGTGCTCGGCACGAGCCCCGCGCCCTTCAGCACCTGCGCGATGCCGAGCGGCCCCGCCGCGGCCGTTAGCGTGATTTCTGCGACATCCTCAGGCAGCGCCCCCTGCTGGAATCGCGCAATGAACGCGTCGCGGGCCTGCGTACCGCTGCCTGCGCCGTGGAACCGGTCCACGATCTCGACGCCGAGCTCGAACTTGACGTCGCGCGGGTTGCGCCCGGCCGCGACCTCCTGCTTCAACCGCTCGAGGTCGGCGTTCGAACGGAACGACAGCAGGTCGAAATAGCGCCACATCAGCTCATCCGAGATCGACATCAGCTTGCCGAACATCTCGTCGGGCGCTTCGGTGATGCCGATGTAGTTGCCGAGCGACTTCGACATCTTGTTGACGCCGTCGAGGCCCTCGAGCAGCGGCATGGTCATGACCACCTGCGGTTCCTGGCCCGACGCTTCCTGCAGCTGCCGCCCGACCAGCAGGTTGAACTTCTGGTCGGTGCCGCCGAGCTCGACGTCCGCCTCGAGCGCGACCGAGTCGTAGCCCTGCACCAGCGGATAGAGGAACTCGTGGATCGCGATCGGCTGGCCGGCGCGGTAGCGCTTGGCGAAATCGTCGCGCTCGAGCATCCGGGCCACGGTGTGTTTCGCGGCGAGCTGGATCAGCCCGGCCGCGTTCATCGCGCCCATCCAGCGCGAATTGAAGTCGACCCGCGTCAGTGCCGGATCGAGGATCTTGAAGATCTGCGCCTGGTACGTCGCCGCGTTCGCCTTGACGTCGTCCGGCGTCAGCGGCGGGCGCGTCGCGTTGCGCCCGGTCGGGTCGCCGATCAGGCCCGTGAAGTCGCCGATCAGGAAGATCACCTCGTGCCCGAGCCGCTGGAACATCGCCATCTTGTTGATCAGCACGGTGTGCCCGAGGTGCAGGTCGGGCGCGGTCGGGTCGAAGCCCGCCTTGATGCGCAGCGGCCGGCCCTTGGCGAGCTTCTTCAGCAGGTCGGCCTCGGTAAGGATCTCTGCGGCACCGCGGCGCAGTTCGGCGAATTGATCAGGAGCGCTCAGCATGATTTTCGTGCACTCGGGCAGTGGGGCCGCCGGACTCTAGGGACTCGGGCACCGGCAGGCAATCCGGGCCGCACCCGCGAATCGCTTCACATTCCTGTCATTTGTGCTGCAAGCATCTGTGAAAACTGGGAAAAGTTCACATTTTTCAGTTGACGCGTGGCGCCTGCGCAACTACCTTAGCCGCAGTTTTTCGTGGGGATCGGCCCGTGCCAGACAACGAATCCCGCGGCGCCAGGCGCGCTGCGTCGCAAGCCTTTTCGGTCGGCCGTCGCTGGCTCGTGGCCGTCGCGGCGTTTCCGCCGCTCGCAGCCTTCGCCTATGTCGTCGCGACGCCGCCCGCCGGGGACCTGCCGCGTTCCGTCGATCTGACCGCCGTCGTCGTCGCCAGCACGACCCCGGCCGCCTCGATCCCGGTCATCGAAGGACCGGACAGCGTCGAAGTCACCGTGCAGCGCAACGACACGCTCGACCAGATCTTCCGCGCCACCGGCATCGACATTGCGACGCTGGCCGAACTGCGCACGTTGCCGGACGTGCGCAAGGCGCTCGACCTGCTGCGTCCCGGCGACATCATCACGCTCACGCACGCGAACGGCGCGCTCGAATCGCTGAACCGTCGCATCAGCGACACGTTGACGCTGTCCGTGTCCCGCGCGGGCGATGGATTCGCCGTCAATTACATCGAGAACCCGCTCGAGATCGGCGTCACTGGGCGCCGCGCGCGCATCGACTCGTCGCTGTTCGAGGCCGGGGTCGCCGCCGGCATCTCCGGCCAGACGATCATGGTGCTGGCCAACGAGATCTTCGGCTGGGACATCGACTTCGCGAACGAGATCCGCGAGGGCGACGAGTTCAGCGTGCTCTACGAGCAGAAGTACCAGGACGGGCAATACGTCAGCGACGGCCGCGTGCTCGCCGCGTCGTTCGTCAATCGCGGCAAGGTGCATCGAGCCGTCTGGTTCGAATCCGCCGACGGCAAGGTGCGTGGTTACTACACGCCCGAAGGCAAGGGCATGCGCAAGGCCTTCCTGCGCGCGCCGCTCGATTTCACGCGAATCAGCTCGCGCTTCAACCCGAATCGCCGGCACCCGATCACCGGCAAGGTGCGCGCGCACAAAGGCATCGATTACGCTGCACCGACCGGCACCCCGATCTATGCCGCGGGCGACGGCCGCATCGAGTTCGCCGGTCGCAAGGGCGGCTACGGCAACGCCGTGGTGATCAACCACGGCCGCAACATCACCACGCTGTATGCGCACATGTCGCGCTTCGGCAAGTCGGCGCGCAGCGGGCGTGCGGTGCGGCAGGGTGAAGTGATCGGCTACGTGGGCTCGACGGGGGCCTCGACGGGCCCGCACCTGCACTACGAGTACCGGATCAAGGGCGCGCACAAGAACCCGGAGTCGATCCCGCTGCCGAACACCGAGATCGCGACGGCCTACGTGAGCGAGTTCCGCGGCCAGGCCGAGACGACACTCGCGCAGCTCGAGATCGCCAGTTCGGTCGGCACCGGCACGCTCGCCAGCCTCTGAACGGTCCTGCCGGGGCCTGGCGCGGGCGTCAGGTCGCGCGCAGCCGGAAACCGACGGCCTGCAGGTAGGCCGCCTCCTGCTCGAGATCCGCGGCCGTGAGCGGATGCTCCGCCAGCCAGCCCTTTGGAAACGCCGCGTCCAGCGTGCGTCCCCGCGCCTTCAGCTCGATGGCCGGCAGGGCGCGTGGGCCCCGGCCCCGGTGCAGCAGCACCGCGAGTCGCAACAGCACGATCAGGAATTCCGCCTTGAGGTGCCAGGGCGGGATCAGGTCCTCGATGCTGCCGAGGTTCAACTTGCGCCGGTGACTGCCCACCACGGCCGCGAGCAACTGCTGCTCCTCGCGCGGGAACCCGGGCATGTCGCCGTACTGCAGCAGGTAGGCGCCGTGCTTGTGATAGTGCGAGTGGGCGATGTCCAGGCCGATCTCGTGCAGGCGCGCGGCCCAGCCAAGCACGAGATCGGCGAGCGGCTCGTCGAGCTTCCAGCCGGCGCGAACCTGGCGCAGGAACCCGAGTGCCGTCGCCTCGACGCGATCGGCCTGCGCCGCATCCACGTGGAAGCGCGCCTCCATCGCCCGCACGCTGCGCGCGCGCGCGTCCTCATCGGTCAACCGGCCGACCAGGTCGTAGAGCAGCCCTTCGCGCAACGCGCCGTCCGCGACGCGCATGCTGTCGATGCCGAGCATGTCGAAGATCTCGACCAGGATCGCGAGGCCGCCCGGCAGGATCTCCTGCCGTTCGGTCGCCAGCCCCGGCAGCCGCAGGCGAGTCACCTCGCCGGCGCGCAGGCACTCCCCGAGCAGCCATTCGATGCCCTCGCGCGTGATGTTGCCGCCGCCCGCGCCGCGGGCGAGCAGCGTGTCCGACACCGCGCGCATCGTTCCCGACGCGCCGATCGCCGTCTCCCAGCCCGGCCGCCGGAAGCGCGCCATGACCGGCTCGATCTCGAGCTGCGCGGCCGTCCGCGCGCGCTTCATGCGCTTCTCCGTCACCACGCCGTCCGCGAAATGCTGCGCGCTCATGCTGACGCAACCGATGTAGAGGCTGTCGAGCCGCTTCGCGGCCAGCCCTTCGCCGATGATCAGCTCGGTGCTGCCGCCGCCGATGTCGACGACCAGCCGTGGACCGCCGTCGCTCGGCGTCGTGTGCGCGACGCCAAGGTAGATCAGGCGCGCCTCTTCGACGCCGGAGATGATCTCGATCGGATGGCCGAGCGCCTCGCGCGCGCGGTCGAGGAAGGCACCCTTGCGACGGGCCTTGCGCAGCGTGTTGGTGCCGACGACACGCACGCGCTCGGCCCGCATGTCGTGCAGGCGCTGGCCGAAGCGCTCCAGGCACTGCAGCGCCCGGCCGACGGACTCGCGATTGAGGCGGCCCTGCGCGTCGAGGCCCGCGGCCAGCCGGACCATTTCACGCAGGCGGTCGACGATGACGAGCTGGCCGTGCGAATGACGCGCGACCACCATGTGGAAGCTGTTCGACCCGAGGTCGACCGCAGCGAGGACGTCGGGCAACGCGGGAAGCGGCCTGGCCAACCGGCGTCAGGCTGAGAACGAGGAGCCGCAGCCGCAGGTCGTCGTCGCATTCGGGTTGCGGATGACGAACTGCGCGCCCTCGAGGTCTTCCTTGTAGTCGATCTCGGCGCCGGCGAGGTACTGGAAGCTCATCGGGTCGACCAGCAGCTTCACGCCGCGCGTCTCGACGCAGGTGTCGCCCTCTTCCTCGTTCTCGTCGAACGTGAAGCCGTACTGGAAACCGGAGCAGCCGCCGCCGGAGACGAACACCCGCAGCTTGAGGTTCGGATTGCCCTCCTCCCGGATCAACTCGCCGACCTTGGTCGCGGCCATGTCGGTGAAGACGAGCAGCGGCGGCTGACCCGTCGGGCTCGCCTCGGTCGCTTCGTGCAGGGTCGTCATTGGTCGGGCTCCATCGCTACAGTCTCGAGTGGGCAGATCTTACCACCACCGCGGCGGGTCAAAGGACGGCCTGGCCGCCGACCTTCCACGGGAACGACTGCTGCATCGGCGATCGCAGCTTGCTCGAGCGCACCTGCACCTCGACCTCGAAGGCCTGGAAGCCCTCGGGCAGCGCGACTGCCTGCTCGATCGTCTGGAAGTAGCGGAACGAGAACGGCAGCTGAGCTTGCGGCCGGCCCAGCAGTTCACCGACCGTGTGGCGCGCCGGGCGCTCGCCCTGCATGCCGTGGATGACCAGCTGGGCGAGGCCGGCGGCGACGCTTTCGTGCCGCATCGACTGGATCAGGGTCAGCTTGAGCTGGTACTCGCCCGCATTGGCCCCCGGCTGGACCTCGAAGCGATGGATGCGCAGCCCCTGGACGCCATCCTCGGGCGAGACGATGCTGCGATAGAAGGCCAGGTCGTCGCCCTGGCGCGAAAGCTGCGATTGCAGGTCGCCCAGGGTCTTCTCGACCTGCCCATACGCCTCGCGATCGAGCTGGCGCGCCATCTCGAGCTCCGCGACCTTGGCATTGAGCCGGGCGTTCTCCTCCTCGAGCCGGGCGGCCTTGGTCGACGCTTCGCGACGCTCGAGCGCCAGCGCGGCCGCATCGACACCCGCGGCGAGCTGGCCACGGTGATACGCGAAAACGGAGCACAGCAGCACCACCAGCACGAACCCAGCCAGTCCCAGCCACTGCCAGCCTGACAACCGACCCAGCCGCAGGATCGTCGGTTGATCCGGCACTACTCGGCCGCCTCGACGGGCTCCGGCGTGGCCGGTCGCCGCCGGGCCGGCGGCCGCAGGACAGCGTCGGACCACCATTCGGGGCGCGGCGGCAATCCGTCTGGAAAAGCCTGCTGGCCCAGCTCCTCGAGTGCGCGCACGTAGACCGGGCGCTTGAAATAGATCACTTCACGCACCGGGGACCAGTAGTCGACCCAGCGCCAGCTGTCGAACTCGGGCTGCGAGGTCACGTCGAAGCGCAATCGGTCCTCGCCCCCCAGCATGCGCAGCAGGAACCAGCGCTGCTTCTGGCCGATGCACAGCGGGCGCGAGCGGCGGCGGACGTACTGGCGCGGCAATCGGTACCGCAACCAGCTGCGGGTGGCCGCGATCACCTCGACGTCGCCCGGCTCGAGGCCGACCTCTTCCCGCAGCTCGCGGAACAGCGCCTGCTCGGCCGTCTCGTCGCGCTGCACGCCGCCTTGTGGAAATTGCCAGCCGCGACCGTCGCTGCGACCGCCCAGGAAGACGTCGCCGCCGTCGCGGATCAGCACGATCCCGACGTTGGCGCGAAATCCCTGGGTGTCGATGAGGTCGCTCATTGTCTCGTAAGCTCTGGAGCCGCCTGATTTTTTCACATCCCATTGACGCGGGCCAAGACGGGTTTCACGCAACCCGCCTTGTGACCGGACGAGGCTGCAACGTAGGCTTGGACACGCCCGGAACCCGAAATGCACCGCCGCCTGCCGCTTTCCCTCGCCCTGCCCCTGCTTTTCCTCGCCTCGGCCGCCCTGCTGGGCCTGTCGCTCGCGCTGGGGAGCGTGCCGATTTCGCTGCCTGAGCTGACCTCCGTGCTGACGACCGACGCGCCGTCGCTGGCCCGGGACATCGTGCTCGAGCTGCGCCTGCCGCGGGCGATGGCCGCATTCGCGATCGGCGGCCTGCTGGCCCTGTCGGGGGCGATCCTGCAGGTGTTGCTGCGCAATCCGCTGGCCGATCCCTACGTGCTCGGCGTCTCGGGCGGCGCGTCGGTTGCGGCCCTCGTCGCGATCATGCTGGGCCTGCCCGCGGCCGCCGTGGACGGTTTCGCGGCCCTCGGCGCGCTGGCGGCCTGCCTGCTGGTCTTTGCGCTTGCACAGGGCCCGGGCGCCTGGACACCGACACGCTTGTTGCTGACCGGGATCGTCGTCGCGGCCGGCGCGGGCTCGATCGTGAGCCTGCTGCTTGCGCTCGGCGACGAGACACAGCTGCGCGGCATGGTGTTCTGGATGCTCGGCGACCTGTCGCGCGTGCAGCACTGGCCCTGGCTGCTGGCATTGCTCGGCGTGGCCGCCGCGGCCGGCGTTGCGCTCGGACGGCACCTGAACGTCCTCGCGCGCGGGCCGACACAGGCCGCCAGCGTGGGACTCGACGCGGGCCGGTTGCAGGTCCTGCTGTTCGTGCTGACCTCGGTGCTCACCGGCTGCGCCGTGAGCGCGGCTGGGAGCATTGGTTTCGTCGGCCTGGTAACGCCGCACCTCGTCCGGCTTGCGCTCGGCAGTGACAACAGGATCGTGCTGCCGGTGGCCGCCGTGCTCGGCGGCGTGGTGCTGATGACGGCCGATCTCGCCGCGCGCGTGCTGATCGCGCCGCGCCAACTGCCGGTCGGAGCGCTCACGGCGCTGGTGGGCGTGCCGCTGTTCCTGCTGCTGATGTCTCGCCAGCGCTCCTGACCGCGTCGAGCGGCGGGAAGGTCACCACGTGGTCGGTCGCGAGCCGCACGCCGATCTGCTCGCCGATGCGATGATCATGGTGGCTCGGCACCAGCGATAGCACTCTGCGCCCGCTCGGCAACTCCAGCGTGTAGAGGAAATCCGCGCCGCGGAACACGCGGTCGACGATGCGGGCGCGCAGCGGCGCGTCGTCGTCGTGCACGACGTCGTCGGGGCGCAGCAACACGTCCACCAGGCCGCCGCACACGGTCGTCTCGTGGCCTTCGCGCAATGGGCCGAGCTCGGTCTGCAGCAGGCCGCTGCCGTTGCAGCAGGCAGGCAGGAAGGACGCCTGGCCGACGAATTCCGCGGCGAAACGCGAGCACGGCCGGTGGTACAAGTCGTACGGCGCGCCCCATTGCTCCAGGCGGCCGCTGCGCATCAAGCCGATCCGGTCGGCGAGCGCGAATGCATCCTGCTGGTCGTGCGTCACGACCAGCGCGGTGGCGCCCAGCGACTTGAGCAGCACCCGCAACTCGCCGACCAGCCGCTCGCGCAGCGCCACGTCGAGGCTCGAGAAGGGTTCGTCGAGCAGCACCGTGGACGGCCGCGGTGCGAGCGCCCGGGCCAGCGCCACGCGTTGCTGCTGGCCGCCCGACAGCTGCGCCGGATAGGCGTCCGCGCAATCCGCGAGGCCGACCAGGTGCAGCAGTTCCTCCACGCGCGCACGACGCGCGGCCCTTGCCAGCGACTGCAACCCGAACTCGACGTTGCCACGCACGGTCAGGTGCGGGAACAGCGCGAGATCCTGGAACACGAGCCCGATGCCGCGCTCGTGCGGGGGCACGTCGACGCCCGGACCGGTGAGCAGCCGGCCCTGCGACAGCACGCGTCCGGAGTCGAGCGACTCGAACCCGGCGATGCAGCGCAGCGCCGTGGTCTTGCCGCAGCCGCTGGGGCCGAGCAGGCAGCCGATCTGGCCTTCCTCGAGTTCGAAGCTGACGCCGTCGAGCGCGCGGCGCTCGCCGAAGGCCCGCACGGCGTCGCGCAACTCAAGCCACATGAGTGACCCGCCTCGCCAGCAGCACCACGGGCAGCACGCCCGCAACGACGATCAGCACCGAGGGCAGCGCGGCCCGCTGCCACTCACCCTCGGCGGCCATCTCGAACACCCGCACCGCGAGCGTCTCGAAGCCGAACGGGCGCGTCATCAGCGTGATCGGCAGTTCCTTCATCAGGTCGACGAACACGAGCACCGCGGCCGCGAGCAGGCTGCCGCGCAGCAACGGGAAATGCACGCGGCGCAGCCGCGCGACGCCACGGACGCCGAGGTTCGCGGCGGCCTCGTCCAGGTTGTGGTGGATCCGGTCGAGCCCGCTTTCGACGGGACCGGTGCCGACCGCGAGGAAGCGCGCGAGGTACGCGATGAACATGGTGAGCAGCGTACCCTGCAGGAAGAGCTGCGGCGAAGTGGCCCCGAGCAGGCCCTCGAGCGCGGATTGCAGCCAGCCATTCAACGCAGCCACCGGCGCAAACAGGCCCACGGCGAGCACGGTGCCCGGAATCGCGTAACCGACGGTGGCGAAGCGGCCGAGGCCGCGTACCCATGGACGGCTCTCCCGCCGCAACGCGTAGCCGAGGACCAGCGCAGCCGCGACGACGACGAATGCCCCGGACGCGGCAATGGCGACGCTGCGCGCGGCGAAGGCCCAGTAGCGCGCATCGAGGTCCGTCGCGGCGTGCGCGATCGACCAGGCGAGCAATTGCGTCATCGGCAGCGCGAACGCCAGCAGCAGCACCAGCGTCGCGGCCAGCGTCGCGGCCAGGCCGTGCACACCGCGCAATCTCTGTCGCGGCAGGTCACCGCCCGGACGCTGGGTGGCGAAACCGCGCCCGCCGCGCAACCGGCGCTCGAGCCACACGCCGGACAGGGCCAGCAATCCCAGCAGCGCTGCCATCTGCAGCGCGGCGCTGATCGAGAACATGCCGAACCAGGCCCGGTAGATCGCCGTCGTGAAGGTGTCGACGTTGAGCGCGGCGACGACGCCGAAATCGGACAACGTCTCCATGCAGACGAGACCGACGCCGGCGGCAATGGCCGGCCTCGCCAGCGGCAGCAGCACTTTGCGGAACGCGGCGCGGCGATCGAGACCGAGCGACTGCGCCGCTTCGAGCGCGCGGGCACCGGCCGACTCGAAGGCCACCCGCGCGAGCATGTACACGTAAGGGTAGAGGCACAGCGTGAGCACCAGCGCCGCGCCGCCGAGCGAGCGGATCGGCGGCAGGCGCAGCGGCGCGTGCGTCGCGGCGCGCAACCACGACTGCAGCGGGCCCGCATAATCGAGCGCGCCCGCGAACACGACGGCGAGCACGTATCCCGGCACCGCGAGCGGCAGCAGCAGGGCCCAGGTGAACAGGGAGCGACCGGGGAAATCGTGGCCCGCGACGAGCCACGCGAGGCCCGTGCCGAGCAGCGCCGTCGCGGACCCGACGATCAGCAACAGCAGCGTCGTGTTCCAGGCGACGCGCGGCAGCACGTGCTGCAATTGGTGCTGCCAGACTTCGCCGGCCGGCGTCGCCCAGGCCAGGACCGCGGTCAGCAGCGGCAACAGTGCCGGCGCGGCCAGCAATCCCACGACCACGACGGCCGCGGCGCGGCGCGGGACGCAGCTCATGCGTCAGCGGTAGCCGGCGCGGTCCATCAGCCGTACGGCGGCCGGCTGCAGGCGCCCGGCTTCCGCGACGTTGATCAGGCTCGGCTCGAACGGGCCCCAGGACTGCACCAGCGGGTCGATCGTCGCCGCCGGGTTGGCCGGAAATTCCATGTTCACTGCGGCGAAATGCGCCTGGGCGGGCACGGCCGACAACCACTCGAGGAAGCGTGTGGCCGCCGCCGCCTGGCGCGAATGTTGCGTCACGCCGGCACCGGAGATGTTGACGTGCGTGCCACCGGCCCCCTGGTTGGCCCAGAACAGCTTGACCGGAAAGTCCGCGCGCTCCTTGACGATGCGGCCGAAGTAATACGTGTTGACGATGCCGACGTCGCACTGGCCGGCGGCGATGGCTTCGAGCAGTTGGGTGTCGTTCGCGAACACGTCGGTCGCCAGGTTCGCGACCCAGCCGCGCACCACCTGCTCGGCCTTCTGCTCACCGAGCGCAGCGATCATCGTGGCCACCAGTGACTGGTTGTAGACCTTCTTCGAGGTGCGCAGGCACAGGCGCCCTTTCCAGTCGGGTCCGGCGAGCCCGGCGTAGGTGTCGAGCTTCGCGGCATCGACGCGCGCAGGACTGTAAGCGATCGTCCGCGCCCGCATCGACAGCCCGAACCAGCGGTTACCCGGGTCGCGCAGGTGCGCCGGGATGTTCTTCGCGAGTTTCGCTGACGACACCGGCCGCAGCAGGCCGCGCTCGGCGGCATTCCACAACTCGCCTGCGTCGACCGTCATCAGCAAGTCCGCGGGGCTGTTGCGTCCCTCGGCCGCCAGGCGCTCGATCAGCACGGCGGCATCGCCCGTCGTGAACTTGACCTGCACGCCGGTCTCGCGCGTGTAGGCGTCGAAAACCGGCTTGATCAACTGCTCATTGCGCGCCGAATAGACGACCAGTGTTTCAGCTGCGGCCGGCAACACCGCAGCGGACAGGCTCAGTGCGGCGATCAGGACGGCAAGACGGTGCGAGACGGTGGCAATCATGGTGGCTAATCTATCAATGCAAATGATTCTCATTATATTCAGATTGAAGTATCAACGTCACGCGGGCCCGCTGGCGTCAAGGCACCAGGACCTCATAGCGATCGCCGCCCGCCTGCTTGGCCCGGTGCAACGTTGCCATGGCCTCGGCAAGCAATTGATCTGCCAATGCTTTTCGGTCCTGCCCCGGGACGGGCCGACAGCCTGCAATGCCGATCGAAACGCGCAGGTCCCAGGCCGTGCCCGACCCCGTCTCGACGGGTGCGCTGCGCACCGCCGCCAGGATCCGCTCCGCCAGTGGCGCGGCCTGGCGAGCGTCCGTTTCGGGCATCAGCACCACGAAGGTGTCGCTGGCCAGCCGGGCTGCCGAATCGCTGGCCCGAACCTGCGATTCGATCCTGGCCGCGATTTCGCGCAGCGCGTGATCCCCGGCCGACTGGCCGCGTGCATCGTTGAGCGCCTGCAGGCGATCGATATCTACGACGAGGCAGGCGATGCAGCCGCCGTCGCGCTCGCGACGCGCGACCTCCTCGCGCAGCCGTGTCTGCAGGTAGCGCTGCGAATTCCAGCCCGTGAGTGGATCGACGAGCCCACCGCGCAGCACGCGCGCGCGGTCGAGCTGTCCCTCGAGGCTCGCGATGACGACGTCGGCGGCGTGCGCGAGCAGCGGGGCCTCGATGCCACCGAGCACCGGCCGCGCGTCGCGCGTCGCGGCATTCAGCAATCCAACGACGTGCTCGCCGCGGTGCAACGGCAGGATCAGCACGTTGCGCAGAGCCGTGTGGTGCGGGAACAGCAATGCATGGTCGGCCGCATGGTATGCGCCACGCCAGGCGTCCTGCAGCGACAGCAGGTGCGGCGCGAGGCCCGCGAGACTCGCGACGAACGACAGTGGCGGAGCCGGGTCGCCGGCCGCGTCGCCACCTGCGACGAGTTGCCGCAATTCGTGGGTTGGGTCGGCCATCAGCAGCGCAACGTAGTCTGCGCCTGTTGCGTCCCCCGGCAGGCGCGCCACGCGCTCGAGCCACTGCTCGAGCGACGCCGCCCGCAGCAGCTCCCGCTCCCAGGACAGCAAGCGTTCGAACGGCGTGCTCAACCCGATGCCTCGCGCGCGGCCTGGCGGACCTGCAGGTATTCCTGTCCGCGGCGCATCATCTCCGTGAAGCGCGGCGCATCGTGCTCGCGCACGGCACGGTGCAGCCGCTCGACGGCCGCGCTCAGCGCACGCAGAGACTCCTCGCCGTACGCATTGAGGCTCTGGATCTCGTAGTAGAGGTCGGGATTCTCCGCGGCCACGCGCGTCGCGACGTCGAGCTGGGCGTCGAAGGTCGTGCTCGACATGCGCGCGAGCCGCGGCGCGGCCTCGCCGCTCTCGGCGAGCGCGGTGAAGAACGCGATGTTGAGCGCGTGCGACAGGCCGAGCACGAACGCGATCAGCCGATCGTGCTCGTCGAGTCCCATGACCACGAGGTCGGCCATCGTCGACGCGAACAGGCTGCGCGCCTCCGCGAGCGCCTCGGCATCGCCGAGGTCGATGAAGATGACGTGCCGGCCCGACAGCAGTGCCGTGTCGGGGCCGAACATCGGATGCACCGAGGTGACACTCACGCCGGCATCGTGCAGCGCCGCGAGGCCGGCCCGCAGCGGCGTCTTGAGCGAACCGATGTCGAACACCACGCCGCGTGGCCGGCGCGCCGCGAGTTGCGTCAGCACGTCACCCGCCACCTTGAGCGGCGTGGCGACCACGATCAGGTCGTCCTCGAGCCGGCTGTTGCGCCAGTCGGCCAGCCACTCGTAGCCTGCGATCTCCCCGGCCGGGTCGGCAATCGTGATCCGGAACCCCTGCGAGGCCAGGAAGTCCGCCATCCAGCGGCCCATCTTGCCGCGCCCGCCGATCACCAGCGCGCTGCGGCCCGAACCGCGGCCCTGTGCGGCGACGCGGGCCTGCTCCTGGGTCGTCAGCGAGCCGCGGATCAGTGACTGCAAAATTGACTCGGCGAGCGCCGGCGCCACGCCGAGCGCCTCCGCGTCGCGCCGGGCCTTGATCAATACCTCGCGCTCGCGGCCGAAGTCGCGCGTCGACTGGCCGGTGGCGCGCTTGACGGCGGCGATCTCGGTGCTGATCGACTGGCGCTCCGCGACCAGTTCGAGCAGTTGCCGGTCGAGGACATCGAGGCGCGTGCGCAGTTCTTCGAGCGATTTCATGCCGGGTCCGGGAGGCCTCGATCCCGTTCTTTTACCGGGCCGGACCGCGCGCCGCAAGCGAGCCTGCCGCATGCGTTGCGCGGGCCACGCTCGGGCATAATCCGCGCTCCCACCTGCCGACTGGGCACCGCGATGCTGAGCAAAGGTTTCCTGCCCGCCACCCTGCCCGACGACCCGATGCCGCTGTTCGGGCAATGGTTCGACGGCGCGCGACAGGCCAAGGCGCAACCGAACCCCGATGCGATGGCGCTGGCCACGGCCACGCCGGACGGCAAGCCATCCGTGCGCATCGTCCTGTGCAAGAAGTTGATTCCGGCGCCGGGGTTCATCGTCTTCTTCACGAATTACGACAGCCGCAAGGGCGCGGAACTCGCCGCGAATCCGCGCGCCTCGGCCGTGTTCCACTGGGATGCGTTCGGTCGGCAGGTGCGCATCGAAGGGCCGATCGTGCGCTCGCCGGCAGACGAGAGCGACGAGTACTTCGCGAGCCGCGCGCTCGACAGCCGGATCGGTGCGTGGGCGAGCCTGCAGAGCCAGCCGCTCGATGCACGGCGCACGCTGCTGAAGCGCGTCGCGGTCGAGGCTGTCCGCTTCGGCACCAGCGTGCCGCGACCGCCGCACTGGGGCGGCTACCGGCTGTGGCCCGAGTCCGTCGAACTGTGGATCGAGGGGCCCTTCCGGGTGCACGACCGCGCGCGCTGGACCCGCTCGCTCGTGCCCGCCGGCGACGACGGTTTCGTGCCGGGGCCGTGGCAGGCAACGCGATTGTTCCCCTGAGGGCGTGGCCGCACGCACTTTCTTCGGCACGCTGCGCATCGCGATCCTGCTCGCGGTGCTCGTCTTCGTGGCACTCGGCGCCTGGCTCGACAAGCGCCGCAGCACCGATTGGGACTCGACGTTACGCGTGACCGTCTATCCGATCGCTGCGGCCACGGATGAGGCGGCCAGCGGCTACCTGGCCACGCTGGACGAGGCGGACTTCGACGCGCTCGAGGTTTTCTTCGCGAACGAGGCCCGCCGCCACGGCCTCGCACTCGATGAGCCGGTGCGGGTGCGTCTCTCGCGCGCGGCACCGGGCTTGCCACCTGCGGCGCCGTCAGACCCGGGACCCCTCAGCGTCGCGGCGTGGAGCCTGCGTTTCCGCTACTGGGCATCGCGAGTGGCCGCCAGCGATCCGCTGCCGACGCCGGACGTGCAGGTCTTCGCGCTGTATCACGCGCCCGACGGCGGCTACGCCGTACCCGACTCCCTCGGGCTCAGCAAGGGACTGATGGCGGTCACGCACCTGTATGCCGACCCGCGCGTGCGCGGCAGCAATCACGTCGTGCTCGCGCACGAGTTGCTGCACACACTCGGCGCGACGGACAAATACCAGGGCGGCACCGGGCAACCGCTGGACCCGGTCGGCCTCGGCGACCCCGAGCTGTCGCCGCGCTATCCGCAGCGCCGTGGCGAAATCATGGCCGGACGCATCGCGGTCAACGCGCGCGAGGCCCAGATCCCGGATGGCTTGCAGCAGATGGTCGTGGGGCCCGTGACCGCACACGAGATCGGGTGGGCGAAGTGAGCACGAGTCGCCCGGCGCCCGTGCTCGAATGCCGCGGCCTGACCGTGCGAGTGCCCGGACGCGAACTCGTGCGCGGCCTCGATGCATCGCTCGGCGCGGGCCGCGTGATCGCGATCCTCGGTCGCAACGGCGCCGGCAAGAGTTCACTGCTGCACGTGCTGGCGGGTTTACGGCCGGCCGCGGCGGGCGTCGTCATGCTGCGCGGCCGGCCGCTCGGCGAGTGGCGTCGCCGGGACCTCGCGCGGCACATCGGCCTGCTGCCGCAAGCGAGCGAGGATCCGTTCCCGGGCACCGTGCTCGAGACCGCGCTCGTCGGTCGCCATCCGCACCTGGACTTCTGGGCCTGGGAAGGCGCCGCAGACCTGGCCGTCGCGCATCGCTGCCTGGCCGCAATGGATCTCGACGGCCTCGACTCCCGCGACATCGCGACGCTCTCCGGTGGCGAGCGTCGCCGGCTCGCGATCGCCACCCTGCTCACACAGGATCCGCAGGTCTTCCTGCTCGACGAACCGATCCAGCAACTCGATCCGCAGCATCAGCTCGCAGTCCTGTCGCAGTTGCGGGCACTGGCCGCCACCGGCCGCACCGTGGTGATGAGCCTGCACGACGCCGGGCTCGCCGCGCGCTATGCCGATGAGTGCTGGCTGTTGTTCGGCGACGGGCGCTGGTCCAGCGGATCGACCGGGGAGGTGCTCGACGAGGCGTCGATCGGCCGCCTCTACGGAATTACCGTCAAGGAACTGCGCTGGAACGAGGGTCGCACGTTCGTGCCGGCCTGAACCGTGTCTCGCGACTAGACGGTGATCTCGATCCGGTTGCCGTCGGGGTCGAGGACCACGCTCTCGTAATACCCGTCGCCCGTGCGGCGCGGCCCATCGAGTACCGGATGGCCCGCCGCGCCGATCTCGCGCGTCAGCGCGTCCACTCGCTGCTCGGACCCGACGGACACGGCAAGGTGCGTCAATCCGTGGCGTTGTGCGCCGGGCTGCGCGTGCGCGGGGTTGCCGTATGGCGGCCCGGGGCGGGCACCGAAATACTTCACATAGAAATCCCGCAGGCGGGTGATGTCCTGCGTCCACAGTGCGACGTGTTCGATGCGCGGCATGGTGTCGGCAACCTCCCGCTCGAATCTCCTCAGTGAACTGACGTTCGTGAGAACACGTTCAGCACGATCACGCCCGCCATGATCAGCCCGATGCCGAAAACCGCGGCGGCATCGAGCGTCTGCCCGAAAGCGAGCCAGCCGATCACCGAGATCAGCACGATGCCGACGCCGGACCAGACGGCGTAAGCGACGCCGACCGGGATGCCCCGCAGCGCGAGCGACAGGAAATAGAACGCGATGCCGTAGCCCGCGATCACGACCAGCGATGGCCCCAGGCGCGTGAAGCCGTCCGCCGCCTTCAGCGCCGAGGTCGCGATGACCTCGGCGACGATCGCGATCGACAGCAAGAGCCAGTTCATCGCACGTCTCCAGCCGCCGGGCCGTCGCCTCACCCGACTAGGCGAGCGGGATCCGCTGCGCGTTCGCGCTGAGCCACTGCGCAAACGTCTGCAACCGCGGGTTCAATGCACGCGACGCCTCCACGCTGCGCGCGGCGCAGAAGTCGGCATTGAAGTCGCGCTTGAACTGGAACATGTTGCCGAGGTCGTCCGCGCCCGGGAAACCGAAGCCGCGATAGACGTCGGGCGGCACGTCGATGTGGCGCACCTCGCGACCGAGCGCTTGCGTCAGCGCTGCAGCCATCTCGGCACCGGTCAAGTGCTCGCCGGCAATGCCGACGGTCTGGCCGATCAGGTCGCCACCGCGCCGAAAGACACCGTGTGCGCAGCGGCCGATGTCCTCGGCCGCGATGCCGGGCAGCTTCGCCTGGCCCATCGGCAGCACGAAATCGAGCTTGCCATCGGCGGCCGGCTTGGGGCCCGAGCCGAAGAAGATCAGGTTGTCCCAGTAGAACGACGTCAGCAGGAACGTGGTCGGCACGCCGGCATCGTGGAAGAACTGGTCGGCTTCGCCCTTGGCATCGAAGTGCGGCACCTTGTAGCGGCCCATCAGTGTCGGCATCCGCGGGTCGTCGAGCTGCATCCAGCGGCGCGTGTCTTCGAGCGTGGACCAGATCACGTGCTGCAGGCCGGCCGCGCGCGCGGCCCGTGCCATCAGGCGTGCCTCCGCCAGTTCACGCTCCGGCGAAAAGTGCGCCCAGAAGAACGTCACGCAGTAGGCGCCGTAGGCGCCGGCGAAGGCGCGCTCGACCGCTGCAGCATCGTCGAGATTCGCGGCGACGACCTCGGCCCCGGCGGCCGCGAGCGCGCGCGCCGCGTCCGAGTTCAGGTCACGCGTGACGGCGCGCACCGCGAACGGTCCGTCCGGGTCCGCAAGGATCGAACGCGCAAGGCCGCCGCCCTGCGCGCCGGTCGCGCCGAAGATCGTGATGATTTTCTTCGTGCTCATTCGCTGCCCCCCTCACTGCGAGATTGCCGAGAGCACCGCCTGGTGCAGGCGGCCGTTGCTGGCGAGCACCGAAGTACTCGCGAGGCCGAGCGGTTGGCCGGCGAGGTCCGTGAAGCGGCCGCCGGCAGCCTCGACGATGACCGCGCAGGCGCCGACGTCGAGGATGTTGACGTCCGATTCGACGACCGCGTCGATCTTGCCGGCCGCCAGCAGGTGATAGTGCAGGAAGTCGCCGTAGCCACGGATGCGGTTCAAGCGCCCGATCAGTTGGCCGAAAGCCGGCCACTGCGGGCCCGTCGCAAACGTCTTCAAGTTGCCGGTCGACAGCGCTGCGGCCTCGATCGCGTCGATCTCGCTGACGCGGATCGGCTGGTCATTGAGCCACGCGCCGACGCCGATCTCGCCGTAGGCGAGTTCACCGTAAGCCGGGGCCGACGAGACGCCGACCACGAGCCGCCCGCGGTGCATCAGCGCGATCTGCGTCGAGAACATCGGGTACTCGCGCACGAAGGCCTTGGTGCCGTCGATCGGATCGACGATCCAGACGAATTCCGCGTCGATGTCGGTCGAGCCGGTTTCCTCGCCATGGAACCCGTGGCCGGGATGCCGCGCCGCAATGACCGAGCGGATCGTGCGCTCGGTCTCGACGTCGGCCTCCGTCACCGGCGACTTGTCGGCCTTGATCGTGATCGCGAGGTTCGACCGGTAGTAGTGGCGCACGATGTCGGCGGCGGCGCGGGCCGCTTCGAGGGCGGTGGCGAGGTGCGGTGAGTGGGACATCGGAAGGGGATGGGGGATGGGGGATGGGGGGATAGTTTGCACCGGAGCTGCGCTTGACACACCTGCACGCGTTGCCTACCTTGCGCGACACGTCAGGTGATCCCGCGCGGCTCGCGCGGGAGAACGGGAAGCCGGTCCAATTCCGGCGCTGCCCCCGCAACGGTAGTCGAGTCGAGCCAGCATCGGCCGGAGTTCCTCCGGCACCCACTGCGAGCTGATCGCGGGAAGGGGATGCAGGCGGGACCGTGGAGGTCCACTCGAGAGTCCGGAGACCGGCCTGGCGTACGAGACCAGCCTCGCGGAGGGCGAGCGGCCGGGTTCCGCGCGCCGTGCGCGCTCCCCTGCCACCCGACTCCCCCGGCTGGATAAGAACACTGGCCCTGCGGGCGTGCATGGGGTGTCTATGGCGACTTCGCGGTTGCATTTTCTTGCGGTGCCGGGCCTGTCGTTGCTCGCAACTGCAATTGCCCTCGCCGACGGCACCGCGCCGACCGGCAATCACGTCATCGTGACCGCGACGCGCGTGCCGACGCCAATGGACGAGGTTCTGGCGCCGGTCATCGTGATCGACCGCGCGGCGATCGAGCGCAGCGTCGCGGGCGATGCCACGGACCTGCTGCGCTTTCATGCCGGACTCGACCTCGGTCGCAACGGCGGACCGGGCCAGACCACGGCCGTATTCATCCGCGGCGCCGAGAGCAATCACACGCTGGTGCTCGTGGACGGCGTGCGGATCAACCCGGGCACGATCGGGCTCGCGGCGCTGCAGAACCTCTCGCCAGCGCTGATCGAGCGCATCGAGATCGTCAAGGGCCCGCGCTCGGCGCTGTACGGGTCGGATGCGATTGGCGGCGTGATCAACGTGATCACGCGGCGTGGCGCGCGCGACGGCTGGGCGGCCGAAGTCGGCTACGGTGACTACGAGACTCGGCAGGCGAGCCTGAACGGCGGGGTCGTTTCAGACCGGTTCGAGTTCGACCTCGGCGTGGCCTGGCTCGACAGTGCCGGGTTCCCGACCCGAACGACCGACGACACGGACCGCGGCTACGAAAACCTGAGCGCGAACGCGCAGCTGCGGGCCGACGTCGGTCGCGCCGAGGTGGCACTGCGCCATTGGCGGGCCGAAGGCACGTCGGAGTACTCGGATTTCTTCCTGACGCCGGTGGACCAGGATTTCGAGACGTCCACCAGCGCGCTCAACGTCGCGTGGCCCGTCGGCGAGGCAGCACGCGCGCAGGTCACGACGACCCGGCTCGAGGACCGCATCCAGCAGAACCAGTCGCCCGACTACCTGCGCACCGAACGCAACAGCGTGGACGCGCAGTTCGATTGGCAGGCCTCGCCACTGCACGAGCTCAGTTTCGGCGCGCTGTTTGCGCGCGAGCGGGCGAGCAGCGAATCCTACGGCGACCGCATGCGCGCAGAGACCGACTCGGTGAATCTTTTCGTGCAGGACCGCATCCAGACCGGCGCACACCGCGCGCTGCTCGCCCTCGGCTACGCCGATCACGAGACGGCCGGCGACGCCGTGACCTGGAACCTCGAGTACGGCTACCTGCTGCGCTCCGGCACGCTGCTGTACGGGCTTTCCGGGGCTGGCTTCCGCGCACCCGATGCGACCGACCGCTACGGATTCGGCGGCAATCCGGCGCTCGAACCGGAGCAGTCGCGCAACATCGAATTCGGCGTGCGGCACCGGATCGATCCGCGTCATTCCGTGTCGCTCGCCGCGTTTCGCAACGACATCGACGACCTGATCGAGTTCGTGACACTCTCCTACGACCCGTTCGCGGGCGAGAATCGCAACGTGGACGAGGCGCGCATCGAGGGCATCGAAGCCGCCTACGAGTTCGCGGACGGACCCTGGCGAGCGCGCGTGGAAGCGATCCACCAGGACCCGCGCAATCGCACGACCGGCACTCAGCTGATGCGCCGTGCGCGTGACAGCGTCACGGCGTCGGTGCAGCGTACGATCGGACCGGTGGCACTCGGGCTGGACGTGCTCGCAGCGGGGGAACGCAAAGACTTCGGCTTCCCATCGCCGGTGACACTCGACAGTTACATGCTCGCGAACCTCACGGCAAGCTGGCAGGTCACGCGTTCGCTGGCGCTTCTGGGCCGCATCGAGAACCTGTTCGACGAGCAGTACGAACTCGCGGACACCTTCAACACGCCCGACCGGGGCGTTTACGTCTCCGTGCGCTACGCGCCCGGTCGCAGCGCAGGCGTGGCCGTTGCCGCGCACCACCCTCGCCAGGAGCAGACATGGGCCACCGACTGAGCAGGATCTACACGCGCACGGGTGACGACGGCAGCACGGGGCTGGGCGACGGCATGCGGGTACCGAAGGAGCACCTGCGCGTCGAGGCCTACGGGACCGTGGACGAAGCGAACAGCGCGGTGGGCCTCGTGCTCGCCGTGACCGGCCTGCCGCAACCCGTCGTCGATTGTCTCACCGACGTGCAGCACGACCTGTTCGACCTGGGCGGGGAACTCTGCATGCCCGGCTACCGCGTCATCACCGATCAGTACGTGGACCGGCTGGAACAAGTGCTCGACCGTTTCAACGCGGACCTGCCGCCCCTCAAGGATTTCATCCTGCCGGGCGGCGGCCCGGCCGCCGCGGCCTGCCACCTTGCCCGCACCGTGACGCGGCGGGCCGAGCGCCGCGTGTGGGCCCTCGCCCGTGCCGAGGACGTGGCCGCCGAAGTGCCGCGCTACCTGAACCGGCTCTCCGACCTGCTGTTCGTGATCGCGCGCGTGCTGGCGCGGCACGAGAACGGCACCGAGGTGCTCTGGCGCCATCGGCGCTAGAGCGTGCGAAGGCGCCGGCGCGCATCGTCGAGCGCGCCGCAGACCGAGCGCACTCCGTCGACCATCCGCGGCGTGGCCCGAGTCACCGTGTCCGACGGCATCGAGTAGATTGCGCCGGCACGGACGGCGGCGAGCTGCGGCCAGCGCTGCCAGGCCGACTGCGGGTCCGCAATCGTGTCGTCGGTGCTCAGGATCACCTGCGGATTGCGCGCCAGCACCGCTTC
>Ga0316622_100000651_pt1 | contig 20825 bp, 11 predicted proteins | sample OWC_Aug_OW2_C1_D_FD_207646 | JGI IMG/M metagenome (GOLD analysis project Ga0316622, IMG submission 207646) | Wetland soil microbial communities from Old Woman Creek delta, Ohio, United States - OWC_Aug_OW2_C1_D5_C | ecosystem: Environmental > Terrestrial > Soil > Wetlands | place: USA: Ohio... | reverse complement strand
AGCTCGGCCAGCGGACTGCCCGGCATGTCGGCGAGGAGCGCGAGATGGGCGCGCGCTTCCGGATAGCAGATGTCGTTCGAGGCGGGCAGCGAGTTGACGACGAGGGCGACCTCCCAGCGCCGCGCGAAGTAGACGGCCGCGGGCAGGACCCCGAGCAGGAAGTCGGCGCCCGCGTTGTCGGCGAAGAGCAGCATCCGTCCGGCCGGAGGGCCGGCGAGCGGACGCGCCGCCCCGCGCAGGAACTCCGCGCGAGCCGGCTCCATGCGGGCGAGCGACCGGCGCGCCGCCTGGGTGAACCGCCGCCGGGCCGCAGCGTCGTCATGGCCGCCCGCCCGGTAGGCTTCGCGCGTCGCGTGCGAGCCGAGATCGAAGAGATTGCCGGCCAGCATCCAACCCAGGATGCGCGCGGCGGCGCCCGGCTCCGGCGACCCCGCTCCCGCCTGCCAGGCCCGCTCGATCGCCGGGCCCGCCGCGGGAAGCCAGCGATTGGCTTCGCGCGCCTTCACGACCTGGTAGGGATCGGGAATGCCGTGGCGGCGGAGCAGGGTCTCGCGCACGAGGGTCACTTCGTGGACGGTGCGGATCTCCCCGGCGCGGCCCGCGTCCAGATCGTCCAGCAGGCGGTCGAAGATGCGCAGCGCGCGCGCGGCGCGCCGCTGCTCCTCCTCGCCCCCCTCGGCCTCGAGGACCTCGAGCAGGTAGCGGGCGTTCCCCCGGAGCAACCCCGTCCAGTGAGGCACGACGTCGCGTTCGACGGCGAGGTCCCAGAGCCCGGGAAACGGCGGGAATGCGCGGCAGAGGACGAATGGCCGGCCGTCGGGCGACGGAACCCAGCGCCGCCAGTTCTCGTCGCCGCTCGTTCCCGTCATGCTCGCTCCGCCGGGCGTCCGGGACGCGCCGGGCCGTCGGTCAGGCCGTCGGGTTGACAGATGCCCGCGCGCGCCTCATCGTTTCCCCGTGACGGGCGCGAGGCATGCTCTGCGTGCCGCCCGAGCGCCGTCCGCGAGCGCATGCGAAGGAGACCAAGGAATGCCTCACGTGCAGTTGACCGGCCCTTGTCGAGTGCGCGACCTGCGCGAGCCCCTGGCCGCCTTCCTCGACGCGGCCCCCTCCGAGGTGCTGAAGATCCAGGCCGCCTACCTCGACGGCGACGCGCAACGGCTGCTCCTCGAAGCGGTCGTCGTCGAGGCGTACCTGCGCCAGAACTTCTTCCTGCTCGTCCGCGCGGACGATGACGGTCTCATCGTCCGCTGCCATCCCTTCAGCTCGCCGCAGAAGACGCCCGGGGTGAAACGCCTGATCGCGCGCGTTGCCCTTCGCTGCGTCGAGCTCTGCCCGGGCGCGCGCATCGGCAATACCAATCTGCGGGAGTACCTGCCCGAATGACCCCGGCCGGCCGCGGCGCCGGCCGGCCGGTCACGCCTGCGCCGCCCGTTTCAGCCTACGCTCCTCCGCCGGCCGGCGGAACGACCGCAACGCGCTTGCGGAAGGCCTCGAACAGATCGATCGGGATCGGGAAGAGAGTCGTCGAGTTGTTCTCGGTCGCGATCTCAGAGAGCGTCTGCAGGTAGCGCAGCTGCAGCGCGACCGGGTCGCGGCTGATGACGACAGCCGCCTCGGCGAGCTTCTCGGCCGCCTGCGCCTCGGCCTGTGCCATGATGACCCGCGCCCGCCGGTCGCGCTCGGCCTCGGCCTGGCGCGCCATCGCGCGCTTCATCTCGATCGGCAGATCGACGTCCTTCACCTCGACCGCCGCGACCTTGATGCCCCAGGGATCGGTCTGCTTGTCGATGATCGTCTGCAGCTCGTGGTTGATCTTGTCGCGCTCGGCGAGGAGATCGTCGAGCTCCGCCTGCCCGAGGATGCTGCGCAGCGTCGTCTGCGAGAGCTGCGAGGTGGCGTAGAGGAAGTTCTCGACCTCGATCACCGCGCGGGCGGGGTCGACCACGCGGAAATAGAGCACCGCGTTCACCTTGATGGTCACGTTGTCGCGGGTGATCACGTCCTGCGGCGGCACGTCCATGACGACCGTGCGGAGGCTCACCTTGACCATGCGGTCGATGATCGGCACGAGCAGGATCAGCCCCGGCCCCCGCACGCCGACCATGCGCCCGAGGCGGAAGATGACCGCGCGCTCGTACTCGCGCAGCACGCGCACCGCGTTCGAGAAGATCATGATGCCGAGAAGGACGAGAATGGCAATCGCCGTGTATCCCATGCCGCTACCTCCCTGCCGGCCCGGGCGGATGCGCCGCATCCGTCTCGAGCGGTTCAACCTCCAGCCGCATGCCCCTCACCCGCAGGACCCGCACTCGCGCACCCGCCGCGATCGGGGTCCGGCTGGTCGCTTTCCAGATCTCGCCATGCACGAAGATGTGCCCTTCGGGCGCAATCGCCGTCTGCGTCTCGCCCTCCTCGCCGATCAGACCCTCGACGCCCGTCACCGTGCGGCGCCTCTGGGCCCGCACGGCCAGCGCGACGGCGAAGAGGAAGAGCGCGCTCACGACGACCACGCTGGGCAGGATCACCTTGAGCGACAGGGCGCCCACTCCCCCGATCCCGGTTTCGAAGAGCATCAGCGAGCCGAAGAGCAGCGCGAGAACGCCGCCGATCGCGAGGGCCCCGTAGCTGGTCACTTTGATCTCCAGGATGAAGAGGATGACCGAGAGCACGATCAGGGCAACCCCCGCGGCGCGCACGGGCAGCATCTGCAGCCCGAAGAAGGCGAGCAGCAGCGCGAGCCCGCCGACGATGCCGGGGAAGAGGGTGCCCGGATGGGAGAGCTCGAAGAAGATGCCCAGCACTCCGAGGAGCAGCAGCAGGTAGGCGACGTTGGGATTGGCGACGAGCCCGAGCACCCGGTCGCGCAGATTTGCCTCGAGCCTGCGCAGCGGTGCGCCGGCGGTCGCCAGCGTGCGCGCGCCGGCCACCGTCTCGACCGTCCGCCCGTCCATCGCCGCGAGCAGTTCCTCGGGGCTCGCCGCGATGACATCGATCACGTGGAGGGCGAGCGCCTCGTCTGCCGGGATGGAGACACTCTGGCGGACCGCCTGCTCCACCCAGTCGGCGTTGCGCCCGCGCTGGGTGGCCAACGACCGCGCGTAGGCGACGGCATCGTTGGTCACCTTCGAGATCATCGTGGAATCGACCGCCCCTTGCCCTCCGCCGCCGATCGAGACCGGGTGGGCGGCGCCGAGATTCGTGCCCGGCGCCATCGCGGCGACGTGCGCCGCCATCATGAGGAAGACGCCGGCCGACGCGGCGCGCGATCCGGGCGGATAGACGATGACGGCGACGGGCACCTCGGAGGCGAGGATCTTCTTGATGATCTGCCGCATCGAGAGATCGAGCCCGCCCGGGGTGTCGAGGGCGATGACGAGCGCGGCGAACGATTCGTCGTTGGCCCAGTCGATCGCCCGGTCGAGGAAGCCCGCGGTGGCGGGCTGGATGGCGTCCTCCACGCGCACCCAGCCGACGGGGCGCACGCCCGCCGCGGGGGCGACCGCGCCGGATACGCCCGGTTCCTGGGCGTGAGCCGCGCCACCCAACGGCGCGGCCGGCGCGAAGCCGGCGGCCAGGAGCAGCATCGCGACGGCCGTGACGCGCGCTGGCGTGGAGACGAGAGCTTTGGGCCGGGTCATCGGCCGCAATCCTAGCGCCTGCGCCGCTCCGCGGAAAGCCCCAAGATGTCGCGGGCGATCGTCCCCGCCATGCTCGGGTTCTCGCGCAGCCGGCGCGTCGAGTAGGCGTACCACTCGCGGCCGAAGGGCACGTAGACGCGCAGGCGGTGGCCGTCGGCAACGATCACCCGGCGCAGCCGCTCGGCAACCCCGAGGAGCATCTGGAACTCGTATTGATGCGGGGCGAGACCGAGGCGATGGACCAGGTGCATCGCCTTCGCGACCAGCCATTCGTCGTGTGTCGCGATGCCGACGTAGGCGCCTCCGCGCAGGAGGACCTCGAGCGCGTAGAGGTAGTTCGCGCGGATGATCTCGCGGTCGCGCCAGGAGATCGCGTAGGGCTCGATGTAGATGCCCTTGCACAGGCGCACGTTCGCGCGCAGGTGCGCGAGCTCTTCCGCGTCCTTCAGCGTGCGGCGCAGGCAGGCCTGGAGCACGACGCCGGTGTTGTCGAAATCCGCGCGCAGGCGGCGGTAGACGTCGAGGGTGCGGTCGGTGGTCGTCGCATCCTCCATGTCGATGCGCACGAAGCCGCCGCGCTCGTGCGCGAGCGCGACGAGCGGGCGGATGTTCTCGTAGGCGAAATCCGGGCTGGTGGTCAAGCCGAGCATGGTCGGCTTGAGCGAGACGTTGCCGTCGATCCCGGCGTCGGCGAGCGCCGGGATGAGGTCGAGGTAGGCGTCGCGCGCCCGCAGGGCCTGCTCGCGGTCGCGCACGTCCTCCCCGAGCACGTCCATCGTCACCATGCACCCGTCCGCATTCAGCCGCCGTGCTTCGGCAAGCGCGTCCGCGAGCGTCTGCCCGGCGATGTAGCGCTTTGAGAAGCAACCGATGATGGGCCGCGGAATGACCGGCAGCATGCCGATCACCAAGTGGTCGATGACGCTCACGCAAGCCTCCTTCGGCTCCCGCGCGTTCGTCCCCTCGAACGCGGGACCCGGCATCTTACGCTCGGGTGAAAGCGGGTGTAAAGCGACGCCTCCGCCGCACGGCCGCGCGCCGGCAGGCGGCCATGGGCGCACAGGCGGACGGGCTCGGTCGCGCAGACGCGCGGGTCGCCCCCGCGCCGGCCACGCGGGTCGTTGTCGCCGCGCGGGCGACAACGTAGACTGCGGGCGTGGCCTATCGAGGGGAGACCATGCGCCGAAGGTCGTGGGCGGAAGAGCGTCGGGCAAGCAAGCGCGCGGGGCGCGAGCCCGGCCGCTGCCATGCCCCCCAGCCGGCTGTCTTCGCGGCGAGTCTGGTCCTCTTCGCGCTCCTGCCGGGACCCGTCGTCTCCCCGGCCGCGAGTTCCGCCGCCGCCGCGGCGGCCGGTGGGCTTCCCGGATGGAAGATCGCCAGCGGGTCGGCCGAGGAAGGCCTCGTCCTCGGCATCCGCGGCCCGCTCGCCCGCGAGGGCGGAGCGCAAGCGCGCGCCGGCGTCCCGCCCGTGCGCGAGACGCCTCTCGCCGATCCGGCTCTCGCCCGCGCGGCCGCGCGAGCCGACCGCTTCGTCGCCGCTCACGGCGCCGGCCTCGGCGTTTCTGGCGACCGCCTGCTCGCCCTCGCCCCGCGCAGGGCCGGCCGGCTTCTCTTCCTCGACTACCAGCAGATGCACGCTGGGCTGCCGGTCCTCGAAGGCCGTCTCTCCGTCGCGTGCGACCTCGCGGGAGAGCCACTCCTCTTCGCTTCCCGCCTCGCTCCCGAGATCGATCCGCTCGCAGCGGCCCCCCGCGTCTCCGCGGCGCAAGCGCGCCAATCCGCGGTGCGCGCGATCGCCGCGATCGGGGAAGCCGCCGACGCGACCTGGCCGCGCGAACGCCTGGCCGTTCTTCCCGCCGGCCCGCGCTCCGCCTCACCCGGGCGCGACCGGCTCGTCTGGGATCTCGTCTGCCGCACGCACGATCCCGCCGGCCTTTGGCGGATCCTGGTCGACGCCCACAGCGCGGAGCCGATCGAAGCGCGCTCCCTCGCCGCTTCAGCAGACGCAGCGGCCGGGATCGTCCTCGGCCTCGCCCGGCGTCCCTGGCCCTGGTCGCCGGAGGAGACGGTTCCCTTCACGGACCTGGCCGTGCGGATCACGGCCGGCGATTCCACGCTTGCCGCGGGCTTCACGGATTCGGCGGGCCGCTTCGATCTCGGGGAAGTGGCGGGCGCGGGTCTGCGGCTGCGCGCCTCGCTCGCAGGACGCAATGCCTCCGTCCATCGCGGCGACCGGTCCGTCGCGCCCCCCGAATGGGAGGGCGCGCCGCGCGACACGCTTCTCTGGGACGAGACGGTCTCCACCGCGGCCGAGCGCGAAGCCTATCTGGCCACGAGCCGCATCCACGGCCACCTCCGCGGCCTCTCGCCCGCGACCGGCAGCGAGGACGACCCCTTCCTGCCGCTCGACCGTCCGGTCACCGTGGTCGTCGACGCCGAGGGGATGGCCTGCAACGCGATCGCCTACCCCGATCTCGAGGACCCCGAGCTGTTCTTCTCCGCCGCCTCGGGCGACTGCCCGGCGTTCGGCCGCCTGGAAGGAATCGTCTTCCACGAGTACGCCCATCTGATCACGGCGTGCGCATACGCGCCCGACTTCGCCCCCGACGGCCTGCAGGAGGCCTTCGCCGACTTTCAATGCGCCTCGCTGTCCGATACCGCCCTCGTCGGCCTCGGCTATTCCGGACCGGGAACCTCGCTCCGCGACCTGCGCCACGATCTCGTCGCGCCGCTGCCGCCGATCTGCGAGACGGAGCCTCACTGCAACGGGCTGCTCCTCGCGGGCGTCCTCTGGGACCTGCGCGCCGGCCTGATCCGGGACGTGCCCGGCCGGCGGGACGCGATCGCTCTCGCCGACGCGCTCTTCCACTTCATGCGCCTCGGCCGCCCGGCGTCCCGCGAGGCCTGCCTCTGGCTGCTCCTCCTCCAGGACGACGAAGACGGCGATCTCGCCAACGGCACGCCACACCTCGAGGCGATCGCGGGCGCGTTCGAGCGCCACCGGATCGGCGACTTCCGCCCCCATCTGGATCATGCGGCCCTCGGCGACCGCCCGGCCTCGTCACGGCCCGACACCGTTCGCGCGGAGGCCTGGGCGCTCTACCCGATCCGCCGCGTGCTCGTGCACTACCGGACGAACGGCGGCGCGTTCACCGCCGTCCCTTGCCTTCCGGGCGACGTTCGCGCGGCCGGCCCAGCCGCGCTACCGGCCTCGGCGGCGAGCGGGACGTCCTGGTCGGCCACCCTGCCCATCCACGAGGAAGGGTCGACGATCGACTACTACTTGACCGCTGAGGACGAAGCCCTTCACGAGACGAGACTTCCAGCCTCCGCTCCCTCGGAGGTTTTCTCCTATCGCGTGGGGGCGGACGAAGAGCCTCCCGCGATCTTCACCCGGCCCCTCCCCGCCGCTCTCACTCCCGGCGAGCGCCTTTGCCTCCTGGCGGCGCTTCTCGACAACCGGGGGCCGGTCGCGCCGGCTGCCGTTCACGCGCGCGTCCTGCGGGGGGGAGCCGCAGTCCGGGAAGGAGACTGGACGCTCCTTGCGCTGGCTGCCGGATCCATGTGGCATGAGGCTTGGATCGATCCGCCCGGACTGGAGGCGGGCGACCGGGTCCGCTGCCGGATCTCCGCGCTCGATCTCTCGGGCAACGAGTCGCACGTGCCCGAATCCGGCGAGTTCGAGGTCGCGGTCGCGCGCGGACGGGCCTGGGATTTCGAGGTCGAGGCGGGAGACCTCGCTCTCGAAGGATGGTCGCGCGCGTCCGTGACGCCGCTCGACCCGTTCTTCCCCGCACCATCCGGGACCGGCGCGATGCACTGCGCCCCGGATGGGTCCGCCGCACCGGGCGACTCGGCCTTTCTCACGACGCCGGTCCTGGACTTGAGCGACTGGATCCACGCGCGCCTGGAATTCTCGACCACCGGAGCAGATGCGGATGGAGGGATCCCCGGGAGCATTCTCGTTCGCGGGTCGCTCGCCGAGCCCTGGAGGCCCGTCGCTTCGCTTCCTTCGCTCCCGTTTCCTCCCGATCCGCAAACCGGCGAGGCCTCCGGGTGGTCGCGCGTCGCCGTCCCCCTCGAGGAGCGCGCGGGAGGCGGCCTTCAGGTCCGCCTCGTCTTCGTGCCCGACGGCGGCGAGGACGCGGCGGCCGGCTGGACGATCGACGATCTGAGGATCGTCGAGGTCCCCGCCCTGGCCGCTCCGCGCGACCTGAGCGCCTCGGAAGGCGAAGACGGCCGCGTGACGCTGACGTGGCTGCCGCCGGAGGATCCCGCCGCCCCGCTCGGCTACCGGATCTACCGCTCGCACTTTCGCGGGGCCGGGGAGCCATCCTCCGGAACCATCGAGACCACATCCTGGGTCGACGAGAGCTGCGAGAACGGACTCACCTATTTCTATAGCGTCGCCTCGCTCTATCCGTCCGGCGAGAGCCCCCGATCGCAAGAGGCGGCCGGGCGGCCGTACCGGACGAGTCTCTCTCTGCCCGGGCGCATCGAGGGCACCTTCGACCTCGAGGGCCTCGGCACGGATACGCTGCAGGTCGCCAACACGGGAAGCGGTCCCCTCGCGCTCGAATTCTTCACCGCCGGCCGCGACGATCGCTGGGAAGATCTCGCGATCCGCATTCCCATCGGGCAGGGCACGCCCTGGAACTACCGGGTGGAAGCCGAGGATCCGGCCGACTCCCCGCCGCCCGATCTACGGGACTGCTCGACTCGCGAAGTCTCCGGGCGGCTCGTCCTGCGCCTCAGGTTCCACGAGCCGATCCCCGATCCGCGGGCGAGCTTCACGCTGCTCATGCTGCTCGACACGGACGACTCGCGGGCCACGGGTGTCGCCGGCCGCGCGGTGGGAGCCGACCTGCTCGTGGCCCTCGGCCGGGCGGTGCTCGCGCAGAGCGGCGGAGCCGATGTCGGCTACTTCCTGAACGACCGCTACGAAGTAGTCGCCCGTCCCTCCGGGCTCATCCTTCATGAAGGTCTCGACTCGCTCGAGTTCGCCATTCCCCTCGCCCTCTTGGGAGGCGCGGACACGGTGGCCTGCGAGATCGAAGTGCAACTCGCGGAGGAGGCGGCTGCACGGCTCGCCTTCTCTTCCGCAAGCGAGCCCGACGCTGATGCGTCCGCCCGGGCGAGCGCGCTCCGCCGGCTCCTCGCGGAGGGCCTTCCCGGCGACCGGTTCCCCGATCCGCCCTCCGCGGGCTGGCTCGGCCTGTCCGCGTTCGCGGGCGTGGCCAGGCCGGGAGCGCCGTTCCCCTTGACCCTCGACTACGACGTGGGCGATCCGGCGGACGGGCAAGCGAGCGCGAAGCTCTTCGTGCGCTCTAACGACCCCGAGCGACCGGTCGTCTCGATCCCCGTCACCGTTCGGCGGGAAGCGGGAGACTGGATCACGCACCTCTCCCTCGCCCGCCCGGCACCGAATCCCTTCTCGGACGCCACCGTTCTCAGGCTCGCGATACCGGCCGGCACGGACTGGCGCGTCCGCATCGTCGATGCGGCCGGCCGCGGCGTGCGCCGGCTCGCCGCGGGGCGCTCAGCCGCGGCGGAGGAGCGCGCCCTCTCGTGGGACGGGCGGACCGACTCGGGAGGGCCGGCCGCGGCCGGCTGCTACTTCGCTGTAGGCGAAGCCGATGGGAGGCTCGTCTCCCGCCGGCTGATCCGGATCCGGTAGAAACCGGTGTTTTGGTCGCAAGCGGGGTCGAATGTTGGAGTGAGGGCCCCGGCCGCGCCGGGCAAGGGAGAAAAGCTGGCCGGACCGGGGTGAATCCAGAGTAGGGGCGAGTGAAACGGCGGCCTTGCCCGAGGGGCAGGCGCGACGACGACATGGCTCTGAGGAGGAGTCGGATCATGGCACGCGCAAGACGGCGGGGAGTGTTGGTCGCGGGAGGGCTGCTTCTCATTCTGGGAGCCTTTTGGACGGGGTTCTCCTGGGGGCCGCGCGATCACGCGCCGGCCGGTCCCATCGGGCTGAGCGCGGGGATCGGCGAAGCCTGGGCGGCCGGGCAACAGGAAGGCGCGTCGGGCGCCAGCCGGGTAGTCCTCGCGTTCGGGGTCGCGAGCGTGCTCACCGAGAACGGGATGCTGTGGGTCTACCGTCCCGACACCGGCAATTGGCTCACGATCGACGAGGCGTTCCGGGAGGAAGGGCGCGAGACTCACATCCTGCCGCTCCCGGTCCGCAGCGCGGACATCGCCCAAATGGAGAGCTTCGGCTTCCTGCTGACGAAGAGCGGCGAGATGTGGCTCTACGAATTCACCGGCGATCGCTGGCGCAAGGTGGATCCGCCGCCGCTGAGCCGCTAGGGCGGGATCCCGCCCACTCGCCGCGAACCGGTCCGCGGGCGGCGGACGGGCCTTCGTTCGCCGGCGCGGCGGCGGCGAAGGCGCGGCGGCCGTCAGGGCGCATGCGCCCGCCGCGGCGGCGATGTATACTGGGGGCGTGACACGGGTGCGCGCCGTTGGATGAGGGGCGGCTCCTGCGGGGGCGAACGGTGCTCGCAGGAATGGGCATCCATCCGGAAAGGCGGACAACGTCATGAACAGCAGACTGCGATTCGCGGCAGCGGCCTTCGTGGCCCTGATGGCCGGCGCGACGGTCGCGGCGGCGCTCGATCTCGACGACATCATCCGTCTGAAACTGGCGGACGTCGACGAGGAGACGATCGTCCAGGTGGTCGAACAGGACGGTACCGTCTTCCTCCTGACCGTCGACGACATCATCGACCTGAAGGACGCGGGGGCGAGCGAGTGGCTGATCCGCCGGCTGATGGCGACTTCCGATCCGTCGGTGCTCGAGGATGGCTACGACGACGAGGACGAGTACGATGATGAGGATCGGGCGGACCTCTACGGCGAATCCGACGACTACGCCCGGTACGACGACTACGCCGCGGGCGGGTACGACGACTACTACAGCGGCTACCGGCAGGCGGACTATCTCGACCCCTACGACTACGCCACCGTCTTCGTCTACAAGTACTACGATCCGTTCGCGTACTACTGGTATCCCTTCCCGCGCCACTACATCTACTACTCCCCCTTCTGGTGGTCGCACACGGGGTTCTACTTCGCCGGCCACTACTCCTGGGACTGGTGGGACCCCTGGGGCCCATGCACCTGGTTCTGGGACACGCACTACGGTTGGGACCATCACTTCGGGCCGTCGCACACCCGCACGCGCGCGGGTCGGAGCTGGCACAGCATCGATTGGGACGCCATCCATGCGCGCGCCCAGCGCGAGCGGACGGCCCTGGCGAGGGAGGGTCTCTCGACGCCCCGCGCCCGTGTGACCGACCGCGCGGTCGAGCGGACCCGCCTGCTCCTCGCCGATCGGGAGCGCGTGCGCGGCTCGTCCCCGGACCGCTCCGGGCGGACGCGCATCTCCGAGGGAGAGCGCGTGCGAACCTCGAGCCGCGCGTCCACCGGCGATCGCCCGCGCTACCGCGAGCCCGGCCGGGCCGTGACGCGCGAACGCGCGGGCCGTTCCTCCGGGAGCACCCCGCGGGTCGAGCGCGGAACGCGGAGCCGTCCTGCGGATGCAGGGCGCGGCCGCACGACCGGCCGGCGCACGACCGAGCCCCGCTCGCGGGACGATGAGACCGCCCGCCCGCAATACCGCGAGCGGACCACCTCACGCTCCGAAGGCTCCTCGCGCGCTCCCTCGGTCTCGCGCGGATCCTCGCGCCCTGCATCACCCTCACGCAGCTCGGCGGGCCGCTCGAGCAGTGCCCCGAGCTCGCGCGGGAGCAGCAGTCGGGGATCGAGCACGCCGGAGTCATCCCGGCGCCGGTAGGCGTCCGCCCGCGACGCGCGCGGATTCGGCAAGGCCCGGGCTTCACGCGAAGCCCGGGCTCTTCGTTTCCTGCAGGGGGCGTGCCAGGCGCGCGTGGCCCGGTCCATCCGCGCACGCGTGCCCCCGTTCGCCACTCCTCGCGAGGCGCTGCACTTGCACGGCCCGGCCCCGTGATTTTCACACAGCACGATGCGTGCCGGGCGAGCTTACACGCCGCTCGCCGTGTACGTGCACCTGTCAAGATCGAAAAAGCCGCATTCAGAGCGGATTGTCTTGACGTCTGCGACCCCGCTCGTCTACTATGCCGGCAATTGGTTCCAGGTGCCGAGAGCCCATGTGGAATTTTGCAGCAGGACCCCTCCCGATGCCCGTGCACGGCCTGTTCGTGCCGGCCCGCGGTCAACGGGCGGAGCCCGCAGCCTGACCCTCTCGGTGCCGCGACGGAAAACCCTTCAGGGAGGGAGGGAAGGCGATGGTCCGGGTGTCAGCGGTGCTTCCCGTGCACAACCGGCGCGAGCTTGCGATCGAGGCGCTGGATTCGATTCTCCATCAGACCTACCGTAACTTCGAAGTGGTGATCGCCGACGACGGGTCGACCGACGGCACTCCCCTCGCGGTCTTCGACCGCCTGGGAGCCGAGCCGCGGGCGATGAAGATCCTCACCCGCATGGGCCCGGCCGCGATCCGCCCCTTCAGCCACGTCCTCCACTACAGGGACGTCCGCGTCCAGTATCACTACAATGGCAACCGCGGCCTGAGCGCCGCGCGCAACCGGGGGATCCGCCAGGCGCGGGGCGCCCACATCGCCTTCCTGGAGCCCGAGTGCCTCTGGGACCCCACCCACCTGGAGACCCTCACCACCTTCATCGACTCCCATCCCTGGGCGCAGATCTGTCACCTGGACGAGCACGCCGCGCGAGAGGCCTGCCGCACCCGGCGGGCGGCACGCCCGGCCAAGCCGTCCGGGTGGATCTTCGCCCAGGCGCTCGCCTCCGCCCCCGTCTGCATCTCGACGGCCCTCGTCCATCGCTCCTGCTTCACGGAGTGCGGCGCCTTCGACGAGAATCTGCCCGCGTGCGAGGACTACGACCTCTGGCTGCGCCTGGCCGCGCGCTACCCCATCTACCATCTCCAAGGGGAAGCCAAGACCGTGCGCCGCTCCCCGCGCCCCGAAAGCGCCTCGCGCGCCTGGACCTGGGAGCGCTTTCGCGTCTATGCGCTCGAGAAGTCGTTCCAGAGTGGACATCTCGACGCCGACCAGCGCCTCCAGGTGGCCGAGGAGATCGTGCGCAAGTGCGAACGGCTGGTCGAAGGCCTGCGCAAGCAGAAAAGCGAGGAGCGGGCGAATTTCTATGAGCGCAAGCGGCGGCGCTTCGCGCAGGAAGTCCGCAAACTGCGCAGCTCGCGGACGGCCGTCGTCGCCGGCTGAAGGAAACGCAAGCGGCGGCGCTTCGCGGGGCGCCGCCGCTTGTTCATGCTCCGGTCCGTCCGCCGGCGGCGATGAACGCCCCCCGCCGGCGAGGCCCTCCCGCCGGCGCCTCGCCGTCCGCCGCGCCTGCGCCGCGGGCTACTTCACCGCCGAGATCGCCCCCTTCGAGATGATCAGGCGCTGGATCTGGCTCGTGCCTTCGTAGATCTGGAAGATCTTCGCGTCGCGCATGAGCTTCTCGACCGGATACTCCTTGTTGAAGCCGTAGCCGCCGAAGATCTGGACCGCATCCACGCAGACGCGCATCGCGGTATCGGCCGCGAAGCACTTGGCGCAGGCCGCCTCGTAGGAATTCCTCTTCCCCGAATCGTACATGTGCGCGGCGCGCCACACCAGCAGGCGGGCCGCGTCGAGGTCCTTCGCCATGTCGGCGATCATGAAGGCGACCGCCTGATGGCGGTGGATGGCGACGCCGAACGCGTGCCGCTCCTTCGCGTAGCGGACGGCGTGCTCCATCGCGGCGCGGCCGACGCCCACCGCGCCCGCTGCGACGGGCGGGCGGGTGTGGTCGAAGGCCGCCATGGCGAGGATCCAACCTTTGCCTTCCGGGCCGATGCGGTTCTCCTCGGGCACGACCACATCCTCGAAGGTGATCGCGCGGGTGTCCGAGGCCCGCTGACCCATGTTGTTCTCCTTCTTGCCGACGGCCACGCCCGGGGCCTTGGACGGCACGACGAACGCGCTCATCCCGCGGATGCCCGCTTCCTTGCTCGTGTAGGTGAGGACGAAGAACCAGTCGGCGACGCCCGCCCCACTGATCCACATCTTGCGCCCGTTGATGACGTACTCGTTCCCCTTCTTGACCGCGGTCGTCTTGATGCCCTGGACGTCGCTGCCCGCGTCGGGCTCGGTCACGCCGTAGGCGGCGAACGTCAGCTGCTCGGTCATCGGGGTCAGCCACTTCTGCTTCTGCTCTTCGCTCGCCCCGGTCAACAGCGGGGCCGTGGCGAGGGTGTTCACCATCATCGCCGTGCTGATCCCGCTGCAGGCGGCCGCCAGCTCTTCGGCGATCAGGCATTCCATCATCGCGCTCATCCCCGCCCCGCCGTAGGCCTCGGGCAGGCCGGGATTGAGCAGGCCGATCTCGAACGCCTTCTGGCAGATCTCCCGCGGAAACTCGCCCGTCTCGTCGTGGTAGGCGGCCTTGGGCGCGATCTCGTTCGTCGCGAAATCCCGCGCCAGGTCCCGCACCATCCGCTGCTCTTCGGACAGTTCGAAGTCGATCATCGCCTCTCCTCCCTGAAGGCCATCGTCTCCGTGGGCCTGCCGGCCGGAAGGCTCCCACCCTCGGCCGGCCGCCGTCGCCGCCGCGGCCGGCGCGCGGCGCCGTCCGGGCTCGCCCCTGTGAAGGGTGCTCGAGGTGGGCGGATTATAGGGGCGTGCCCGATCCTTCCTCAAGCGCGGAAGGCCGGCGCCGAAACGCGGCCGTGGCCGTGGATGCCCTCGCGCGCCGCGCCTCCTTACCTGCGCGACCGGGCCTCGCTGGAACCGTCTCCGCAGAGCCGGGTGATCAAGAAGCTACCTGCCTCCTCACGCGCCGGTCGGAAGGAGGATGCGAGATGGGAGTGCTCGAAGCGCAACGAGGTTCCCGCGCCGCGGCCCGGCCGGCTCGCCGGCCGCGTGTCCTGTCCGCGACCCTGCTCGGGCTCGCGCTTTTCTCTTCCGCTCTCGGTCTCGCGTGGAGCGGCCGGGAAGCCGGGACGGACGCGAACGGACCGGATGCCGCGCGAGCGGGATACGGCGAGCCCGAAGGGAAGGAGGAGACGATGCCCGGGGAACGGACGGAGCCCCGCTATTCCCGGTCGGGGTACGACATCACTCCATGGAGCGAAGCCCGGCGAGCCGAGGCCCGCACGCGCTTGACCGCGGAGCAAGAGCGGATCGCGTTCCACGCGGCGACGGAAGCGCCGTTCTGCGGTCTCTACACCGAGACCGCGGAGCCGGGCGTCTACGTCTCGGTGGTCAGCGGGCTGCCTCTTTTCCGCTCGCAGGCGAAGTTCCATTCGCAGAGCGGCTGGGCGAGCTTCGTCGAGCCTTTCGACCCGGACCACGTCGTCGCGCGGGAAGACCGCAGCCACGGCATGGTGCGCACGGAAATCCTCGACGCCCGCTCGGGCGCCCACCTCGGCCACGTCTTCGACGACGGCCCGCCGCCGACGGGAAAGCGCTACTGCCTGAACTCGGCCGCTCTGCGCTTCATCCCGGAGGGAGAGCCGCTGCCGCCCGAGTCGCGGCCGGTCGAAGCGCGCCGCGCGTACTTCGCGGGCGGCTGCTTCTGGGGAATCGAAGACCGCTTCGCCCGCCTGCCCGGCGTGCTCGACGCCGTCTCCGGCTACATGGGCGGACACGTGCCGGACCCGTCGTACCGGCAGGTCTGCGGCGGCGGGACCGGGCATGCGGAGACGGTGGAAGTGACCTACGATCCGGCCCGGGTGCGCTACGAGGACCTGCTCCGGGCCTTCTTCGGGATGCACGATCCGACGACCGTCGACCGCCAGGGGCCCGATGTGGGCTCCCAATACCGCTCCGCGATCTTCGCCGTCGACGAGGACCAGGCTCGCGCCGCCCGCGAGACGATCGCCGCGCTTCAGGCCGCGCCCGCCTACGCCCACCGGCGCATCGTGACCGCCGTCGCGCCCGCCGGGCCCTTCCACCGCGCCGAGGAGTACCACCAGGACTACCACGCCCGGCACGGCACGAGCTGCGGGATCTAGCCTCGGGGGGCGGGCGAGCGAGCGTTTGCCGGGACGGCGCGAGGCCGGCGGCTGCCCGCGAATCGCCCGGGCGGCGGGGATCGAAGGAAAGGGCCTGCCCCTTCACGGAGCAGGCCCTTCGCGTCACCGCAGCGGATCAGGCCTGCGCTCGGCCGCCTCACCCCGTGCTTCGCGCGCGGGATGCCGCCGAGCGCGGGTCCTGCTAGCGCGTGAGGACGAGGGTGCGCGTCGCGCTGTACTCGCCAGCCTGGAAGCGCACGTAGTAGAGGCCCGACGCGACCGGGCTTCCGTTCGCGTCCGCGCCGTCCCACACCGTCTCCTGCGCGCCCGCCGAGACGGTGCCGTCGACCAGCGTACGCACGGTGCGCCCGCTCACGTCGAAGATAGCCAGGCGCGCCCGCACGGTGGAGGGCACCTGGAAGGAGATCGCGGTCGCTCCGGTCGCCGGATTGACCCGCGGGCCGGCAAAGGCGAAGCGCGAGACGGCCGTGTCGGTCGCCGGCACCGCCGACGCATCGGCGCCGAGGAGCACCTCGAAGTCGTCGACCAGCGCCTCGACCAGCGAGCCGCCGCCGAGATCGCTCGCCTCGAACCGGAACTGCACCTCACCCAGCGCGGATCCGAACATGGCCAGCAGATCGACTGAACGGAAGATCCACTGGTTCTGATCGGTCTGGTTCCGCTCGACGTCCTGCCACGCACCGCCCGCGTTGCGCACCTGCACGACCCAGGTGTCGGTGTTCGGGTTGTTGCCCTGGTCGTTCGAGTACCAGCGCCAGTACTTGACCTCGGCCGAGATCGCGCCGCCCAGGTCGTAGACCGCCGAGTAGACGGTCGTCTTGCCGCCGTCCACGTCGTTCGTGCCCGACGGCTGGCCGCTCGCCGCGTTGCCCGTCACCCAGCAGAGCGTGCCCGGAGTCGCGGTGTGGTCGTCCTCAGGCTGCGCATCGGCATCGGTCACCGGATCGGCCCAGATCCAGACGCCGGAAGTCGCGGTGTCGGTCGCGTCCAGGTTCACCGCCCAGCCGCTGTCGACCTCGAAGTCGTCGACCAGCCAAGCGACGTCATAGGCGTGCAGGGAGGCCGGTGCGTTGGCCGGATGGGTCTTCTCGTTGTTCGCCATATCGCGCGCGTAGAGGTAGTACTCGATCTCGGCCGGCTGCTCCTGCCCGGGGATGAAGCCGTGGAACTGGCCCGGCAGGCCGAGCGAGGTGAGCGGCGCCTGCTGGAAGGCCCCCCCGTCCACGCGGTAGTAGATGAACAGGTTGGCGAGGTCGAGCCCGCCCTCGGTCGAGGTGATCGTCGCGAAGAGCTCGCGCTGGCCCTCGTCCTCGGTGCTGTTCAGCGGCGTGTGGGTGATGATCACCCCGGTGATGATCTCGGGGCAGGTGAAGCCGTGGTTCGTCGCCGCCACGCAGAGCGCCTCGTGATGCGGCGTGCCATCTTCGAGGTTGCCGTTGTCGTCGTCCGCGACGAAGGTGGCGAGAACCTGCGCGCGTTGATCGGTCGGATGCTGGAGCACGCGGGCGAAGTGCCAGCGCTCGGCGCTCACGAGCACGCCCTCCTCGAGGCCGTACTGCGCGACCATCGCCTGCTGGAAGTCCCAGTGGAAGCCAGCGATCACGCGCCCGGCATTGTGGATCTCCTGGCCGACGACATCGTTCGGGTAGCGCAGCGTGTTCTCGGAGTTGCGGATGCCGCTCACGCAATTGCCCTGGTAGAAGCCGCGGCCGATGATCGACTCGTTGCTCATCAGGTTGTTGAGGACGTCCGAGTTGCCTTCGCCGAGGCCCTCGTCCCCCTGCCAACCGAGGATGTAGTCCTGGATGCCGTGGGTGAACTCGTGGTGCACGACACCTTGGATCTCGCCGGTGTTCGCGTAGCCGCTCCCGGCGTTGCAGAAGTTGATCGTGCCGTCCCACCAGGCGTTGCCCGGGCAGTAGCCGTCGCTGCGTCCGACGTAGGCGTTGATGCGCTGATTGACGTAGCCGAAGGTGGGATCGAAGTCCAGGAAGAAGAGGTGGATGTCGTTCACCGCGTCGAAGACGTCGCGCTCGTCGTGGCGCGCGTTCGTGTCGTTCCACACGAGCGCGAGCGGAACGCCGGGAGTGCTCGAGGCGCTGAACGCCGCCTCGGCGCCGGCCACGTTCTCGATATCGACGTAGGGGCCGTAGAGGTCCGAGGTCACCGTGCGCGCGTCCGTGCCGCCGTACGTCACGACGTAGTGGCCGTCCACATCGGTCGTCGCCGTTCCCACCCCGCTCACGGTGACGCGCAGGTAGCGCGCCTCGTCCGTGATCACCCCGTTGCAGTAGGTGTCTTCCTGCTCCTCGATCGTCGCATCGCCGGTGAAGTTCACGAAGTGGACGTCGTTATACCGCCAGAGGATCGTCCCGTCGTGCGCGTCGACGTGCGTCACCCACACGCCGAGGGGCTCGGCCGTGCGCACGCTCAGGCGCCAGACCAGGTGGTAGGCGACTTCGTTCTCGCTCTGCGGCACCGGCAGCACGAGCAGCTCGGGCCAGTCCCGGACCTCGTCGGTCGCCGGAACGTAGGGCACGCCCGCCTGGGCGATCCGCAGCGCCTCTGCGGCAGAGATGCGCGGCTGGGCGTCGACCTCGATGCCCGGATAGAAGCGCGATCCCATGGCGAACAACCGGCCCGTCTCCGTGAAGGTCAGATAGACGCCGCCCCGCCACACGTCGATGTCCTGGTAGGTCTGCTGGAAGTGGACCGTCCGCTTGCCCAGCCCCGTGGGCGCGGCCGTGAAGCGCAGGTCGGCCGGGTCGGCGCTGAAGACGGCCGGGTTGTCCGCGATGATCTGACGCGCGACGACCTCGGCCTGCCCGTCGCTCGTGATCGCGGGAGCGACCTGGGCGCCGCTGCCGTAGAGATCGGCCGCGGTCTTGGTCTGCGTGTTCCAGGTGAACACGTGCCAGGAGCCGCCGTACCGCGCGCTCAACGCGCCGCTCGCCTGCGCGCCGCTCGTCTCGAGCTGCGCCCTGTCCATGGCCTGCGTGTCGTAGGACGGCAGAAGGATTTCGTAGATAGAATTCTGCTCAGCGGGATTGAAGGCGAAAGCCGGCCCGCCCGCGGCCATCCACGCCAGCACCACGATTCCCCACCAGACCACCCCCGAACGGCTCCTCATGATGCACTTCTCCTTTGCTTGAGGTATCGCGATTGGACCCCTGGCCGCGGGATCGCAGACCGGCCGCGCCCGGGGCCTGATTCCAAAAACCACCCACGATTCATTGTACGCGATCGAAGCGCCTCCATAAACGTCTTTCCGTGAAGCGCGCGGAGGCGCGCGCCGTCGCGCGGCGCACGTTCGGATCGTGGGGCCGCATGCCCGCTGCAAACCGCTGCCCAAATGCAGCTTCATGACTTCCGGCGCTTGAGATCCCCGCCGCGCGGACGATCTTCAGGGGGTGAGCCGGTTTGCCGCCCGGCGCGGGAACGCGGGTGGGCGCAGGCCGCAGGCCGTGCCCGGAAGGGCGCAGGGCCTCCGCACGCAGAGAGTCGGAGGAACGCCGGAGTCGTGAACGATCGACGCATGCCGCCCGCGGAAGAGCCGGGGAACGCGCCGGACGGAGAAGGGCCCGCACCCCGCGCGCACGGCCCGGTGCGCGCGAAGAGCATCGGCCTGCTCCTCGGTCTCGTGGCCGTCCTCCTGCTGGTCGTGGCCCTGCCGCTCGAGGATTGGGTCCCCGTCCGCACTCCGCAGCCGGAGGAATCCCTCGACGCGGGACTGCCCGACGGCCTCTCGCCCGCCACCCGGACGAGGATCATCGCCACCCGCGCCGCCGTCCGCGAGGCGGGTCGCAGCTGGCGGGCCGGCTACACCGAGATCTCCGATCTCAGCCCCGAACAGTTCCAGAAGCTGCTCGGCGCGCGCCCGCCGCGCGGCGAGCCACGCCTCTTCGCTGCCGCTCCGACCGCTCTCGGGGATACGCTGGATCTGCCCGCCCGGTGGGACTGGCGCGACTGGCGCGCGGTGAGCGCGGCCCCCGCGCAAGGGCTGTGCGGAAGCTGCTGGGTCTTCGCCGCGACGGGCGCGGTCGAGAGCCTCGTGCGCATCTACGACGGCCGCTCGGTCGACCTCTCCGAGCAGCAGGTCCTCGACTGCAACGCCGAGGGCTATGGCTGCGCGGGAGGCTGGATGACCTCCGCATATGCGCTCTGGAAGAACGAGGGCGCGGCGGCCGAGACCGACTTTCCGTACGAGGGCAAGGACGACCGCCCCTGCCCCCCCGGCGAACGCCTCCCGCTCGCGCGCGTGCTCGAATGGTCCCCGGTCGCACCGACCGCGGCGGATCTGAAGCGCATGCTGCTCGTCGGTCCGCTGGCTGTCGCGATGCACGTCTACCCCGATTTCCAGCACTACCAGAGCGGGGTCTACGAGCACGAGGGCGTCGATGCCATCAACCACGCGCTTCTCCTCATCGGATGGGACGACGCTCTGGGCGCCTGGATCGTCCGCAACAGCTGGGGCCGCGGCTGGGGCGAGCTGGGCTGCGCGCACGTGCGCTACGGCTGCTGCCGGCTGGGCTCGTACGCGCATCGGGTGGGGATCCCGGCCGCCCGGCCCATCGCGCTGCGCCACACGGCGCTCACGGACACGTTGGTGAGCGAGAGTCTGGCGATCGAGGCCACGGTGACCGCGGTCAGCGCCGCCCTCCCACCCGCGAGCCTCACCGTCTGGCTGGACACGGGCGCGGGGTTCGACCGCCTCGTTCCCGAGGTTTTGGGAAGCACCACGCACCAGGCCAGCTACCGCCTACCCCTCGGTCGCCTGTCCGCCGGCACTCTGGTCCGATACTGGCTGGAAGCCGAGGACGTGGCCGGCCATCGGACCTGCCTTCCGCCGGAGGGCGCAGAGAACCCGTTCGCCTTCCGCCTGCGCCGCTCGGTGCTCGTCGAGGACTTCGAGGCCCCCGGCGCCTGGACGGCCGGTCTCGCCACCGACGACGCGCTCGCGGGCAGGTGGGCATGGGGCGCGCCGGAGACTTCGCACAGCCCCATCGCCTGGATCGTCCAGCCCGGCCGCGACCATACGCCCGAGGGTTCCTTCTGCTTCGCGACGGGTCTCGCCCGGGGCGCGAACCAGGAAGCGAACGACGTGGACGGCGGGCGAACGACCCTCCTCAGCCCCCCCTATGATCTGCACGATCTCGACGACC
>Ga0316622_100000650_pt1 | contig 20831 bp, 20 predicted proteins | sample OWC_Aug_OW2_C1_D_FD_207646 | JGI IMG/M metagenome (GOLD analysis project Ga0316622, IMG submission 207646) | Wetland soil microbial communities from Old Woman Creek delta, Ohio, United States - OWC_Aug_OW2_C1_D5_C | ecosystem: Environmental > Terrestrial > Soil > Wetlands | place: USA: Ohio... | reverse complement strand
TGCCGCGCGCGACGAGCACGCGATAGTCACGCGCGATGACGTCGGCGTCGTGCGGCGCGCCAGATGTCGCGACGAGTCGGCCGTCGGGGCCGATCAGGAACAGGCTGGACGTGTGGTCCATCGTGTACCCGCCGCCGGCCAGGGGTACACGCGCATACGCGGCGCCGAGCGCGCTGGCTAATCGGGCTAGACTGACTTCGTCGCCCGTAATTGCCTGGAAAGCGGGGTCGAAATAGCGGACGTATGGTGCCAGCCTCGTCGCGTCGTCCCGCGACGGGTCCACGGTCACGAGCAGCACGGCAGGCTGCAGTTCGGTCGGCAGATCGCGCAACGCATTTCGCACCGAGGCGAGCGTGGCCAACGTCGTCGGGCAGATGTCGGGGCACGAGGCGAAGCCGAAGAACACATACGTCCAGCGGCCCTGCAAGCGCCGCGCATCGAACGGCGCGCCGGATTCGTCGACAAACGCGAGTTCGGGCAACGGCGCGGCGTCGGGCAACCACACCGCGCGTTCGAGCAATGGCGGCGCGGCGGCGTCGGGCATCAGTGCACGCGCGCCGAGCAGCGCTGCGACGAACGCCGCCGTCGCCAGCAGCAGGATGCGGGGTAGCCGGGGATTCACAGCCGATGGACCGGTGAAGTCATCCTGACGGAGTCCGCACGCACCGTGCTAGACCTGCAGGAACGAGTGCAGCCGCGCGTCGTAGGTCTTGAAATGGTCACCGAACCAGGTGGCCAGGCGGTTCGAGAGCGCCTGGTCGTCAAGTACCCCGTGCACGCTGTACTCATCCATGATGTCGCGGATATCGTCGAGCAACCGCTCGTGGTCCGCCTTGTGCAGGCTGAACTCCGGGTACCTGCGCGACCGCATGTCTTTTTCCTCAAGCGCGAAATGCGCTGAGATGCGGGCGTGGATTTCGCCTAGGAATTCCTCGATGCGTTCGGCGGAGCGGTCCGCCCCCAGGGCGGCATGCACTGCGTTGATGAGGCCGATCAACACCTGATGCTCATGATCGACTTCGGCGATGCCGATGCAGAAATCGTCACGCCATTCGAGCAGGGTCATGGCGGAGTCTCCTGTGTCGCCAGACCATGAGCTGGCGCGCGGCCAAACTGAAAGCCTCCTTCCGTACCGCGAAAGTCGATGACGTAGTTCTGGCCGGGGCTGAGCGTGACCGTGGCCGAACTGTCGTAGTCGAATCCCGTCGTGCGGCCACTGTCGCGGAGGCGCGCCGTGAGTTGGTGCGTGCCTGCAGGCACGCGGAAGCTGGCGTAGACCGTGGAAGGCCCGTCATCCCACAACCCTGCCGGCTGGTGGGTAGCGCGGTGTATCGTCCGCCCATTGAAGAGGAGTTCCAGGTCGACGGGCCATCGTCCGCGCTCGCACGTCGTGGCAGTCCGTTCTGCGAACGGCAGGTTCGCGAGTTCCTGCGGACTGTAGTGACGACATTCCTTCAACGACCGGGCGGCATGGCTGAAGCTCAGCTTGAGCAGGGCTTGATCGTGATTCAGGTAGGCGTAGGTCGGTCGCGTGGCGAACCACCCCACCAGTACCGCCACGGTCCCGAGCACAGCCACCTGGCCGGCGAACCGCAGCGGCACGGGCAGCTGCTTCAGCCGCGCCCGCCAGGCCACGCCGGTGCGCGCCGGTCGCGCTGACCCGGCGAGGTCATGCAGGTGCTGTCGGAATTGCACCAGGGTCTCCCGGGTCCGATTCTGCTGCACGGGTGAGGCCCACGACACGGCCACCCGGTCGCGGTCCACTCGATCACGCAGGTACGGATCCCTCTGGCTGCCGATGCGCTCTTCCGTCCACCGATCACCGAGCCTTTCGTAGCAGTCTTCCTCCGCGCAACCGGCAATCAGCACCCCGTCGGCGTGCTTGCGCGAGATCACGAGGTCGATGAACGACGGCGGCAGCATGCCGACGCACGGCATGGCCAGGACGGTGACACCCGTATCCGCCAGTGCGTCGAGGTTGCCGGCGTGCGCGCACCGGACGACGACGACGCGGTCGTTACCCTGCAGCTTGGCCGTCGCGGCGACCACCTGGTCGCGCAGGCCGGCAATGGGATCCGCCGGCAGTTCGATGCCGGGCACCAGTGCGCTGGCTCGGCGGAATGGCGTGGCGGTCGGGCAGGCTCCGACGCAGATTCCACAACTCATGCACATGTCGGCGTCGACGCGAGCCTCCTGGTCGAATTCGGCGCCGTCGGTCCGCCCGACCATCGTGATTGCGCCGAACGGACAGTCCGCGAAACATCGTCCGCAGCCATTGCAGTTATCGAGGTTGACCACGGCGGGCGGCGCCTTGCGCAGCGGCGGCAGCCACGGCAGCAAGGTGAGGAACACGCTGCCGCCGACCAGCACTGCCCAGAGCGTGCGGCCACTCACGAGGTCGAGCAGCGGGTACGCCGTCAGGTAGAACCAGTCGAGGCCGACCTCGAACGGGGCGCGATCCAGGTCCGCCGGCGCCTGGCTCATGGCCGGCACGACGAGGGAGAGTGCCACCAGGGCCACGAGCACGGCGACACCAAGCTTGCGCGGTGGATTCACCCGGGCATGGGCATGGCGCTGGATGTGCACCCACATGAACAGCAGCATGATCAGCGGCACGGCAATGTGAATGTAGGCCATCAGCGTGAAGAACCGCCCGGCCAGGTGCGAGCTGTCGAGGAAGTTCCGCGCGATCGGTTCCGCAAAAATGCCGATGCTGTCGAGCCATTCCGTGGTGGCGATCGCCACGTATTGGGCGAGCTGGTCCCACACCAGCCAGTACCCGGTAATGCCGCAGGCGTAAAGGAACCACAGCAGCGGCACGCCGGTGACCCATGGAAACCAGCGGTTGCCGCGCATGCGATCCATCGCGAACTCGCGCAGCAGGTGCAGCATGACGACCACGACCATCCCGTCGGAGGCGTAACGATGCAGGCTGCGCATGATTCCGCCGAGGTACCACTGCTCGCGCGAGAGGTACTCGAGGGACGCGTAAGCCTGCGTCACACCCGTGTCGAAAAACACGTAGATGTAGATGCCGGTGACGGTGACGATCCAGAACAGGAACCAGCCGAGCGAACCGAGATGCAGCAGCGGATTCAGGCTCGGCCCGAAAAACTTCTCGCAGACCTGCTCCAGCCGCAGGAAGAGTGCGCGCAGCCCCGATTTGAGCCACTTCACGCCGGTCGATCCTGTCTGCCGACAGCGGGGGCGAAGCCGGTCAATGTGAGTTCCGCCAGGAAACTGCGATCGCGATTGCCACCATGCCGAGGGCGAGGATGCCCGCGATCGCGTCGGCGACGATCGAGTAGTCGAAGCGGTAGCGGCCGCTGGCAGGATCGTAGATCGTGCAGAAGAGCTTCACCGAGCGGATCATTCCGGCGAGCGTCCCGCGCTCGATCTCCTGTCCACGGATGAGTCGCTTCAGCGGCTCGACGAGATTCGGCGGATTGAAATCCTGGCCGTACACCTGCAGCACCACGCGTCCGGCGCGGTCGATGACCGTCGTCTGCGTGATGTGGTCGAAGCCTTTGGGCGAGGGCCGGTAAGTGAAGCCAACGTCGCGCGCGAGCTGTTCCAGTGTCGCCGCGTCGGTGCTGGCGAAATACCATCCCGGCATCTCCGCGCCGCGATCCTGCGCAAACAGCCGCATCCGTTCCGGCGTATCGTTCGGCGTGTCGAATCCGACCGTCAGCACCGTGAAACTGTCCGGGCCTAGCGCTTTCCGCGCCACTTTGGTGACGTCGCGCAGGTGCACGGTCAGGCCCGAACAGACGTAGTAGCAACTCGTGTAGACGAGGCTGAGCACGACCGGCTTGCCGCCGAGATCCGACAGCCGGAACGCCTGCCCGTGCTGGTCGACGAACTGGTAGTCCGCGAGTTGCCGGGCGATCGCCGCCTGGCTGGCCCCCAGTGCGGCGTCATTGTCAGAGGCCGTAGTCTGTGCGAACGCTCCGGCGCTTGCGACGCACGCGAGAATTACCAGGAGCCCGCCTTGCAGCGTTTGCCTTCGAAGGTGCGCGCGCATGGCTCAGTAGGCGACCAGACGGCCTGCTGCGGCTCCATCGACGATGGCCCCGACCAGCAGCAGGGTCAACTGCAGGAGGGACGCCAGGAAGTTGCGGATTGCATTCTTCTGCGTCGGCTCGCCCACGAGCAGGACGCTGCGATAGAGGAAATACGCGCCGCCCGCCAGGGCGCAGGCAAGGTAGAACATCCCCGCGCCCCAGACGACTGGCAACAGCGCCAACAGCACCAGCGGAACCGTGTGGCCAAGGATCACACGGGCCGCGACCCTGTCACCGAACACCACCGGCAGCATGGGTACGCCCGCGTCGGCGTAGTCCTGGCGGTAATACATGGCGAGGCTCCAGAAGTGCGGCGGGGTCCAGAGAAACAGCACGACCGCAAACGTCCACGCCGCCGGCCCGAGATCCGGGTTCACCGCCGCGGCGCCGGCGAGCACGGCGAAACTGCCCGCCAGACCACCGACGACGATGTTCAGCCACGTCCGCCGCTTCAACCAAAGGGTGTAGACGACCCCGTAGGTGAAGGCCCCGAGGAACACGAACGTCGCAGCCAGCCAATTCGTCGCCAGCCCGGCCGACACTACGGCAAACACCAGCAGCAAGCCGATCACGGCGATCCAGAGCGAGCCGCCGGCGAGCTTGCCGGTGACGAACGGACGTCCGCGAGTGCGGGACATGCGGGCGTCGAGGTCGCGCTCGGCCAGGTGGTTGAGCGCACCGGCGCTGGCAGCAGCCAGGAAGACCGCTGTCGCCAGCACCAGCAACTGCGGCAACGGCAGCCCTGCTCCCGGTGCCATCGTTACGCCAGCGATGCCGGCGAACATGATCTCCAGCCCGATGCGCGGTTTGAAGACTTCGACCGCGCTCTGCCAGGACGACCGCTTCCCGGCAGAATCCGCATTCTGGGCGACAGCATCCTGCATGTTCGCTCCTACTTCAGCGGCCAGACCTCGGCGAGGTACTTCCAGTTCACGAAGTAGTACAGGACGAACGACACGAAGAACACGCCGACCAGCACGACCGTGCCCGGGATCTTGAGCGTTCCCTCGTTGCCATAGCTAGCCACTGCTGCCGCCGATGCAGCGCCCGAGACCGGCCCGAGCTGCACCACTTCGTTGTCGCCGATCCTGCGGCCAAGGAAGACCGAGCAGACGACGACGACGATGTACATGGCGCCGCCGATCGCGGCCATGATCGCCGACAGTCCGTTGAGAGCGAGCATCAGGAACGCGGCCGGCGAGAACTGGAACTGGGATAGCGCATCCGCGAAGGTGATGTCCCAGTGCCTGCGGGGCACCCCGAGGGTTCCGGCACCCATCATGAACAGCGAGATCCCGGCGATGCCCAGCCCGAACACGTACGGCTGCCACTGGGCGATCTTCTTGAACATGACCTCCCGACGGAAGATGAGCGGCACGAGGAGATAGGTGATCGCCATGAACGCCAGTGTCGTCCCGGCGACCACGGTCGCATGGAAGTGCCCCGGCACATACAGCGTGTTGTGGACGATCAGGTTGATCTGTTCGGTGCCCATCACGACACCGGAGATGCCGCCAAGGAAGCCGAACATTACGAGCGACATGAACATGCCGGCGAAAGCCGGGTGGCCCCAGGGCGCCTTGCGCAGCCACTCGAACAGGCCCTTGTTGAAGCCCTTGGCGCGTTGCGCAGCCTCGATCGCGCCCGGCACGGTCATGCCGTGGATCATGCTGCCGAGGACGGCCAGGTACATCGCGTAGCTGGTGTTGAAGATTTTCCAGCTGGAACTCACGCCGGGCTCGACCAGCATGTGGTGAGCGCTGGCGAGCTGCAGGAACAGGATGTACATCAGGAACGCCATGCGGCTGACTTTCTCGGAGATCGGCTTGGCGCCAAGCACCATGGCTCCGATGGCATACCAGACGGCGACGTGTGCAGAGACGTTGATCTGCTGCGAGGAATGGCCCATGCCCCACCAGACCAGCTTGTACATCAACGGGTCGACGCCGTTGATGATGCCGACCGACCAGAGGAAAGTCGGGATCAGGATGATTGCGCCACACGCCAGCGTGAAGACGGCGATGATGGCCGCAGTGATGGCGCCGAAGGTGACCAGGGGTACCGAGCCCTGGTAAGTCTTCTCGTCCCTGGCCACCACCAGCGTGCCGAAAAACACTGCACAACCGATCAGCGCGCCCACGGCGAACAGCACCAGGCCCAGGTAGAAATGCGGGGCCGCCATCAGCGGTGGGTAGGACGTGAACATCACGGACGAGTTGCCCTGCAGCACCGCGACGTTGGTCATCAGCGCGCCGACCAGCATGAGCCAGAACTGGGCCCAGCCCCAGCGAGGCGCGGCAAGCCGCGAATTGAGCAGAATGGCGGATGCGAAATAAAGCACCGCCATCTCGAAGAAGATGATCCAGACCAGCAGGACGTCGAAGCCGTGCGCCGTCAACGCGAGGTAGAACCAGTCGGCCGGGAGCAGGTGCACGGCGGGCCAGCGGGTGAGCGCGATCGAGAGCCCGAACAGGCCGCCGATGAGCAGGAACACGACGGCAATGACGGCGTTTGCCTTGATCAGATTTTCCGCGGACCGGTCGATCTTCAGGCCGGTCGTCGGGCAGGTGCGAAAGTTGGTTGCAGCTGTCATGACGGGCCCCCTATTTATTATCGACGACGTAGATGCGGCCGGTCATCGTGTGATGCCCGAAACCGCAGTACTCGTTGCAGACGATGCCGAACTGGCCCGACTGGTTCGGCGTCATCGTCACCACCATCTCGTATCCCGGGTGCACCTGGAGATTGATGTTGACCGGCTGCAGGGAGAAGCCGTGCTGCAGGTCAATGGACGACAGGTGCAGGCGATAGGTCTCACCCTTCACGAGTTCGAGCATCGGCCACCACATGTACACGCGACCCATCATGTAGACGTCGCTTCCGGGCGGGGGGCGCACGACCGGAAACGCGCCCTCCTGGCGCACCGTGTACTCCTCGGTCATCTTGTCGACCTTGGCCGCGAAGGCTGCCGGTGTAATCCTGTACGCCTCGTTCGAAAGATTCTGACTGCCGACACCGTGCCAGTAGATCATCATGAAGAACATCCCGAGTCCCCACAGGAACGCGACGATGATCCAGATCAGTTCGACCTTGTGAATGGGCTCTTTCCACCAGCCCGCTCTCGGAGATGCGATTCCCATGACTGCGGTCTCCGGTCAGGGTGAAGCGAGGGGAATCTGGATGATCTCCATGATTCCCCAGATGAGATAGACGACCGTCGGGATCGTGACCCCGAGAAACAGCAGCAGGAACGGGTTGTCGAGCACGCGCTGAAAGAAAGGCGTGCGCTCCGGCTGACCAGGTTCGTTGGACTGTGGTCCGGACATGTAGCCCCCAGTTGATCGTTCGTTATTGATCGTGCTCGGAACACTCATGTGGCCCGGCGTGCAGAATCGACTACTAGGCGCTAAATCGCTGCACGTCCTTGACATAGATCAAGTGCACTGCAAAAAGAAAGTGGCGGCAATCCGTGATCCCTCACGTCCGCACCGGAGCGCTAGTCCACACCGACGAAGCGGCGAACCACCGCGAACGTCATGAGGCTGCTGCCCAGCAGCAGTCCAAAGAAGATCAACGAACGATTTTCGAACCGCCGCCCGGCCTGGCGCTCGAGCAGGTCGAGCAGGCGATCGCACCCCACGTAGAGGACGATGGCCACGAGCGTGAAATACAAGGTGGTCATATGTGCAGGCGAAAATCAGGACGACGGCCTTTGCGGGAACAGATGCGTCGCAACCGGTGGCGTTGGGCGACCCGATGCACTGCACGTCGCCCGCGAGCCGTCAGATGCCCCTCGACACGACGTCCGTCTGCAGTGCAGCAACGCCTCGCAACGAGCCGCTTTTATATCATGCCATGATGTAACTTCCGTTCCATGGACAGCACCTACATGACGCCAACCGCAGCGACCCTCCCGCGCCTCGAGGAGCAACTTCCGGACCTGCTGGGATTTGTCCGCACGCTTGCCCGGCAAATCGAGGCCGGTGAAATTCAGGATGGCGATACGCTCGGCATGCAAATTCGCAATTTCCATTCGGCAGAACAGACGGCTGCCATCGAGGCCGTGGCCCCGGGCTGGAAGGAAATGGCTGCCTATGCCGACGGCACCACCCTGCACCACGTCACCCAGGTCCTGATCGCGCTGCAACTCCTGCCGGAGTACCGGCAGGCCTCGCGGTACCTGCAAGCCTTGATGGAATGGAGCGTGCTGTACCACGACCTGGGCAAACAGGTCATCGCCGGACAACGCGACGCCCTGCACGCCTTTCGCTCCGCAACGATGGCGGCGCGGACGCTGCCCCGTCTGGGCTTCCTCACCAGCGAAGCCTATCCGACGACGCTGGAGCCCTGGAGCCGGTTCGTCCTTGGTGCGTCCGTTGCGACGCCCGACGGCAATGGATCAATGCAGGACAATCGCGCGCTGCCCGAAGTTCTGCGGGGAATTGACCAGCTGTTTGGCGCAGGATCTGCCGCCGCACTCATCGTACAGGCGGCCCTGCTCCACCAGTCGTTGAACGTGGTACCAGAGTGGCCGAACCCTGGCAGCCTGACCGAGGCGCAGGTGCCCGCTTGCATCCGGCCCGACCTGGTGCCGCTGCTGGAAGGCCTGATGCTGGCCGACAGCGACGCCTGGCAGCTTTTTGAACCAGAGAAGAAGGCGAAATTCCGCGAGAGCACACTGGCAGTCTTTGCCGCGGTCCGCCAGATGGTTGCCGACTGAGAGGGGGACAACACGATGGCGTCGACGCTCTACATGTCGGGGAGCCCAGCCGTGCGCTACGCAAGCGGCGCAGCGCTCTACTTTGCACAGGGCATTCCCAAGGGCCTCCTGCATATCGCGATGCCGGCCTGGTTGGCGAGCCAGGGGGCCAGCACCGGCGCCATCGCCTCGTACCTCGCCATCATCGTGCTGCCATGGGCTTTCAAGCTGGTCACCGGCCCGCTCATGGATCGATTCGCCTACCGACCGATGGGCGGTCGCCGCCCATGGGTGCTCGGCGCCCAGTTCGGGCTCGTCTTGAGCCTGCTGAGCCTGGCTGCGATTCACGATCCCATCGCGCAGATCGGGCTGCTGACGACACTCGGCGTCATCATCAATACGTTCACCGCCACGCAGGACGTGGCCGTGGACGGCATGGCGATCGACCTCGTGCCCGAGTCCGAGCATGGCCGGATCAACGCGTTCATGAGCTGTGGCAAGGCCGTCGGGTGGGCAGTGACGGCCGCCCTCTCAGGCACGCTTCTGGTCCAGCACGGCCTCGCCGTCACCGGAGTGGTAGCGGCAGCCGGGGCGGGCCTGGTCCTCATTGCGTTCTTCTTTGTTCGGGAGCGTGAGGGAGAGCGCCTGCTGCCCTGGACGCCGGGCGAGGCCGTGGGTCAACGCCGTGTCGCAAGCTCGTTCAAGAACGTCTTGCAGGACCTGAACGCTGTGCTCTGGACACGCACCAGCCTCGTCGTGTCGCTGATCATGTTCTTCGACGGAGTGGTTACGGGGTACGGCGAGGCCCTGATGCCGATCGCGGCCGTGAAGCTTTTTTCATTCACGACGACCCAGTGGTCACAGCTCGTGGCCATGATGGGACTCACCGGCGCCTTTGCGGCGCTGGCGCTCGGGCCACTGATCGACCGCTTCGGCGCCAGGACCATGCTGCTGATGACGATCGGCGTAGTGTGTGCGCATGCGTTCCTGTTGGCCGGAACTCAGCACATGTGGACCAACAGCACGTACGTGCTGTTCATGCTTTCGGCATACGTCCTGATGCAGCCTGTCACGATGGTCTGCGTCATCGCTCTCGCCATGAGCATCTGCTCCACTCGCATCTCGGCCACGCAGTTCGCGGTCTACATGTCGATGGCCAACCTCGGCCATTCCGCGGGCTCGAAAATATTCGGCAGCCTGTCGGAGTACACCAGCTTCGTGCAGAACTATGCGCTGCTGGGCGCCATCGCAGTCACGATGTTCGTCACGATTGCGATCTTCCGCAAGCACCCGATCGCCGCGCCGGCGGTCGCGAGAAAACGGCCGGAGTGATTTACATGGCCTATCGCGTTGATAGAAAGGACCGACTATCCGGGCGCCCGGCGGATGGATCATAGTTCGGTCGGCCTGAAGATCCTCTTGGACAGTAGGAGTGCTCGTCCCATGCGTCACAGAACGTCAACCTTGACCACCACCGGAGCGGTTGTAGCCCTGGCAGCTGCCTTGTCGCCGGCCGCGATAGCGAATGCTGCCGAGACCGCGGGCAGGCCGATGTCGAACCGGGATTGGTGGCCGCAGCAGCTTGACCTCAAACCACTGCGACAACATTCGCCCAGGTCCAATCCGATGGGCGACGATTTCAATTACGCGGAGGAATTCAGCAAGCTCGATCTCAATGCCGTGAAGGCCGACATCAAGGCGTTGATGACCACGTCACAGGCGTGGTGGCCCGCGGACTATGGTCACTATGGGCCGTTCTTCATCCGCATGGCCTGGCACAGCGCAGGCACGTATCGCGTGGCTGACGGACGCGGCGGCGCCGATGGCGGCCAGCAGCGCTTCGAACCGCTCAACAGCTGGCCCGACAACGTCAGCCTGGACAAGGCGCGGCGCCTGCTGTGGCCGATCAAGCAGAAATACGGCCGGCAGATTTCCTGGGCCGACCTGATGGTCCTGACGGGCAACGTCGCGCTGGAGTCGATGGGTTTCAAGACCTTCGGCTTCGCCGGTGGGCGCGTGGATGACTGGGAGGCCGACATGGTCTACTGGGGTCCAGAGTCCAAGTTCCTCGCGGATGAGCGTTACAGTGGCAACCGCGAGCTGCAGCGCCCGTTGGCCGCCGTGCAGATGGGCCTGATCTACGTGAACCCGGAAGGGCCGAACGGCAATCCGGATCCGCTCCTCGCCGCGAAGGACATTCGCGAGACGTTCGGCCGCATGGCGATGAACGACGAGGAGACCGTCGCGTTGATTGCCGGTGGACATACTTTCGGCAAGGCCCATGGCGCCCACGACCCGGCCAAGTGCCTGGGTCCGGAACCCGCCGCCGCCGGCCTTGAACAGCAGGGTTTCGGCTGGGAGAACAAGTGCGGCAAGGGACACGGCGCCGACACCGTGACCAGCGGGCTCGAAGGCGCCTGGGGCCCGGCGCCCACTGCGTGGTCGACGCAGTACCTCGACAACCTGTACGCCTTCGACTGGGTGCAGACGAAGAGCCCGGCCGGCGCGATTCAATGGGTGCCGGCCAACGGCCGCGGCGCGGGCATGGTGCCCGATGCGCACGATCCGACGAAGCGCCATCAGCCGATCATGTTCACCACCGACATTGCGATCAAGATGGATCCGGCCTACGCGAAGATCTCGGCGCGTTTCCGGGAGAATCCCGAGGAGTTCCGCCTCGCTTTCGCCAAGGCCTGGTTCAAGCTCACGCACCGCGACATGGGTCCGCGCGCTCGCTACCTTGGCGCCGACGCTCCCAAGGAAGTGCTGTCGTGGCAGGACCCGGTCCCTGCTGTTGATCATGAACTGGTGAATGCGCAAGACATCGCGCAGCTGAAGTCCAGGATCCTGGCCTCGGGGCTCACCGTCCCCGAACTGGTCAGGACCGCCTGGGCATCTGCAGCGAGCTACCGTGGCACCGACATGCGCGGCGGGGCCAATGGCGCTCGTGTTCGCCTCGAGCCGCAGAAGGGTTGGGAGGTCAACAGCCCGGCTGAGCTGGAGAAGGTGCTGAAGGGTCTCGAGGCCATTCAGAAGGACTTCAACAGCGCCCAGACCGGGGGCAAGAAGGTGTCCCTGGCCGATCTGATCGTGCTGGGTGGTGCCGCCGCGATCGAGCAGGCCGCGAAGCAGGCCGGGCATGGAGTGCAGGTTCCTTTCGCTCCGGGTCGCACCGACGCTTCGCAAGCGCAGACCGACGTGACTTCTTTTGCTGCGCTCGAACCGGCTGCCGACGGGTTCCGTAACTATTACGGCAAGAACAGCCGGCTCTCACCGGCGGAAATGCTGGTTGACCGGGCCAACCTCCTGACACTGACGGTTCCGGAAATGACCGTGCTGGTCGGCGGCATGCGGGCACTGAATGCCAATGCGGGACAGTCTGCCCACGGTGTGTTCACCGATCGGCCCGGGACCCTGAGCAACGACTTCTTCGTGAACCTGGTGGACATGTCCACGAAATGGACGAAGTCATCCCAGGCCGAGGGTCTCTATGAGGGGCTTGATCGCGCAACAGGCAAACCCAGGTGGAAGGCTACCCCCGTCGACCTGGTCTTCGGGTCGAACTCGGAGCTGCGAGCGATTTCCGAGGTCTATGCAGCGAACGATGGGCGCGAGAAGTTCGTGCAGGACTTCGTGGCGGCGTGGACCAAAGTCATGAACCTGGACCAGGTGACTCACTGACTGTTCTGGCAAGACGACAAGAACGGCGGCGCGCACAGCGCCGCCGTTCGACTTTGGCTGGACTTCAACTTCGCTCCGGTCCAGTACATGCGCCAGCTCGCGCTGGACGCCGGGTTCCAGCAGGCAAAGGTGGTCGAGAGCGGCGGCGTGCCGGGCGTGTTTGCAACGCTCGACGCCGAGGCGAAGCACACGCTCGTTATTTCATGTACGACGTCAAGCACTACGATCCGGCCGAATGGTGGTCCCCACCGCTCGAGGGGAAGATCGTCGAGCGGCCGAGCGAGGGGCAAGCGCTGGTCGGCCGCGGCGCGGTCAACCAGAAGGGTCCGCAGATGGCCTTCCTCACCGCGCTGCATGCGTTCAAGGACGCGGGCGTCAAACTGCCAGTCAACCTCGTCCTCGTTGCCGAGGGCGAGGAAGAAATCGGCTCGACCAATTTCCCGACGTTGCTCGCCGACCCCGAAATCTAGGCGGCACTGCAGCGCTCGGTAGGCGTCATGATGCCGTCGACCGGCCAATCCCGCGACGGCTCGGTCTCGCTCGACCTGGACGCCAAGGGCGTGATCGAGGTCCAGCTGGTTTCCAGCGGGGAAAAATGGGGCCTGGGTCCGGCCAAGGACATTCATTCGAGCCTGATGGCCCGGGTCGACAGCCCCGCCTGGCATCTCATCAAGGCACTCGACACGCCGGTGGCCGAAGACGGCTTCACGCCGACGGTCGACGGCTGGTTCGAGAATGTCCGCCCCCTCACGCCACGCGAGCAGGAACTGCTCGCCACGAGCCTCCCCAAGGATGAGGAAGCCGTCAAGAAAGTGCTGGGCGTACGCCGCTGGATCCAGGACGAAGATTTTCTCACCAGCACCTACCGCCTCGCGTCACAGCCGCTCGAGATGGCAGCAGGCCACTTCGGTGTGGGCCGCGGTGGCGGCGCACATGCTCCGGATGAATGGCTGCTGATCGAGAGCAGTGATCCCAAGGTTGCGGGTTATGCGCAACACGCAGAGGCGTTCGTCGACTACCTCTACGAGACTGCGCGAGCGGCGAAAACCAGGCGCTAGCGGCAGCGCGCCAGAGCCCGGTTCCGGTCACCTCGACAGCAGTCGCCTTACCTTCGCCCCGGACAGCAGTCCGCGCAGACGTTGCTCGCCGACCTCGCTGGTCTCCATCACCGGGACGTGAGTCAGTTCCGTCGCTTCGAACAGGCGCGACACGCTCGCCACGGTCGCCTGCTCGATGTCCTTGATGTCGAGGACCCGCCAGTCGCTGACGACCTGCATGATGTCCCGCACCTGCACTTCCCGACGCGGGCTCGTCATCGATTGCATGTGCCGCATCGGCTTCTCGCTCATGATGTCGTAGGCCGTGATGAGACCAACCACGATGTGGCGCGCCTCGTCGGTCGCAAACGCGCAGCGCACGCCGTTGTGCTTCATGTGATCGAGCGCCGCATCGATCGTCGCCGTCTCGGCGATCGTCACGGATGGGCGCTCCCGGAAGTCGGTCATGACCGAGAGCGCCGGATCGTTCGGCGCCGCATGCCAGGGATCCGCGCCAGGAATCTGCAGGCTCTGGCTCGACACAGAGCGAAGAGAAAGTGCGGACATGACAACCTCGCACGACGAGAAATCGATCGATGAAGGATCAGGCTACCGCGCGATTATGCATCCGGCGGTCCCGCCGGGGATCAAACACATGCTCCGGCACTCAGTCCCGCGTCGTGTAGGTTTCCAGCTCGCCAAGCCCTCGCTGATCGATGCGATCCAGCCGCCCGTCCAGCGGCGGGTGTGTCTTGTAGAGCTGCGCCAGGCTCGCCGACTCGCTGCCGAGTGCGGTGAGTTTCTGCAGGACGGCGTACAGCGCCAGCGGATTCATGCCGGCACGGGCCAGATAGAACTCGGCCGCTTCGTCCGAGCGGTACTCGGCCTCGCGATCCAGCGATGTCAGCATGATGGCGGCGCCGTTCGTCTCGACGTAACGCCTGGCGTAGCTGCCCGCGACGCTGTCATTGCCGATGGTGACATTCTGCACCGCCTGGTCCTTGCCGACCGTCGCCAGTTCCTGCTTGTGGATCACCTTGTAGTGATCGCGCTGCACGCAGTGACCGATCTCGTGCCCCAGCACGGCCGCGAGCTCGCTATCCGAAGACAGCAGCTCGTACAGCCCGCGCGTGACCAGGATGAAGCCACCCGGCGCGGCGAATGCGTTGACTTCGGGCGTGTCGATCACGCCAAAGGTCCATGGCAGTTCGGGACGACTCGTTTGCGAAGCGACCCAGCGCCCGACCAGGTTGACGCGTTGCTGTACACTCCCATCGTCCCACAATGGACGCGCGCCAAGAATGCGGCCGGCAATTTCCGGGCCGAGAGCGAGTTCCTCCCCTGCAAGCTCGTCCTCGGACTTCGGTGCCACCCTGGCGGCCGTGTCCAGCTTCGTGCCGACGTTGACGCCAAATGAGCCGAGCAGTCCGCCCACGGATTTCGCCAGTTCCGTTTTCGAAGCCCCAGGCTCCGCTGGCGGCTTCCCGGACTTCCTGGCGGCCTTGGCCTCACCGGCATACGCGACGCGTGTCGCCTGCCAACCCTGCTCCGCGGCATACGCGGCGGCAGCGGACGCATCGACCCGATGACCGACCATCGCGTCCAGTTGCCCCTGGTTCAACGCTGCCGACTTGAGGTCACTTTCCTCGATCCCGCGCACGCCTGCGGTTTCGGTGACGCGCCCCTTGCCGGCCTTGCCGCCCATCAGCACGCGCAGGTTGGCTTCGCCCTCCTCGGCGCCGGCATAGCTCACGCGCACGTCATTCACGCGCACGAAGCCTGGCGCTCCGGCAGACATCAGCAACTCGTACCACAAGCCCTGCTGCGCAGAAATCTTGACTGCCGTGTCGCGCTGCAATGTCGCCACCTTGGGCGAGTCGAATTTGGGCTGCGCATGGACGTCGGCAGTGGGCTTGTGCACTACGGCCGGCAGCTCCCCGGCATTCACGCTCGCCGCAAGCAGTGCGGCCGCCGACAGGATGAATGGAATGCTGCGCATCATGGGCCTCCCGACGACGCATCCGCAGGATCGAAGAACACGGTTCGCCGCGCCAACGGCGCTTCGCCTGTGGCGGCCACCACCTGGCCAACCAGGTCGCGCAGGCGCCGACGCTCGCCGCGATCGCTGTCGTCGGCGCCATCGTCGATCTCAGCACAAGCGAATGCAAGTCGCACGCTGCCGTCATCGGGCAGTCGCGCGTCGTATTCCGCCAGTTGCTGTTCGAGCCCGGCGAGATCGTGCCTGGCGGCAGCGCGAGCTGCAGCCTCGGTTTCGCCGTGCCACACCAGCACCATCAAGTCGTCCAGGGCTTCGTGCAGCCAGCTCTTGCGCTCCACCACGCCCTCCAGCATTACGGCGTCGCTGCCGGCATACAGGAAGCGTCGCAGCCGGCGGCGGTATTCGCGTCGCCGTCGCGCCGCGGCCCTCGCATCGAGATGCGCGTCGGGCACGAAGCGCAGGCGCGCGATCGCCAGCCAGCGATCCCGGTCCGGCGCGAACTCCGGCAGGAAGTCGCCGTTGCCCACCGCGCGCCCACGCTGTATGCCGGCGTATAGGCGACACAGGCCGAAGATCAGGCTGACGAAGCCGATGCTGGCAAAAACGTCGAAGAAGAACCCGAAGAACGTGAGCCCCACGAACGCAGCCGTCAACATCGTCACGTTGGCAGCGACGAAGACCGAGTCGATGTCGGTGGCCGGGTCACCGCGGTAGAAGGCGAATGCGGTCAGCGTCGCCAGCAAGATGGCGATGACGTACTTGAGCCATGCCGGCGGCGCCCGAATGGCACTGTTGGCGATCAGTGCTTCCGTCGCCTCAGCCATGACCTCGACGCCCGGCATGACGGGATCGACGGGGGTCGGTTTGGCATCGTTGAGTCCGGACGCCGTATAGCCGACCAGCGCCACGCGCCCCTTCAGTGCAGGTGGCGTCGTCGTCGCATCGCGGCAGACAGGCTGGCCGGTCAACAGGTCGGCGGCGCTGATGCGCGGCAACCGCGTGTCCTGTCGCCAGTTCGGTCGCACCGCGGCGACAAAGTCGCCGGGCGATCGTGCCGTGGCGGTCGTCGCAAGACGTAATGGCAGCGACGGCAACGCCCAGTCTCCGACGGTCTCGCGCAACGGAATGTCACGCAGTACGCCGTCGGCATTGCGCGTAACGTTGGCTATCGCGCTGAAGCGGGCCATCGCCTCGCCATACGGCAGCAGCAAGGCGACCCGCGGGTCAAATTGCGGATTGAGCTGCAGAGGAAACGCCGCTGGGGCTTGCGACGCCCGCAACGGCGAACCCTCATCGTAGTCTGGATGCAGCCGTGTGGAACTGAATACGAACCGGCCGCCGCCGCCCCTCGCCATGGCTTCCAGGGTTTCGTCACCGCTGGGATCGCCTGGCGAGGGATCGACAAACAGCACGTCGTAGCCGACCGCGCGCACTTCGGCACGATCGAGCTGATCGAGCAGATCCGCGTGCCGTTGCCGGCTCCACGGCCAGCCGCCTTCATTGCGCGCGCGGAAATATTCGATCGAGCACTCGTCGATCTCGACCACGACCACGCGGCCGGAGGGCTGCGGCTCGAACGGACGCCACTGCACCACGCGATCGAAAATCGCATCCTCAGCCGAGTTGAGCGAGCGGGCGTGGCTCCAGTCCCAGGCGAGCCACGCGATCGCGCCGAGCGCGAGCAGCGGATAGAACGCGAACTTCAGCCGCAACGCGACTTGCGAGAACGGCCGCCGGTAACTGCGCTCCACCTTCGTCCACGCGAGGATGAAGCCGTGGCCGAATGCCGCCAGGCTCGAGTCGATCCATGAGAGCGCGCGGTCCGACAGCCTGCCCGGCATTTACGATCCCCCTCGCAAATGATGGCAGATTTGCTCGCTCGCAAACCCGTTTCAGGTATTCGAGGCCTGGAAAATACTCTCGATCGCGCGGTCAAGCGCGGCGTTGAACTCGGCGTCCGATTGCTGGGCCGACAACCCTTCGGTCAACGCCCGGGAGAAACTGGCGACCATGTTGTGCTGGCGAGCCAGGCGCGCATTCGCTTCATCGCGTGAATACCCGCCCGACAGGGCCACGACTTTCAGCACACGTGGGTGAGCGATGCACTCGGCGTAGAAATTGTCCTGGTTCGGCAGCGTCAGCTTGAGCATCACCTGCTGGCCGGACGGCAGTGCCTCGAGCCGAGTCATGATCGCGGCCTTCAACAGGTCTTCCGCGGCGGCCTTGTCCGGGCACTTGATGTCGACTTCGGGCTCGATGATCGGCACGAGGCCCGCTGCGATTATCTGGCCGGCAATCTCGAACTGCTGGTCCACCACGGCGCGAATCCCCGCCGCGTTGCCCTGCTTGATGACCGAGCGCATCTTGGTGCCGAAGATGCCCTTGGCTTTCGCGCGCGACAGCAGCCGGTCGAGGTCCGGCATCGGCTTCATCAACTGCACGCCGTTCGCTTCCGCTTCGAGGCCCTTGTCGACTTTGAGAATCGGGACGACCTGCTTGACCTCCCAGAGATACTGCGGCGTCGGCCGACCCAGGACGTCCCGGTCCATCGTGTCCTCGAACAGGATGGCGGCCAGGATCCGATCACCGCTGAAGCTGGGGCTGGTGATGATGCGCGCGCGCATCGCATGGATGAGATCCATCATCGCGGCGTCGCTGGACCAGCTGCCTTCCGGGATCCCATACAGCCGCAAGGCCTTGGGCGTGCTGCCGCCACTCTGGTCCAGCGCGGCGATGAAACCTGGCTGGGTGCGGAACCTGGCCTTCTGCTGTTCAAAAACGTTCATGACGGACCTCTCGAGCGCTGCGGTGCAGACACATAGTAGGCCCGGTGCAGCGCGAAGGCTCAACCGTGACGGTCTTGCGCCGTGCGGGCGGTGGCGGTGAGCGCAACATCGACCAAGGCATCGGACAGCTTGACGCACGGTTCTAAAGACAGTACTGTTTCACAACAAGGTACTGTGTTTACAAAATTATGGCTGCTGAATCCAAACTTGCTCCGATCCGCAAGGGTCTCCTGGAATTCCTCGTGTTAAAAATCGTGGGCACGAAGAGCGTCTATGTGCCCGAAATACTGCGCAGTCTCGCCGGCACGGAATTCACCACGCAGGAGGGCACGCTCTATCCCCTGCTCAGCAAGTTGCGTCGCGAGGACCTGGTGCAGTACGAATGGAAAGAATCGGACGCGGGGCCGCCGCGCAAGTATTACCGGCTCACGGACGCCGGCCGGGCACAGCTCGGGGAGCTGGATGAGTACTGGAACCTGCTCAACCGCACGATCGCGAACTTTGGACACTGAACCATGCAACGCATAGCCACCACCGTCCGTCTCAATCGCAGCGTTCTTCAATTCGACGAAGCGGCGAATGCGCGTCTTGAACGGTACCTCGCCGAGTCGACGAGCCTGCTCGAGGGTGACCCCGATCCGCAGGAGATCCTGGGTGACCTGGAGCAGGCCGTGGCCGACCAGTGCACGCGTCGCATGCGTGCGGGACAATCCGTCGTGACGCTAGCCGAACTCGAACCAGCACTCGAGGAGATCGGATCGGTGCAGGCGCCGGATAACGGATCCGCATCGCCGCACCCGTCGCAGGAGGCAACGCCGCGGGTGCTGCAGCAGATCAGCGAAGGCGCCGTGATCAGCGGCGTGTGCCTGGGACTGGCGCGATATTTCCGGCTCGACGTGACGCTGCTGCGGGTCATCTCCGTTCTGCTGCTGCTCGGCACGGGCGGTGCGATGGTCCTCGTGTACCTCGGCCTGATGCTGCTGATGCCGTACGCCCCGCTGGAACCGGGCGGTACACCGATCCGCTGGCTGCCGGCGAAATGTCGCGCGTTCATGGAATTCCTGCGCGTCAAACTGGGCGTCGACCGGCCAGGCAAGATAGCAGCGACGCCCCCCCGCTTTCAGTAGCCGTCGCGTGCAATATCCCGCAGGTTGCGCAGGACCACGTTGTTATTCGTCTCAAGATCCGTGATCGCCGTTTCGACGTCGGCGAAACGAAGCTTCAGGCTTGGCAGCAATGCCGGATGGGTCCTGAGCGCCGTTGCGGCGGCCTCAATGCTGGCGGCCGCGAGGCCGAGCGAACATTCGTAATCGAGCGAGCCCGCGATGCGAGTAAAGTCCCCAGGCTCAACGTACGTGTCGCCGCACCTTGTGAGCAGCGCATGCTGAATGTCCGCCGGCGCTGTCTCACGGAATACCTTGCGCAGGCCAGAGTCCTTGCCTTCCTGTGAGATCACGTCAAACAACGGATTGGTGAAGACAGATATCGCCGTCTGGCGAAGCTTTGCGTCGGCAATCAGGCCGATGGCGCCTGTCGAGACCAGTTCGTCATAGGTTGCGCGCCGCCTCTCGTTGTACTTGTACTGGGTCGCGCGATAGACGACGACCACGAATTTCTCGTCCGGGAGCGGCCGTTCACCCATAAGCGCCTTGATGGCCCGCTCGGCGTTGGCAAGCACGTCCTTGTTGTATTCGACCAGGTATTCATACCCCCATGCTTCCACACGCAGGTCGCTGACGAGGCGCGTGCTGAATTCCTCGGAGCGAGCGCGTGTCTGCCGTGCGGAATTCCAGTCCTGGACCTGCATGCCGATGAAGACGCCGAGAATCACGACGAAAAGATCGATCGCAACCGCGAACCAGTTATGCGCTTTGACGTGTTCCGAGATGCGGCGGGGGATCACGGCGCGGGGTTCCGGTCGCCGATTCTTGCGTCGACTGCATCGCGCAGTCCGGTCGCCAAAACCATGTAGTTGCGACCGATCGTCTCAGCGACGCGCATCGTCGACATCCAGTAGCGGAGTTCCCGCATCAGCGTCGTGTCGTTCCTGATCACGTCAACGATGCCCCTGGCGCGAGCTTCGTCCACCGGCGAACTGCAGGCGAGTGCCCTTTGCTTTCCTGACAAATCGTTCTGCCAGCAGTTCTCCCAGAGGTAGAGCTGAATTTCGAGCGGGATGAGACCGCGTACATGCTGGCGATACTCCGGGCTCTCCGACAGCGCCGGGTTCTTGGAATTCGTGTAGTAGGACGCCAGCCGATCGCGTAGTCGCGGGTCGCCAAGCAAGCCCAGTTCGCCCGCACTCCTGAGTTCGTCGTACGTCGCCTCGGTGAGGTTGAAAGCCCCGACCTGGCTCGCCCAGAAATAGGCGCGCAAGAGGTCCCATTGTGCCGCTTCGCCGGCATCGCCCGATTCAGCGTAAGCGAGCCCCTTGGCGCCAGACGCGGAAACCTCACCCCAGAAAGCGAGGCGGTCGCGGTAGCCGGCGATGTCGGCGTCGAGATCGTCGCGAATTCGCTCCAGGTAGCCGTGTGCGCGCTCTCGATCGACCCGCGCCGCATTCCA
>Ga0316622_100000649_pt1 | contig 20832 bp, 17 predicted proteins | sample OWC_Aug_OW2_C1_D_FD_207646 | JGI IMG/M metagenome (GOLD analysis project Ga0316622, IMG submission 207646) | Wetland soil microbial communities from Old Woman Creek delta, Ohio, United States - OWC_Aug_OW2_C1_D5_C | ecosystem: Environmental > Terrestrial > Soil > Wetlands | place: USA: Ohio... | reverse complement strand
TCGCTGCTCAGGACGGCCCGCTGGCGGCCGAACGAATCGTCACTCTCCTGGAGGAACTCCTGGCCGGTACCGGCACGCTGCCCCACCCCGGATCCGCCCGGCGCGTCGTGGGCCGGTGGAGGGCGGCGCGACGCCGCTGGGGGAAGAAATGGAAAGGGCGGAAAGCGGGGGCCCAGACGGCGCTCGAGTTTCACCGGCACCGCTTCCCGACGCTGTCACTGGAGGCGGTGCAAACACGCCTCGCGCGGATCCAACAGGCGCTGAAAGACCCGCCCGCCCTCGTCGTTGAACCGGTTGCCGACGAGATTTTCTGCGTGCGCCGACGCGCCGCGTGTTAGCGGGCGGCTGGTCGCACTGAGTTCGTCACATGATGCCGCTCTGGAAACGGGTGTTGTTCCCACCGCTGGCCGTGTTGCTCGGCGTCGGCATCCCGTATCTGGTCGCCGAGGGGCTCCGCGCGCTGGAGCGCGGCCCGCGCGCGGGCACCAGCCTCGCCTACGACGTGTATGCCCGCTGGTTCGCCGGTCGGCGTGTGCCGCCGTACGACCCACACGACCCGACGACGTGTGTGATCAGCGACCCGGCACCGCTCGCGGCGATGATCGAGCTGTTCAAGGCCAACGGCGTCGGCATCGGCAACTCACCGTTCCACGAACTGAAGCGCGACGCCGTCGCCATCAACACCGAAGAGAACGGCTGCGTGGTGCAGAAACCCAACCTGCGCAAGACGATGGCCTTCTTGCGCTCCAATGCGTTCAACCCGTTCGACCCGCCAACGTACTTCCATGATACCGAGCACATCCTGCCGCCGGAGCTCGCTCGCTTCTTCGATCGCTACGGCTTTCGGCGCGTGCAGCTGACGACGAACGCGGACGGCGAGCGTGTCACCCTGCCGGCGGTTGCCGCGTCGGACGTGGTCCTGGTCGCCGGGGACAGCGTCGCAAACGGCGCGATGCTGGACGACACGGAGACGATCGCCTCGCGCCTGCAGCGCGATGATCGTGCCCGGCAGTACGTCAACCTCGGGATCCACGGGGCCGCGCCCGCCGACATCGAATGCGGGCTCGAACGCGCCGCCCGACGCTACGGGGGGCGCGTGCGCGAGCTGATTTACGTCTTCTGCGAGAACGATTTCAAAGAGGCGACGGCGGCGGACGTCGTCGCCTGGCTGGTCGGTTTCAAGGCACGCGCGCGGATCGACCGCGTCGTGGTGCTGTACGTGCCGTACATTTACAACGCGCTGCCCGAGGTCACGCGCATCCGCGGGCACACGCACCGCAACTTCCCGACGTTCCGCGACGAGAAGCGTGCCCTGCTGAGTGCGGCGCACGACGCCGGGTTTCTGACGGTGGATTACGTCGACATCACCACGGCGGCGCAACAGGAACAGGGCACGCAGTTCGCAGCGCTGGCTCTCTACCTCGACCACGCGCACCCGTCTCCGGCGGGCGTGGACCGCCTGGTCGCGGCGTACCAGCAGCTCGGCCGCGGAACCGCGCCTTGAGCGCGGTTGACGCCCGTTCACGGCGTATTCCAATGCACCGGGTCAGGGCTGGCGGCCCGTTGAAACAAGGGCGCGCTCATGCTTCGAGCGCCTCAGCATGAGCGGGAAAGTCCTTGTGAGACAAGGTGTTCCGTTCACTCTGAGGCACTCGCAGGATGAGTGAAACACCTTTTTCAACGGGCTGCTAACGGAAGGCGCCGGCTTTGTAGAGTCGCCAGGCCTCGGCGCCGAGCGCCAGCAATGGGCGGCGCTTTGAGCGCCACTCACGGTCGGTCTGGATGCCCGAGTGGCGCTGGATCTTCCACAGTATGTAGTCGGCCCCTCCCTCGAAGATGAGGGCGTTGCGCACGAGGCGCATGATGAAGCGCACCTTGCTGTGGAAACGGCGAAGACGCCAAAGCACCAGTGCTCGGCGACGGCTCCCCTTGGAGACCCGCACCTCGTGCTGCCGCGTATCGCCATCCATCGCTGCCCTGGCGGAAAGACCAGCGACACGGAGAGCCCGCTCGGTCACCTGCTCGTAGCGCTGCGACGAGCTCGCCCAGAGCCGATCGACGATCTCCGGCCGCTCCGCTCGCAGCTCCCCCCGGTAGGTTTCGCGCCAGGTCGCCACCCACAGATCGCGGCTTGTGAAACGTGGCGCAACGAGCGGAACGCCGCGTCTGACAAACGTCACGATAGCGTCCACGAGCGCGCGTGCGATCTGGTCCCGGACTCCGTCGTCGCTGGCGGCCACGAGGGCACAGGGCTGCGCGAATCGCGCCCAGAAGTATGGTTCGAAGCACTTGGCCGACGTGAACCGCCCGAGGTCGCGGAGAGCCAGGACGGCGTATTTCGCCCGCGCCACGCGCCCATCGGCCTCTACTTCCAGGTAGAAGACGTTCGGCGGCAGGAGCCGGTTCAGGAGCACCAGCCCCGGATTGGTATACGCGCCGCGATACGTGTCGACGAAGACGTACAGGTCGAGCACCCCGTCGTCGCAGCCGGCGCGCAGGCACGAGCCGTAGAACAGGATGCCGCGCACCACCGATCCATGGATCTCACGAATGCGATCTGCCACCGCGCGGGCCTCGGGTGGGACCGCTTGGTTGAGCTCGCGGTGCACGATCTGGAGGATCTCGTCGCGGACGCTCATCGCCGATCCCTGAGGAAGTAGGCGCACTGCCGCGCGCTCAAGGTAACCTGCGTCGGCCCGTCCGTAGGCGGAAAGAGCTCACCGTCAAGCATGAAGCCACTGTCAAAGCGCAGACTCACCTCGTTGGCGTTCACGCTGCGGTACCCGAACTCGGGACGCACATAGGCGCCGGCCTTGCCGCGCAACACGGGGACGACGGCACGCGGCAGGTGCTTGGGTTGACAGCGCAACGAGGTGTAGCGCAGCGGCCCCGGGCCGGTTCCCCAGTACGGGCTGATCCCGAGCATCTGCCGACTGATCGTCGACGTCAGGATGCCGAGATAGGCCTGCTTCGGTATGACGCTGCCGTCGATGCGCACGTCGGCGTGGAAGGGCGGGAACAGCGTTCCTCCGCTTCCCGAGAGGATTTTCGCCACAAACGTTGCGACTGCGAGCCCGGCCCCGATCTCTCCGCGCACGCCCCGCGTTTCGATGTGCCGGCGAAAGAACAGGATTCCGTGGTAGACGGCCCCCGCCCCGAACATCATGGCGTACTGGGTGTCGTTCGCGGTGTCCGCCCGCATCACCGCTCGGGTCTCTAGTGTACCCGGGAGGGACCCTTGCGCCGCCGCCAGCAGCAATCGCTGCACGGCCTCGAGCGGTCGCTTGCCGAAGCCGACGTTGCGCGCCGTGGAGTTGGTCGTCCCGCCAGCGAGCACGGCGAGCACGGGAAGACGGTCCGTCGGTGTCCCGAACACCGCCGTGAGGACTGCCTGCATCGTGCCGTCACCACCGTTGACGGCAAGGATCTCGATGTTGCTCTGCACCAGCTCGCGCGCCGCAGCCTTGATCCCATCGAGCGTCTGCGCGTCGAGATGCACCACCTGCGGGTGCGACTGCAACAGGTCTTGAATGCGCATGTGGAGCCCGCGCCGCACGTTCTGTCCGCTCAGCGGATTGCTGATGATGCCGACGCGAAGCGGCCGCCGCAGGGGTATGCCGTCCGTGATCCGCGGAGGCAACGCTTCCAGCTCCATTCCCTCGAGTTTGCGCGCGACCAACATGGGAACCCCCCTGGACGAGTCAGCCCCAATCCGAAAAAGGAATCTCACCGCAGAGACGCGGAGGAACGGAGAAGTCCGTTTCTTGAGCGCCGAGACGAAACACGTATCAACCTCATCCTTCGTGGCAAACGGGGCCTCACAATATCGAGGAATCTCTCCCGTGTCCGCTCGGCGTCTCAGCACCTCTGCGGTGACTCCTTTTCTTCAGATCAGGGTCAGCTGGCCCAGTGCGACAAGAGAAACACCTCGCGCAATGGCGCCAGGCCGCGAAGGGTGTTGGTTAGGCACTTCCGACAGCCGCGTTCAAAACCTCATTGAGGATAGGCCCTAATTGAACTCGTTCTGATTTGATTTGGGCGCGCCGGCTTTGCTTCTTCCCGTCTTGGCGCGAGTGTCTTCCGTCACTTCAAGGTTGGTTGCCGATACCACAACGCCCGTCTTCTGCAAAGCCCTCGGGCGGCAGCCCTCGGGCATCAGTCACCGTAATATCCCAGGCGCTCGTGAGCACGTTCCGCTGAAGCCGCGGCGTGCGTGAGTGGCCGAATCACGTCTGCTCGATGGCGGCCGTTGCATGGGACCTCCGGTCACCCGACTCTTTCGGATCGAGGCTAACTTTCGGCCTCTGGCTCTTCGCGCAATTTCCCCGGCCCCTCCGGTTTCGTCTCCGGTTCCGAGAATGCCTTGAGCTCTTCCGTCTTCGTCGGCGCTTGTTCCGGTTCTGTCTTCAACTCCTCCCGTTGGATCTCCGGCTCCTCTGGCTTGGCCTCTGCCGGTTCCGGCTTCGTCTCTGGCTCTGCCAGCCTGAGGTCCGGGGCCTTCGACGGCGGCTCTTTGGGTGGCGGGGGCGCCATCCACCTGCGGACGGTGGAGAGGAACTCCCGACTGAAGGCGTGCCCTTTCGGGACGTAGTGGGCGGCACCCAATGCAAGCGCCCGCTGCCGCGTTTCCGCGTCATCGCGTTGGGTGATGACGAGCACTGGCGGTTTGGAGCTCGGCATTTCCTTCAGATGGGACAGGAACTCAAACCCGTCCATCCGCGGCATCAGCAGATCGAGAACCACGAGGTCCCACTTCGCTTGCCGGAGCTGCTCCAGTCCTTCGGCGCCGTCGGCGGCACCGCCGACATCGAAGCCCGCGCTTTGCAGCCGGATGCGGAGGATGTGCCGGACGTCCTCGTTGTCATCCACGATCAGGACCCGCTGATGCGTCATGGCCGGGGCGGGACCTGACGGGCTGCCGTGTACGGGATCAGCCGGTCCGCGTCGTTTATGTCCCTCGTCTTCGGGCAAGAACTCAAACCCCCAAACGCTATTTGAGCAATTGACGTGCCCTCCCACGTGGAACGGGGCCCGACCGACGGCCTGCCTTGGTCGAACGCGCAGCCGTTCAACTTTGGACAGCTCGTCACTCATTTGAACAGGGCGGCCCTCCGTGGCGCAGTTCAGCTTTCCTCTCCCGCAATACCTGCAATACCTGCGGGAGAGGGACAGATAGGTTCTCGCTTCATCACCCACAAATTTGACGCACACCCAGAAGAAACGGCCGACCGTTTCTCGCTTGAGGCCAGTACGTCCCTTCGGTAAGAAGAGTGTTTATACCCAAGAGCGGAAGGAGTGCTTTGCCAATGGTCTCACCGAAGTCTCGAAACATCGTCTGGCACGCCGGCATGGTCACCAAAGCCGACCGGGAGGCCATCTCCGGCCATAGAGGCTGCACGATTTGGATGACCGGCCTTTCCGGTTCCGGCAAGTCCACCTTGGCGGTGGCCCTGGAGAAGAAACTGTGGGAACGGGGGGTCCGCGCGTTTGTGCTCGACGGTGACAATATCCGGCACGGACTGAACAAAGACCTTGGTTTCTCGCCCGAAGACCGCAATGAGAACATCCGCCGGATCGGCGAGGTGGCCAAACTGTTCACGGATGCCGGCGTCATCAACATCACCGCCTTCATTTCTCCCTACCGAGCCGACCGTGACCGCGCGCGCGCCATCATGAACAAGGGGGACTTCATCGAAGTGTTCGTCGACTGCCCTACTGAGGTCTGCGAGCGGCGTGACCCCAAAGGGCTCTACAAGAAGGCACGCGCCGGCGAGATTCCCGAGTTCACCGGCATATCCGCTCCCTACGAAACGCCGATCAACCCCGAGATCGTCCTTCACACCGACCGGGAGTCCGAAGACGAAAGTCTGACGGTGACTCTGCGTTACCTCGAAACCAACGGATACCTCACGGTACCCTGACCGATTTGCAAGATCAGCCGCAGTTCCGCCAGTGCCGAGGCTGCACTGCCGGCCGCCAGCGACCTAGACCGGCGGCACTGGCAAAGAATCGGCTGCTGGCCCAACTATTGCTGGATAGCGATACCTCATGATGTCGGTGGACACCAGGCCCCTGTGGTCCGCCAGCGGGACGGGCGGGAAGGAGACTTCCGGGAACGCAGCACCCCCTCCGCGAGCCCCTCGACCCCCCCGAGCGCCCGTCCCGCACCCCCTCTTCGAGCGCCTGCGATACGAAGATCGAGGCTGGGGGCCAGCAAAGTACGGCTCCGGAGCCCTTCACTCCCTCGTCGACAGACTGAAACACGACCAGCCGTTCCGAACACGGGCCGGAGATTACCTCATGATCGCCGGCCTGGTCACCGTGTTTCTCCTGGCTTCGTACGTTCTCGTCAAGGGCTGAGCCCGGCACGGCGGTCCCGCCCGCGGCGCAGGGTCGGTCAAACTGCGGGCTTCGCTTCGCCCACGACAATCTCCGCGGCAACGGCCTGGCTCTTCCTACCCATCAACTGGAACACCCACGCAAGCAGGTATTTCCTCCGAATCCGGCGCAGTACGTCTTTGACGCGCTCAGGGTCCGCAATGGGACGCGCCTCTGCAGCCAGTGGTCCATCTCCGAAGTCGACCGTGACTGCCCGGGTCCGCAGCAGGTTGGCGTACCAATGCGCCGGAGCGGGACTCGCGTGCTGGACCAGGATGCGACACGAATCAGCTACGACGAACCAGATCTTGACCGTGCGTGGCTGACCCGTCTTCCGCCCGCGGGTTGTGAGCTTCACGGTCCGTTTCTTGGCAACCGTCCGCAGGTCCACGCCTTGAGGCACAGACCGTTCGAAAGGTGGAGTCAGCACGGGGCCCCGCAGAGTGGCGTAATCAGCTCTTGCCGAGGTTCGTTCGGAGGTTATCCGTTGAACGCACGCGCGATGGCACGCCAGCGATCCTCGTCTCGACCGCGCATGAACGGCAAGTAGAACGTGACGCGATCGAGATAGCCCTGGTACTTGGCTTTGACGCGCTCGGCGATCTCGTCGTACGTCCCGGTAACGGCATACACCTCCAGCATCTCATCCGTGATCTCCGCCGCCATCCCGGCCCAGTCGCCCTTCGCCGCCTTCTCGTTCAAACGCAGGCAGGTGTCCCCCCAGCCGTGGGCGTCGAGCACTCGTTTGTAAGTACGCGTGGACGCGTAGAAGGACATCTGTTGCCGCACGGGCCACTTGGCCGCTTCGATCTCATCCCGGTTCGCACCGGTGATGACGAAGGCGGTGGTGGACATCGCCACGTCTTCGCGGCGCCGCCCCGCCTTCTGCAAGCCCTTCCTCAGGTTCGGGAAGACCGTCTCATCCAGGTACCGGATCGAGTGAAACGGGTGGATGTGAAATCCATCGCACAGCTCCCCGGCAAGCTGGCACATGTATTCGTTGACGCCCGCGATGTAGATCGGGATGTGTGGATGCTCGATGGGGCCCGGGCTGAAGAACGGCGTCATGAGCGTGAAGTTGTAGAACTTACCAACGAAACTTGGGCGTGTGCCGTTCTGCCAGCAATCCCAGATGGCCCGGATCATCTCGATCATTTCCCGCAGCTTCGGACCGGGATGTTCCCACCGAATGCCAAAGCGACGCTCGTTGTGGCCCTTGACCTGCGTTCCAAGGCCGAGAATGAAGCGGCCCTGTGACAGCGCCTGCAGGTCCCAGCCAATCTGCGCCAGCACCATCGGGCTCCGCGGGAAGGCCACCGCGATCGAGGTGCCGAGCTTGATCCGCCTGGTGTGCTCCGCCGCCAAGACGAGCGGAAAGAACGGGTCATGGGCGGCCTCCGCCGTCCACAGCGCATCGAACCCCAACTCCTCCGCCGCCCGGGCATGTGCCGCCACCTCCTGCAACGTGCTGGTCATGATGCCGGTGTCGAGCTTCACAGTGCACCTCCTGGCTGAGAATGTGCCCCGATGCGAGTATCGGAGTTCCGTGGTGATCGCTGCCTGTTCGGTCGCAGTCAGTGGACCTGATCGGTCTCGTGCTCCAAACCGGGCGCCCGTGGCCCCACCGGTTGGCGGAGAAGTTCCTTCCCTTCCGGGTTGGATAAGTGGCGGCCGTCTTCGCCGACATCTTCCGGCTCTGGCTCCCCGCCCTCATCGGACTCCCAGCTCTCTATCTGCTCGTCACCGTCGCGACCCACGCGGGTTCGACTCAGGCGGCGTCCGTACGTATCGGCGCATCGCCACACCCACGCAGGTTCGACACCCAACTTTCTGGCAATTACACCAGGGTCGGCGCGCTGCTTACCGCGCCGACCCGTAACGCGGTCGATTTCCGATACGACCCGCGCGCAGTCGGGGCGCCCGGCAGACGCGTGCTCCGTCACACCGAGGGTCAGCATCGCGGTGAGCAAAAGCCCCAGAGCCAACTTGATTATCGCCCGTTGCATTGTTGATTCCAGCATACCAGCGCTCGACCGAAAACCCAACGTAGAAGCGGGCTCATTTGCTCCGTCCCGGTCCTGAACGTACTGGTCAGGATGGCCGCTGGTCAAGAAACTGCACGGAACGCGCGCGCCCGGGACGACTCTCACCGGAGTCCTCGACGCACGCCAGCAGCCGCGCGCCGGTTGGCGCCGAGACCATCCCCCCAATGAAGCGCCGAAGGCGCGGTCGCGCCATCCGGAGATATTGACGAACGCCCGCTCTGTGCCGGGTTGCCATCATCCGAGTTTTCTGTTTGTTACACGCGAGACTGTTGGAGCACGCCATGGCCATTATTCGCAAGACGACCGGGAATTTCCTGGAAGATTTCAGAGTCGGAGGAACACTTCGCCACAAGGTCGGTAAGACCGTCACCGAAGGGCTGTTCAACGCCTTCACCGAGTTCTCGATGACGACCAACCCACTCCACAAGAATCGCCGCTACGCCCAGGCCTATGGGTTCCGCGACATGATCTTACCGCCAGGGCTGGTAATGGCCGTCGTCTTCAGCCAGAGCGTCGAGGACATATCGGAAAATGCGCGTGTGAACCTCGAGTACATCGGGATGCGCTTCGGCGCTCCGGTCTATACCGGCGACACCATCGAGGTGAGCTCTGTGGTCCTCGGCGTGAAGCTTTCGTCGCGCGATCGCGACCGCGGAGTGGTGCACGTGCAAACGACCGGCCGCAACCAGGATGGTGCCGTGGTCCTCACCTACGAACGCAAGGTGCAGGTGTGGAAGAAGAACCTGGACGCTCCCGTTGACGATGCGACCATGAGCGCGGTGCCAGAGGTGGACTGCGAGCTCTGGCTGCCGCCCTACGATCCCAAGCGGTCGTACAGCAGCCTCAGTCACCTCAGCAACGCCGACACCTATTTCGAAGACTTCCGCGTCGGCGACATCCTGGAGCATTCGCGCGGTCGCACCATGACGAGCGAGCACATCGCGCTGACCGCCATGCTCGACAACACGTCTCAGGTGCACTGCAACCAACACATGATCGATCAGGAACCCGACCGGTACATTGGCGGTCAGCTGATCATCTTCGGCGGCATTCCCTTCAACCTGTGCCTGGGTCTCTCGTGCACCAACATCGCCGACAACGCGATCGCCGACATCGAGTATCGAACCGGCCGCCATACCGCGCCGTTGTTCGCGGGGGACACGGCCTTCGCGAGCACCGAGATCGCCGGCAAGCGCGACTTTCCCGGTCGGCCGGATCTCGGCATTGTCGACACCATCCTCCGAGGATACAAGCCGGTGAAACAGGGCCCGTGCTCAGAGCGGACCGAGATCTTCTACCTGGAACGTTCGCTGGCGGTGAAGCGCCGCTCCCATTACGCGTAGCCGGCAGATTCACTCGCGAACAGACGAGGCGAGGGTGCGATTCTGCTCTCGGGTCGTCGCCACCAACCCCGTCTGCCCCTCCCCGCGCCCGGAGCGATGGCGTCGAAGAAACAGCTCAGGCGGCTCACCACCTGGTCTGCGAGTCCGGTACGCCCGCTCGCGTCAGCTCGCCGCGCCGATCTTGCCGCGTCGCGCCGCTTGGTAGTGGTTGGCGCAGTAGCCCTTGGCGACGTATGCCCGACCGCACCCTTTCACCGAGCAGATACGCTTGGGTGGGGGCAGACTGTTCTTCGGCCGCTTCCAGCCCTTCAGGTTATCCACCGAGACATCGAGCCCCTCGTTCAGCAAGGCAATAACCACCTCTGTCTTTGACGCACTTAGATCCTTTGCCACGCGCTGGATTGCGTCGCTGATGTGGCTCGGGATCTTCACGTTCATCAGCTTGCTCGTACTCTTGTCCCGGTTCCTCAGATCGGACAGGCGCAGATCAGATCGCATGCGAAAACCTCCTGCTAACTGGTCTCCGGAACCACGCGCCCGGCACCCGCCCGCCACAGCGCCGAAAACGTCCAGAGACACAGATATCCCTGACACAAACCGCGGAGTAATTCAAAGCGAAACGTGCCCAGACAGCACTTCAAGCCTACGCACCCGAGCCTGCCTCCACGTAGATGAATTGCCACCCAGGCGTTAGTCCCTGACGGAGAAGATTTTGAACATCTCGGCAAAGACCTTGGCGCCCAATGCATTCGCCAACAGACGGGGGATGGGGCGAGGGGGCGCCGACGGGTCGAGACCAGTCCCGACTTCTTCGCCCCCTCACTCCGTCTCCACTTCTCCCCGTCTGCGACATTTTGGTTCCGGCTCTGCCGGGTCAGGGAAAGGGGAAACGTACGTCGCCAGAGGCTCCGGCGTACCGGACGAGATCGGTCCGGGTGATGCTCTCGACCACGAACGGCGGAACCTCGTCCCCTTCCCTCACCTCTTCAAAGTACGGCGTTTGTCGCGTTCCCATGCGGTCCTCACCCGCCGCGTGCAGACGGCCGAGGGTACGCTGAGTTCACGTTGAGGCGCTGATCGGCTCCGGGCCGTCCAACACCACTTGAGCCACCAACTCGCGGTTCCACGTGGCATCTCCAAACGTCACTTCCGAACCCTTGGCGCGCTTGAAATAGAGATGCATGTCGTGCTCCCACGTGAAGCCGATACCGCCGTGGATCTGGATGCCTTCGGCGGCAGTGAAGCGGTACGCGTCCGAGCAATAGGCCTTCGCCATACAGGCAGCCAGGTGCGCCTCCGGTACGTCGTTCGCGACCGCCCAGGCGGCGTAGTATGTCGCCGACTTCGCACTCTCCACCTGCACCATCATGTTCGCGCACTTGTGTTGGATCGCCTGGAAACTGCCAATGGGCCGGCCGAACTGCTCGCGCACCTTGGCGTACTCGACGCTCATGTCGAGCACCTTCTGCGCGCCGCCGCACATCTCGGCACATAGCGCCACCTTGGCACGATCCACCAGCCGGTCGAGCAGCGACCAGCCGCCATCCACGTCACCGAGCACGGCGTCGCCGCCGACGGCGACCTGGTCGAAGCCGACCTCGCACAGTTTGCGAGTTTGATCCATGGTCTTCAACACGCGGATCGACACCCCCTTGCTCTTCGTATCCACGAGCAACATGGTCACTCCGTCAACGCCCGAACCGGCCGTGCGTACCGGCACGACCATGACATCCGCGTTGTGGGCGTCATGAACGAACAGCTTCGTTCCCGACAGCTTGAAACCGCGTCCGTCCTTCTTCCCCGGCAACGCGATACCCTCAGCGTCCCATCGGCCGCTCTCTTCGACTTGCGCCAATGTCGCCCGCAGCGTCCCGGACGCGATGCCGGGCAGGTATTGCTTCTTCTGTTCCGCGCTGCCGCCCAGCTCGATCGCCAGTCCACCCAGAATCACCGACGCCAAAAACGGACCAGGTGTCACCAGCCGCCCCATCTCTTCGAGCACGACGACCATGTCCACCATGTTCAGCCCGGCGCCGCCGTACTCTTCGCCGAAGATCAACCCCGTCCAGCCGAGCTCGGCCATCTTGTTCCACTGCTCGTCGGAAAAGCCGCGCTCGTCCTCCATCATGCGGCGCACGTAGGTGATCGGGCATTCACTCTCGAGAAACTGACGGGCGCTCTGGCGCAGCATGTCCTGTTCTTCGCTAAACCCGAAATCCATCATTCCTCCTCGACGCTCAGCCGGTACGCGGGTGGCCGGTTTACCATCCCCTCTGGCCACTGCTCACGGATCACTGCTTACTGATTCCCAAGGCGACTCATCACCGATCGCTGACTCACCGGACCATGCCGTCACACGGGCAAGCAACCGCTCCGCAGGCCCCGCAGTGGCAGCCAGCAGCGCCGTCGCTCACTCCCAGCACCCCTATTTGCGATGGAGAATACGGTCCTGCGCAACGATGGGCCTGATGTCACCACCTGCTCAGGTCAAACTTCTGCATGGCATGCGGTACCATGGCCCGTTCCGGATTGTCAACGAAGCCACCGTAACCATGACCGATCGGCGGCGTCTCCTCATCGTCAGCCGTGCGCGCCGGCCGTCCGTCGAGCGTGAAGTAAAAGGTTGCGCCCGCCTCCACGGCCCCCTCGGCCCATATGCGGCCGCCGTGCCGCTCAATGATGCGCTGCACCGTCGCCAAGCCGACGCCGGTGCCCTCGAACTCGCTCGCACCGTGGAGCCGCTGAAATGCACCGAACAGCTTGTCGGCGTAAGCCATGTCGAACCCCGCGCCATCGTCGCGGACGAAGTACACGGTTTCGCCATCCTGGGGCAGAACGCCGAACTCGATGAGCGCGCGCGGGTGCTTCCCGGTGAACTTCCACGCGTTGCCAAGCAGATTCTCGAAGACGACGCGCAGCAGCCGTGGATCGCCGTTGTCCGTCAGCCCCTCCGTGATCCGGAACATTGCTTGCCGGTCCGGCTGTGCCTGCCGCAGTTCGCTCACGATCGCCATGACCATCGCGCTCAGATCGACAGACTCACGGCTCAGATCGCTACGGGTGAGGCGTGACAGCTCGAGCAGGTCGTCGATCAGGTGGGCCATGCGCTGACTCGCGGCGCGCACGCGCCGGAGGTTTTCCCGGCCTTCGGCGTCCAACCGTTCGCCATAGTCCTCCAGCAGCAACTGGCTGAAGCCATCGATGCTCCGGAGGGGGGCCCGCAGGTCGTGCGACACGGAGTAACAGAAGGCCTCCAGCTCGTGGTTGGCGGCGGCGAGCTCGGTGGTGCGCTCCTGCACGAGCTCCTCGAGGCGATTGTGGTACGTCTGCAGCTCGGCATCCATGTCGATCACCGCCAGCGCGAAGGCGATGTCGCTCGCCACCTCACCCAGCAGCTCGACCTCCTCTTCATCGAAGACCTCGACGCGGGCCGAACACACACTCAGAACGCCATACCGACGGTCGCCCGACGAGAGCGGCATCACCACCCTTGAGCGATAGCCGACGCCATTGGTACCATTGCCCGCGCTCGAGCGCCCAGCGGGCCCCTCGCCCTCGCGATGGATGCTCGGCCGGCCGCTCTTCATCACCGCCCACGCCGGATCCCGCGCGGAGGTCGACTCGCCAAGCGCACGGGCAAACTCACCGACCTCATAGCCCGCGCGGGCGACCGGGATCAGCTGCTGTTCGCTCGAGTCGATCAGCCCGATCCACACGAGGCCGTAGTCCCCCACACGAACCAGGATCTCGCAGGCCCGGCTCAGGAGGCGGTGGCGGTCCTGCTCGCGAGTGATCAGTCGGTCGATGTCTCGAATGGCGCGCACCACCCGGTTGAGGCGCTCGATCCGCTCCTCGGCCCACTTCCGCTCCGTGATGTCCCGCGACACGGACACCACCCGCGTATCGCCACCGGCTGTTCGAAACGTCTTGCTGGTGCTTTCGAACCAGCGCCACTCCTCGTTCCGATGACGGTAGCGAAACGTCGTCTGTCCCGAAGCAACGGACTCGGAGGCGCGGCTGACCCTGGCCACGACCGCTTCGACATCATCGGGATGAACCAGCTCGAAATGCGTGCGGCCCGACAGGTCCCCCGGTTCGTACCCCAGGACGTCATGGTAATTCGGACTGACATACAAGAAGCGGCCGCGACGGTCAGTCTCGCAGATCAAGTCGTACGTGTTCTCCGCCAAGGCTCGGTAGCGCGCTTCGCTCTCGCGCAACTTCTCCTCGACGCGCAGCCGGCGGATGGCCGCGGCGATCGCGCTGGCCGCCGTCCGAAGGACGCTGATCTCCTCGCCGGTCCACTGCACCCCGGCCTGACACGCATCAAACCCAATGAAGCCGTACCACTCCCCCGCCATCCGCAGCGGCAGGGCCACCACCCACAGCGTATCCTGGGACTCGAAGAACGCTCGTTCCGGGGCAGGAAAATCCGTGACCGCGCCACAGACGGCGCCGCCGTTCGACAGCACCGACACCCAACGTTCGAAGCCGGCGCGGACGTACGAGAGCGTGGGAGTCTTCGGGCTGCTGAACCGCGATTCCATTCCCTCGGCACAGTCTTCAAACCGCTCGCTGGCCACGAGGTCGCCCGCTGGACCCACCTGGTTATGAAACAGATAGCAACGGTCGGCCCGCGACACCGCCCGCAGCTGTCGCAGCACGCGCGGCAAGGTGAAGTCGAGGTCGCTAGCGGCGAGCAACTCGGCCGAGATCTCTGCCAGGCAGGTCAAGTACTCCCCTCGACGGCGCAGGGCTTCCTCCGCGCGCTTGTGCTCGCGTCGGCGCGCCGCTTGGCCCAGCTCGCGCGCGACCGCGGGGACCAGCCGAGCGAGATCCCGCTTCCGAATGTAGTCGTGCGCACCGGCCCGCATCATCGTCGCCGCGTCGTGCTCGCTGGCAGCGCCGGAGACGATAATGAACGGCAGATCGAGGTTCTGGTTCAGCAGCAGCATGAGGGCAGCCAGCGCGCTGAACTTCCCACGCCGGTGGTCGGCAAGCACGATATCCCACGTCGCACTCCCGAGCGCCTCGCTCATGCCCCCGGCGCTGTCGACGCGGTGCAGAAAGGGATCATAGCCGCCGCGGCCCAGTTCCCGCGCCAGCACGGCTGCGTCGTCTTCCAGCTCAGCAACGAGGAGCACGCGCAGGGGAATCGGCATCTACGCTCCCGCGGAGATCCTGAAAGGACCTTTCGGGTCGACGTTGAAGTCGACGCAGCGACGCGGTGACACGGAGACACGGGGATCTGAGGTTCCGGCTCGCCGCGTCGCCGCGTCGCCGCGTCGCCGCGTCGACTTCGTGGTTGCCCGCAAGCCTGGCGACGGGCCGTCAGGCGCTTCCATTGGGCACCTCGTTGAAGAGCAGCCAGTAACAGCCGAGTTGGCGAACCACCTCGGAGAACTGCGCGAAATCGACGGGCTTGCGGATGTAGCTGTTGGCTCCCAGGCGGTAGCTTTCGTTGACGTCCCTGGACTCGTTGGACGACGAAAGCACCACGACCGGTACGAACTGTGTGCGCGGGTCCGCCCGAATGCGCCGGAGCACCTCCAGGCCATCGATCTTCGGCAGCTTCAGGTCCAACAAGACAACCGCCGGCCTGGCGCCCGGGTCTCTTCCGGCATGAGTCCCGGTCCCGAACAGGTAGTCGAGTGCCTCCGCGCCATCACGCGCCACCATGACCTCGCTGGCGACCTTGTTCTTCGCCAACGCTCGCATGGCCAGCAGCTCATCGTCTGGATTATCCTCCACCAGGAGGATCGCCTTGGTGTCCATGGCTGTGGCGCGGTCCCGCTTGCCTCCTTTCCGGCAGGGCCGGTTGCCTCTGCCGAAACCCCCTCCGGCGCTGCAAGCGATGCGCCATAGTCTCTATGCCACGTAGCATAGAGCCTTTGCCGCGAACCCCCTGTTACGCGAGCGTCACGAACCACACGCCGCGCGGGGAAGCTGACGCCCCGTCGTCGGGGCTCCGGCAGCGGTTTCCTGGCGTATTCCCGATGCGGCGCCGCAAGCGGAGACAGGAGGGAGCCCGCGGTTCGGCCGTCATGTGCCCAGTCAGGTGCTGTGCGCCAGCTGGGAAGGGGCGCGCCTCCCATTCGTCGCCGACAGGATCGTGATCGTGTTGGCGTGCAGGGGATCAGCCACACGCGACCAGGACGACGGATGCGTGGAGCGTTTTCAAATCCGCCGCCGTGCGGTAAGAGCGTTGGCCTATGGGATTGAGCCCGCGCGAACGCCTCGCTCAACTGGCGGCCTTGCCGGACGATGCGATCGATCTGGCCGAAGCCGCGCTGCTCATCGCTGCCGAGGCCTATCCGTCGCTCGACATCGGCGCGTACATCCGCCAACTGGACGAACTCGCACGAGAGGCGCAGCCCCTGCTCGGAACGATGGCTTCCGAACCCCAGCGCATCATCCGGCTCAACCAGTTTCTCTTCGTTGAAAAGCGGTTCACCGGAAACCAGAGGAACTACTACGACCCGCGCAACAGCTTTCTGAACCATGTCCTGGACACGCGGAAGGGCATCCCCATCACGCTGGCGGTCGTGTACATGGAAGTCGCGCGGCGACTGGGGTTGGTCGTCCGCGGCGTTTCGTTTCCGGGCCACTTCCTCGCCAAGTACGCCGGCGATACAGAGATCCTCATCGACGCGTTCTTCGGCCAGGTGCTGACGGAAGAGCACTGCCGGCAGCGCCTGCGGACCGTGCTGGGGCCCAACGCCGCCTTCGACCGCCGCTACCTGCGCCCCGCGACCACCAAGGAGATTCTGGTCCGCGTGCTGGAGAATCTGAAGCAGATTTACCTGAAGGCGTCCGACGATGTGGCGGCGCTGTCGTGCGTGGACCGCGTCCTGCTCTTCGATCCGGACTCGACGCGGGAACTCCGCGATCGCGGCCTGATCTACCAGCGTCTCGAATGCTACCGTGCCGCGGTGGCGGATCTGGAACGGTTCCTTGAACTCGCGCCCGACGACGAATCGGCCGAAGTGGTTCGCGCCACACTCGTCGCGATCCAACGCCAAGCGGCGCGTTTGCACTGAGCCCAGAGGACTTCAGTGCTGCAGGTCGCCGCTGCGGTGATCAGCCGCGGGCAGCAGATCCTCGTCTGCCAGCGGCGGGCCGATGGTCCGCACCCGGGCAAGTGGGAGTTCCCCGGCGGTAAGCGGCGGCCGGATGAGTCACTGTCCGAATGTGCGCGGCGCGAGATCGCAGAGGAGCTGGGCATCGAGGTCGTCGTCGGCCCGGAGCTCTGGCGAACCCGGCACCAGTATCCGAACCAGGAACCCGTCGAGCTGTTCTTCTTCCTGGTGACCGCGTACCGCGCCTCGATCGTCAACCACGCCTTCGCCGAGGTTCGCTGGGTCACCGTCGGCGCGCTGTCGGAGCTGGATTTCCTCGAAGCCGATCGCCCGTTGGTCGAACGCATCGATCAGGGGGAGATTAACCTGGCGCGACCAAACTCGTCACATCGAGCTTCAACGCCCAGACTGCCCGGTGGCCGTTCGCGGTGACCCGGCGTAGGAACTCCATCAATCGATTGCTGCCCGCCAGCGTACCCTTGGCGACGCAGCAGGCGTAGGAGTCGTGACCCCTCGATACGCGCCCTGAAGAAACGGGCGCTACTCGGGATCTTCGGTTTGCAGCCTTCGCCCGCGGTACCTTGCCCAGTCCTTCCGTGCGGCAAGCCGTACTTGCGGGCGAGGACCTTCCGACAGGTACGCTTGTTCCCCCGCGCGTTCCACCGCGCCATCGTCAAGTCCGATCCGCCCGTGGTTGCCTCACGGGGATTGTGCTACCGAGATGGCATGCATGCTGATCCGAGGTACCGATGAGCAATCGCGCCCTTGCTCCCGCTCCCGAACCCGAGCGCTTCTTTCTCAACCGCTTTGCGCTCGACGCACAAGCCCTGGAGGAGACCGTCACGAGCGCGATCGCCCGCCGCGCCGATTATGCGGATGTATACTTCGAGTTCTCCGTGACCGAGCACTTCGCGCTCGAGGATGGGATCGTGAAGAAGGCGGCCAAGAACGTCAGCCAAGGCGCGGGAGTCCGAGTGGTCGCCGCCGACAAGACGGGATACGCACATACAGACGAGGTCAGCGTCGACACGCTGCGCTTGGCGGCGCAGACAGCGCGCGCCATCGCCGACCAGAGCGGCGCGACGCAGTCGGTGGCGGTGCGCGCCGCACGACCGGCGCATGACCTCTACCCCCTGCGCGAATCGCCGCTCGAGGTCGCGCTTGACGCGAAGATTGCCCTGCTCAACGACATCGACCTCATCGCTCGACGTCACGATCCGCGCATCAAGAATGTCCTCGCCGGTCTCGGCATCGAGCAGAAGATCATCCTCGTGGTGAGCTCGACCGGCGTGATCGTCGGCGACGTGCAACCGCTCGTGCGCCTCAGCGTCACCTGCATCGCGGAAGAGAACGGCATCCGGCAGCAGGGCAGTTACGGTGGTGGCGGGCGTACCGAATTCTCCTTCTTGACCGAAGAGGGTCGCCATGCCCGCTTCGCGCGGGCCGCGGCGGAGCAGGCGCTCCGACAGCTCCGCGCCGTGCCGGCGCCGGCCGGCACGATGACCGTGGTGCTCGGGCCCGGGTGGCCAGGGGTCTTGCTGCATGAGGCGATCGGACACGGCCTCGAGGGCGACTTCAACCGCAAGAAGGTGTCCGCCTTCACTGGGCGCATCGGGCAGCAGGTGGCCTCGCCGCTGTGCACCATCGTCGACGACGGCACCATCGCCAACCGGCGCGGGTCGCTCAATTGCGACGACGAGGGAACCCCGACCGCACGCACCGTGCTGATCGAGAAGGGCATCCTGCGCGGATATCTCCAGGACCGCCTGAACGCCCGGCTGATGGGAATGGCGCCCACGGGCAACGGGCGGCGCGAGAGTTACGCGCACATCCCCATGCCGCGCATGACCAACACGTTCATGCTGCCCGGCGACTCGGCACCGGACGACATCATCCGCTCGGTGGACCGAGGATTGTACGCCGCCTACTTCGGCGGCGGTCAGGTGGACATCACCAACGGCAAGTTCGTGTTCTCCGCCACCGAGGCCTATCTGATCGAGAATGGCCGTCTGACCCATCCGGTCAGGGGGGCCACGCTCATCGGTAACGGTCCCGACGTCTTGACGCGCGTCTCGATGGTTGGGAACGACCTCGCGCTCGACGAGGGCATCGGCATGTGCGGGAAGGACGGCCAGTCGGTTCCCGTCGGCGTCGGCCTGCCGACCATTCGCGTCGATAGCGTAACCGTCGGAGGGACGAAAGCGTGAGCCCGCAGCCCCTCGAGCAGATCGCCGAGTTTCTCCTGGAGCAGGCCGCCGCCAACGGCGCCACCGCGGCCGACGTGGTGGTGGCCGAGGGCGACTCATTGACGGTCGGCGTGCGCCTCGACCAGGTCGAGAAGGTCAAGCGCGCGCGCGCGAAGCACCTCGGGCTGCGCGTGTTCGTCGGCGAGCGCAGCGCCATCACCTCGACCGCCGACTTCTCCCATGACTCGCTCACCGGCCTGGCAACCGACAGTGTCGCATTGGCCCGCGTCACCTCGGCAGATCCCTACGGCGGTCTGCCGGCGGTTGGCGAGCTCGCACGCGCGATCCCGGAGCTCGATCTGTACGACTCCGCCATCGCCGAGGTCACGCCGGAGCAGGCCACCGCGTGGTGTAAGGCAGCGGAAGCGGTCGCGTTGCAGGTCGATCCGCGCATCACCAACTCCGAGGGTGCCGAGTTCGACGGCGGGACCCACCGCATCGTCTATGCCGCCAGCAACGGCTTTCGCGGCAGCTACCGCAGCTCCTCGTGCTCACTCGCCGTCGTGCCGGTGGCAACCGAGAACGGTACCATGCAACGCGACTACTGGTTCAGCGCGCAGCGCCATCTCAGCCGGCTCGAACCGCCCGAGGCGATCGGACGCACGGCCGCCGCACGGACGCTACGACGGCTCGGCGCGCGCAAGGTGCCCACCTGTGAGGTTCCAGTGATCTTCGACCCCGACATGGCGGCGAGCCTGCTCGGCCACCTCGCCGGGGCGGTCTCGGGCAACGCCCTTTACAAGAGCACGTCGTTTCTGATCGGCAAGCTCGGCGAACCGCTCGCGCCACCGTTCGTGCACGTCTACGACGACGGCACCATCGCCGGCGCGCTGGGCTCCAAACCGTTCGACGCCGAAGGTCTGGCCACCCGCCGCACGCCCGTGATCGAAGCTGGCGTCTTGAGGAGCTACCTGTTCGACTGCTACTCGGCGCGCAAGCTCGACAGCCGCTCCACCGGCAACGCCGCCCGATCGGTGGCCGATTCCCCGCACGTGAGTCCCACCAACTTCTTCCTGCAGGCAGGCAGTGCGTCACCCCAGGAGATCATTCGGTCGGTCCGATCGGGCCTGTACGTGACCGAGCTCATGGGCTTCGGCGTGAACCCCGTCACCGGCGACTACTCCCGCGGCGCCGTCGGCGTCTGGGTCGAGAACGGCGAGCTGGCGTACCCCGTCGAGGAAATCACCATCGCCGGCAATCTCCTGGAGATGTTTCGCAACATCGAGATGGTCGGCAACGACCTCGTCATGCGCCGCAGCGTGGCCGCGCCAACGCTGAAGATCGCGCGGCTCACCGTGGCGGGAACCTGATCGGCGCGAGGACCAGCCCAGCGCACTTCGCCAGCAGACGGGGCGATTGGGCGACCGGGCGCGACAGAAATCGCGTAGAACCGTTCGCGCACGGCATCGACGCGACCGAGCACCCCAACCCCGTACTGCTTCCGCACATCGTTCTCGGTGATCGTTGCTACAGGAAAGATCCCGCCAGCGACCTCGACACGGCAATCGACCGCGGAGCGGACCGCGTCCAGCGGGCGGTGGTACGTGCGCTTGAGCGAGCGCGAGCGGCGGAGAACAGCCCCACTACCGTGTCGACGGAGAAGCAGCTATGAATGGCGTAGCCCACATCACATTCGCCGGCGGCGGGTTTCGGCGAGCTGCGGGAGATCGCAGGATCTCTTGCCGCATCTTCAGGTTGGACGAGAGAAGGGAGATCGAACGCATGAACGCACACAAGACAA
>Ga0316622_100000648_pt1 | contig 20861 bp, 18 predicted proteins | sample OWC_Aug_OW2_C1_D_FD_207646 | JGI IMG/M metagenome (GOLD analysis project Ga0316622, IMG submission 207646) | Wetland soil microbial communities from Old Woman Creek delta, Ohio, United States - OWC_Aug_OW2_C1_D5_C | ecosystem: Environmental > Terrestrial > Soil > Wetlands | place: USA: Ohio... | reverse complement strand
CCACGCCACCCAGCAGGCCTTCCTGGAAGCGCACGAACTGGCCTTTCACTACTTTGGCGGGGTCTTCCATCGTCTCCGCTACGACAACTTGCCGTTGGCTGTGAAGCGGATCCTCCGCGGGCGGGAACGCGAGCAGACCACGCGCTTCCTCGCCTTCCGCTCCCACTGGCGGTTCGCCAGCGAGTTCTGCACGCCGGGCGAAGGCCACGAGAAGGGCGGGATCGAGGGGGAGGCCGGCTACTTCCGCCGCAACCACTGGGTGCCGATCCCGCAGGCGGCGGATCTCGCCGCCCTGAACGCGCAGTTGCTCGCCGGCTGCCAGGCCGATCAGCGCCGGGTGCTCGCCGGCCGGACCGAGCCGGTCGGGGCGCTCATGGCCCGCGAGCAGCCGCACCTGCTGCCGCTGCCCGCCACGGGGTTCGATCTCGCCGAGGTGAGCTTCCCCGCCGTGGATGGCCTCGGCCGCGTCCGGGTGCGCACGAACGCCTACTCCGTCCCCCTCCGGCCCGGCACCCAGGTCGAGGCGCGGATCTACCCGACCCGGGTGGAGGTCTGGCAGGGCGGCGAGCGGGTCGCGCACCATCCGCGCTGCTACGGGCACCAGCAGGAGGTCCTCGACCTCGAGCACTACCTCGACGTCCTCGCCCACAAGCCCGGCGCCCTGGCCGGGGCGACCCCGCTCGCCCAGTGGCGCGCCCAGGGCCGCTGGCCCGCCTGCTACGACGAACTCTGGCGGCGGCTCCAAGCACGCCAGGGGCCCCAGGCCGGGACGCGGGCCATGATTGGCCTGCTTCAGCTCGGCCGGGTGCACGGCTACGGCCGTCTGGCCAGGTGCGTCGCGCAGGCGCTGGCCTGCGGGGCCGCCGATCCGGCGGCGGTGCGCTACCTCCTCACGGCGCCCGCCCTCGCCCGCCCGCCGGCGGTGCCCCTGGATATTGGCGCGCCGCTCGCCGCCTATGAGCGGCCGCAGCCGAGCGTGGCGCACTACGCGGACCTCTGCGTCCCGGTGGAGGGCCGGCCATGAGCGCCCCCGCGGAGCTCCGCCTCGCCGTCATCCGCCAGCACTGTAAGCAGCTCCACCTCCCGGCGGTCGGGACCCAGTGCGCCCGGCTCGCCACCGAGGCCGCGCTGGCGCAGGAGGACCACCTCACCTATCTCGAGGCCCTGCTCGGCGCCGAGATCGAAGAGCGCACGCACCGCCTGATCGACCGCCGCATCCGGGAGGCGCACTTCCCGGTGCTGAAGACCTTGGCGCAGTTCCAGTTCGCCGAGGCCCCGACGATCCCGGCCGCCACGATCCGGAGCTTGGCCGAGGGGGGCTACCTCGCCCAGGCGCAACCGGTCCTGTTCCTCGGGGCGCCCGGCACCGGGAAGACGCATCTCGCCATCGGCCTCGGGGTGGCGGCCTGCCGGCAGCGCCGGCGGGTGCGGTTCACGACGGCGGCCGCCCTCGTCAACGACCTGGTGGAAGCGCAGCACCAGCACCAGCTCAGCCGGGTGATCAACCGCTGGGCGCGGGTCGAGCTGATCATCATCGACGAACTCGCCTACGTGGCCGTGGCGGACCTCGGGGCCGAACTCCTGTTCCAGCTCATCGCCGAGCGGGCCGCGAAGGCGACGGTGATCGCGACGACCAACCTCCCGTTCGCGGAGTGGACGAGCGTGTTCCCTAACGCGCGCCTCTGCAAGGCGCTGCTCGATCGGCTCACCGACCGGGCGCACATCATCGACACGGGGACGGAGTCCTACCGCTTCCGCCGGAGCCTGGAACAGCGCCAGCCGAAAGGCCGCTGGCCACCCCGCGGCCACGCCGCATCCCGGGACGCCGTGTCCACCGCACCGACGATTGATCACTGACTCGGGGAGCCCGGGAGAGTAACCCCGTAATAGAGGACGGACCACCAAAGAGGTGTCCCTGGTTCCCAAGCACTGAACCCGTGGTAGGGGTGGGGCCAAATCAGCGCATCACAAAGGGGCCAAATCAGGTTGACACAATCACCGGTCACGGGCAGCGCAGGTCCAGGCAGTCGTCGCCCAGCAACTCCAGGCCCTCGGCTTGACGCTGAACGCGACCAAGACCCGTGTGCTGGATGCGCGGCAGACGGCCTTCACGTTCCTGGGGTTCACGGTGCGCGTGGTGCCGAGTCGGCGAACCGGGCGGGCGTTCCCGCTGGTCCGACCCTCGGCGGCGGCGTGCCAGCGCCTCCGGGACGCCGTGAAGGCCTTGACGACGTGCGCGGCCCGCGCGCCCGTCGGCTGAGGGGATCGCGGCGGTCAATCAGGTCGTGCGCGGGTGGGCCGGCTACTTCCACGTCCAGCACTGCGGCCGCGCCTTCAGCGCCCTCCCGCGGTTCCTGACCCAACGGGTTCGCATCTACCTGCGGCGCACGCACCGGACCCAGTCGTGGGGGTACCAGGCCTTCCCCGATGCGGTCCTCTACGGGCTCTATCAACTGCCCGGTGCGCCGTGGGCGCCTCCTGCGTCTGCTTTGCGGTGACGGTGATCGGAGAGCCGGATGCGGGAGAACCGCACGTCCGGTTCGATGAGGGGGTGCTGGAGGTCGAGTCTGGTCGGGCTCGTGAGGCACCGCCAGACGAAAGGGGCGGGAACAGCTAGGCGCGACCTACCCTCGGGTGGCCAGTGCTCTACTCTACCCTAAGACGTGGCCGCCCCTTGCGCATCCCCCTCGCGTTGCGCTAGAGTTGGCGGGGGCCCCGAACTAACATTCCGGGCGGACCAAACAGCTGGGGCCAAGCCAGACAGGCGACAGTTCGATGGCTTCGCTTCTGGGAGTCTGAAGACACAACTGACGTCAGATCGCTCCGGGCGCATCACGGTCGCCCTCGTCGCTGCATTCTCCTTCACCCCTAGCGCATCACGCGCGAAAGGAGGACCACCATGACACGACGTGAGCTGCTCGCCCTCTCTGCAATCGCCGTAGGCCTCAGCGCCACCCGGGCGGAGGCGCAGCAGGGCGCGTGCCCCACCGACGGGACACCGCTGCAGTTCATCCCCAAGAAGCCAGCCGATCCGAACCCCGCCCAGGACGATCTGGCAAAGTACACCGTCTGCCCCTATTGCAACATGAATCGGCGGCAGTTCCACCACGCCCGTATGCTGGTTCACTACAGCGACAACCTGCCGGATGCGACGTGTTCGCTTCACTGCGCGGCCATCAGCCTGATGCTCAACGTGGACCGCGGGCCGAAGGCGATCTATGTCGCGGATGTCGGCGCGCCGGGAGACGTCAAGCCGCTGATCGAGGTGGCCCAGGCCAACTTCCTGGTCGGCAGCTCGCTCCCCGGAGTGATGACCAAGCGCAGCAAGGTGGCCTATGGCACCGAGGCGGCGGCCAAAGGTTCCCAGGCGGCGAACGGCGGCGACCTGATGGATTTCGACAAGGCGCTCGTCGCCGCCTATACCGACATGGCGCAGGACGTGGTCATGATCCGGAAGAACCGGGAGGAGCGGCGCAAGAAGATGCAGATGGAGAAGAAGGGCTGACCGGTCGCCCAGCCCCACCTGCGACCAAGACCGGCGGCGCGCAAAGGTGATCTCCACCCAGCGTGTCACGGGACGCGAGCGGGAGGCTCCGTGCGTGACGTGGGAGGGTGCCCCGGGGGCCGTCGCCCACCCCAACGCGAGGGAGGGACGTCAGAGCAGCGCGGCGCGTGGCACCGCTGAGGATGGTGAGCACCGCATGACGTGCCTGGACAATCGCGTGCGCTTGTCGTGTGGAATTGGAGGGGGCCGGTGCCCCCTCCCGGGTGGCCGCGGTTGGCTAGGGCCGCGGGGAGATATACCGCTTGGGATCCTTGGCAAATTGCTCTTTGCAGCCGGCGGCGCAAAAATAATAGGTCTTCCCCTCGTACTCGACGGTCAGGCCCGAGGCCTTGGCCTGGGCGGGATCCACGGTCATGCCGCAAATCGGATCGACGGTCGCCCCCGGACTTGTGCGCCCGCCCATTCCGTGTTGGCCGTGCTGTCCATGCTGCATCATGGGGCAGGCCATCGGCTGCGCCTGCAGGCTGTCGAGCGTCTTGAGCATTGTGGCAAGCTTGGCTTGCATTGCGTCTTTCTCGGCCCCGCTCACGCCCTTGAGGAGGGCGTCCTGCACCAGCAGGACGTCCTTCATCAGGGCCATCATCGCCCCCATGTTCTGGTGCATCGGGCAACCCATCATCCCGCCACCCATGCGACCACCCTTCATGCCGTGCCCCCCGTGCATCGGCATCTGATGCCCGGCGTGCGGGCCGGGACCTGGGGCGGGGGGCTGCGCTGGGGTCGGATCCGCGGCCCATGCAACCACCCCCGCGGCAAGGCACCAGACGAACGCGACAACGGCTATGGACTTTGTCATACGACTCTCCCTGAAAGAGTTAAGACCGCGCACATGCACCTTGTGTAACAAAACCCGCCGCCGGGATCAAGAGGAGCGTTGGAATGATCCGGGAGTCCAGTCCTTTCGCACCACCACATCCGCCACTCCTGTGCCATCTACACAACGAAAGCCTGTCCCCTGATCGCAAAGGCGAGCGCCACCACTGCCAGCGAGCGTACGCCCCTCGGGATCCGAACCCGCGTTGACGAAACTCGTCTGGTTTTGCGGGACGTGAACGTTTTGCGGGACGTTGGCAAAGAGTGCAACGTGACGCGAACCGACCAGGTTCGCCCCGGAAGACGGAATGCGGGACGTTGTGTCCTATGACTCCTGACGGGCAACGGCTCCTGCCAAGCCCCGGCCGCCGTTCCGTCGGCCCGCGTCGTGAGCGGCGCTCCGTGGGCGGTCGTTGACAGCGTGGGGCATGGCAGAGCAGGGTAGGGGCCATAGAAGAACGGACGGTACCGGACAGGATGCCGTGGATACTCTGAGGCTCGCCGATAGAAGACTGGCCCCAAAATGCGGGACGGCCACGCACATGCGGGTGCGTTGTCGCCTCGGGTGAGTCCCTCGGGGGGCTCGACACTCCGCCGCGCGCCGGCCGGTGCCGACCGGCCGCATCAGGCGGCGGGGCGGAGGCGGACCTCGAGGACCAAGCCGAGGGCGGCGGCATAGCGCGAGAGCACGCTCAGGGAGGGTTGCCGCCACGTCGGCTCGAGTGGTTTCTCCAGCCGGGCAATCACCGGTTGCGTGACCCCCATGCGATTGGCGATCGCCCGTTGCGAGAGGCGCCGCTGCTTCCGCCGTTCCACGAGTTCCAGGACCGTGCGGATGGCGAGCACCCGCTCGTCATAGACCGCGCGCTCTTCCGCGGTCATGCGGTTCCGCAGCGCGGCCAAGTGGGTCATCACGTCTAGTTCGACTGTCGCACGCCGTCCCTTCATGGCAGCATCTCCTGCATCCGGCGCCGGGCGATCGCCACATGCCTCGCCGGCGCCTTCTGGGATTGCTTCCGGTACGCATGAAGCAAGACCATTTCCTCCGCGCGGAGGAGCACGTAGAAGACCCGGTGAGGACCGATCCGCACCTCCCAGAGCTTTCCTTCGATTTGCCGGAAGGTGACGCCTCTGGCTCCGAAACCCCGCTCCACGACCTCGGCCAGTGCCGCAGCAACGACGGCTTGGTCGGCACGTGACAGCTCTTCGATGTAGTCCGCAACGGGCCGGACGCCGCGGGCTGTCATGTAGTAGCGCAAGTGCATGGCGGAAACATAGCCGATAGGCTATAACGGCGCAAGCGGAATTCTTGGGCGGGGTTCCACGCCGATTGTCTTGCGGGACGTTGCCAAGTACGACAAGTTGTGTTGGCCTCGTCTCCACCATGCCCCGCCGACCCCGCTGGGAGTGGCCGCGGCGCCTGAGCGGCGCACCTGTCGATCGTAGCCGGGTCCCTCGGTGCACTTGTAATACGGGACAATGCTCCTTCATTAACGTTGTACGCGGGCACCTGTTTCTGGGTCTCCTCGTTGGAGGCGGCTTCACCCGTGACTCCCGCCCGTTGTCCGCAGTGCGATGTTCCCTCTCGCCCGCTCTTGACCAGACACAATCCCGTAGGTAGATCTTGTGGGACGTTGCCAAGTACGACAAACTGTGTTGGCCTCGACTCCACCATGCCCCGCCGGATTCCGGGGACACCCTACTATTGAGGGACCCGTTGTTGACTCAGTGGACTCACGATTGCTCCACTCGCACGAGTCCCGTCGCGATGCCCGGGGGGGAGCCGTCGCACGGGGGTAACGCGTCGGCGAGCGAGTGCCGGAGTGGATCACGCGGTGGACCACCGGGTGTCTGCGTTCGATTCCGACGCGGCGGTGCCCTCGCTCCGTCCCCCGCACCGACAGCCACCTTCTGGTGCGCGTTCGCCGATTTCCAACGCAGGGAGCACCATTGGAGTTATTCCACTCTGTCAACAACGCCCCGCATTATAGTGGAGACCTGAAACCAGCCCCGCGCCTTCAAAGGATACCCGCGTTCGAGGAGGTCGGTTATGAGTCGCTCGCCGCTTGATCGGCACGGCGGTATCGTATATGATGCCACGCAATGCGGCATATTGTCATCGACACCAACGTCTTTGTGTCCGCTCTTCGGTCTCGCCAGGGCGCATCACATCGACTACTGTTGCTCATAGGGCGTGGCGCCTTTGAGGTGGACATCTCTGTTCCCCTCATCGTGGAATACGAGGACGCGGCAAAACGGATGGCGCGGGAGGTTGGATTTTCCCACGCGGACATCGACGACATTCTCGACTACCTCTGCGCGGTCGCACACGGGCGGAGAATCCACTTCCTCTGGCGGCCATTCCTGAAAGACCCGCAAGACGATCAGGTACTGGAACTGGCCGTGGAGTCGGAGAGCGACGGTATTGTTACGCATAATGTTCGGGATTTTGTCGGGGTAGAGCAGTTTGGGGTCCGCGTGGTCACACCGCAGGAGTTCCTGCGACAGATCGGAGAGGGGCGATGAGCACCATCAGTTTACGTCTTCCGGCGTCGCTGCATAAGAGCGTCCGAGAGTTGGCTAAACGGGAAGACGTGTCGATCAATCAACTCATCACCACGGCGTTGGCGGAGAAGTTGTCGGCGCTGATGACGGTGGAGTACCTGGACGAACGCGGCAAGCGAGGGAATCGCCGGAAGTTCGAGCGCGCCATGGCCAAGGTGAAGGAAGGGAAGCCGACGGATAGCTGACGGATTCTGCGCTGCCCACCTGCAACGCTGGTCTTGCGGGACTCTTGCGGGACGTTGCCAAGTACGACACGTGGTGTTGGTCTCGACTCCACCATGTCCCGCCGACCCCGCCAGGGGTGACGGCGACTCCTGTAGTGAGGGACGTTGCCAAGTACGACAAGTTGTGATGGTCCGACTCCACCAAATCGGCACCTGGTACCGTCTTTCACCTAAGTGACGAAATACACAAAGGCGGCTTGCGAATTCTGCGGCGGGAGAGTAACTCGGGTTCAGGCACGGATGTGGAATCGGAACTCTAGACTTCTGCCGGGAAGGTCCTCTCTCCAATCCAGCAGGGTTTCCCCCTCCGCAAAGTGCGCACAATGTGCCTCGACGGCGCGAACCGCGGAGCCCCCCGCTCCTTTCTTGACAAGCTGCTTGAATGAGCGATATGACATGCCGGTCGGCCTTGATCCGGAAAACCGTCTCACCGCCAAGACGCCACCGCGGGCCGCCAAGGCCGCCAGGCGCTGAGTTCAGAGTCGAACCCCCAAGGCCACGTGTTGGTGCGGGGGCGTTCAGGACGGTGTTGGGCTTCTGAGCCTTCGACATCATGGCGTTCCGGGTACCCAGCCGAGTACCCTCGTGGTGCGCTGGGTGATCTTGGCGGTTGAGCGAATGCGGATTGGGGTTAGTTGACGGGCTCGATGAGTGGAGCTGAATGTTCCGGGCTGCATTCCCCGACGATCGGAGACCGCGACATGATCACCGTTGACGATGTCCGGAAGGCTGCGACGCGGATCGCGCCGCATGTCCGCAGGACGCCCCTCGTGACCGCCGGGGCCCTCAAGGATAACCCGTATCCCGATGGGGAACTCCTACTCAAGCTGGAGTGCCTTCAGGTGACCGGCTCGTTCAAGGCGAGAGGGGCGACGAACAAGCTCTTGTCGCTGACCGAGGAGGAGATCAGGCGCGGCATCATCACGGCGTCCGGGGGAAATCACGGCCTTGCCACGGCCTACGCCGGCTGGCTCGGGAAGACGAAGACGACGGTGTTCTTGCCGGAAAGCGCCTCGCCCGAGAAGGCGAAGAAGCTGGCAGGCTGGGGGGCCACGGTGGTATTCAAGGGGCGCTACTGGGACGAGGCCAACCGAGAGGCTCTGGCGGTGGCCGAGCGGGAGAGGCTCACGTATTTTCACCCCTTCGCCGATCCGGTGGTGATCGCCGGTCAAGGAACGACGGCGCTGGAGATCCTGGAACAGGAACCCGACGTGGACGACCTGCTGGTGGCCATCGGTGGAGGCGGCCTGATCAGCGGGATTGCTCTCACCGTCAAAGCGCTGCGTCCGGCCGCGCGCATCATCGGCATCGAGCCCACCGGTGCGCCGACCCTGTCCGAGAGCCTGAAGGCCGGCCGGGTGGTGGAGCTTCCTGGCATCACGACCAGTGTCGCCACTCTGGCGGCGTTGAAGACGGAGCCGATCAACCTGGACATCGTTCAGCGGTTCGTGGAGGACATCGTCCTGGTGACGGATGACGAGATGCGCGAGGCGGCACGCTGGCTCTGGTTCGAGATGGGCCTCGCAACGGACCTGAGCGGCGCGGCCTCGCTGGCGGCCCTGCGCAGCGGCAAGTTCCGCCCGGCCCCGGGGCGGAAGGTCTGCGCGCTGGTCTGCGGGGCGGGATCCGACGCACTATGATAGGGAGAGTGGGCGACGGGGAGAGGGGGAGATCCGAGGCTCCCGATCACCAAGTCACCCGATCCCGCTGCGCCGAAACGCTGGGGCGCGCTTGTCGTTCGGCTCATCGTTCCGTATAATCGACTGGCGACGTGACGGGCCGCTCGCAAGGATACGAAACACCGGGGTACGATGCGCCAGTCGGTTCTGAGCAAATCGGTTGCGGTTTCCCTCGTGGTCCATTCCGGACTCTTGGGCCTGCTGTTGCTGGTCGCCAAGGCGCCGGGATCCTTGGACAAGCCGATTCAGGTCCGGCTCGTGGAGCCGCCGCCCTTGGCCGCTCCACCGAGCGCCCCGGAACCGGTCCCCCAGCCCGTCCCACGGCCACTGCGCCGTCCGCTTCCGAAGGCCCCGCCCGCGCCGCCTGTCAGGAGCGGCTCCAGCGAGCGAGAATTCCGCGGCGAACGTATTGGGCGTCCCGAAGGGTCGGGGGTCTCTCCCGTGCCGCGCCCCGCCCCGGAAGAGCCTGTTCCTGAGACCCCGCCGCCCCAAGGGCTCGCGCGGCCGGCGCCGGAGGCGACCCCGCCTCCGCAGTTGGCCGCTCGGCCGGCGCCGGAGTCGGTCCCATCGCCCGCGGAGCCCCGCCGCGAGTTCCGCGAAGAGCCGCCACAGGAGCGAAGCGGTCTCAGCCTGGGCGGTCCGCCGCGGGATGTGCGCCTGCCGTCGGCCCCGACGTCCCCGGCGCCGAGGGCGCGCCCCTCGCTCCGCGACCAGATCGCCGGGTTGGGCTCCGGACTCACGGCCGATGCGGGCGAAATCGCTAAGCGAACGGTCCCGCTGGACAGCCGCGAGCCGCGCTTCCTGGACTATCTGGCCCGGCTCAAACAGCGCGTCCAGAGCGAGTGGATGTATCCCGAAGAGGCGCGACGGGTCGGTATGGGAGGGGAGCTTGTGCTCATCTTCACCCTGAACAAGGCCGGCACGCTGACGTACATCCGGCTCGTCGAAAGCTCCGGCTTCCCGGTCCTGGACAACGAGGCGCTTCGCGCGATAAAAGCCGCCGCACCCTTCGACCCCTTCCCGCCGCAGATGGGCGACGAGCCCTGGAACATCTCCGCCATCTTCCGCTATTACTCCCCGTATTCGTATCGGAGGAATTAGCTCACCCATGCGGCGGCATGCGCTGGCCTGTGCACGCCTGGTCATTGACGCCCTGTGGCGACGCCTGTGCGGCCGCGCGTGGGCAGTCAGGCCGCCGGCGGGCGACTGCCGGCTCCCGGGCCTCGTGCGGGACGGGTGGATCCGCCGGGACGAGGCCGGGGTTCCGCACGTCTTCGCGGACAATCCGCCGGACCTCGGCTTCGCCGTGGGTGTGGCGATGGCGCAGGATCGCCTCTGGCAGATGGAGACGCTGCGGCGGCTGGCCTTCGGGCGTTTAGCCGAAGTGGCGGGGGACCGCCCGATCAAGAACGCCAGCCTCCATCTGGCCGGGCCCTCGCTTCTCGCGGTGGATCAGTTCTACCGGAGCCTCCGCATCCAGGGCGTGTGCCGCGAAGAGCTCTCGCTCGTGAGCGAAGACGGGCTGGGGCTGTTGGAGGCGTTCGCGCGCGGCGTGAACGCTTGGGTGGGGCAGTGTCGTCCCACCGACCTGGCTCCGGAGTTCCTCCTGGCCGGGATCGACCCGGAGCCGTGGCGACCCGAGGATTGCCTCGCCATCGGCAGACTGATCGGCTGGCTCCTGAGCCTGGCCTTTGTCGCCAAACCGATCCTGGCCGCACTGTCGGCGGATCCCGTCCTGGCGCGATTCCTCCCGCCGCACCTGGCGGGCGGGCAGTGCATCAGCACGGAAAGCCCACCCGCGGACGCCGCCGGCCTCGACCTGCTGGCACGACACGCCCTGGGCCTCCTGGGACCCGGGACGGGGAGCAACAGCTGGGTGCTGGGCGGCGACCGGACCGCCTCGGGCAAGCCGCTGCTCTGTAACGACCCACACCTCCTGTTCGGGCTGCCGGCCCTGTGGTACCCGGTCGCGCTCACCACGCCGACGCATCGGGTGATCGGAGCCACCATGGCAGGGGTTCCGGGCGTCCTCATCGGACGCAACGACCACCTGGCCTGGGGCATGACTGCCGTCATGGCCGACGACGGGGAATTCTACCGCGAAACCCTGGACGGCTCGGGGATGCGCTACCGCCGCGACGGCGAGTGGCGGACTGTGGAAACGGTGGAGGAGACATTCCGCGTGCGGGGCAGGCGCGAGCCGGTACGCCAGACGCTCCGCTACGTACGTCATGAGGGGGTTTTGTGCCCGCTGCTGCCGGCGCGCGAGGGGGAGCCGCCGACCTCCTATCGGTGGGTAGGGCTCGAGGCCTGGCACGGATGGGATGGGCTCTTGGGAATGAACCGAGCGACGAGCGTGCGGGAGTTCGAGTCGGCCCTGCAGGCGTTCGCTGTACCGGCGCAGAATGTGGTCGTGGCGGATGCGACGGGAAGCTTCGGGTATTTCTGCGCGGGAAAGTTTCCCCGACGCCCGTGGGCCGAGGCCATGCCGCCCGTCCTGGACGGATCGCTGCCGGAGCACGCCTGGGGCGGTTACCTCTCCTGGGCCGAGCACCCCCGAGTGGTGGATCCCTCGGACGGGTACATCGTCACGGCGAACAACCGCGTCGCGAAGGCGCTGCCGCCCACGCTGGCGCGCGGCTTCTGGGAGCCGCCGTACCGCGCGACGCGCATCGCGTCGCTCTTGGGTCAGACCCGCGACGCGCAGGTGCGGGACATGGCCGACATTCAGGCCGACGTGTTCTCTTTGCAGGCGGCCGGAATCGTGGCGAACCTCGTCCGTCCGGCGCGCGAGCGACTCGTGGATCCTCGCGCACGGCAGGCGGCCGACCTGCTGCTCGCGTGGGACTATCGGATGGGGGCGGACAGCGCCGCGGCAGCCCTCTACCACCTCTTCTATCGGGAACTCCTGCAGCAGTGTGTCCGTCCCGTGTTGGACCAGCGGGCGCCCGGCCTCTTCGCGCGGTACCTCGCCACGCTCCATCTGGCGGTCTCGGCTGTCGATACGGCGTGCTTCACGGAAGACCCGCTCGTCTTTCCAGAGGGCGCGCCGGCTGCGGTGGAGGCGTGCCTTACGGCGGCCTGGGAGTCCGCGTGCACGCGGTTGGGGTCCAAGCCGACGGCGTGGCGCTGGGGCGACCTCCATCGGTTGACGTTCCAGCACATGCTTGGGCGGGGCACCCCAGTGGTGGCGCGGCTTCTGGCATGGTTGCTCCATTTGAACCGCGGGCCCGTTCCGCGGCCCGGAGACGGGATGACCGTGAATCTGGGGGCGTTTCTCCTGACGGCCTCGTTCGAGATTGCGGTGGGGCCGAGCTACCGGCAGATCGTGGACCTCGGGGCGCCCGCGGAATCGCGCTGGATCATCGCCGGTGGCGCCTCGGGCGATTTCCGGTCGCGGCATTACGCCGATCAGGTGGGGTTGTGGCAGGCCGGGGCAACGCTACCGATGCGGTTTCTTCCGCGGGAGGGTGCGGACGGCGACCTCTTGCGACTAACAGGCTGCTGAAAAAGGCCCATCTGCTGCGTTGGCTTACTCGGGCGCTCGTTGCGGCGTACCGGGAGTACGCCTGGACCCACCTGCGGTGGGTACCCCGCCCTGCGTGCGCCGCCTTGTATCTGGGCCCTTTTGAGCAGCCTGTCGGGAAATAGGTCTTTTGGCAATCTGGTAGTGGCGGCTGTGAGGGCGGATTGCGCCTCTCCGTCCTGCATGTTATAAACTGGTTTTGCGCAGGCGCGCAAAAACCATAATAGAGACACATCACCTTTGGTTTTTGGGCACCAGCCCAAAAACCATGAGAGTGCGTCGCATGTCAGGGTGGGGTTTCTCCGTCGAGCCGTGGGCCGTCGTGCTCGGTCGAGAACTTGCCGACGTCTTCGCCGTGGAAGGCTGGCAGGTTCTGAACGGCACGGTCCGGTTTCGAGGGCGCCTGCTCGTGGACCCTGAATTGGCCATGCACCTCGTCACCCAACGGGTCGAGCCGTTGGGGTTTGTTCCCATGCTCCACACCCCGGGTGAGATCGCCCTCGTGCGCCTCCCAACTGCCGCGCGCCGCGCCCCCCAAGGCTGGAGAGGGTGGCCGCTGAACCTGGCCCTCTTCCTCGCGACGCTGTGCACGACATTGTTCGTCGGCGCCATCATGGAGGGGGCGGATCCGCTCAGCCAGCCGCTCACCCTGGTGTACGGCGTCCCGTTTTCGGCCAGCCTCCTCCTCATCTTGGGCTGCCACGAGCTGGGCCACTACCTCACGGCGCGGGCCTACGGCGTCCAGGTCAGCCTGCCGTATTTCGTCCCGCTCCCCATTCCACCTCTCGGGACCATGGGCGCGATCATCCGGATGCGGTCCCCGATTCCCAACCGGAAGGTGCTCTTCGATATCGGCATCGCCGGCCCGCTGTCGGGACTCGTCGTCGGCCTGCCGATCCTGGCGCTGGGCCTGGCCCTTTCCCCCGTGAAACCCCTGGCGGGCGTCATTCTCCAAGAGGGGAACTCGCTCGCCTATCTGTTGCTGAAATGGGTCATCAAGGGACCCATCCCCGCCGGCTCGGACGTGATGCTGCACCCGATGGCCCTGGCGGGGTGGCTGGGCTTGTTCGTCACGGCCCTCAACCTGATGCCGCTCTCCCAGTTGGACGGCGGTCACATCGCGTATGCGGTCTTGGGGTGGAGATTCCGAAAGGCGGTGTGGCTTTTCCTGAGTATGCTGGTCGTGCTCTTCCTGGTCTCGCGCTGGGAAGGCTGGCTGGTCTGGGTGATCCTGGCGGTGGCCCTGGGGCTCAAGCATCCCCCGCCGCTGGACGACCTGACACCGCTGGACCCGCCGCGGCGGAGGTTGGCTCTGGTCGCTCTGGGATTGCTGGTGCTGCTCCTGACGCCACTGCCGTTTGCGGTCTACGAATTGTGATGAGGCGGAGCTTCTCGCCACAAGAGGCACAAGACGCACAAGCGTCTTAATGACCGGGGAGCTCCGGCGCAGGTGCGGGAAGAAACGATTCTCGCGTCACGGAATGGAGCGGGATCGCGTGGTTGATGAGCCGGGCAATCTGAGCCACGAGCCGCGAGCCGGGTGCGGGGAACCGGGAACTGCGAGTGCGCGGCTGGCCCTGGGGAAGCCCCCACTGGAGGTGCTGGAGCGGTTGTTCGCCGACCTCGCAATCCGGGACCCCCGCGTGATCATGGGACCCCAGATTGGGGAGGATGCGGCCGTACTGGATATCGGCGACCGATACTTGATCGCCAAGGTGGACCCCATCACTTTCGTGGCGGAGGAGATTGGGTGGTACGCGGTCCACATCAACGCCAATGACCTGGCGGTGCGCGGGGCGCGGCCGGCATGGTTCCTCATGACGCTGCTGCTGCCGGAAGGGCAGGCGGACGAGGGCTTGCTGGCGGACATCTTCACACAGGTTCGGGACGCCTGCGGCGCCGTGGGCGCGAGCCTCGTCGGCGGACACACCGAGGTGACCTCGGGCTTGGACCGACCGATCCTGGCCGGCACCATGCTGGGCGAGGTCGAGAAGGACCGCTTGGTGACCACGGCGGGCGCACGGGTCGGCGATGCGGTCCTGCTCAGCAAGGGCATCGCGATCGAGGGGGCGTCGATTCTGGCTCGCGAGTTCGGTGAACTCCTTCGCGATCGGGGCATCGACTCGGGGACGCTGGAGCGCGCCCGCGAGTTTGTGCGCCGGCCGGGGATCTCGGTCCTGCCCGACGCCCGGGCGGCTGTCGCCGCGTCGCCGGTTCACGCCATGCACGACCCGACTGAAGGAGGCCTGGCGACCGGCCTGTGGGAGCTGGCGCGGGCGGCGCGCGTCGGGCTGCGTCTCGATCGGGACGCCATGGCGATCCTGGCCGAGTGCCGCGTGCTGTGCGAGGCGCTGGGCATCGATCCGCTGGGTCTGATCGCTTCGGGGGCGCTCCTGCTGACCTGCCCAAAAACGGCGACGGCCCGGATCCTGAACGCGTGGGCGTCTCGGGGAATCGATGGGACGGTCATTGGCGAGGTCACGCCGCCGGAGGAGGGCTGCCGGCTCCGGTGGCGGGGCGGCGAGGGGCCTCTCCCCCGTTTTGCCCGGGATGAGGTCGCTCGGCTGTTCGACGAAGGGCGCCAGCCCGCATGATTCGCGAACCCAGCCGGAATGACCAAATCCCGATAGCAGGCTGCTTAGCAGGTTGCTGAAAAACTCGTTCTGCCCAGGCTGCTCAAAAAGGTCCAGATACAAGGCGCCGCGCGATCCGAGGCGCGAGGCGTACTTAGTGTGTACGTCGCAGCGCCGCGGGAGCGCGGCAACGCCGTAGATGGGCCTTTTTCAGCAGCTTTAGGCGTGATCGCTTGGCCGACTGCCGCCGAGTGTGATAGTGTTCAGCCATCGCCCCGGATGGGCGCGCGGACTGTTTCAATGAAGGAGACCGTCATGCAACTGCCCACTCCCTTTCCCTCGGCCCGCATTCTGGTGGCGGAGGACGATCCGGTCCAGGCCGCCCTCATCTGCGACCTGCTGCAGAAAGAAGGGTACCGCGTCGAGTCTCGCACGACCATGGCCGAGACCCGCGAGACCGTGCGGGCCACGATGCCGGACCTGCTCTTGCTGGACCGAATGTTTCCGGAGGGCGACGGCTGCCTGTTGTGCCAGGAGTTGAAGGCGAGCCCTGCCACCCAAGTTCTGCCCATCATCATGCTCACAGCGCGGGACCGGGTGGAGGATCGCGTGGAGGGGCTGCTGCAGGGCGCCGATGATTACATCCCCAAGCCCTTCCACCCCCGGGAGTTCCTGGCTCGGGTGCATAGCTGCCTCCGAACCCTCGTGCTGCAGCGGGAAATCAAGCAACAGGCGGACGAGCTGGCGCGCAAGAATCAGATCCTGTTGGAGACCCAGGAGCGCCTGATTCGCAGCGAACGTCTCGCCGCCATCGGCGAGATCGGCCTGGCGATCCGGCACGAGATCAATAACCCATTGGGCACCATCCTTGGGTTCGTGGACCTCCTACTCGCGCAGGCGGACCGCTTCCCCGAGGCCGTCCACAAGAAGCTCGACGCCATTCGCCGGGCGACCATCCGCATCCGGGACGTGGTGCGCCGCTTGGAGGAGGTCGAGGACCGCAGCGTGGAGTACGTTCCGGGTTTGCAGATGACCGATCTCAGCGACGGAAAATCGGACGAGCCAAAGACAGGGTCTGTCTGAGGGCGACCCGGATAAGGCAAAATGTAAAACGGAAAATCGAGAACCGGGCAAGGACCGCCCTGGCCCGGTTTCTACCTGTCTGTTGTTGCTTTCATGTTGGCGTTCCTAGAGGGCCAGGCAGCGAGGGAGACGGGGCGGCCCGCCGGGGAGTTCCCACGGTCAAGGCAATTCGGGGACGGGATGTGTCAGCGAGGGGCCAGCGTGTGGCGCGCCCAGCAGCCGAAGGCCAGCGTCAGGCGGCGCGCGTCGGAGAGTCGGATCGGGCGCGAGTACACGTCGAAGGCGCGATCCTCGATCTGCCGGAGCAGACGAACATAGATCGCCCGCATGATCTCGGCAGGCAGCATGGGCTTGCGGTCCGCCGAGGGGAGGGCGGCTCGGGCGGCGTCGTAGAACGCTCTGGCCCGCGCCACCTGGAAGCGCATCAGCTCCCGGAAGGCAGGCGTGAGGCGTCGATCCAGGATGTCCGCATCCGCGCAACCGAACCGCGCCAGATCCTCCTGCGGTAGGTAGATGCGCCCCTTGGCCCCGTCGCACCCCACGTCACGCAGAATGTTGGTGAGCTGGAAGGCCGTTCCGAGGTGTTCGGCATATCGCCGGGTCTCGGGCCGGCTGTAGCCGAAGACCTCGATGCACATGAGCCCTACCACGCCGGCGACGCGATAGCAGTACTGCTCCAACTCCGCGAACGTGGCGTAACGGACCTTCCCGAGGTCCATCTCCACCCCGTTCAGCAATTCCTCGAAGTAGATCCGCGGGATGGGGAGTCTATCCAACACCTCGGCCAGGCGGCGCGTGACGGGGTGACGGGGCTCGCCGCGGAAGCAGGCGTCCAGCTCGGCGCGCCAGGCCTTGAGCCGCTCGGCCGGCGTGGCCGGCACGGCGCCCGGTGCGCCTGCCGACGAGGCCTCGTCCACCACGTCGTCGCTGATCCGGCAAAAGGCGTAGATGGCATAGAGGGCTTCGCGTTTGGACTTGGGGAGGACCAGAAACGCGTAGGCGAAATTGGAGCGACTGGCCTTGGTGACGGCTCGACAGACGCCGTCGGTCCCCGGGGTAGGGCTCATCCGCATCATCGGGACGGGGTCGGGAGGCGGAGCATACCGGCTGCACTCTCCCATGAGCGCGTCGCGCGGGGAATCCGGTGCCGCAGGGTGGTGTCAGGCGCGCGGCGCAAGGCGCCGCGCGTCACGGTCCCGCACCAATTCCGGCGGGAGCGCGAAGCTGACCTCTTCCGTGATGGCCTCGACCTCTTCGATGTCTGTCGCGCCCTGGGCGCGGAAAAACCGCACCACCTCGTCCACGAGGTACTCCGGCGCCGACGCCCCCGCGGTGATTCCCAGACACTCGACTCCCTGGAGCCAGGCCGGGTCGATCTGCGAGATGTCGTCGATCAGGTAGGCCCGCGCGCCCGCCGCCTGGGCCACCTCCGCCAGGCGGTTGCTGTTGGAGCTGTTCTTGGAGCCGATGACGAGAATCACCGGCGCCCGGCGCGCCAGGGCTTTCACCGCGACCTGGCGGTTTTGGGTCGCGTAACAGATGTCGTCCCGGGTTGGCGCCTCGATGCCGGGAAAGCGGCGGCGCAGGACGTCCACGACGGTCGACGTGTCGTCCAGGCTGAGAGTGGTCTGCGTGATCACGGCGACCCGATCGGAGTCGGCGACCCGAAGGGCTTCGGCCTCTTCCGCGGAGCCGATGAGCTGGATGTGCTCCGGGGCGTGACCCATGGTGCCGACGACCTCGTCGTGCCCCTCGTGTCCCACCAGGACGATGGGTCGTCCTTCGCGGGCGAAGCGCACGGCCTCGTGATGCACTTTGGTCACCAGGGGGCAGGTGGCGTCGATCACCTTCAGGCCGCGGGCGGCGGCGCCGGCCCGCACTTCGGGCGACACGCCGTGGGCGCTGAAGATGACCGTGGCGCCGTCCGGCACCTCGTCCAGTTCGTCGACGAAGATCGCCCCCTTGGCCCGGAGGTCATTGACGACGTGGACGTTGTGGACGATCTCCTTCCGCACATACACGGGACCGGGATAGAGCTCCAGAGCCAAGTTGACGACATCTATGGCGCGATCCACTCCCGCGCAGAAGCCTCGCGGCTTCGCCAGGAGCAATTTCTTGACCGACATGCGCATTCCTTTCCTGCTCCGCGTGACACCGCGCGCGAAGCACGAAGGGCAGGCTAGCCAGTTTGCCGGCCCTTGTCAATCGCTTTCATCCCCGCAAAGGAAGGGTTGACACCCTTCCCGAGCGTCCAGTATAAGGGGCCGTCGCTTCGCATCGTCTGGCTGGCCTCGTCCACGTTCCACGGAGCAGGTCGACATGCCTCTCGCCATCGAAACCACGAACCTCACGCGCCGATTCGGGGCGGTGACCGCGGTTGCGAACCTCAACCTCGGCGTGCGCGCGGGGGAGATCTTCGGGTTCCTGGGACCCAACGGCGCCGGCAAGACCACGACCATCCGGATGCTCTGCGGCCTCCTGCTGCCCAGCGAGGGCACGGCGTGCGTGGCCGGAATGGATGTGACGCGGGACGCCGAGGCCATCAAGCGTCGGGTCGGCTACATGCCGCAACGCTTCAGCCTCTACGGCGACCTGACGGTGGAAGAGAACCTGGACTTCTTCGCGGGCGTGTATCGCCTGTCCCGGCGGCAGAGGCGGACGCAGGTCTTGGAGACGCTGGAGCGCGTCGGACTGGCGGACCGGCGGGCCGCACTCACGGAGCACCTGTCGGGAGGCCTGAAACAGCGCCTGGCCCTCGGGTGCGCCCTGGTCCACGTTCCGGCCATCCTGTTCCTCGACGAGCCCACGGCCGGCGCGGACCCGTTGTCCCGGCAGCGCATGTGGGATCTGCTGTATCAGGTCGCCGCCGAGGGGCGCACGATCCTGGTGACCACGCATTACGTGGAGGAGGCGGAACGCTGCCAGACGATTGCGTTCATGCACGCGGGACGGCTGATTGGGGCGGGATCGCCCGACCAGTGTCGGGCGGAGCTGGGGGAGGCCGTCCTGGAGGTGGATGCGGTTCCCGTGATGCAGGCCGCCGAGGCGGTTCGCGCGACGCCGGGGGTGAGCGGCGTCAGCGTCTACGGACACACGCTGAGGGTGTTCAGCCGGACGGCGGCCGATCTCCCGCGCGAACTAGAAGCCGCCTTGACGAGTCGCGGCATCGTCGTACGCGGTATTCGTCCGGTACCGCCCACGTTGGAGGACGTGTTCATGTCGCTGACCCGGACGGCGCCGGACGTGGAGCGCGGCAGGTGAGCACGCTGGCGGTGATCGGCCATGTGGCACGGAAGGAGATCCGCCAGATCCTGCGGGACCGGCGGAGTCTCGTCCTCATCCTGGTGATGCCCATCGTCCTGACGTTCCTCTTCGGCAAGGCATTGGAGACCGGCGAGCTCCGCCAGATCCCCTCGGTGATCCTGAATCTGGACGGATCGCCGGACTCCAACGTCATCGTCACGGCGTTCAGCACCTACGACGAGGTCGAGATCGAGCGGCAGGTCGCCACGCTGGAGGAGGCGCAGGATCTTCTGGCCCACGGCAAGATCAAGGCGGCCATCATCATCCCCGCGGGATTCATGCGGCAGATCGAGTCGGGCGAGGACGCCCAGCTCCAGCTCCTCCTGGACGGCACCGACAACACCTCGGCGCCCATCGTGGAGGGGGTGGCGCAGCGCGTCATCCAGCGCTACAACACCGAGCGGGCGATCAAAGGTTTGTGGGCGCGCGGCGTCAGGCCCGACCGGGGGCTCCGGCTGATTCGGCCCGTCTACGTGCAATCGGAGATCCGCTACAATCCCGGGCGGCAGTACCTGAGCTACGTGATGCCCGGCGTGATCGGCCTCACACTCCAGCTCCTCACGGTGATGCTCATGGCCATCACCATCCCTCGGGAGCGCGAGCGAGGGACGCTGGATCAGCTCATGGCGTCCCCAGTCACCCGCACCGAGATCATCCTGGGCAAGCTCCTGCCGTATTTCGGGATCTCCGTGCTCAACGTGGCCACGATCCTGTTCGTGGCGGACCGCTGGTTCGGCATCCCGGTGGCGGACCGGCTGCCCTTGTTGTTGCTGCTGTGCTGTCTGTTCGTGCTGACCTCGCTCGCCACGGGCCTGCTCATCTCCGCCGTCTCCCGGACGCAGTTCCAGGCGGTCCAGATCGCGGTCTTCTACGTGCTCCCGGTGTTCATGCTCTCCGGCGCGTACGCACCCATCGAGGCGATCCCGGACTACATCCGCCCCATCTCGTATCTCTTTCCGCTGATGTACTTTTCGCGCGCGGTGCGGGCCGTGACGTTGCGTGCGGCGGATATCGTCCAGGTCTGGCAGGACGTGACCGTGCTCGGCGGGTTCGTGGTGGTCTTCCTGTACTGGGCGGTCCTGAGCTTCCACAAGCGGGTCAACTGACGGGCGAACCGACAGCGAAAGCGAGATCCGACAGCGAAAAGGTGTCTGTCGCTATCGGATATCCCTGTCGGTGTTTGCTGGGCAGGAGAGGGAAAAACTCGTCCTTGCCCAGGCTGCTCAAAAAGGTCCAGACGCAAGGCCACCCGCGATGCGAGGTGCGAGACGTACTTGGTCCGTACGTCGCAGCGCCGCGCGAGCGGGCCAACGCAGCAGATGGGCCGTTTTCAGCAGCCTGTCAGGTGCCGAGGACCTCCCGGTAATAGGCCTCGTACCGCGGGACGATGAGGGGCATGTCGAAGTGTTCGACGGCCCGCCGCCGCGCGGCGGCGCGGAACTCGGCGCGGCGCGAATCGTCCGTGAGCAGCGCGAGCGCCGCGCGGGCCATGCCGTCCACGTCCCCCACCGGAAGCGTAAAGCCGCTCTT
>Ga0316622_100000647_pt1 | contig 20879 bp, 24 predicted proteins | sample OWC_Aug_OW2_C1_D_FD_207646 | JGI IMG/M metagenome (GOLD analysis project Ga0316622, IMG submission 207646) | Wetland soil microbial communities from Old Woman Creek delta, Ohio, United States - OWC_Aug_OW2_C1_D5_C | ecosystem: Environmental > Terrestrial > Soil > Wetlands | place: USA: Ohio... | reverse complement strand
CTGGCACTTGCGCCTGGCGTGCACGCTGCTCGCCGCGCTCAGCCTGGTCGGTAGCGGACCCGCGCTCGCCCAGGAGGTGTTCGAGCTGCAGCCCGAGTACGTCTACGGCCGTCATCGCAAGCCGCGTATGGGCTACACCAAGCCCGAGGTGTTCGATCCGCTGAGCGACCGGCTGTACCGCTCGGGGATGAAGGACTATCCGCCGACGGCCATTCCCGAAGAGTTGAAGGACGTGGACGCGATGACGCGCGTGCGCGGCATGGGGCGCATCATGGCCTGCGCGGATGGCTGGTTCTGGCCGTTCTCGCGCACCGTGCGCAAGAACGAGGCGCCCGGGCTGGAAATCGAGCTGCTGCAGATCATCGCCAAGAAGCACGGGTGGGAGGTAGACATCTCCTGGGTCAACATGTCAACGCGCTTCGGTCCCGGTGCGCCGGGCGGCGCCTACGCCCGCTCGATCAACAAGGGCGTGTGCGACATCGTGATGGGCTTGACGGTGTCCGGCGACGATCACCACATGGCGCCGAACAAGCTCGCCTTCACTGCGCCGTTCATGTCCACCGGCTTCGTGCTGGTGACGCAGGGGCCGGCCAAGAGCCTGACCTCGCTGGACGATGCCAAGGCGCAGAACATCAAGGTTGGCGTTCCGGCCTACTCGCCGATGAGCGAGTACGCCGAGGAGAACGGCATCCCGTTCGTGACCTTCTTCCAGAACTATCAGGTGATCGACGCGATGGTGCGCGGCGAAGTCAACGCCGCGATGATCTGGTCGGGCGCGATCTCGCAGGCAAAGCTGGACCGCCCGGAAGCCGAGTTCGAACTGGCCAAGGGTTACGTGCCGGTGCCCGAGATGCGCTGGAACAGCGCCTGGGTGGTAAAGGATAAGGAGTCAGAACTGCTGCAGTTCCTCAACGATTCCTTCGCGCAAATGCTCAAGAGCGGCGAGATCAAGCGCCTGTGCGAGCGTTACGGAATCCCCTTCTACCCCCCGGTGCCGATGCCGGACCAGTGAGCGCACGGCACGCGCATAACGATCAGAAACGAGGAGCAAGACGATGTTCGACCATATCGTTCAACTGAGCATCCAGTCCGGCGGACTGATTCCGCTGATGGGGGTGCTGCTGCTGATCACCATCGCGGTCATCGTCGAGCGCCTGGTGTTCTACCGGCGGGCGCTGCGTTCGGGTCACGCCATGGAGCACGACCTGCAGCTGGTGGAGTATCAGAGCGTGGAGAAGCTCGAGCAGCTCGCTTCCCATTACGACGGCTCGCTGCAGCGCTCGATCATCTCCTCGGCGCTGGCCTCGCGCGGGCAGGATGCCGACACCATGGAGCGCCACATCGACGAGGCGATCATGTGGCAGATGCCCAAGATCGACCGCAACGTGTGGGTGCTCGACAGCGCGGTCACGCTGGCGCCGCTGATGGGCCTGCTCGGCACCATTATCGGGATGGTGCACGCCTTCGGCATCCTGGGTGAGGGCGGCGTGGCCGGCGCGGCGGCGCAGATGGTCACCGGCGGCATCGCCGAGGCGCTGGTCGCCACCGGCGTGGGGTTGCTCATCGCCATTCTCGCAGTCGCATTCCTCAACTACTTCAACAAGCGCGGCCGCCTCGCCCTGCATCAGATGGAGCAGCTCAAGGTGATGGTGATCAACCGCCTGCACGGCGGGGGATCGGCGCACCATGGGGTGCCGGTGGGCGAAGCGCACGCGGGCACGGTCGCCTCGATCGGCAGCGCGCGGAGAGCGTGATGCGCAAGGCCCGCAGCAGCTACTTCGAGACGGATCGCCCGCGCGTCGAGGTGATCCCCATGATCGACATCATGATGTTCCTGCTGGTGTTCTTCGTGCTGATCACGCTCAAGATGATTGCCGGCACCGGCGTGGCGATGGAATTGCCGGGCTCGGCCACGACGCAGGAGTTGAAGACCTCGACCATCACCATCGGCGTGACCAAGGACGGCGAGACGGTGATCGACGGCAACGCCGTCAGCGGCGAGGAGTTGAAGGCGAAGCTTCTCGAACTGAAGAAGGACAAGGCGATCGACGTCGTGCTCGCCGGCGACAAGGACGCGTCCCTGCAGACCTTGCTCAAGGCGATGGACGCGGTGCGCGCCGCGGGCATCACCTCCGTGGGCATTGCCGCCAAAGCTGAGAAGAGCGCAGACGCTCCAGCCGCGAAAAGATGACCGACCAGACCAGGCGCGCGAGCGGCGCGCTGTGGGCACAGCCGGACGAGGCCGATGAGCGCAGCCTGCCGTTCTGGAAGGCACTGCTGATCGCCGCGCTGATCGAACTGGGCATTCCATCCCTGATGTTCGGCGTTGACTGGTCGTTTCTCGGGTGGACCGAGCCGCCGCCGACGCCGGTCATGAACGTGCGCCTCGATCCGCCGCCCGAAGTGCTGCCGCCACCGCCGCCGCCGGAGAAGCGCAAGCCGGAGCCCGAGAAGAAGATCAAGCAGGTCGAGGTGGACCTCCCACCGCCGCTGCCCGACGCGCCCAAGCCCAAGATTCAGGTGCCCAAGCCCGAACCGGAACCCGAGAAGAAGAAACCGAAGAAGGAAGAGCCGCCGCCCGATCCCGAACCGGAGAAGGAAGAGCCGCCGGAGGAGGAAGTCGAGGCCCCGCCGCTGCCTTCCGTGTTCCAGGAGGTCAAGCCGGTACGCAAGGTCCGGCCGAAGTATCCGGAGGACGCCCTCGCGCAGAACATCGAGGGCCAGGTGAAGGTGCGGCTGTCGGTCGATGCCGAGGGCAAGGTCACCGACGTGACGATCCTCCTGGCGGAACCGCCGGGCGTGTTCGACGAATCGGTGCTCGAGGCGGTGCGCCAGTACCGATTCAAGCGTGACGGCACGTCCTACCAGGCTGACCAGCTGGTGGTGTTCAGGCTGGAATGAGCAAGCCGGGCGGGAAGTCACACCGGCGCAAGCGAGGGTCGGGAACCGGAGCTCCGGAACCCCGGCTCACGCCGAGTGAGGCGATCGTCCCCTACTGCTGGCTGCGATCGCGCTGTTGACCGACAGGCGCATCGCCCACCGCGCGGTCGGTTCGGTCGCCGAACTTGGCGAACCAGCGTTCCACTCGCGAGCTGTGGTTGCGGTCAGCCATATCCGGCCAGCGTCCCTTCTCGAATCGCGGCACGTCGCGCAGCGCCTGCTGGTCGACTCGGATCTGCAGGTCCCCGTCGTCGTCCTTGGGCATGCTGAACGCCTGCATCGGCAGAGTCGCTAGGCGGTCTCCCTCGCCCGCGTAGGCCCCGTCGAAGTCGACCGCGACGTAGCGCACCGCGCCGTCGCCCATGTTCACCACGATATCCTCGACGTCGCCGATGTCCTTGTTTGCATTGTCGTGCACGTCGGCGTCGAGCACCTGGCTGGCGCGGCGCAGCAGCGCATTCGGCGCGGGCTCGACCTTCACTGTCTCCCCGCCGAAGTAGCGCTCGACCTCGCCGCGGTAGGCGTCGTCGCGCTGGCTCCAGCGCGGCCAGCGCTTGTTCTCGAACCCGGGCGCGCGCTCGAGCTGTTGCTCGCTCACGTTGAGCAGCAGGCTGCGGCCATCGGGGCTGGCGTGGAGCATTCGCACCGGGTAGGCAAACAGCTTATCCCCCAGCCCGGCGAAGCCGCCGAAGGACAGGATGGCATAGTGGACGCGATTGTTGTTCACATCGAGCACCACGTCGTTGATCTCGCCCAGGTCGTCCCCCTTGGCATTGCGCACCTTCATCCCGATGACTTGGCTCAGGCGCATGTCGGTCATGGGGGCGGCGCGCGCGGCCTGCGTCGGCGCCGCATCGGCGGGGCGATTGGGATTCTGCGCGGCAGTCGGGACATCCTGGTTCTGCGCGTAGGCGCCCACTGCGACGGATAGCCCGATCGCAGATCCAATCGCGACAACGATTCTGTTCAATCCTGGCATATTAGTAACCTCATTGGTTCATCTGGTTAGCACATGACGACGCACCCAGCCGCGCCGCCCTACTCTCTTGCATCGGCAAGGGGCGCGCCCACTGAGTGCGGGCACTACCAGATCGAGCGTTCGCTGCGCTGCTCGCCAGCCTCAGCGCTCAACACGCGGCGAAGCAACTGCTCCTGCGGCCCGGCAAAGGTCTCGGGCCTGCAGTTGGCAACGGCGAAGAAGCGCTCCGGATCGGTCTCGAGCAGCAGTTTCTGCGCGAGCATCAGGTCCGACAGGGGCACGAAGGCCTCGGTGGTGCAACAGTAGAGGTTACCGGTCTGCAGGTGGATGACGTTGAAGGTGGAGCGCGGCAGGATGCAGAACGTGCCGCGTTCGGGGACACACACGGTAAAGCAGCCATGCTTGTCCAATTCCTGAAGCTGCTGGGCGCTGAGCAGGCGCGCGAGCAGCCGGCGCGCGCGCGACTCGGAGACGCGCGAGCGCGCGGTCGCTGCATCGCCGATCCAGCGGGCGTTGAGCGCGAGTTCGCCACGTTCGCGAAGGTCCAGCGCGTCGGCGCGTGCGCGACCCGTGCGCCGCAACGCTCTACCCCATCGCCTCAGCAGCTCCAGCACCCAGGTCGATCCGGCTCGAATCGGTCAGCGGGAAAGGACGCCCGGAGCGACCGCGCGCCCAACCCGCCTCATCCGCCAACCACGCGTGGGATGATGACCGTCTCGTTCTCGAGCGCGCTGAAGTCGCTCACCTTTTCGTCCGCGCGGCCTTCGCCGCGGTTGACCTTGAACGCGACCGAACCCGACGCCAGCATCCGCTCGAACAGCGCCTTGGCCTCGCGCTGCGCAGTGAGCGTCGCCTCGCTCTCATCGAACTCGACGACACGATCACCCGTGGAATCCAACACACGCAACAGTTTCATCGTCGTCTCCTCTACTGCTGGGCCCAAAACCGGTTGATGGAGGTGGAGCAATCGCCGCTCCCGCGAGAAGCGCAACGCCCGACGTGCACGCAGGCAAGCGCAGCGCCCGGCCTTCTCGCCTGCACGGGCGAGCACGTCCATGGCCAAAGCGAGGCAACGCTACATCGGCGGGCGCCACACGACGTAGTTTTTGCACGACGCGACGCATTGGGCACGCACCGGGAAAGCCGTACCATGGCTCTGTCGTGGCGTGCGACAGGCCTGTCGCCGGCAGACATCAAACCTGGAGACATCAGATATGGCGGAAGATGGGGAGACGAGCGTGGCGGCACGCATTCGCAGCCGGCTGCTGGCGGCCAACCAGCGCTTCCATGCGAACGACAACATTGCGCAGTTCATCCATGGCGAAACGGAACTGCGCGCGCTCGAGGACGAGGTTGCTCGGCAACTGCAGGGTGTGCTGAACAGCCTGGTGATCGACACGACCAGCGACCACAACACCCAGGGCACGGCGCGGCGGGTGGCACGCATGTTCGTGCATGAAGTCTTCCGCGGCCGCTACTACCCGATGCCGGCGGTGACCGAGTTTCCCAATGCCGAGCGGCTCAACGAACTGATGATCGTCGGACCGATCCGCGTGCGCAGCGCCTGCTCGCACCACTTGGTGCCGATCCTGGGCAAGCTGTGGGTGGGCGTGCTGCCGAGCGAGACGTCGAACCTGGTCGGCCTGTCCAAATACTCGCGCATGGCGGAGTGGATCATGAGCCGGCCGCAGATACAGGAGGAGGCGATGATGCAGCTCGCCGATCTGATCGAATCGCGCCTCTCGCCCGCAGGGCTGGCACTGGTGCTCGAGGCCGACCACTTCTGCATGCACTGGCGCGGCGTGAAGGACGAGTCGCACATGATCAACAGCATCATGCGCGGCACCTTCCTGACCCATCCCGAATCGCGCAAGGAGTTCCTGCAGTTGATTCGCGCTTAGCGCGAGTAACCGCGCATCGAATCATGCAGCAGGGGCGCGCTACGCACCACCGCGGGGAATCCGGGCCGCGACCTTGCGCCCTCCCCGGGAGCGCGCGCGATGTTGGAGCGGTTCCTGCTTAGGGGGCACCCAGGGTCTTCGCGGCCCGATCGGTCGACCCGCCAATAACCGCGATCGAGCAGGCGATGAACAAGGACCAGAACATCGGAGATGCGACCCAGGCCAGGGAGCCGGCCGGAGCGCACGCGGACGCCGCCGAACGGCGCGGTGCGGAGCGCATGCCGGTCAGCGCGCCGGCCACGGTGGAAGCCACCGGCGGAGAATTCTCCGTGCGCCTGCTGGAAATCTCCGCGGAGGGGGCTCGCATCCAGGTCGATGCCGGCATCGACCTGTGTGGCGAGGTGATGGCGCTCACCATTGCCTTCACGCGCGATCCAGCCGAGGCCGAGCGCTTCATCGCCCGCGTGGTCCGGCGCAGCGGCAACATCCTCGGGCTGCACTGGATCGAGGCACCCTCGCTCGACGCCCGCTTCAAGATCACCCGCCTGATGGAACGCGAGCGCGGCACCCCCACGGTGCTGATCGGCGCGCTGCCGATGCTGCTGTGGCCTTCGGCCCGACTTCGCGACCGCTGAACCACCTGCCCTGAGCCGGGCGCTCAGTCCCGCACCGCCGCCCGCGCAGTGCGTTCTCCATGCCCAGATTCTCGCACGCATGTCCACTCATCCGCGGAAAATAGAAGCGGAAACGACTTCTCCAAGGAGCGCAGGGCCAGCAGCTTAGCGCCTGCACCAACTGGCCGGATATTAGACGGCAGCCTTTAACTACGCGTCGAAAATGCACAAGGCGCTTGAACTGCGCGAGCGTCCATATAAGCGCTTCCCTAGCGTTCCAAGAGTTTCTGTGGTGTCATGGGGCGTCCGCGCTGCGCAACATCGACGCCGGCCGCGGCATGTCGCGGGACGACAGTGTTCTCTTCCCCCTTCTATCCCTGCCGAGCCTGCGTGTGACACGGGACGATATTGCTTCACCTGAAGAAGTCCTCGAATTCTGGTTCGGATCGCCGACCGATGCCGGAACCGGCCAGCCGCGCAAGGTGTGGTTCACCAAGGATGCGGGCTTCGACCGCACTTGCCAGGAGCGCTTCGGAGCGACCCACGCCGCCGCCAGGGCGCACCGGCTCGACCACTGGCAGGACAGTCCGGCCGGCGCGCTGGCACTCACCATAGTGCTCGACCAGCTCTCGCGCAATATTTACCGCGGCACGCCGCAGGCGTTCGCACAGGATGCGCACGCCCTGAAGGTGGCCGCGCATGCCGTCGCGCGCGGCTTCGACGCTGTGCTCCTGCCGCTGCAGCGCATGTTCCTCTACCTGCCCTACGAGCACAGCGAGGACGCGGCCATGCAGGCACGCTCGGTCGAACTATTCGAGACCCTGCGCGGTCATCCCTACCTGGACGAGACCATCGAATACGCGCACCGCCACCGCGAAGTCATCGAGCGCTTCGGCCGCTTCCCCCATCGCAACGATATCCTCGGGCGCCCCAGCAGCGCGGAAGAACTCGCCTACCTGGGTCTGCCAGGATCCGGCTTTTGAGGCGAGGGCCCGCCCGCGCACATTGCGGGACCGGGACCGGGACCGGAAAGGTATACTGCGGCGCCATCGTACGGCGCCGGTCCGTACATCGACGTCGAGCACGACATGAGCGACAACACCGGAACGCCCACATTTCGTTCGGCTCCAGGCAGTGCCCTGGCCAGCGCGCGCCGCGTTCTGCGCATCGAATCCGAGGCCGTCGCCGGGCTGTCTGCCCGACTGGACGAAGGCTTCGAGCGCGCAGTCCAGATGATTCTCGGCTGTACCGGCCGCACCGTGGTCAGCGGCATGGGGAAATCTGGGCACATCGCCAGCAAGATCGCCTCGACGCTGGCCAGCACCGGCACGCCCGCCTTCTTCGTCCACCCGGCCGAGGCCAGCCACGGCGATCTGGGCATGATCACCACGCAGGACGTGATGATCGCGCTGTCCAATTCGGGCGAGAGTGCTGAGGTCGTTGCAATCGTGCCGCTGGCCAAACGCCGTGGGGCGCGCATCATCGCCATGACTGGGAATCCGCGCTCGTCGCTGGCGCGTGAGGCCGATGTCCATCTGGACGCCGGCGTGACCGAGGAAGCCTGTCCGTTGGGTCTGGCCCCGACCGCCAGCACCACCGCCGCGCTGGCCCTGGGCGATGCGCTCGCGGTGGCGTTGCTCGAAGCCCGCGGATTCGGCACCGACGACTTCGCCCGCTCGCATCCCGGCGGCGCGCTCGGCAAGCGCCTGCTCACCCACGTGAGCGATGTGATGCGCCGGGGTGACGCGATACCGGTGGTGCGCAGCGACGCAAGCTTGTCCGAGGCGATCCTGGAGATCTCGCGCAAAGGCATGGGCATGACCGCCGTGCTCGACACGCAGGGCAAGGTGACCGGCATCTTCACCGATGGCGACCTGCGCCGGGCGCTCGATCACGGCGTGGACCTGCGCCAACTGCGCGTGGACGAGGTGATGAGCGCCAATCCGCGCACCATTGCCGCCTCGCGGCTGGCGGTGGAAGCAGTGCGCCTGATGGAGCAGTTCCACATCAGCCAAGTCCTGGTGGTGGACGAGGCGCAGGAGCTGGTTGGCGCACTCAATATGCACGATCTGTTCAAGGCAGGTGTCCTCTGAATTCTGCGGTACGCGTTGAATCGTTACGGGAGCGCGCGCGCGCGGTTCGTCTGCTTGTCCTTGACGTGGACGGAGTGCTGACCGACGGCGCGCTGTATTACAGCAGTGCAGGCGAGGAAATGAAGGCGTTCAACATCCAGGACGGACTTGGTATCAAGCTGCTGCAAAGCGGCGGGGTGGCGGTGGCGATTATCACCGGCCGCCGCTCCGCCATGGTCGAGCGGCGCGCACGGGAGCTGGGCATCGCCCATCTTGCCCAGGGCGCGGAGGACAAGCTGGCCGCCTTCGAGGGCCTGCTGGATGAGACCGGACTGAGCGCGGACCAGGCGGCATGCATGGGCGATGACCTGCCCGACCTGCCGCTGTTGCGCCGCTGCGCGCTTGGCATCACCGTGCCGGAAGCGCCCGAGGCGGTGAAAGCGCGTGCCGCGCTAGTCACGCAGCGCTCCGGCGGGCGCGGCGCCGTGCGCGAGGTATGCGATCTGATCCTCGCCGCGCAAGACAAGCTCGGCCAGGCGCTGGAGCCCTACGACCGGTGAGGGACCGCTGGCTGGCCTATGCGCCGATCTTACTGCTCGCCGGCCTGGCGGGGCTGAGTTATTGGCTCGACCAGCGCGTGCAACCGGTTGAGGACGGCGCGGGCAGCCGCGCGAAGGACCGCCCCGATTTCGTCGTGGACGAGGTGCACGCGACGCGCATGGATCTGGCGGGTCATCCGCGCTATGCGCTGGAGGCCCGGCGCATGACCCATTTCCGGGAAGGCGACGACTCCGCAGTGCTGGATGCGCCCATGCTCACCCACTTCGACGAGAACCGGGTGCCGCTGACCATCCGCGCGAACCAGGGCCGGGTGTCCAACGACGGCGACAACGCCTATTTCATCGGCGACGTGGTGGTGCGGCGTCCCGCCAGCGGTGACCAGGAGGAGATGACCATGCACACCAGCTTCCTGCACGTGATTCCCGACAGCAATCTTGCCAAGACCAATCGAGAGGTGACCTTGATCAAGGGCAATAGCACGGTGAAGTCGGTTGGCCTAGAATTCAACAATGAAACTCGCACCGTCAAACTCCTCTCGAAAGTGCGCGGCAAGCTCGATACGCCCCCCAAGGCCGCCCTGCCCTGGGATCGCACGCGGCCGCGCTGAGGCCCGCCGCGCGCTTCGCGCCCGCTTATGAGCGCATCGCCAATCCGCCTGCGCGCGGCGCTGGTGCTGACCCTTCTGCTCTCGCCCTGCGCGCACGCCGAACTGCAGGATCGCGACAAGCCGGTCAATATCGAGGCCGACCGCCTCTCGATCGATGACAAGAAGAAAGAGAGCGTATTCGAGGGCAACGTGACCATGACCCAGGGTACTTTGACGCTGCGCGCGGACCGGGTGTTCGTGCGCCAGGATACCGAGGGCTTCAACCACGCCATCGCCTTCGGTCGCCCCGCTGCATTCAAGCAAAAGCGTGAAGGGACCGATGAGTACATCGAGGGCTTCGCCGAGCGCATGGAATACGACGGCAAGCAGGACAAGGTGCAGCTGTTCACCAACGCACACGTCAAGAAGGGTATCGACGAGGTCAAGGGCGACTACATTTCTTATGACGCCGTCACCGAGTACTACCAGGTGATCGGCGGTGGGCCGGGCACGGCCAGCCCCGCCAACCCGCAGGGGCGGGTGCGCGCGGTCATCCAGCCCAAGCGCCGCGATGGCGAGTCCGGCGTCCCCGGACGCCGGGACGGGGCGCCCGGGACCAGTGCCCCGGTGCCGCTACAGCCCTCGCCGGGCGTCGGCAGCCGATGAATGCCGGCACGCAGGAATTGGCGGCCTTGAGCGCGGCGGGGGGCCGCGGCCCGCTGCCGCGCAGCGAGTTGCGGGTGGAGCAGCTGCACAAGCGCTTCAAGTCGCGCACGGTGGTCAGGGACGTCTCGCTGCAGGTGGTCAGCGGCGAGGTGGTCGGGCTGCTGGGACCCAACGGGGCCGGCAAGACCACTTGCTTCTACATGATCGTGGGGCTCATCGCCAGCGACGGCGGACGGATCATTCTTGATCAAAAGAATCTGAACCGTATGCCGATACATAACCGTGCGCGAATGGGCCTGGCGTACCTGCCGCAGGAAGCGTCGATTTTTCGCAAGCTGACGGTGGCGGAGAACATCAAGGCCGTGCTGCAACTCCGGCTGGACGACCGGGAGGCGATCGAGGAGCAGCTGGAAGTGCTCCTCAACGACCTGCACATCGCGCACCTGCGCAACAGCCCGGCGGTGAGTCTGTCGGGCGGTGAGCGGCGGCGCGTGGAGATCGCGCGGGCGCTGGCGACGCACCCACGTTTCATCCTGCTGGACGAGCCGTTCGCAGGGGTGGATCCGATCGCCGTGCTCGACATCCAACGCATCATCCGGTTCTTGAGGGAAAGGCAGATCGGCGTGTTGATAACTGACCACAACGTGCGGGAAACACTCGGGATCTGCGATCGGGCTTACATCATCAACGATGGCACCGTACTCGCGTCCGGGGCGCCCGAAGAGATCGTCTATAATGAAAGCGTGAGGAAGGTGTATCTCGGCGAGCACTTTCGGCTCTAGCGACAGTGTCACATCCTCTGCCTGAGTCGGATCACCCGCACCGCCACGAACCCTGATGAAGCATTCCCTCCAGCTCAAGCTGTCGCAGCACCTCACGCTGACGCCGCAGCTCCAGCAATCGATCCGCCTGCTGCAGCTGTCGACCCTGGAACTGAATTCCGAGATCGAGCGCTTCCTGCAGGAGAACCCGCTGCTCGAGCGCGAGGAAAGCAGCGAGGAGGAAGCCGCTGCGCCGCCCACCGCCATGATCAACGGCGCAGCCGAGGCGCCAGCGGCCACCACGACGACCACCTCGACCTCCAACGAGGAGAACGAGAATCAAGAGAACCGCGAGCCCGAGATCGACTGGCTGCGCGACGATTCCGGCGGCAGCTATGGCGGCCACGACGGCGACGACGACTCCGATTTCCCCCAGGTGGCCGCCACCTCACAGACGCTGCGCGAACATCTGTTGTGGCAGGTAAACCTGCTCAACCTGTCTGAGCGCGACAAGCGCATCGTCACCTTGCTGGTGGACACCCTCGACGACGACGGGTACCTCACCCAGGAACTCGACGAGATCGTCGAAATGCTGCCCGCTGAGATCGAGATCGACCTCGACGACCTGCAGATCGGGCTCAAGCACCTGCAGCAGCTCGAACCGACAGGGGTGGGCGCGCGCAGCCTGTCCGAGTGCTTGGTCCTGCAACTGCACACGCTGCCGCCGGACACGCCGTTTCGCTGCGAGGCGCTGACGCTGGTACGCGAGCACCTCGATCTACTCGCCGCGCGCGACTACTTGAAACTGAAGAAGCTGCTCAAGTGCACCGACGATATCCTGCGCGGCACGCAGCAGCTCATCACCAGCCTGAACCCGCGCCCGGGATCGAATTTCTCGGACGAGGAAGCTCGCTACATCGTCCCCGACGTGGTGGTGAAGAAGGTCAAGGGCATGTGGCGCACCTCGCTCAACCCGGACGCGATGCCCAAGCTGCGCATCAACCGCATGTATGCGGACATCCTGCACCGCAACCGCGACGCTAGCCTGCAGCAGCTGGCCGGCCAGCTGCAGGAAGCCAAGTGGCTGATCAAGAACGTGCAGCAGCGCTTCGACACGATTCTGCGGGTGTCGCAGGCCATCGTGGACCGCCAGCGACACTTCTTCGAGCATGGCGAGGTAGCGATGCGCCCGCTGGTGCTGCGCGAGATCGCCGACACGCTGGGCTTGCACGAGTCCACGGTGTCGCGGGTGACGACGCAGAAGTTCATGCTCACCCCGCGGGGCATCTTCGAACTCAAGTACTTCTTCGGCAGTCACGTCACCACTGAAACCGGTGGTGCCTGCTCGGCCACGGCGATCCGCGCGCTGATCAAGCAGCTGGTGGCGGAGGAAGACACGCGCAAGCCGCTTTCCGACAGTCAGATTTCCGAGATTCTGGGCAAGCAGGGCATCGTCGTGGCGCGGCGGACCATCGCCAAGTACCGGGAATCTTTGCAGATCCTTCCGGTCAACCTGAGGAAGTCGATCTGAATGACGGCGCTCAAGAGCCGCGCGCAGTTGCCGAGTCCTGATATATCCGCTAGGGTTTTGGTGTGTTCAGCCAATGAGCCTCAAGACAGGAGCTGCCGATGAATCTGCAACTTACCGGGCATCATCTGGAAATCACCCCGGCCATCCGTGGCTACGTGACCTCCAAGCTGGAGCGCATCACCCGCCACTTCGATCACGTGATCGACGTTAATGTCATCATGTCGGTCGAAAAGCTGCAGCAACGCATCGAGGCGAATGTTCACGTGCCCGGAAACGACATCTTCTGCGAAAGCATCGATGCGGACATGTATGCCGCCATCGACGGCCTGGTGGACAAGCTGGACCGGCAGATCCTGCGGCACAAGGAGAAGATGGTCGCCCAGCGGCACAACGGAGCGAACAAGCTGCGCGCTGTTGAATGACCGCTGCGCGGATGCGCCGGGCGTAGCCTGCGCTCGGCCCGCGGGTGGCGCCGGAGTTGAGATGGTTCGTATCCCCCAGGCGGGCGGCTCGCTGTGAGCCTGCTCGTCACGCTACTTCCCGCTTCGCACGTCCTGCTGGACGTCGAAGCCGCGGACAAACGCCATCTGCTCGAGCAGGCCGCCGGCCTGCTCGAAGGGCGGACCGGCATCGGCCGCGACGCGATCCTGGAGAGCCTGCTCGCGCGCGAGCGGCTCGGCTCCACCGGCCTGGGCCAGGGCATTGCCATTCCGCACGGACGCATCAAGGGCCTGACCAGCGCGGTCGGCGCCTTTCTGCGCACGCGCGCGGCGGTGGCCTTCGACGCACCCGATGGCGTCCCGGTACGGCTGGTGTTCGTGTTGCTGGTGCCGGACAAATCGACCGACCTGCACCTGCAAATCCTGAGTGAACTGGCGCAGATGCTGAGCGACCGCACCATGCGCGCCGAATTGGTCAGCGCGCCGGACGCGGCGATGGCGCAGCGGCTGATCGCCGGCTGGCGTGCCCCAGCCTAGGCCGTCATGCCCCGCGTCAGCGTCGGCCAGCTGTTCAAGGAGAACCAGGAGGCGCTCCAGCTCTCCTGGATCGAGGGCGAGAGCCTGACCGAGGCCGCGCTGGACACGCGCCACATCAACCAGTCCAACGAAGGCATCATCGGCCACCTCAACTTCTACCACCCGAACTGGATCCAGATATTCAGCCGCACCGAGGCCGCCTACTTCGCCTCGATGAGCGAGGCCGAGCGCGCCCAGGCCTTCGCACGGCTGGGCGAGAGCGGTCTTGCCTGCATCATCGTGGCCGACGACGAGCCCGCGCTCGAGGCGCTGCGCCACTTCGCCGCGCGCATGCGGGTGCCGCTGATTGCTTCCCCGCTGCCCAGCCTGCAGATCATCTGGGTGATCCGCACCTACCTGGGCCGTGCGCTGGCCGAGTTCGTCACCCGCCACGGCGTGCTGCTCGACGTGCTCGGCATGGGCGTGCTGCTGACCGGGGACAGCGGCGTGGGCAAGAGCGAACTTGCACTGGAGCTGATCACGCGCGGCAGCGGGTTGGTGGCCGACGATGTGGTGGAGCTCTATCACATCGCACCGGAGACGCTGGAAGGCCGCTCGCCGGAACTGCTCAAGGATTTTCTCGAGGTGCGCGGCCTGGGGATGCTCAACATCCGCACCATCTTCGGCGAGACCGCAGTGCGCGTGCGCAAGAACCTCAAGCTCATCGTGCAGCTCGAGCGCCCGGTCGGCGGTGTCATCCCCGGCCTGGAGCGTCTGCCGCTCACCGCCAGCTTCGAGGAGATCATGGGCGTGCGCGTGCGCAAGGTTCTGCTGCCGGTGGCGGCCGGGCGCAACCTCGCCGTGCTGGTGGAGGCGGCGGTGCGCAACTACGTCCTGCAGCTGCGCGGCATCGACAGCACGCAGGACTTCATCCGCCGACAGGAGCAGCACTTTGGCCGAGATTAGCGAGCTGCGGCTGGGGGGCGGCTCCGGCCCGATGCGCGTCGTCCTGGTCACCGGCATGTCCGGGTCGGGCAAGAGCGTTGCGCTCAACGTGCTCGAGGACGTCGGCTATTACTGCGTCGACAACCTGCCGGCGAACCTGATCGGGCAGGTCGTCGATTTCCTTCAGCGCACCGGCTACCTGCGCATCGCGGTGAGCGTGGACGTGCGCAGCGGTCCGACCACGCTGCGCGAACTGCCCGATTCCATCGCCGACCTGCGCAGGCGCCAGATCGACCTGCGCGTGCTGTTCCTCGACGCCAAGACCGATACCCTGGTCAAGCGCTTCTCGGAGACGCGGCGGCGTCACCCGCTGTCCGACGAGACGCTCACCCTGCCCGAGTGCATCGACGCCGAGCGCCAGATGCTGCAGCCGGTGCTGGCGCAGGCGCACCGGATCGACACCAGCGACCTGTCCACCAACGCGCTGCGCGCGTGGGTGAAGGACTTCGCCGGCCTTCCTGGCGTGGGCATGACGCTGCTGTTCCAGTCATTCGGCTTCAAGCACGGTATCCCGCTCGACGCGGACCTCGTGTTCGACGTGCGCTGCCTGCCCAACCCGCACTACGACCCGGTGCTGCGCCCGCTCACCGGCCGCGACCAGCAGGTGGTGGCCTTCATGCAGGCAACGCCCGACGCCTGTTCCATGCTTGAGGACATCACGCGCTACGTCGAGCGATGGCTGCCCTGCTTCGTGCGCGACAACCGCAGCTACCTGACAGTGGCCATCGGCTGCACCGGCGGGCGCCATCGTTCGGTGTATTTCGTCGAGAGCATGGTCAGGCACTTCCGCCCGACACTGCCGGTGCTGGTGCGCCACCGTGAGCTCGGGGCATGAGCCCCGCGCGCGCCGGGCTCGCGCTGGCCGCGCTGGCCTGCGCCGCACCGCTGTGGGCCGCCGAGTGGGCGCGCGTAACGGTGAAGGATGCGCACGAGCACTACTACGACCGCGGCAAGCTCACGATCGAGGGCGATCTGATCACCTACTGGCGGCGCGTGGTGTTCCGCCCGCCGCAACCGGCCAAGGGCGGACTGGCCGCCACCGCCATGTACCGAGAACGCATCGACTGCGCGCTGCACTCGCACCGCACGCTCGGCTATCTGCTCTACGCCCAGAACGGCGGCGTACTGGAGAACGTCTACACGCCTGAGGCGGCGCCCCAGCCGATCATTCCCGAGACCGTGGGCGACCGCTTCGAGAGCGTCATGTGCGCTCTGGTCGCGCGCGAGCGCGCGCGCAATCCTGCCCGGCGCGCGCCGGAGCCGACGCAGGCACAAGCCAAGGACGCTGAACAAATCGATTCGGAGCCGATGAACCAAGCCCAGATCCTCGCCGAGATCGCTCGGCTCGAAGCGCGTCTGGATCAGCTGCGCGCGCAACTGGCAACGATGTCCGCACCCGCGCCAGCCGTACGCGAAGCGCCACCGCTGAGCCTGCCCGAGCCGGTCGTGCTGCAGGACGAGGTGCGCGGGCCGGTGCTGCCGGCGGGGACGCCCACACCGTGAGCAGCGTCGTCGCCCTCGCGTTCACCGGCGCGTCGGGCATGCCCTACGGCGTGCGCCTGCTCGAATGCCTGCTCGGCGCGGGCGTGCGCGTGTATCTGCTGTATTCGCAGGTGTCGCAGATCGTGGCACGCCAGGAGATGGACCTCGCGCTGCCGGGGCGGGCCAAGGAAGCCGAAGCTTTCTTCGCGGAGCGCTTCCGCGCTGCGCCGGGGCAGCTGCGCGCATTCGGGCGCGAGGAGTGGTTCGCGCCGGTCGCATCGGGCTCGAATCCGGCCGACGCGATGGTGGTGTGTCCATGCAGCATGGGCACCCTCGCGGCCATCGCGCAGGGCCTGTCGGACAACCTGATCGAGCGCGCCGCCGACGTGATGCTCAAGGAATCGCGCAAGCTGATCCTGGTGCCGCGCGAAACACCGTTCTCGGCGATCCACCTCGAGAACATGCTGCGCCTGGCGCGCGCCGGCGCGGTCATCCTGCCCGCCAACCCCGGCTTCTACCATCATCCGCAGCGCGTCGAGGACATCGTCGACTTCGTCGTCGCGCGCGTGCTCGACCAGCTGGGCGTGCGCCACGCCCTGATGCCGCGCTGGGGCGAAGGCAGCGCGGATGCCTGAGCCACAGACGCTGGAACTGCCGATCTTTCCGCTCGGCACCGTGCTCTACCCCGACGGACTGTTGCCGCTGCGCATCTTCGAGCAGCGCTATCTGGACATGACCAAGATCTGCATCCGCGACGATGCGCCGTTCGGGGTTTGCCTGATCCGCGAAGGCAACGAGGTCGGCACGCCGGCTCAGCCCTTCGAATTCGGCTGCACCGCGCGCATCGCGCAGTGGCACATGCCGCACCTGGGGCTGTTCTCGCTGCAGTGCCGGGGCGAACAAACATTCCGCATCGTCGAGCGCTGGCGTATGCAAAATGGATTGCAGCGCGCCACCGTGCAACTGCTAGAACCGGCTCCCGCGCATCCGCTCGAGCCGGCACACGCACCGCTGGCGGCGCTGCTCGAGCGCATCGTTCGCCAGGTGGGCGCAGACAATTTTCCGCAACCGGTGCGAATGGACGACGCACACTGGGTGGCACGGCGCCTGTGCGAGTCGCTGCCGCTGGACGGCTCGCTCAAGATGCGCGTGCTCGAAGCGCACGATATAGACGGCGTGCTCGGCGACCTGGGCGATCTGCTCCGGCGCAACGCGGTGATCTAGGTCGCGTCCTCGTCATGCCGGTGCAAGCCGGAATCCAGCAGCGAATGCAACCCTCCGTGGAATGCGTGGGGCCGGGCGTCCGCCGGGCACGACGATCAGAGCGCGAGCAGGATCTTTCGCACTGGCACCGGCACCGCCGCACCGAGCGCATCGGCGCTCGCGAGCCAAAGTCGTCCGGGTTCCTCCGCGTGCGGCGGAAGCGTCACCTGCGCAACGAGCGGATGGATGCGCAGGCGAAAGTGCGTGAAGCCGTGTTCAACGGCACTGAGCGCCTGCACCGAGTCGATCGCCAACCCAAAGCGCGTGAGTGCCTCCTCTTTCGCGCGCGGTCCATCGACCTCCGGGAAGCACCACAACCCCCCCCAGATTCCGGGCGCGGGGCGCTTCTCCAGCAGCACCTGGTCGCCCGCCCGCAGTAACAGCATGTGCGTCTCGCGCTGGGGCAGCGCCTTTGCCGGCCGCGCAACCGGCAATTCCGCGGTGCGGTTCTGGCGCAGTGCCAAGCAGGTCTCGCGCAACGGGCAGGCCGGACACTTCGGCGCGCTGCGCACGCACACGCGCGCACCGAGGTCCATCAGCCCCTGCGTATAGGGCTCTATGTCAGCGGCGGGGAGGAGCGACTCCGAAAGCGCCCACAACGCCTGCTCCACGCGGCGCTCGCCCGGATAACCGTCGACACCGAAGTGGCGCGCGAGCACGCGCTTGACGTTGCCATCGAGGATGGCGTGGCGCTGTCCAAACGAGAAGGCGCAGATGGCCGAGGCGGTGGAGCGGCCGATGCCGGGCAGCGCGCACACCGCCTCGTGCGTGCGCGGGAATGCGCCGGCTGCGGCGATGGCCTTGGCCGCTGCATGCAGGTTGCGTGCGCGCGCGTAGTAGCCCAGCCCCGCCCAGCATTCCAGCACCGCGTCCTCGCTCGCCGCAGCCAGTGCCGCGACGTCGGGAAAGCGCGCGAGGAAGCGCTGGTAGTACGGCATCACGGCCGTTACCTGCGTCTGCTGCAGCATGATCTCGGACAGCCACACCCGGTACGGGTCGCGCGTGTTCTGCCACGGCAGGTCGTGGCGGCCGTGCACGCGCTGCCACGCGATCACGCGCGCGGCGAAGGATGGGTTGGTGATGTTCACGATGGCCGCGAGGGTGCCACGCAAATGCAAGTCGTACAAGCCGCTCGCCGACGGAGCATTTCCTTTCGCGCCTGCCGGGTACGTTCGGCAGCGCGTGGGAGCCATGCTAGCGTTTCGGCATGTCTGCCTCACGTCACCGCCGTCCGATCGCCTGGCTCGCCATCCGGGCCGTGCTGGTCGCCGCACTCGTCCCGTCGGTGTCGCGCGCGCTGGCTTCGCATTTCGACGGCGGCGCCGCGGAGCGCGACTTCGCGTTCGAGTGGGGGCGAAGGGTGCACCGTTGAGTCAGCCTGCCGCCGTGTGCCGGCAAGGTCGACTCCCAGTTCGGGAAACGAGTAAAATCCGTGCCGCGCGGGCGTAGTTCAATGGTAGAACGAAAGCTTCCCAAGCTTTAGACACGGGTTCGATTCCCGTCGCCCGCTCCAGAGATGCACCAGCCCCTTGTTGGGACGGCAGTTATTCTCTGCGCGAATCCCTCAGACGATTTACTTCTCGCCTTTCAACCGTCGCGATCCCTCGATCAGCGGGTGCCACCCGTACACGAACGTGATCATGAATGCATCCATGCGCAGGTCATCGGGCGCGCTGTCGTTGATGGTCGATTTGTAGCCTACGGTGAGATTGAGGTTGTCGTTGATCGCATACCCGAGGGTCAGGCCCAAGCCAACGTTGTTGAGCTTCTCGCCGGCGACGCCGTCGACGGTCGCCTTGCCGCCCGAGTACCAGGCAAGATCGAGCGATCCCCAGAACTTCTCGGTGAAGTCGCGGGTCAGGTGCGCATCGAGCTGGAACATCGGATCGGTCTTCAGCGTCCGCCCGACGTAGTCGTCGTTCGTTCCGAAGAACCAGACGGCAGGCAGGAATTCCAGAGTGGTACGCCGACCCGGCACCCACGAGCCAAGCTGCCAGACGATGGGCATGCCCACTCGCCCGTACCAGCGATTCTGCCCGACATTGAGAGGCTGGTCGCTGTCGTACTCGCCGATGGGGACCGCGATGTCCGCCAGCAGGTCCACCGAGAATCCTGGCTCGTAGCGCAGGGCATCGGGAATGTTCTTCTGCGCTCGCGGACCGAGGATATTGATGTTGAACTCGAGCATCGGATCACCGAAACCGCTGGCCGACTCGTTGTACGCGTTGCCCGCTACCGTGACCTCGCCCGATACTCGCCCCATGGGCAGCAGGATCGCGGCCATGGCGGCACGATCGAAGAGGGAGAACGTGCGCGCGTAACCCGCTATGACCAACGTGGCGTCTATCTCTCCCTCCGGAGCGACGACATGAGCAGGGTCGAAGGGGTTCGTGTTGCCGCTTATCGAGTTGAAGATGAGCGGCACCGCGTTCGCGCCCGACAGGCTCTTCCAGTAGAAGCGTGCCGGCACCTGGGCAAGCGCTTGCGGCGGGCAAAGCGCGCACAGCGCAAGCATCGTTGCAAACACCAACGAGAGCCGGGAAACCGTTCTCATCGGGACTGCGCGGTCCTTCGTCATGTCCTCTTCCTTCCTGATTGGATCTTGATCGGTGGCGCTCATGGCTTCGGGTCAGCAAGCATGTCCTGCGGCGGCACGAACTGGCGCTTATAGATCAGCGGCGGGTAGCCCGCATCGACCGGAACGCGCCAGGGCAACTGGTCTTCGAGCGTCTCGAACATCGAGCGGTTGGGCAGGACGACGTTGTTCTCCTTGGCATAGTCCTCCCAGATTGCCAGCAGCGCGTTCAGCTTGTCGGGATTCTGTGCAGCCAAGTCCTTGCGCTCGCCGGGATCCCGCGCGATGTTGAACAGTTCCCACCCGCCCTTGCCGTACGGCTTGAACTGCCAGCGCAGCTTCCAGTCGCCTTGTCGCACGGCCCGGTTTCCGAAGATTTCCCAGGCGAGATAGTCCTGGTCGGTCCGCACAGAGTCCACCTGCCCGCGTAGCACCGAGCCCCACGACTTGCCCGCCAGCGGCGGCAGCTCGTGTCCGTCGTGCGGCTGCGGATAGCGGGCGCCGGCGATCTCGAGCAAGGTCGGCATGATGTCGGCGACATGCATCAACCCATGGTTGATACTGCCGGCGGGACGCTTCACGACCGGGCCGCTCACGATCAGCGCGTTACGGATGCCGCCTTCGGCCATCCAGGCCTTGTACTGGCTGAAGGGCGTCATCGAGACTTGCGCCCACATCGGTCCGTAGCCGACGTAACTGCCCGGGTCACCCCAGGCATTGGGATGCGTCTGCGACCAGTTGATCGCCGCGAATAGATAGTCACGCGAGCCCGGTGAGCCGGCGATCATCTGGAACAGATCGGTCCCCTCCGCCCCATTGTCCCCGAACACGATGAACACCGTGTTCTCGTACTCCCCAATGTTCTTGAGGTGATCGATGAGGCGACCGACGTGGAAATCGAGGTTTTCCACCATGCCGGCGTACAACTCCATCTTCTTGCCGAGGATGGCGCGGCTTGCCGGTGCGAGCACGACCGGATCGGGCAGG
>Ga0316622_100000646_pt1 | contig 20880 bp, 17 predicted proteins | sample OWC_Aug_OW2_C1_D_FD_207646 | JGI IMG/M metagenome (GOLD analysis project Ga0316622, IMG submission 207646) | Wetland soil microbial communities from Old Woman Creek delta, Ohio, United States - OWC_Aug_OW2_C1_D5_C | ecosystem: Environmental > Terrestrial > Soil > Wetlands | place: USA: Ohio... | reverse complement strand
CGCTGGGCTGAGGAGCACAAGTTCGAAACGGACCTGCTGGACACCATGCCTGGTGAAGAGGCAGGCATCAAGAGTGCAACGGTGTCGGTGGTTGGTCCCTATGCCTATGGCTACCTGACCAGCGAACGGGGTGTGCATCGTCTGGTGCGGCTCTCACCTTTTGATGCGGCGCATCGGCGGCATACGTCTTTTGCCCTGGTTGAGGTCATACCGGACGTAGAAGGCGAAATCGAGGTCGATATCAACCATGATGACTTGCGCATAGATGTCTTCTGTGCTGGTGGCCACGGTGGCCAGAACGTGCAGAAGAACGCCACTGCGGTGCGCATCACGCACATCCCCACAGGGATCGTGGCCTCGTGTCAAAACGAACGTTCGCAAATGCAGAACCGCGAGATGGCCATGAAGGTACTGCGGGCCCGGCTGTTTGCCCTGGAGGAAGTCAAGCATGAAGAAGAGCGCGCCAAACTCAAGGGCCAGCACGTCTCTGCCGGCTGGGGCAATCAGATCCGTTCCTATGTTCTGCACCCCTATCACATGGTCAAAGACCTGCGCACTGGATATGAGACGGGCAATACGGATGCTGTGCTGGACGGTCGCCTGGACCCGTTCATGAAGGCTTACCTGGAGTCCATGGTGGGTGAGGCCCAGGGATAGCCGTCAGACTTGCAAGAAACCGGGTTTCCTGCCTCGTCGATCCCGCTGCAGCGGCCTGAGGGAAAACCGGTTCTTGCTGAGCAATCATCGGAGGTTCTTGACTTGCAACCCTACTTATTACTGGACGCTGGCGGGACGGTGCTTTTTCCCAACCAGCGGGTGATTCGGCAGATCGTTCTGGAACATGGATACGATGTTCCAGAAGAGCAGCTACAGTTGCTCATGACGCGGTTTATCCGGTACATCGACGGATTGCTCAAGGACGACGGCCAACAGCCCTGGGGCTTTTACGACTGGCTCCTGGAGCATGCCGGAGTTGATTCGCAGGTCATTCCGGCAGTGACGGCGCACTTGCACGAGGTGGATGCGCAGCATGACCTGTGGGATTTCACGTATCCGTGGGTGTTCGAGACGCTGGCCTGCCTGACGGAACGGGGCTACCGTATCTCAATCATTTCCAATGCCACCGGGCGGGTAGAGGCAGGGCTCTACCGTGCAGGCCTGGGCCAGTACCTGGAGAAGGTGTTTGACTCACATGTTGTCGGCTATGAAAAGCCGGATGTGCGCCTCTTCCAGCACGCTCTCAACACACTGGGGCTACGGCCGGAGGAGTGCCTGTTTGTGGGCGATGTGTACTATGTGGACGTGCTCGGCGCGAACCGCTCGGGCATTGCCGCGGTGCACCTTGACCCGTACAACCTCTACGAGGGCTGGGCCGGGTATCACATCCCGAGCGTCGCAGCCCTGCCGGTTTTTTTGGCGCAGCAGCCGGACCTGACGGAAAAGGGCTTCTTTCCGCTGGCCTGAGCCGGGCGCCAGCGTTCGTCACTATCACATCAGCGAGGCGAGGAGGAATTGCACATGTTAGGAGCAGCGGTATGGGGTGCAGGATGGGTTTCGGGCGAGCACTTGAAGGCCTATAGGGCGAATCCAAACACGCAGGTAGTCGCCGTGGGCAGTCGGACGAAGGAAGGGGCGCGCGCCAGAGCGCAGGAATTTGGCCTGTCCTGCGAGGTGTATGACAACCTAGGTGAGATGCTCAGGCGCACTGACCTTGATATCGTTTCCATCTGTACGCCCAACGATCGGCATGTCGCAGACCTCATCCGGTGTGCAGAAGCTGGAAAACATGCCCTGATCGAAAAGCCCCTGGCGCTCAGCGTGGACGGCTATGTGCGCGCCCGGGAGGCCGTCCGTTCGGCAGGCGTCAAGACCCTGGTGGGCTTTGAGCTACACTGGAATCCCTACGTCGTTCTGCTGCGCAATCTGGTGAACGATGGGACCCTGGGAGATCTCGTCTTCCTGGAGGCTGGCTACTTCTCCGAGCAAGGCCCCTGGTGGCCCGGCTTCAAGTGGGGTATCACCAAGCAGCAGGGCGGGACCGTGATTGCCGCGGCAGGGTGCCACGCCGTAGACCTGCTGTGCAGTTTCGGTGGTGAGGTAGACGAGGTGTTCGCCTACTATGCGCGGCGCAATCGCCAGGACTATGAGTATGAGCCCACCATCAGTGGCGTAATCAAGTTCAAGAACGGCATCGTCGGATCGCTTTCATCCAGCTTTGAGGTTCATGCTCCCTATGTGTTTCCCCTGGTCATTGGCGGGAGCAAGGGGTGCGTGCGCGAAGGCAAGCTGCACGCAGATCGTTTCACTGGCCAGACGGACTGGATTGCCCTGCCGACGGTCTATCCCGATACGCCGCAGGTAACACATCATCCCTTCCCGGAAGAGATTAACCACTTTGTCGATTGTATCCTACAGGACAAGGAGTCTTTGCTCAGCGTGGAAAACATCAGCAACAGCGTCCAGACCGGGCTGGCGCTGGACCTGTCCGCGGCAACCGGCAAGCCGGTGCGTCTGCCTCTGGGTTAGCGAGCTCACAAGACTGCTGCCCTGTGCAATATTGTGCAAACGCTTGACATGCTTTGCGCTCTGTGTTATAATGAAGCTGTTGCAGGAGGCAGAGCATGGCGAACGTCACGCTGGCGCACGTTGCTCGTCAGGCCCAGGTCTCCATTTCGACGGCCTCGCGAGCTCTGAACGCCAGCCCCAGAATCAGTTCCGGCACTGCCGAGCGGGTGCGAAAAGCGGCGGCAGAGCTTGGCTATCACCCCAACCTCCAGGCCAGAGCCCTCAGCGAGCAGCGCACGGGCAATATTGGCCTCCTCATCGCCAACCCCGTGGGCTCTACCGTCCAAAGCGACGAGTTCTTCCTGGCCGTGCTGGATGGCGCCAGCCGGGTCATTGAACGAAGCGGCCTCACCCTCGTTGTCTCGACTACGGATGGCGTATATGCCGGCTCGGCCTCTCTGCCCGCCATGGTTGTACAACACCGGGTAGATGCCGTCATTGCCGGCGGTATCCCGATGGATGACGCCTTCGTGCGCGCTCTCAACCGCTGCGGGCTGCCGGTGGTCTTTATCGGTCGCTACCTGTCTCGGGAGTACCTGAACACCGTTACGCCGGACAACGTCGAGACCGGCCGGGTTGCCCTGGAGTATCTCCTGAGTCTAGGGCACAGGAAGATTGTCGTCTTTAGTGGCCCTCTGGAGATCAACACCTTTCAAGACCGTTTCCATGGCGCGGAGCTGGCCGCCCGGGAAGCTGTCCAGCCGGTGCAAGTACGCCCGCTTTATTCCAGAACCTTTGATGAGCCGGGTGGCTACGACATGATGCGGCGGCTGTTGGCTGATGATGGACGTCTGCCAACCGCCGTACTTGGCCTCACAGATTGGCTCGCTCTGGGCGCTCTGCGCGCTTTGCGCGAGCAGGGGTTGCGTGTGCCGGAGGATGTGTCGGTAATGGGCCTGTCAGACATCGCGCCAGCCGCGGTTAGCGTTCCGCCCCTTACCACTGTGCGGGTGTCTCCGATGAACCTGGGCATGTTGGCGGCCCGCCTCGTTTTGAGTCTCCGGGACGGTGAGGTCGAAGGGCCCGTCAAAGAGGTTCTGCCCCCCTGGCTCATCGTCCGTTCTTCGTGTGCCCCCGCCAGACAGCAGTAGGTCAGCTACTATCGATATCTCTGTAGGAGGAAAGTATGGATGGACTGCTCAGTGTACTGAAAAGCAACAAGATGACCCTTTTGGTGGCCCTGCCAGCCAATTCGGTAGCTCTGGCGGAGGCTGCGGAGCGAAACGGCGCCCATGCTCTGAAAACCCACATCAATATGACGCACAAGGCCAGCCATGTGCGCTTTGGCACCCTGGACGAGGAGCAAGAGGTGCTATCCGCCATCTTGCAGCGGGTGAAGGTGCCCATTGGCATCGTTCCAGGCGCCAGTCTGGCTGTGACTCCCGCGGAGATCGCACGCCTGGCCAATATGGGTTTCGACTTTTTCGATATGTTTGCCCACTTTATGACGCCGCAGCTTTTTGCCGTGCCCGGCATCTCCAAGATGGCCGCCGTGGACAGCTCCTTTGACTGGAAGACAATTGACGAGCTGACCAAGCAGGATGTGCAGATGCTGGAGGGGGCCATTGTCCCTTCTTCCGGCTATGGCGAGCGGCTTTCCATCGTCGATTTGGCCCGCTACCGCCTGTTACGCGCCAGGACGCATGTGCCGCTCATCATCCCGTCGCAGCGCGCGCTCCTACCAGAGGATGTTCGCAGTCTTCACGACACGGGAGCTGAAGCGGTGATGATCGGTGTGCTCTCCACGGGTACGACACCGGAGGAGTTGGGCCCACAGGTCGCCGCCTTCCGTGAAGCTATCGAAAAACTCTAAACACCTGGCACCAGTGGGGGTGAGATGATCAGGTTAGGCATCGTTGGCCTCGGTACCATGGGTAGTCTGTATGCCCGGCTGGCGAAACAGAACCCGGCTGTAGAGCTGCGGGCATTCTGCGACCTCGATGCGGCTCGCCTGCAGATGCTGGAAGAGCAGTTCTCCGGCACGACTCCGTATCGTGACTTTAGAGACATGTTCGCCAAAGAGTCGCTGGATGCTGTGTGCATCACCACGCCCGATTTCGCCCACCTACAGCCGGTCCTGGCAGCCGCAGCGGCGCGTTGCCACGTCCTTTTGGAGAAACCGCTGGCCACAACGGTGACCGAGGCACGCCAGATGGTGGCGGCCATTCACGACGCCGGGATCCACTGCCAGGTGGCCTATACCAACCGCTGGACCCCGCCCTATGTGGCAGTCAAGGACATGCTGGTGCAGGGCCAATTGGGGCGACTCGTCTCGCTGCACTCGCGCATCAACAACACGCGTTTTACTCCAACCAGGATGCTTGCATGGGCCTCCCGCTCGTCACCGGCGTGGTTCCTGATGACGCACGCTCTTGACCTCGCCTGCTGGTTTTCCGGTGAGCACGTGCGCACCGTCTACGCGGTGGGCACCAAGGGGTTTCTGACTAGCCTGGGCATCGACGTATACGATACGATTCAGGCTCTCTTCACCTTTGGCTCAGGCGTAGTCGCCTCCATTGAATCGTGCTGGATCCTCCCGGAGGGTATGCCGCTCATCTTTGACTTTCAGTACGAGGTCGTGGGCACGGCATCCGCCGCCTTTGTCAACACTCATGACCAGATGGTTCACCTGGCAACCCAGGACCGGTTCGTGCATCCCAAGACGCTGCTGATGGATTATCATGGTCAACTGCTCGGGCATTCACAGCAGATGTTTGACAGTTTCGTGCGGGTGGTGGAGCACAACCAGCCCCCGCTCGTCGATGAGATGGATGCTTATCACAACGTGGCGGCGATCGCAGCCGTGCATGAGTCGCTCCGTACAGGGACGGTGGTGCAACTGGCAGAGGAGTGAGGGGGAGTGGTATGGTCTCATCACAAGCTGTGGTTGATTCAGAACAGAGCGTCGTTCGCTTGGAGCAGGAGGTTCCGGTCGTCGCGCGGGTGGATGTGCTGGTGGTTGGGGGAGGGCCCGCGGGCATTGCCGCTGCGGTGGGTTCGGCGCGCTGTGGCGCGGCCACGGTTCTGGTAGAGCAGTATGGCTTTCTCGGCGGCAATGCTACGGCGGGACTGGTTGGCCCGTTTATGACCTCGTTCAGTGGCGATGGCGAAACCCAGGTTATCGCTGGCGTGTTCGACGAACTGGTGCGCCGCATGGAAGCACAGGGCGGAGCCGTTCACCCCAGTCGGGTTCGTGCTGGCAGTGCCGAGTCTGGCTACTACGTGTATGGGCATGATCACGTCACGCCTTTTGACCCCGAGTTGCTGAAGGTCGTGGCGGCCGACATGGTGCAGGAGGCCGGTGCGCACCTGTACCTGCACACGCGCTTCATTGAGCCCCTCTTGAATGGGAAGCGGATGCAGGGTGCCGTGGTCCATAACAAGTCTGGCTTGCAGGCCTTGTTGGCTCAAGTGGTGGTGGACTGCTCCGCTGACGCCGACGTGGCTTACCGGGCTGGCGCTCCCACCACCAAGGGTCGCGCCCAGGACGGCCGCATGCAGCCGATGACCATGTTCTTCCAGGTCAGCGGCGTGTATGAGGTCGCTGTAGAGGCCTATGTAGCGCAGCATCCCGAAGAAAAAGGTGCGCTCTTCTATGGCATCGTGGAACCCGCACGTAAGCGCGGCGAATTCCCCGCCCCGCGCGATCACGTCGGCGTGTACCGTTCGGCGAAAAAGGGTACCTGGTGGGTGAACACGAGCCGCCTCCTGGGTCTGGATGGGACGGACGTACGGGATCTGACCCGCGCCGAAGTGGAGGGGCGCAAGCAGGTGCTGGCCTTGCTACGCTTTTTCCGTGAACATCTGCCAGGGTTTCAGGAGGCGACGCTCGTGCGTATCGCCACTCAGGTCGGAGTGCGCGAGACCAGGCGCATTGTGGGAGAGTATGTTCTGACGATCGATGACCTCGTCAGCGGCCGACACTTTGACGATGTGATTGCCCTCAGTTCGTATCCTGTTGACATTCACGCCGTGGACGGAGCGGGTGGTTTCTTCGGTGGAGCTCAATCGGGCCTGCAAACGGCGTCAGTCTATGAGATTCCTTATCGCGCCCTGCTACCCAGAGAGGTCGAGCAGTTGCTGGTAGCGGGACGTTGTGTCTCGGCCACGCATGAGGCAGCGGGCGCGGTGCGGGTGATGCCACCGTGTTTTGCCATGGGTCACGCTGCTGGAGTCGCCGCAGCCACGTCTGTGGCGGAGGCAACGTCACCTCGGCAGGTGCCCGTACGTAAGGTGCAGCAGACCCTGCAGAAGCAGGGCGCTATTCTCAGCGTATCGTAAGGGCGTAGCGTCCCCTGTGGGTCGGTGTTCTGATTAAAGGACTCGAAAAACAGGAGGAGAGATGGCTCGGTTGCTAGACAAGATGCGCGGCGGCAAGCCCTGCTTGATCGTCAGCATCCCTACGAATTCGGTCGAAGAGGCACTGGCGGCACAGGCCGGGGGCGCCGATGCGATCAAGGTGCACTCGAATGTGACGCACCACGCTACAGGCCTGACCTTCGGCACATTGGAGCAGGAGGAACCACGCCTGCGGGCTATCGTGGAGGCAGTCAAGATCCCGGTGGGCCTGGTCCCCGGGGAGACGCTCGACCTGACGCTGGACTTTTTCAGGCGGGTCCACGACATTGGTATGGACATGGTGGATGCCTTTGCGCAGTTCATGCCAGCGCTCATCTACAAGGCGGAAGGCGTCGACCTGGCGGCGGCTACCGACAGCACCTACGCCTGGGATGAGATACAGGCAGTGGCCTCTCTTCCCTGGGTGGACGCCATCGAATGTGCCAAGGTGCCCACCGCCGAATACGGCACCTATCTGTCCTGGCGCGATGTGGCGTACTATGCCCATCTGACCCGTCTACTGCACAAACCGATTATCATCCCTACCCAGCGCAAGATCCGGCTGGATGACATCCCGGCTTTGCTCAGTGTAGGGGTCAAAAACATCATGATCGGCGCCATCGTGACGGGAAGGAAGGTGCCGGATATCGAGCGGGTGACGCGGGAGTTCCGTCAGACGATGGATGCGACCAACTAGGCCTGGCTGCCTGCCGATTGCAGCAGACGTGCCGGGATCATGGAAGGCAGCACACACTTTTCTGCATCGGACGCGGCCCGCTTCTCGGCGGGCCATGACGAAAGGAGGTGAGGGGTATCGAGGGTGCTCTCAGGGATTAGCGTGCCGGGTCGGTTGGGCCCAAGACAATCATTCCAAAGAGGAGGACTGAACGTGTTGCAGGGTATTGGTATTCTGGTAGTGTTCCTTATCTTTGCGGCGTTGATGATGACACAGCGCGTGTCCACGCTGCTGGCCCTCATCGCCATGGCCATCCTCATCGCGCTCATTGGCGGTGTGCCGCTGCTGGGCAAGGACGGCATTGTGGAAAACGTGATCAGCGCCGGTGCGCTACGCCTGGCGTCTGCCTACGCCGCAGTGATGTTCGGCGCTTGGCTCGGCCAGGTCATGTTCCAGACTGGCATCTCGCAGGATATCATCCGGCGCGCGGCTGAACTGGGCGGCGACCGGCCTCAGGCCGTGGGCTTTGCCATGGCCGCCGTCACGGCGCTGCTCTTTACCACGATGAGTGGCCTGGGTGCGGTGATCATGATCGGTACGATCGTGCTGCCCATTCTGATGGCTGTAGGTATCAAACCGCTGAAGGCGGCCTTCATCTACATGGTAGGCATGGCCGTGGGCTTTGTCATCAACCTGATGAACCTGAACACCTACGCCACGCTGGCCGGGGTCACCGTTGATCTCATCAGGCCCTTCGGTATGATCCAACTGGTCATCAGCGGAGTGATCGGGCTCGTGGCCGTGTACCTGGAGCTGCGCAAGCCAGAAGTGGCCTGGGCCGCTGTGGATACAGAGAAGCTGAAGGAAGATCTGGCCAAGCTGAAAAAGGTGCCGATCTACGCCTTGCTGACCCCACTGATCCCGCTGGTTCTCGTGCTCGCCCTCAAGTGGTCGGTTATCCCCGCTTTCCTGGTCGGCATTATCTATGCCGCTCTGACAACCGCAGGGCGCGACACTCTGCGGATGTTGACCAAGGCCGCGCACGACGGCCTGGTCGATGGTGGTCCGGCCATCCTGCTGATGGTGGCTATCGGTATGGTTCTGAACGCCGTGTTCCATCCTACGGTCAAGGCTGTGATGCAGTCCGTGCTGGGTAGCATTGTGCCCACCAGCCCCATCCCCTACATCCTCTTCTTTGCCGCTCTCGCGCCGCTCGCTCTCTACCGCGGTCCGATGAACATGTGGGGTCTGGGCAGTGGCATCCTGGCGACGATCATCAGCACGGGCATTCTGCCGCCCATAGCCGCGATGGCTGGCTTCATGTCCACCGAGCGCGTGCAGTCGGTGGGCGATCCCACCAACACGCAGACGGCGTGGACCGCTGGCTTTGCCAACATCGAGGTCAACGCCCTGGCCAAGAAGCTTTTGCCCTGGCTCTGGTTGATGGCTGCCGTTTCTGCTGCCGTTGCCGGATTCCGTTATCTGTAGTCGCATTGTAAGTTGGGCTGTGCGTGGGCTTTACGCCCACGCACAACCTTAGCATTGGCTCCTCTGGATGGCGACCGTTCTGCGTCGCCATCCTCTGTAGTTTGTCTCGCCACGGCTACGCCTCTGAGTGTCAGGCGCGTAACCATCATCACGCTCGGCCCTGGCAGCGATGGACGGTACGTCCTGTCTCCGCTGCATGACCGAAGACATTGAGGATAGGCAATGGGAAGAAGGAAAGTACGCGTAGGAATCGACGTTGGTGGCACCTTCACCGACGCCGTGGCCATTGACAATGACACTCTGGAGATCATTGCGCAGATCAAGGTGATGACCACTCACGACGCGGCGCACGGCGTGGCCGAGGGCGTTGTGCAGGCCTTGCACAAGCTGCTTGCCGAGGGTGCATTCGCTGCCGATGAGGTGGTGTTCATCGCCCACGGAACGACCCAGGCCACCAATGCCCTGCTGGAGGGCGATGTGGTCAAGGTCGGCGTGATTGGCATGTCCTCGGGCCTGGACGGCCTGCGCGCCCGCAGCCAGTGCCGGATCGAATCGATTCCGCTCTCGCAGGGGCACGTGCTAGAGACGGGCTATACGTACCTGGATACGGCACAGCCCCCCACCGACGAGCAGATCCAGGCCGCGATCCAGGAGATGCTGGACTGCGCGGCGGAAGTGATCGTCGCCAGCGAGGCCTACAGCGTCGATGATCCGCGCAACGAACTGCGGGTGATGGACAAGGTCCGCCAGAGTGGTTTGCCCTCCTGCGGCACGCACGAGATCTCCAAACGCTACGGGCTCAAGATCCGCACACGCACGGCCGTGGTCAATGCCAGCATCCTGCCCAAGATGACCCATACCGCCGACATGACCGAATCCAGTGTGCGGGAAGCAGGTATCCTGGCGCCACTGATGATCATGCGCGGCGACGGCGGGGCGATGAGCATCGACGAGATGCGCACGCGGCCCATCCTCACTTTGCTCTCCGGACCGGCCGCCGGTGTGGCCGGCGCGTTGATGTACGCTCACATTTCCGACGGTGTTTTCCTCGAGGTCGGGGGCACGAGTACCGACATCTCGGCCATTCGCAATGGCCAGGTGGCCGTAGACTATGCCAGCGTCGGCGGGCACCTGACCTACCTGCCCTCGCTGGATGTGCGCACCGTGGGCCTGGCCGGTGGCAGTATGATTCGCCTGCGTGATGGGCAGATTGCCGAGGTGGGGCCGCGCAGCGCGCACATCGCCGGCCTGGATTACGAGTGCTACGAACGCCCAGAGGATATCGTGGATCCCGAGCTATTGATCATCCGGCCCAAGCCGGAAGACCCGGAGGAGTACCTGGTCATTCGCACTGCCGGGGGCAAGGTTCTGGCACTGACCCTGTCCGGAGCGGCCAACCTGGCGGGCATGGTTCAGCCCGGAGACTATGCCTACGGCAGCGTCGAAGCAGCCCGCCGTGCCTATGCGCCCCTGGCGCAACGTCTGGGTATGACTGTGGATGAGGTGGCCTTGCGCATTCTTGACATTGCCATCGCCAAAGTCGTCCCACCGGTCCAGGAGCTGATGAAGAAGTATGGTTTGGATGCATCCACCGTCGTGCTGGTGGGCGGCGGTGGCGGATGTGCTGCCGTGACTCGTTATCTGGCCAGGAAGCTCGGATACCGCCACGAAATCGCCCCCAATACGCAGGTTATCTCCACGATCGGCGTTGCTCTGGCCATGGTCAGGGACATGGTGGAGCGCACGATCGCCCATCCCACCCAGGAGGACATCCTTGGCGTCCGCCGCGAGGCCGAGGAAGCCGTCCTTCGCATGGGTGCGGTGCCCGAATCCATCGATGTGACCATGACCATCGACACCCAGCTCAACGTGGTGCGCGCCGTGGCGACTGGCGCTCTGGCCATGCGCGCCAGGGACCTCTGCGCGGCGGATGCCACCCCGGAGAAGCGCAAGCGGGTTGCCGCCGAATCGCTTGGTGTGGGGGAGAGCCAGGTCCAGCATGAATGCGGAACCGACCAGCTCGATGTCTTTACGACGCTGACCAAGCAGAAGCGCCTGTTCGGGATTTTCACGGATCACCGACACCCTGGCCGTGTCGTGGATTGTGACGGCGTCGTTCGCCTGAAGCTGGCCAATGCCCGGGTGGTCACCACGACGCACGCAAGTCTGGCTGCCGACCTGGTTCGTCTGGTGGATGAGACGAGCACCTATGGAGATGGCGGGCAGATGGTCCCCGACGTGTTTCTTCTGTACGGCGCGCGTCTGGCCAATCTGGCTGGCCTGGCCTCGCCGCAGCAGATTCTGGCCATCGCCCAGGAAGAGTTGCGTGGTATTGCGAGCACAACCAAGGTAGTCATTGTCGCCGACCGGCACTAGCGCCTGATCCGCCGGACCGGCGTGGACCAGCGAGGGAGATTCGCCAATGGGGCACAAACAGCACAGACAGCAGTGGGATGTCATCGTGGTGGGGGGTGGCGTCAGTGGCGTAACCGCGGCCACTGCCGCGGCACGCAATGGCGCAGACACATTGTTGGTGGAGAAGGACGCCGCCCTCGGGGGCACCATGGCCACGTGCCTGGTGGGCCCCATGATGACCTTTCATTCGTATCGCGAGCAGGTCATCGCCGGGCTGGCCCAGGAGGTTGTCAGCCGCTTGATGGCGTTGCATGCTTCGCCTGGCCACATTCTGGATACCTCCGGCTATGTGGCCACGATCACCCCCTTTGATGCTGAGGCACTGCGCCTGGTAGCTCAGCGTATGGTGCTCGAGGCCGGGGCGCAGGTGCTCTACCACAGCACCGTCGTCGACGTCGCCATGGGGGGCGAGTCGCTGCAGGGAGTGGTCATCCAGCATAAGGGTGGTCGCGAGACCCTGCAGGCCAGGGTGGTGGTCGACGCCAGCGGAGATGCGGATGTTGCCTACCAGGCCGGTGCGCCTTGCGAGTATGGCCGCCCGGTCGATGGCCTCGTCCAGCCGGTTTCCCTCATGTTCAAAGTGGCCGGATGGGACAAGGGTGTGTTCACGGCCTATGCTTTGCAGCATCCCGAGGTGCTGCGACTGGGTCCCGAGGGTGTCGCCCCCTATGCTAGGCAGCACCTGGTGGCAGTGTGCGGCTTTGTCGACGCGCTGCAGGATAGCATCGCCCGGGGTGAGCTGCCGCTGAAGCGCGAGCACGTGCTCTTTTTCAACACGCAGCGCCCTTCCGAAGTCATTGTGAACATGAGTCGCGTGATGGAGGTGGATGTTCTCGATCCCTGGGACATGAGCTGCGCCGAGACCCTGGCCAGAGAACAGGTTTTTGCCATCCTGGAGTTTCTCCGCCGCCATGTGCCGGGCTTTGCTGATGCCTACCTGGTCAGCAGTGGAGCGCGGGTGGGGATTCGTGAGTCGCGCCGCGTCGTGGGCGAGTACATGCTGACCGCTGAGGACGTGCTCACCGCAAGACGCTTCCCGGATGCCATTGCGCGCAGCGCCTATCCCATCGACATCCACGCCCTGTCGGCCAATCAGGCCGGTGACTATGATCGCAAGCTGGCCGCGGGCGAGTCCTACGACATCCCGTACCGTTGTCTGGTTCCGCAGCGTGTGGATGGTCTACTGGTTGCGGGGCGCTGCATCTCCACCACGGTCGAAGCGCACGCCTCGACCCGCGTTTCCCCGACCTGCATGGCCTTTGGCCAGGCCGCCGGCACCGCCGCAGCGCTGGCTGTGAAAAAGGGCATCCAGCCGCGCCAGCTCGATAGCCAGGAACTGCGCAGCGTGCTTGTGCAGCAGGGAGCGCTGTTGCGTTGATGGTTACCAGCCCGTGGATCGAAACCAAAGAACTGCTCGTCGACGACCGCGTGTGGCCTTACCTGATCCTGCCAGACGAGCCGACGGTCAAGCGCGTGGCAGCCGAGGGCCTGGTGCCCAAAGCCCTGGCCGCCGGCCGGGATGCGGCACTGCAGGTGCGCCGGGACTATCCTGCGGCGGGGGCCAAAGAGGTGCTGGCCGATCTTGGAGTCCCTGTCGTCTACTCTACCGAGGAGTCTCAAGTAAGCTGGCGCCACCCGCGCAGTAGTTACCGGCGCGACCCGCCGCAAATCGAGGTTTTTGTGCGGGCCATTCCCGGGATGATTGAGACGGCCCAGGAGGCGGGCCTGGGCAACGAGTTCCCCGAGGACCGTCTACCGGAACTTATGCTGGCCCACGAGCTATATCACCACCTGGCGCTGACCCGCCTGGGGCGCCTGAGCGCGCAGTATCGCCTCTGGCAGCGGCTGATTGGCCCTATTGGCCGGTGGATGGAGGTGCTCGCATTGGATGAAGTTGCCGCACATTCGTTTGTGCGCGAGTTCTGCCAGCTGGCGATTAGCCCTGCCATTCTCGACCTGATCACCCTGCACCGTGCGCCAGAGCGCTTGGAATCTCTTGTGCGACGCGCCCGTGCCCTGCATGGATCATCTTAGCACAGCCCCCTGCTATTTGCCTTTTCTGGGGGCGCCCAAGAATAGCTGCCCCGCTGCAGCGGGTAGCAGTGTACGTATCGAATAGGAAGGAGATCGAATGAAGGACTTGTATGATGTAATCGTGTTAGGCGGCGGCCCGGGTGGCCTGCTGGCGGCCATCGCCGCGGGGCGCCTGGGTGCCAGCGTTCTGCTCGTCGAGCGCTACGGCTTTCTGGGCGGCATGTCCACCGCGGCGCTGGTGTATCCTTGGATGACTTTCCATGATATGCAGGGCGATCAGGTGATCAAGGGCATCCCGCAGGAAGTCGTGGACCGCCTGGTGGCTAGGGGAGCGTCCCCGGGCCACCTGTGGGACACGATTGGCGTCAACTCAAAGCTCACGCCCTTTGACAAAGAGGCCTACAAGGATCTGGCGCTGGAAATGGTGCGCGAGGCGCGAGTTGACCTGCTCCTGCACTCGATCGCCACCGAGGTCCGCTTGCAGGGTAGCAAGATCACCGCTGTGATGACGTCCAGTCCCTACGGCGGGCGCACCGTGCGCGGCAAGATCTTTGTGGACGCCACCGGGGACTGCAACCTGGTCGCATCAGCCGGAGGGGCCACGGTCACTGGACGCCCCCAGGACGGCAAGGTGCAGCCCATGACCATGATGTTTGTGGTCGCCGGTGCGGACCTGGAGCCCGTTCGCCAGTACATGATGCAGCATCCGGAGGAGTTCTGGCCTGCCAGTCGCATCAGCCAGCTCGACAAGCTACCGCTGACCGGAATCTCCGGCTTTTACAGCACCTGGAAAGAGCACGCGCCCGCGTATCTGCCGCGCAACCATGCGCTTTTCTTTGCGGGCATGCACCCCGGCCAGGTCCTGATCAACACGACGCGCATCATCAACCGGGATCCAACCGATGTCGAAGACGTTGTCGCCGCCGAAGTCGAGGCGCGTGGCCAGGTCAGGGACGTCCTGGACTTTTTCCGCAAGCACATTCCCGGGTTCAGCCAGAGCTACCTTGTCGAGACCGGGCCACAGATCGGAGTGAGGGAGAGCCGCCGTCTGGTAGGTCTGTACACGCTCAGCACGAAGGACGCGACCACCGGCCGGCGCTTTGAAGATGTGATCGCCCGCAATGGCTACATGATCGACATACACGATCCTACGGGCAAGGGGCTGATCAACCTCGAGCTCGAGGGCGGTGCTTACGACATACCGTACCGCAGTCTGGTGGCGCGGGACCTGAGCAACGTGCTGGTCGCCGGCCGGGCCATTTCGTGCAGCCCCGAGGCCTTTGCCTCCCTGCGCACGACGCCCGCCTGTATGGCCATCGGCCAGGCCGCTGGCTCCGCTGCGGCTCTCTCTGCGCGGCACGGCGTTTCGCCCGCCGTCCTCGATCCTGGCGATGTGCAGGCAGCGCTGCTTGCGGAAAAGGCCTGTCTGCACTAGCTGGTCACGGCGGGTCTGTTCTTCAACGCTCTCGCGGCAGTTTCTGGGCAAGAAGGGGGACGTCTCCATGTCAAACGCACAGTTGCTTCGTGTGGCAGTGATTGGCCTGGGCGCGATGGGCTCGCGCCATGCTCATGTGTGCCGCCAGATGCCTGGCATCGAACTGCTGGGCGTGGCCGACATCAAGGCCGACCTCGCCGAGCGCCTGGGATCTGAGCTGAGGGTTCCGGCCTATGCCGACTACAAGGAGATGCTGCAACGCCTGCCGCTGGATGCCGTCGTGGTGGCAACCAGTGACCCCTTCCATGTCGAGCCCTGCCAGGTGGCCGCCGCCGCAGGTCTGCACATCTTCCTGGAAAAGCCGATTGCCACCACCATCGAGGACGGCCAGGCCATCATCCAGGCCGCCCGGCAGCACGGCGTCAAGCTGATGGTTGGCCACACCCTGCGCTATGACCCGCGCTACAAGGCCATCCAGCAGGCCGTGGCCGCTGGCAAGCTCGGCGATGTGGTCCACGCCTACGCCAGGCGCAATGCGACCACGTGGAGCGGCCGCCGCCTGGCCGGCCGCACTGAGACGATGATCTTTCAGGGCGTGCATGATCTCGACGCTCTGCAGTGGATTCTGGAGTCAAAGATTACCCGGGTCTATGCCGAGGGGGTCTCCAAGGTCTTGACCGACCTGGGCATCTCCGATGCCATTGTCACCACGCTGCGCTTTGCCAGCGGGGCCGTTGCGCTCATGGAGCAGAGTTGGGCTTTGCCTTACGGCGTTCCCACTCTGGTGGACGCTCAGCTTGAGGTGGTGGGGAGTCAGGGAGCGGCGTATATTGACGGGCGTGCTCCCTCCTTCGCCCTTTTCACCGATGGCAAGTACACCCAGCCCGACATCATTCTGCACCTGCCGGAGCAGTACTACCTGCGGGACGAGTATGCAGCCTTTCTTTCCTACGTGTCGGGTGAGGCCGAGCCGGTAGTAAGCGGCGAAGTGGCGCTCGATGCACTGCGTGTGGCCCATGCTGTGCTGCAATCGATGCGCAGCGGCAAACCGGTCGAGCTCTGAGCACCTCAGACGCACGCAGAGGTACCGATGGGATAGGTGCCGTACTCCTGCAGTGACTCCCACATTGCCGTGATGTTCTCCGGCGGCACGTTGGGCTGGATGTTGTGCACCGCTGCAAACACAAATCCGCCGCCCGGCGCCAGGTCCTCGATGCGCCGTTTGACGTCTTCTCGTACCTGCTGCGGGGTGCCACTGCCCAGCACACGCTGCGTGTCGACGCCGCCGCCCCAGAAGGTGAGCTCGCGTCCGAAATCGCGCTTGAGGCCGGCTGAGTCCATGCCAGCAGCGCTGACCTGCACCGGATTGAGGATATCCAGACCAATGTCTATCAGGTCCGGTATGGCTGGGCGGATGGCACCGCAGGAGTGGAAGAAGATCTTGGCCGGACTGCGGGCATGCAGCACGTCAAAGAGCTTCTTGTGACGCGGCTTGACCAGGGTGCGGTACGTGGCCGGAGAGATGAGCATGCCCGACTGCCCGGCAAAGTCGTCGGCCTCCTCCACGATGTCGGCAAGGTCACCGACCTCCGCCAGTGCTTTCTCCCAGTAGGCTAGCTTGAGCTCCAGTACTTTGTCCATCAAGTAGCCGAGTAGCTTCTGGTTCGCCGCCAGGTCCAGATAATAGTTCTCAAAGCCGCGTAACCAGGCGGCCATCTCCAGTATGCCCGCGCATAGCCCGCCCAGGGCTACCCCTTGCTCCTCCACGACCGCGGCCTGCCGCGCGCGCTCGCCCAGGCCAGTTAGACGCGCCTGATCGACCGGGTCGGGCCAGTGATGGGCATCGATGTCCGCGAACGTCTGCGCATCCCGCAACGGATTGTCAAACATATCGTAGTACAGACCGCCGGATTTCGGCTTGCGCCAGCCAATGCCCCACTCGTCATAGAAGTAGGTGTAGTCACCACCGTCGCGGATCTCGATCTGGTAAGTGGCCGAGGAGCGCGGCGCCACCTCACGCACGTCCACCTTCAGCCGCTCTCGCATATCCTCGTCCACGACCGCGAGCTGTTGGAGCACATCGAGAATCTGGATCTCATGCCTGTCCGGCAAGCCGAGATGAGCCCGCAGTCGTTCATAGGCCGTCACATGGATGCCTGTCAGGACTGTTGCGCCCAAGTCGAGCGGCACGCGGTCGGGCTCCTGGTGAGCCAGAGCTGCTTGGATGCGCTGCCGTGAGTTCATTCTAGTTCTCTTGCACTTCGGGTTGCCGTCCCAGCCGCAGGCACGTTGCCTCCGGATTGTCGGTCAGCACGGCATCACAGCCGAGTGCACGGTACCACCACAGCCGCCGGTCGGGCGTGGGGTCAAGAGGGCACACGATCTGGCCGCGCCGGTGGGCAATCCAGACATAGAGTGGATTGAGGATCAACAGGGGCCAGAACGGTCCCAGCAGTTGCACGCCGGCCACAGGCCAGGCATTGCTGAGGGTGATCCAGGCGGCGGGAATCTCGGGTGCAACGGCCTGCACCGCCAGCACACGCGGCAGCGCGAAGGACAGCACGGCCGTGCGCCCGCGGATGCCGGTGCGTTCCAGCTCGGCGACCAGCGCGCGGCATACCTCCGGCTCCAGGAAGCGGTCCGTCTTGAGCTCCAGTGCGATGGCCACATCGGCCGGAAGGATGGCCGCCACTTCGGCCAGGGTTGGGATGCGTTGGTCTTCGAACTCGGCACGGCCGTAAGACGCGCTCAGCGACTTGAGCTCAGGCAGAGTCTTGTGCTCCACGCGTCCGTGTCCGTCCGTGGTGCGGTCCACCGTCGCATCGTGAATGCACATAAAGTGGCTGTCCGCGCTCAGGTGCAGATCAGTCTCCAGAATGTCCGCTCCGTCGGCCAGGGCCCGCCGGAACGACGCCAGCGTATTCTCCGGACAGACCACACGGTTGCCGCGGTGGGCCATCACGTACGGTTTGGTCTTGCCTGCTAGGGTCAGAAGGGCTGTTGCGGTCATTGCCTGCTCCTTTCACCTGATTTGTCCAGGAGCTCGAGAAGGCCCGGCGGATAAACCTGTGCCTTTCCGATCCTGAACTCGCCCACGGTTTTCCACGGCGCAACCGAGAACTCCTCAACCAGGGACTGGACTGCTGGCACTTGGTAGAGTTGGGGATCGGCGAGGCGTGCCTCGTAGACAAAGACGATCTGGTGGTTGGGCCTGCCATCCTCGACGTAGATGTTCTCCATCACTCCCAGGTACTGGAGATCCCGAATCTCCGCGCCGATTTCCTCGCGCATTTCCCGCACGATGCAGTCCTGGCTGCGCTCCCCGAACTCGATGCCGCCACCCAGGACCCTGTGGGTCTCAGAAACCCGGTGTCTGCGAGACACCGGGTTTCTTGGGTCGACCTATGCTGTCTTCTTTGTGATCAGCGTACTCTGCACGGCCTCTGAGACCGGCGCATAGCGGTCAAACTCCATGGTGAACGCCCCGCGCCCTTGCGTGCGCGAGCGTAGAGCGCTCGCATAGCCAAACATGGTCGCCAGAGGCGCATCCGCGGTGATCGATTGCGTCTCGTGCCGGCGCTCGATACCCGTGATCATCGCGCGGCGGCTCTTCAGGTCCGCCATCACGTCGCCCGTGTACTCCTCCGGAGCGATCGCTTCCACGTGCATGATGGGCTCCAGGATGACTGCCCCGGCCCTCGACGCACCGTCCTGGAAAGCCATGGAGGCGGCCGTACGGAAGGCCATATCCGACGAGTCCACCTCGTGGTAGTTCCCGTCCACCAGATTCACCTGGATGTCAATGACCGGATTGTCTGCCACTACGCCGCGCTGCAGCGCATCGCGCACGCCCGCCTGGATAGCCGGCACGTATTGGCGCGGGATAGATGAACCGCGCAGGGCGTCCTCAAAGACAAAGCCGCTCCCGGCAGGCAATGGCTCCATGGTCAGGATGACATGGGCGAACTGCCCGTGTCCGCCTGTCTGCCGCGCCAATCGGTATTCGCCGCGTGCTGCCCTGGTGATGGTCTCACAGTAGGCCACCTGTGGCTGACCCACTCGGGCGTGAACGTTGAACTCGCGCTTCATGCGCTCGACAAAGACCTCCAGGTGTAGCTCGCCCATGCCCGCCACGATAGTTTGACCGGTGCGGTCATCCTGACGTACCACGATGGTGGGGTCCTCATCGGCCAGGCGCTGCAGACACAACCCCAGTTTGGCCAGATCCATTTTGCTCTGTGGTTCCACGGCCAGCTCCACCACCGGCATGGGGAAGTGAATCTTTTCCAGGAGCAGCGGTCGTTGGGTAGCGCAAAGCGTTTCGCCCGTGCCCGCCGCCTTAAAGCCCAGCACAGCACCGATGTCGCCGGCTCGCATCTCCTCGACCTCTTCGCGATGGTCCGCATGGATGCGCATGATGCGCCCGGCGCGCTCGGTTTCATTGCGGTTGACATTGAGCAGAGTCTGTCCGTGGCGCAACGTGCCCGCATAGACACGGAAGTACACCAGACGGCCCATGTAGGGATCGGTGACGATCTTGAAAACCAGGGCCGCAGTCGGCTCGGATGGATCCGCAGGACACTCTACTTCCTCATCCGTCCCGGGCACGATGCCCTTCATCGCCGGCACATCGGTTGGTGACGGCAGGTAGGCTACGATGGCATCCAGCAGGCTCGGCACGCCCTTGTTGCGCAGCGACGAGCCACACAGGAAGGGCACGATGCGCCCGGCTATCGTCTCGCGGCGCAGAGCAGCGTGCAGCAATTCGGTGGGTATCTCGCGGCCCTCCAGGTAATGCACGGCAATCTCATCGTCCAGGTCAGCCAACTGTTCCAGCAAGCGCTGGCGCCACTCGCGTGCCTCCGCCTGCAATTGCTCAGGAATGGTGGTTGGATGTGGCTGGGTGTCGCCATTGAAGAACACGGCCTGCATCTCAACCAGGTCCACCAGCCCGTCCAGGTCACCTCCGGCGCCAATGGGGATCTGTACGGCGGCCGGGTTGGCTGCCAGGCGCTCTCTTACCATGTCCAGAGTATGGGCCAGGTTGGCTCCGGGCCGGTCCATTTTGTTGACAAAGCCAATGCGCGGTACGCCAAAGCGGTCGGCCTGGCGCCAGACCGTCTCCGATTGCGGCTCCACGCCGGCCACGCCATCAAAGATGACCACACCGCCATCGAGCACGCGCAACGAACGCTGTACCTCGGCCGTAAAGTCGATGTGACCGGGCGTGTCAATGATGTTAATCTGATGCCCTTGCCACTCACAGGTTACCGCCGCCGATTGGATGGTAATGCCGCGCTCGCGTTCCTGATCCATAAAGTCGGTGGTTGTCGTGCCCTCGTCCACATTGCCCATGCGGTACGTCTGGCCGGTATGGAACAGGATGCGCTCGGTGGTCGTCGTCTTGCCCGCGTCAATGTGGGCAATGATGCCGATGTTGCGCACCTTGTGGATATCGTTCAGTTCTGTTGCTTGATTACTTGACATTCTTCACGCCTTACTGCAATCCAGAGTTACGAGAGTCCATACTGGGCTCTTCGTGCCCTATTGTGCTCGTCGCTCTGAGACACGTAAAACGAGGCAGTCACTTGGCCTCGCCCAAGACAAGGCGAGACTACGTTTCGCCGCTGCAACTGCCTCGTAACAGGGTGGTACCAGGAACGCACTATTATACTATCATGACAGCCAGCTGTCAAATCGGCCTGGTGGTCAAGCAGGGCTGTTGCAAAGTCTCCTCTGTCATTCTGAGCGCAGCGAAGAATCTAGCCCCTGCGCAGACCGGGATCCTTCACTTCGTTCAGGATGACACGGATTCGCCGGCGAGATCGCATCTCGCGCTCCTGTCAAGCGACTTTGCTTGAGATCCGTGCATAACTGGTTTGTGGGTGGTATAATGGAGTGCACCGGGCTGGAGGAGGTGCACGATGGA
>Ga0316622_100000645_pt1 | contig 20882 bp, 13 predicted proteins | sample OWC_Aug_OW2_C1_D_FD_207646 | JGI IMG/M metagenome (GOLD analysis project Ga0316622, IMG submission 207646) | Wetland soil microbial communities from Old Woman Creek delta, Ohio, United States - OWC_Aug_OW2_C1_D5_C | ecosystem: Environmental > Terrestrial > Soil > Wetlands | place: USA: Ohio... | reverse complement strand
ATGGTTCCCGCGATGATCCAGCCGTAGAAGATGCGCCTGGCAGCCAATTAGCCCCGATCCGAAGAAATGTGAACACCACAAAGACACCAAGGCACCAAAAGACACGGGAGCTGCCCATTCACGGGGCAATACCAACCGGCCACCCAAGGGGCACTCGCTGTTGGCGGCTCCCGATTCCCTGCTGGCCTATCACCCGTGGTATCTTGGTGCCTTGGTGGTGAAAAGAATTTCGGACCAAGGTTAGGGTACCGCCCGATCAGGACTTATGGCACGAGTCGCACTTGTCCCCGTCCATGACGCCGAACGCCTTCTTGCCGTCATGGCAGGCGCCGCACTGTTTTCCGTCGCCCATGCTGTCCATCGAAAGCTTGTCGCCGCCCTTCTTCATCGCGAACAGCTTCGGATGGCAGTCGGCGCACTTCGCCTTTTTGGCGAGATGCGTCATATGCTCGAACGTCACCTTCCCCGGCGAGTTGGGGTCGGACGGAAAGTTGATCGCCGGCGGTCCGGAGGCCGCCGCCGGCTTCCCCGCGACGGCGGCCGGCTTGAAGTCATGGCACTCGGCACAGGCCGGGCCCGGGTTGTGCTGGGCCTTGTCCCCGTGGCAGGTCAGGCACCGATCCCGTCCCTCGATCTTCCACATGTGCGGGGCGTGGCACGCGACGCATCCCGCATCTCTGTGCGACTGCTTCTTGTGGAGGCCGGCGACGGCGGGATGGCAGGTGGCGCAGCCCGCTAGCGGCTTCACCTGCTGCTCGTTGAGGTGGCACTCCTTGCACTGCATGGCCGCCATCGGGGCGCCTGAAACGGCGATCCCGTGACAACCGCGACAGGTAGCCGGCTTCATCGGCCCCCCGCTGTGGCACACGCCGCACAGCACCTCGGCGTGCTTCCCGGCCAGTTTCCAGGGGTGGGCAAACGCCGGTGTCGCCTCGCTCCGCACGAAGGCACCACCTGCCCTTCGCTCCAGGAACTCGTGGCACGAGTCGCACTTGCGGTCAATCACCTTCCCGTCGGCGCTCACGTGTTTTCCATCGTGGCAACGGAAACAACCCGGGAACTCCTTGTGCCCGATGTTGTCGGGATACGCCTGCCAGCTCACCTTCATCTCGGGGAAGAAGTTGAGGTGGTACACGCGCTTCACCTCGTCGATCGCCGCTTTGACCTTCGCTTCTTGCCCCTGGGCCACGGCCGGGTACTGCTTCCGGTAGAAGTCCCGGATATAGGTTTCGATGCCTCGATCGGCCTCCTCCGCGGTGCCGTACGTCTGCACCATGGCCTCAACGGCGACCTTCTTGACAAAGGGAAGCTCCGGCGAGATCCGTCCCTCCTGGAGGGAGGGATCCAGCGCGCGGCCGGGCGGAAGGTACCGGTGGCTCGGACGATTGTGGCAGTCCACGCAGTCCATCCGTCGGATCTCGGCTTTCTTGAGTTCCTCCGGCTTGAGCGGCTTCTCCGTGGATACGTACTCGGTTACCTTTCCATCCGGCCCTTGGACCCGGATCCAGGGAATCACTTGACGCCGATGATCCGCGGGGGCGTACCAGATCTTGTTCTGGATGTTCATGTGATAGTGAATGCCGGCATTGACGCCGGCCACCGAGCCGCCGCCGGTCTTGATCAACAGGCTCACCTGCCGACGGGTGTTCTTCTCGTCGGAGCTGAAATGGACGCGCTCCGCGAGCTGCTCTCCCCAGAACTTGGCCGGCCAGTGGCACTGTTCACAGACGTCCTGGGCTGGGCGCAAGTTTTCGATGGGCGTCGAGATGGGGCGCGAGAACTTGTTGAACGTTACCGAGTACACCTGGTAGGCACCGGAAATCTTAGCCCGTACGAACCACTCCGCTCCGGGCCCGATGTGGCAAGACACGCAGGCAACTCGGGCGTGGGGCGATACCTGATAGGCCGTGAACTCGGGCTGCATTACCGTATGACAGGTCTGCCCACAGAATGCCACCGAGTCGGTGTAGTGATAACTCTCGTACCCGCCAACGGCCGACAGCCCGAGGAAGAGAATGATCGCCAGGAAGGTGCCGAACAGCGCGTAGCGGTGCCGGGGGTTACTGAGGTCCAGCTTGGGAAGTTCCACTACCACGGCACCGCGGCGGAGCCGGAAGAAGCGCAGCGCAGCGCCGCCGAAGACCAGCCCTAAACCGGTCATGGTGATGCCGGGGAGGATCATGTACGTGACGATGCCGACGTAGGGGTTTTGGGTCTGAGACAGGAAATCCAGAAACAGGAGGAAGACGTTGACGACGAAGCTGATGGCGGCGATGATCCCGCCGATGAGGCTGATATAATTCCGGAACAGTCTGCGGAGAGTGATGGCCATCGGGGTCCCTTCTCCTCGGAGGCGCGCTCGGGGGCGTTCACTCCAGTGCCGCATGCGCCAGCGGCCGGGGCATCATATCGAACATCGACAGCCGGTGCAAGTCTGGTCCACTTTGGCCGGATCTCCGACGACCACGTCCTTCGGCCCGATTGTAGTCCAGAGGATCCGCGGAAACCGGCTCAGGCGCTGGTTTCTCCTTGACACCGCGGTACGCCCTGCGACATTCTTGGCCGCGAGATGGCTTCACGGGGGCTTCGAAGGAAGCACGCGCGCTGGGAATGCCGCAGCGTTGACCTGCGCCCCCGACTGCCTATTTGCGCCACGTCACCGTTCGCCAGCATCGGTACAGGACCTGGAGCGGGCTCTGCGGGCAAGACAGCCGCTCTGATGTGGTCCATAGTAACCGCAGCAGTTGTGTGACTCGAAGACCCCTGAGCGCCCCGGCTTTTTGCGCCCTTGCGATGACCAGAAGGCAGGCCACGCGTCGCGGTCGGGTGGTGAGCACCGCGTCGTCGCGGCAAATTCCCTTCGGCGGATCGGGCCGGACCCGCCCACCGGACAGGGAGGGGCACCTCATGCCGAAATTCCCCAAAGATACGGAACACCTCGCCCGAATGGCCGCGCTCTTCCTGGCAGGGTTGACGCTCTTTGTGATCGCGCGGGCTCTCTTGGTTCCCAAGGACTTCCACGAGTTGGGCCACTTCCGGACCGGCGCGCTGGCGGACAATATGGCCCGGCCGGTCGCTTTCGCAGGTCGGGAAGCCTGTGCGGCGTGTCACCCCGACGTCGTGGACGAGCGCCAGGGGAGCCGTCACGCCGTCATCGCGTGCGAGGCCTGCCACGGGGCGCTGGCCAAGCATGCGGAGGACCCCGGCAGCCTCAAGCCCGCACGGCCGGACCCGCGAACGCTTTGCCTCGTCTGCCACCGTGAAGACGTGGCCAGCCCCAAGACCTTCAAGCAGGTGAACCCGCAGACGCACATGGGAGGCCAGGCCTGCATTTCCTGTCACAAACCCCACCACCCCGAGATGACCTAGGAGGAGCGGCATGGGGATCGATCGCCGGGAGTTCCTCACGCATACGGGCAAATACCTCCTGTTGACTTCCGCGGCGGCGTTGGCCTGGGACTTCCTGAAAGTCGGGACGCCGGAGGCCGCACCCAACTACACACTGCAGGATCACTGGTGGGGGTTCGCCATCGACATCGAGAAGTGCATCGGCTGCGGGAATTGCGTTCGCGCCTGCAAGACCGAGAACGACGTGCCGCTGGAGCCGTATTACTTCCGAACGTGGGTGGAGCGCTACCACGTGCCGAACGGCAATATCGAGCACCCCGAGGTGGACTCGCCCAACGGCGGCTACGGCGGGTTTCCGGCCCGGTACGAGCCGGGCGACGGATCCAAGAACTTCTTCGTGCCCAAACTCTGCAACCACTGCGCTCACTCGCCCTGCACCCAGGTCTGCCCCGTGGGCGCCACCTTCGACAGCCCCGACGGAGTCGTCCTGGTCGACAAGACCTACTGTCTCGGCTGCCGCTACTGCGTGCAGGCATGCCCGTACGGCTGTCGATTCATCGACCCGCGGACGATGACTGTCGACAAGTGCTCGCTTTGCTACCATCGAATCACGAAGGGGCTCACCACCGCCTGCTGCGAGACCTGCCCAACCGGCGCGCGCATGCTGGGGGACCTGAAGAACCCGAAGGATCCCATCCACGCGTTCCTGCGTACTCACAAGGTCCAGGTGCTGAAGCCGCAGATGGCGACGGGGGCAAAGGCGTACTATAACGGGCTGGACGGCTCGGTGCGATAACAGGCTGCTGAAATAGGCCCATCTGCGGCGTTGCCGTGCTCCCGCGACGCTGCGACGTACGGGCTGAGTACGCCTCGCGTCTCGGATCGCGCGGCGCCTTGTATCTGCACCTTTTTGAGCAGCCTGGAAAATAAGGAGTTTCTGGAGGCGCCCAAGGGGGGTGGAATATGGAGTCGTTGATCCACGGCGTCGAAGGGTTCATGTATCCCAACGAGATCGAGCTGCAGTGGAGCATCTTGATCGTGCTCTACCCGTACATCACCGGCCTGGTGGCGGGCGCGTTCATCCTCGCGTCCCTGGAGCGCGTGTTCAATGTGGAGGAAGTGCGGCCCACGTATCGCCTTGCCCTTCTCACCGCACTGGCCTTCTTGCTGGTGGCCCCCTTGCCCCTCCAACTGCACCTCGGCCACCCCGAGCGCTCGTTCGAGATGTACTTGACCCCGCACACCAGCTCTGCCATGGCCATGTTCGGCTTCGTCTACCTCTGGTATCTGATGGCAGTGCTGATCCTGGAGATCTGGCTCGACTACCGCAAGGACATCGTCCTCATGGCCAGGCAGAGTACCGGCCGCGTGCGCCAGATCTACCGAGCCATGGCGCTCTGGTCGGACAACATCAGCGATCGATCGGTCGAGATCGACGACAAGGTCGGACGCTTCATCACAATCGTGGGCATCCCGTCGGCCTTTTTGCTGCACGGCTATGTCGGTTTCATCTTTGGCTCGGTGAAGGCCAATCCCTGGTGGTCCACCACGCTGATGCCGGTAGTCTTCCTTTTCTCTGCCATGGTATCGGGCATCGCGTTGGTGATGCTCGTCTACATGGTCGCGAGCTGGAGACGCGGCACCCGCATGGACATGCGGTGCCTCGATACCATCGCGCGCTACCTTCTCTATACCTTCATCATCGACTTCGCGCTGGAGATGCTCGACCTCGTCCACCGCATCTACGAGGCGGACGAGTCGTTCAAGAGTCTCGACTTCATGGTTCACACCCAGCTCTATGTCCCCCACATCGTCATCCAGATTCTCCTCGGAACGATGCTGCCGATCGCCCTTCTGGGCGTGGTGCAGTTGGTGCGCCTGCGCGAGGGGATGCGAAAGGGGTTCTACGCCACGGCGGGAGTGCTGACACTGATAGGCATCTTTGCCATGCGCTGGAACGTGGTGATCGGCGGCCAACTCTTCTCCAAGAGCTTCCTTGGCTACACCACGTACAAACTGGAGTTCGCGACGCGGGAGGGGCTGCTCCCGTCCATTGCCATCCTCGTTCTGCCCTTCATAATCCTTTGGGTCCTGGTGAAGCTCCTACCCCCCTGGGAGCGGGAAGAGCCGGCGCCATCCCGTATGCGAGTATAATAATTCGCTAGACCGACCAGACCAGAAGGAGGCGCATCATGCCAAACCACACTCACGAACACGGCCATCACCATGGCCACGGCGGCACGCCGACGCAGGTCCTAATGGCGGAGCACGAGTTGATCTTGGAAGCCCTGGACGCGCTGGAGAAGAAGGTGGCGGCCATCCAGGCCGGCGCCGCGCCTGATCGGGCCTATTTCGACAAGGCGGTGAATTTCCTGCGGGGCTTTGCCGACAAATGCCATCACCGCAAGGAGGAGAATCTCCTCTTCAAGCGGATGACCGAGCGAGGCTTCCCGGTCCAGGGCGGCCCCATCGGGGTCATGCTATCCGAACATGAGGCCGGCCGGGCCTTCATTCGGGGCATCGCCGAAGGCGCGGCGAAGCTGGGGACCGGTCCCGTCGCGGCCAGGCAGATCGTCGAGAACGCGCGCGGCTACATCGATCTGCTCCGCGCCCACATCGGGAAGGAGAACAACGTCCTGTTCCCGATGGCGGACCGCGCCCTCTCCCCCGAAGACCAGGCGTACCTGACCAAGGAGTTCGAACGCTTCGAGGCCGAGGAGACCGGCGCCGGCGTTCACGGTGCCATGCTTGAACTGCTCCGAGAGTTGAACGAAGGGGCGTCTTAAGAAAGCGGTCTGGCCATGGCCCGCACGCACCGGACCAGAATGGACAACGCAACGAAGGGGTACTCGATCTCGAAGAAGGTCGGCATACCGCGAGGCTCCAGATACACCTTGCACTGCTCCATGCAGTCCTTGTCTCCGCTGAAGCCGACGACGATCGGCTTCTGGGGATACTTCGCCCGGAGGTCGAGGAGGAAGTCGAACGTCGGCATCCCGATCTCCCTTGTCAGCATCAGGACCGGGATCGCCGCATCGATGTTGGGATCCCGGAGCACGGCCTCCAACCCCTCCCGGTACCCGAACTCGACACCCCGTACCGTCGCGGCTGCCCAGATGTCCACCGGGTTGCGCATCCGGATGTACGGGGGACTGATCTCCTGGAGTCGCTGAACGTTCTCGGGAAGGAGCGCCGGCACCTCGAGGCCCAGGCGCACACACAGGTCCGACAGCACCACCAGCAAGGCCCCGGAGGGCGCCAGGAAGCTGACCCGATTCCCTTCCGGGAGCGGCAGCATGGACAGCGCCTTCATGGCGATGAGCAGATGCGAGTAGTCCGAGACTCGGACGATCCCCGCCTGGCGCAGCATCCCATCCACCACCCGGTCCTCGGCGGCAAGGGCGGCCGTATGGGCGACGGCAGCCTGTCGGCCCGCCTCGGTGGCCCCGCTCTTGAGGATGACCACTGGCTTCCGCCGCGTGACACGCCGGGCGAGTTCGAGGAACTGGGCCGGTCGCTTGAAGCTCTCAAGGTAAAGCAGGATTGCCGTGGTCTCGGGGTCATCCGCCAGATATGCAAGCGCATCGGTCTCGTCGATGTCCACCTTGTTGCCCAGTCCGATCACTCGACTGACGCCGTAGTGCTCGCCGCTCAGGATATATTTCATCGTGTGCGTGGCAAAATTCCCCGTTTGGGCGATAACAGAGACTGTCCCCCGGCGGATCTTCCCCAGCGGGAAGAACGCCGACGTGAACGCCGCCGGCGTCGAGGTGTGCCCGGAGATGTTGGGGCCCATCAGCTGGATTCCCGTTTCGCGGACGATGTCCGCGAGTTCTCGTTGAATCTGACTTCCCGCCTCGTCCACCTCGGCGAATCCGCCGGCCATGCAGACGATATGGCGGATGCCCTTGGCGGCGCATTCACGGACCGCGCCCGGAGTTGCCTCCGCGGGCAGGACGATGAGGGCTAGGTCGAGCCCGTCCGGCAGCGTGGCGATGGACGTCGAGACGGGGAGACCGAAAATCTCGCCGCCCTTCGGGTTCACCGGATGGAGCCGGCCGGGATACCCGTTCGCCTGGATGTTCCGAATTAACTCGTGGCCGGCCTTCCCCGGTGCGGCCGAGGCCCCGATGATCGCCACGCTCTTTGGCTCGAAGAAGGGGGTCAGGTTGCCTTTGTTGTGAGTCATGTCCGGCCCTCTCGGAGGGAGTCGGTTCGCTTCAGGGTTCGCCACGCGTCAGGCGCGTGACGGCGCAAGCGCGATCAGCGCATCCACGGCTACTGGCGCGCCGTCCGGGCGAATCTTGACGGGGTTCAGGTCGATCTCTCGAATCTCGGGGTGGCGCAGGCCGATCTCGCCCAGGGCGACCAGGATGCCGGCCAGCGTATCCGGGTTCGCAGGCGCTTGGCCTCGAAAGGCTCCGAGCAGGTTCGCGGCCCGGATCTCTTGCAGCATCTCCAGCGCATCGAAGCGGGTCACGGGGGTGACCCGGAACACCGCGTCCGCCAGCGCCTCGGTCAGGATCCCGCCCAGGCCGAACATCACGCATGGACCGAACTGTGGATCCCGGGTGAGTCCACATACGAATTCGCGGTCCCCTCGCACCATCTCCGCGACGAGCAGGCCGTCGCAGCCCGGGAGCCCAAGGAGTCGACGCCCCTCCTGGCGGACCTCCTCCACGCTCCTGACGTTCAACGCGATCCCCCCGACCTCGGTCTTGTGCTGCAAGGTCGCTCCCGAGGCTTTCAGGACCACGGGAAAACCCATGCGCGCGGCCGCTGCCGCGGCGCCGTCCGCATCGGGTGCGACCACTTCCCGCGGAACCGGGATCCCGTAGCCCGAGAGAAACTGCTTGGCGGCGTACTCCGTCAGGGCCACCTGACCTCTTGCGATAGCCTCGGCGAGCGGTGTCATGACGCCTCCTTCACCTCGTGATTATCCTGACTGATTCCGATAGCCGGTGCCTGCCTAACGATGGAACCCTCGAGTCCATCGCATTCAGGTGACGCGGCCTCCTGACACTCGGGCGGTGGAGCTTTCGGAGCACGACCCTCACGGGCCGATTCCCCTGCGCTCGGGTCCTCGAAGAGATACGTCGCACGGAGTCTATAAGAGGTTAGCAGCCCGAGCAAGAGAGGAGCGTGTTCGGGCCTTACCGTGGGCACGGATAATGTGAACGTGCGGCCGGTATATCCGGGTGGGGTTCGCTTACTCTGCTTTGCCAGTGACGATTTTCTGAAGAGGACATGCAAGAAAGCGAAGACTGGAAACGTAAGTCTCTCACAATTATCTTCAACTCCCAGAATCTGGGGAAGACCTCTATCCTACGTGAAACCGTCAAGTTGTTTCTGCCCCTACGTCCCCCATTCTGCCCGACCTTCATCAAGTTTACTTCAGGACGAACGTCCCCCATTACGATGGAAAACCCGCGCCTGTCATGAATCGGAGGTTTGCGCTTGTCGCCTGTCGAGGAAATCTGTTACCTCCCGAGCGTGGCCGATTGGCGCGCCGAGCTTGAGGTATGTCTTCCAACTCTCCTCGATCTGTCGGAACAGATCCAGCTCGATCAGCTTCTGCAGGGCCAAGCCTCGGTAGTAGTGGGCCTTGGCATGTCCGGGGCTCTCAGCAAGGACCAATTCGAAGTGGCTGACCGCATTGGAATACTGCCCCTCAGCCAGGAGGACGTACCCGAGATAGTAATGGGCATCAGCCCGCGCACGCATGTCCCTATTCGATACAGCGTCTTTGGAATGCAGCATCCGGGCCGCATCTTCCAATGCTCGTCGCGCGCTATCTCGTAAGGTGAGCACGTGAAGTGCCACGCCCAGCTCCAGCAGCAGACGCGGATCCGCTCCTCCGCGGCACTGCAGGAGTTTCGTCAAGAGATCTCTGGCAACCATTAACGGTCGGCCCTCGATGCCATCGAGCGCCGCCTCCACCCTCGCGACCACATTCAGATTGGCGAACAAGGGCTCGTCAGAAGCCGCTCCCAGCACGGTAAGTCCGGATGCGACAAGCCGCGCCCTGAGTTCCGCACGACTCACCGTCGGCATCTCACCAGCCCTCAATGCATCCAGGAATAAACGGGTGGCACGCTTGCTGGTCGAGCCGTGGGCCTTGCCAGACTGCGACCGCTCCTGCCCGCGCCTGATATAGCGCATCGAGGCAGGGAACACGGAGAGTCCGCCGATACCATGGTGATCCGACATGCGCCGCGCGATCTGCCCTCCGTGACCCCAGTACAGGAAACCGGAACCGGGCGCCGGGTCGACAAAGCGGGGGTCCTTTGATTCGACCGAGAAGCCGGCGTCGATCAGCGTGACAAGATTTCGCCGGATCGGGGCCGCAATCTCGTGAAGCATGGAGATCGGAATGTCCTGGATTTCGGCTTGGCGGGCGTCGGCTCCGAGCAACACCGGCTCTCCGTCGGCATCCACCGACCCCAGGCCGGAGAAATAGAACAGCGTCGGCTTGTCTCTCGCCAGTTCCGCCAGCCGGCGCAGCTCATCCAGGATGGCTTCCCGGCTCGCCTGCGCGTCCGTCAGCACGACGATGTTCCCCGGCTGGAATCCCCATCGAGTAACCAACTCGTCACGCAAGCCCGCCACATCATCGGGTGCGTCCTTTGCTCTCAGCAGGTCGGCACTTGCGTAGCTGCCGATGCCCACCAGCAGGGCATGTTTCTCGCCACGGTCGAGGATCGCGAGCAGGCCATGAGTCGCCTGTGGCAATGACGCGAGGCAGGGGTCTGAAGCACGTGCCCCCAAACGCTCAACAAATGTGGCTGCCTCGTGGTAGCGGCGCGCCCGTATCAACGTCCTCAGTTGCAGCAACAGCGGCTCCGCCACCTTTTCCAGGCCCCCGGACGAGGCGCGCCTGACGGCTTCAAGGGCGGGATCGAACGCACCCCTCGCTGCCAGCGCTCGAGCCAGAGCCATGTTCGCTTCCGGAGAAGTGGTGATAGGGGAATCCTCGAGCATCTGCCGCCACATTGCCATCTCGCCGTCCGTAAGCGCCGCGCAATCTCGTCCGCACGAAAGCTCGTAGAGCCAGAGATAGTCGGGTTCGTGGCGCGGGAAGACCGGGGTTTTCCTCGCACCGACGTGGACGGGGTGGGTGTGGCTGAACCCCGCTGCATTGAGGCTTGCGGTAACTCGGCCGAGCAGGTCACCATACGTAAGGCGGCGATCGTCCTCCTGGTCTATATGGCGGATTAGATGGTAAGTGAACACCCCGCGCTGCTTGCCGTCGATGTCTTTCGTAAAGGTCAACTCGTTCCGTCGGCAGCCACCGATAAAGCGGAAACCGAGACTGCGAGATCTACCAGTCTCAAAGGCAAAGTGCGGCACGTCGGCGATCAGCAACTTGTCCCGTGCTGGAATTCGGGACATCAGTTCGAACACCTGGTCTTCCCGCAAGACCTCTTTACGGTAGTCCTCGGGTAAGAAAACGAACAGGAGTCCGTCGCGCGTTTGGTAGTGAGAATCACGGTTGGGTATCTGGGTTCCCACGCCAGTGAAGCAGGCCAGTACCGTGTCCGCCTCTCGCGTTCTGGCCGCGAGCTGAGCGAAGGAGGCGCGGATGGCCTCCGAGGTAGCCTGCTCGTCGGTGAGCAAGACGATGTCCTGTCCGCGAAAGCCGAGCCGACGTACCAGCACCTCTCGCAGTTCCCGCAGATCCTCAGCGGCGCCCATGCCAGTGCCAATCAGCAGCGCGTAGCGCCGACCGCCGCCTGTTCGCCGGAGGGTAACGGCGAAATCCCTGGCCCACGAAACATCGACATGATCCGGATTTAGCTCGGCAAACGCCTTCAGCGCATCAATCGCTTCGTCATAGTGGCGCTGTTTAGCGTAAGCCAGGCCAAGGTGCAGCAGGGCTTGGCTATCTCCCTGGTTACGGGCCATGTCGAAGCTTGCCACGGCGGTTTCAATCTCACCGGCCGCGAACTGCGCCTCGCCGAGCTTCCGCCACGCTTCCCCCCAGGACCTGCCCGATAGTCGCTGTGCGGTATCGAATTGCTCGGCGGCGGCAAGAAACCGACCTGGATCGACCAACTGCCTCCCGAGCTCCATGAGGGCGCAGCCCAAATCGAAATGCTCTTGCGCGCTGAAGCCTGGCTCGACGAAAACGAAGTCACCACCCGACTCGTGGCCGGGCAAGGGCCCAAAATCCGGCGTCTGCTCCGAGCCGAAGGCGCGGGCCACTTGATCGCGTACGTACACCATGAGCTCGTTGCCGGTGATGACGCCGTTGTGAAACAGGTCCGCTTCTCCGCGCAGCCCCTGGAGCACGTACCAGGTGAAGAGCGAGTGGCCCTGCGGACCCTTATCCGCTACCGCCTGCTTGGCGTTGCCGGCCGTGAGCGCCTGGCGCGCGCGGTTGGTGAGCATGTCCTCTTCGTAGCGGCGCTCGCGCACCTCGGCGCGGGCGGTGGCGAGCCCGCTGTAGCAGGCGTCCAGCAGGTAGAACACGTGCTTGGCCGCGCACAGATTGCCCGCGCGGGTCACCGCGTCGAGATCGATGTAGGTGTGCCAGTGCCCAGGCTCGGCGTCCGACGGCACTAGGTAGCCGATTTCCTGGGCGCCCACCGGCAGCCGCCTGCACTCGCCGTGGCCCGCGAAGAAGAATAGCAGCCGGTCGTCCGGGCCGACCAATTCGGGCAGCCGGGTGAAGAGCAGGTCCTCGATCACCGCCTTCGCGGCGTGCTCAGCATGGAGCCGGTACGGCAACTGCTCCGGCGGCGGCGGGTCGAGCACGACGAAGACGCTTTCCGCGGTGAACCCGAGTTGCGTCACCAGCAGCCGCGCGATGCCGTCGGCATCGGAAACGCCGTAATCGAGGTCGCGAATGCCGTCGGCTTGGTAGCGGTTGATGCCGATAACGATGGCCCAGCTGTTGTCGTAATGCGGCTTCAGTGCCGAAACACGGGAAGCGGGAGGCTCGGCCAACTCCCGCGCCGCAGGAGTGCTGGGCGGTATTTCCGAGACAGTGGTGGCGTCCGAGGAAGGCTCGTTCATTGCAAGACCGGTCGTTTGTCCGCCATCATGTTATTAAGGTCCCCATCGGGACTCTTCAGCGCCGAAGAGACGAGCTCCGGAGATACTGACATCACCCGCTCCGGGAACTGGCCTTCCGAGCTGACTCCTCCCGGGCCGAGACTCGCCGCAGCGAGCGGCGAGGGCGGGATGATCGGCACGACCACGCGTAAGGAGATCCAGCTTCTGCGGGGAGTCAACCACAGCCTGGACGAGGCGGCCGAGTTGGCCAGAGAACCCTGCGGAAGTGCCGTGCGAGCCGAGGCTGAGGCGACGATTGAACACGTCAAACAACGGAGTGTAGCGAGCCCATCAAAGGGTCGACTGGTCACGGGCTTCGAGGGTCTGCCAGGCCAGTTCGGCCCGCGCCTGCCGATCGCACGCGGCGGGCAATCTGATAAAGAGCTTACTCAATGAGCATCACCGTCTGCGCCTCTGTTGGCGTAGGATCGGGAGAATCGGGACGCGGCCGTCTTGCCTGGCTGCCGTGCAAAGCGGCCTCCAAGGCAAGAGAAGTCGCTCGACAAGGTCATAAGGAAGTCGATTCGAACCCTCCTGTTCAGAGATCTGGGTCGCCAGCAACTACGAATATGTCGTGCACAGGCGAGAGTCCGGCACCGCTCGCGTCCTCCGCGGTGATCCGATATACGCCCGATGGCAGCGCTCGAAGGTTCCCCTGGAAGCTGCCGTCAGGCCGCCGTTTCAGGGTGCGCCTGCCCGCTGCGCGGCCGGTATCCGCGTTTTGCACGGTCACTACGACCTTGTCCGAGGGTCCCTGGGTTTCGAGTTGAACGGGGACCGGTTCGCCGGACGGCACAAGGTCGTCTACCTTCAGCTTGAAGCCGTCGAAAGGCGATGCCCTCTTGTGCCCGGTCTTCTTCCAGCTCAGGATCCCCGAGACCTGGTTGAGCACCGCATCCACGTTCTGCAGGGAGCCATGCTTGTCCGTGACAAACGTGCCCACCGGCTGGTCAGCAAGCTCAAGCGGTGTCGCCGACCACCGCGGCACCGTGCCGTCCCCGTCATCATCGCCGTTAGGATCGCTGGCAAGCACGGTGAGCTCTCCATCCTGTAATCGTGCGGACACCATCGTGTCCTGGAAGATTCCCACGACCGGGTGGATGTCGTATCGCCCCGGCCCGCCGTTTGCGTCCACGGCGTGCGCGATGGCATCGTGGAAATCAGTGCGGGCCGCGAGCGCCCGCTGCCCGTCGAAGCCCGTGGGGAGGCTCGGCACCTCCGTGACCCTCCGAAGGGTGCCGCTGCGATCGTCGATGCACGGGGCGATGGGAAGTAGCTGATACACCGATGTCAACGAGCGAAGGAAGGAGGTGAGGTCGAGCTTCAGTGGGCCCACTCCCTTCTGATAGCCATTGGCGAGAAAGTCCAAGGCATTCAGAGACCCCCGATACGGGGTGCCGAAGGTGATCAGTGCCCGCGTGTATTGCCACCCGCCGAATAGCTCAAGGAACGCCCGAGACACTAGACCGCCCATTGAGTGGCCGAGAAGCACAAGCTTGGCTTCGGACGAGCCACTCTCCTGGCGCCACCGGTGCAGCCATTGTGGAGCCTGCTCGGCCAAGCGCTGCGCGGCCACCCGGTTGTCACGCCTCCAGTCGTAAGGGAAGTCGAACCAGTTCTTGCCTTCAACGAAGCTGAAGCGGCTCGTGAGAACATCCTTGATCCTTGAGTATCCGTCGATTTTCCAGAAACCGGGTATGAGGTGCACATCGGGCATGAGCCGCGTTGCCGCCACCCCGTCACCGAGGTCCGGCTTATTCGGGTCATCGCTCTGGAGGGCGAGACGTTGGACGCTGGCCCCCAGCGATAATAAGCCCCGAAGCAGGGCACCTCGGCTCATAGCCCATACATCCTTCCCATCACACTGCAGCACGCTGCCGAGAATTCCCGGCAACAGCACCACGACATCCTTGGCAGGCAATTTCCCCTGGGCCATGTGTCCCTCCTCAGTCCACTGCAATCACTTCGTACGCGAAGGCAAAGTCCTGCGCATCCTGCAGGCCCTGGGCCGGGCGCCGACCGGGTCCGAACCCATCAATCGGGAGCAGGGTCGTGCGGTACAGCCCGATGGACGTGCCGACGGCGCCGCTCAACGCCTTGCTGGCAGCGCGGATCAGGGTGCCGACAGCCCCAATGGTCGCACCGGCCGCGGCTGCTCCGGCGACTCCGGCCAGGCTCACCAGCGAGCCGATGGCGCCGCGAACGTCTTCGTCGCCGGCCACGTCTGCCAAGAGATCAGCCAGCGCGGGCCGGCTGCCAGTGTCTTTGCTCACCCAGATGGCAATGTCGAGGAACTCCCGGACGGGGCCGTGGAACAGCACCAGCTTGTCGAGGGGCAAGCGGTCGCCGTCGGCGATCTTGGGGAAGCGCTCGGTCCACGCCACCTTTGCGGTCGCCGCGTCGGCACCCGGTTCGGGACGGGTGACGAAGAGGGCATCCAGGCGCACGTCAGCGCCGAACAGGGCTCTGTTCTTCCTGACCAGCAGCTCAAGCATCCGCACTGCCACCTTGTCGGGAAGCCTTGCAGACGACCGTGGCCGGCTCAGGCGCTGCGACGCTTCTGGGAGGTCCTCGGCCAAAAACCCGCTGCCGGGCTCTACCAGGAAGTCGATGCGCTCCACACGGTAGCGTACGACCTGAAGACCTCCTGTCTGGTCAAACTCGCGCGTGCCCGAGTTCACCGCGCCAAGTAGAGCTTTCAGTGCAGACGGTGCCGCAGCCCTACCGCTAACCTGTCGATCACCGCCCCGCACGCCGTCGGTTTGCAGGCGGCGCAAGTCCTGGGGAGCGTCGGAGAAGATCACGATAATTGACTCCGCACGCGGGCCAGTGGCAGGTAGGTGCGCTGGCCACGAGAGGGGCAACCCACTAGCCTTTAGCCCGGGTTCGGTACCAATGATGTAACTCTTCCCAGGTGCCAACTCGAGTCCGGACGGCTCGCTCCCGCTGAGCAGTGTGATCTTCCGGCTCATGCCAACGTCGAACACATTCGCCCACACCGTCCCGACGTCTGGACCCGGCTTAGCGGCGTTGGCCACCTTGACAAAGACACGGTCGCCTGGGTGGAGCGTCTCTCCCGACCTCGCCCGACGGCGTGGATGGTCCATAGAACCGCTCCACCAATCAACAGCGACCGGCACGTCGAGTCTCTCGCCATCTCGTCCCGACCGCAGTTCGTGGACATGGGCAGCTCGGGCCATGATCTCGAGGTTACGCGACAGGTTCTGGAGTCCGGCTGGGTCAATCGGCCTCGCGGCATGCATCGGTTCGCCGTCAGGGCCCACCAGTGTATACTCCTTTTTGACCAGCTGAACGCGAGCAATCGGACGGCCACCCTTGTCGGCGACGCGCAGGTGGCGCGATCCCTGCAGCGCCCCGACCACAGCCTCACGCTCCGCGGCGTCGGCAGGCTCTACGACCACCAAGCGCCGCCCGAGCGATATCCGCCACGGGTAAGCCTCGGCGCCGGCCGGCAACGAGTGCCCCCCGTGCAGGTACGCCAGCCGTAACCGGGCACGGCCCGCCTCGACGCCGATGATGGTCGCCTTGGCGATCGCTTTGGCCTCATCCACGGGCTCGCCGGCATTCATCACCAGCAGTTCGTCGCCCTCGTCGAGGCCAAAGAACGAGGCGTGGTCCACGTAAGTGCTGGCGCCGTCGACGACGAGGGGCAACACTCCGGTAAGCTCCAGGGTTTTGGTGGAGAACAGCAGCCGATCCGTCGGTCCCTCGGCCTCGGGTCTTTGGACCAAGCCGCGCTCCAACACTCGGCGGCGAAGCTGTTCCGCCACGGTGTCCCAGGTGGCGTGACCGTCACCCAGAGTCCGCAGCAGAGTAACCAGCGCATCCGTCATGGCGCCATGCGTGCCGCCCAACTCGCTGTCGTCGATCTCGTAGGCGCTCTCCGACGGTGCGCAGGCCACCAGGCGCACGGCATCTGGGTTGGCGTCGAACCAGCGGTCATCGCCGACCTCGGCCCGGGCTGCCGCCATATCCGCAGCGGCGGCGGCGAACCGCCTCCCCACTGCCTTCTTCGGCCATGCGAAATTCCATGCCCTCGGCACCATCTTTGGGTCGCGTGACATGCGCGCTGAGTGGCAGCAATCCAGGATGACCGTGACATTCTTCGTCTTCTGTGTCAGCCGATACTGTAGCAGGCTCAACTCCTCGGCGAAGAGCCCTCGAAAGTCCTCCACCGATGTCTCGTCTATGTCGGTGGGGAGGACGAACTGTAGCCAGTCGGGCTGGCCCTTGCCGGGGTTTGGGTTTCCGTAGCGACCACCGTGGCCCGAGTAGTAAACGACCGCAATATCGCCGTCTACGCTGTCCTCGATAAGCTCGTTGTAACCGGCCAGTATGCCATCGCGAATCGCAGCTCGTTCCTTACGCGTGCGCACCTGGAACCCACGTTCCCGTAGCAGGTCCCCGATGACATCGAGATCATTGTGGCATCCGGACAGGCCATGTACCTGCGCGCCGACCAGCAGTGCCCGCTTCGTCATATCAGTTGCTTCCCTCGCCCGTTTTGTCGGTCGATTTCTGTCTCGGTTAGCTCGACGGGTTGGCGAGCCGCGCCGTTGGGTCGCCGTAGAGAGCAAAGCTTGCCCAGGTGACAACCTCACCGTACCCCTTCTTTGAGTCGACCCGGGCTCGCCGGAGCGCTTCGCCGACCAAGTGCCCCATCAGCACGTAATCATAGAACGACACCGCGAACTCGGCTGCCGCATCGTCGTAGACCGGCCATAGGGCACCGACACAGGCCATTGCGCCCCCGTCGAGCAGTGCCGAGGCGAGCCCCTCAGCCGGCTCGCCCATGTAGCTAGTGGCTGGGACATCTTGTTCATTCGCGGCGCGTCCCGATTCGCACGCGTTGAGGAACACCAGGGGATGGCCCGACAGCAGGCGTCGGAGCTTTTGGGCATACAGCACCTCGCCCTTGGCAAGCAGTAGCCCGCTCAGCTCCGGATCCTCCTTGTTAAAGCTAGCATGGCCGGCGTAGTGAAGAACGTCGTAGCGGCCTTCAAGGAGGGCGTCGTTGAACCGGTCGCCCGTTACCTCTTCGGGCTTCGTCCAGACGTCGACCTCGATCATGTCCTTCCACTTGGTGCGTAGCGCCTTTTCGATGCGCTCGATTTCGCTTTTCGCCTCCGGTAGGTTTTGGTTCGGATCGGCGTACACGAGGAGGAAGCGCAGCTTCAGATTGGGCGGCGTGATTCGCTTCTCTCGCGGCAAGGCCCGCCCCATCACCATGCGGCCGACAGGACGGGCGAGGCACAAGAACTCCTCACCGTCGTGGAGCAGCTCCCACGGGAGCTCAAGGTCGTTGGTCGTGAGCACGAGCGAACTCGCCTGCTGGTCTTTTTGATGGCGGAGCATTTGGTGCATGGCCTCGGGCACGAATAGCCGGTACAGCAGTTCGCCAACCCTGCGGAGGTGCTTTTGCATGTCGACAGGCTGGACTCCGCCAGGTGTCGGCGGGGGCGCAAGCTCACGTCGCCGCGCGGCGCGGATGCCTTCGTTCACGTTCGCGGCCACCTGATCGGCGACCGCCCGTGTACGCTCGCGATCTTCGACGCGTAGCGTTGTGCGGTCCTGCATGCTTCCCCGGTCCGATCGCAGAAGAAGCGTGTAATCCCACTGCGCTCTCTCTACCTTCTGCCCGATCACCAACAACTCGTCGCGTTGGGAAATGGCCTGGGCAGTTGCCGTAGCCGCTCTGATGGCGGCTAGCACCTCGTCGGGTGTACGCCGGTTTTCCCCAGCGCTCTGCAGGCGGCCTATGAGCAGTTGGGCGTCCAGATATCGGCGTTCACCAAGGGCGCGTTCAGATTGCTTCACGAGATCCTCGAGGACGCCCACTTCCGCGGCTTCTCGACTAACGAGTGCACGTGACTGAGTCGCTTTGTCCAGTTGCCTACGCATCCTTTCCACATTGCTCCGGTGTTCGCGCAGAGCCCCGCCTAGCTCAATCTTCGTCCGTTCTCGCTCGTCCGCCTTCTTCGCGAGTTCATTGGCAAGCTCGCTCCCAAGCCGCCAATCCCCTGCGTTGAGCAGAGCTTCAAGAGCCGGTCGAACGGCGCCGGGATCTGTGCCGCCGGCGACCTGTTTGATCAGATCGCTCGCCTGGCCAATGAGATCTCGAAGGTGAGCCGCGTGCGCCCGCTCACCCTCGACGGAAGGGACTCCACCCACCCCGAATTCGGTCAACCGACTGTCGAAGCTGGCCAATTCGCTTCGCCGAGTTTCGAGAAGACACAGAAGCCCAGCAAGCTGGCGGACAGAATTGCTGATTTCCTCCGGCATGTCGGCACTCATGGTTGCTTCACCCCCAAAGCGGCCTCCGTCTCGGCGATGCGCTGCCGAAGCTGGTCTAGCTGGGCTTGCACTGCGGGGGGCACTTGGCTGCCAAGCTGCAGGATTTGCTCCTCCAGAGCGAAGCGGTTTCGCCGGTCTACTTCAAGCCGGGCGGCGAGGTACTCACGCTCCGCGTCTCGACCGGTCTGGGTCACCATTGCCTCGACCCCGACGACTGCGGGCTGGGGTGCCACAACTAGCCGGATCAGAGGTGACGGCCTCACCCTCACGAGAGTCGATCCAACGTGGGTCATATATAGCACCGGGGCGCTCCACTCTAGGCTACCCGGATTCGAATAGTTGAGCTCCCTCCGTGCGATGGCAAGAGCCTGTTCCAGCGCAGCGCCGTGCCCACATTCGCTGTAAAAGCTGCGGGCGAGGGCAATTGCACTGGTGTCTGCGTACTCGCCCAGCACACCAATAACGGCGGGGACACCACGCCCCAGTGTTGCGGCGACCCAATCCGTATTGCAGGCGTTCAGGAATACGAAGCGGACGTACGGGGCGCGATAGAGAAGACGCTGCAGCTCATCTGCGTTCACAAGGCTCCTGTTGCCTTGATCATCTCGCAGGAGGATGGCTTGAGACCCGGAGGATGGCTCGAGACCCGGTGGCAATGTCCTCTCCATGTCCATGCCCGTGCCAAGGTAGTGCACTACGTGCGGCTCGTAGGACACCACCTCACGTGCCAGCCTCTCAAGGGTAGCTTCCGTACCTGACAGGATCCTCACATCGCAATAGCTGTTCAGCACGTTGCGGATGGCCTCGAACTCCCAAGCCTCGTCGTAGCGCAGTTTCTCGTCGTTGTACGCCACGAACAACACTCGCGGCTGTTCCTCCACGGGCACTAAGGGCCCCAGTACTAAGGGCTCAGAACGGGTTTGAGCTAGCTCCCGGACAACCGCTGTTCGTTCGCCCAGTGCGACGAAATCGTCGCGGGATGTGCCGGAGCAGCCACTCTCGTACAGCAGCTCCCACGGCAACCGGACTACGGGGTCGTCATAGGGCAGTTGGAGAACGAGGCGCAACCCCCGCCCCGGCTTAGCGGACGACCAAGCCCTGGCTTCCTCGTAAGTGCTGCCGAGGCTCCGGCCAAAGAGCGATTCAAACAGCCGGCGACCAAGGTACTGGGCGGAGCGCACAGACTTTGAGCTGCTCGCACGGGTCACTCGCGACGTTTGGCGCAAGGACAAAATATCGTAGAGGTCGAAGTCAAGCTCGACTGTGTCAACCGTCACTCCCCCCGGCTTGCGGCTGACCGCTCGAACATCGTCCGATGAATCTCCCCCGAAGCTGATCTCAGCCCGGGCCTCGTACTGGACCCCGAACGCGCCTTTCCGCGGGCTAAGCTTGACACGCAAATCCACTAGCTCAAGGTTCGTTTCAGATAGACGTTCCACCTTGACCCCCACTCTGTCAGGATGAGAAGTGGCGCTTTACCCTGCCGCTCTCCGCGGTCGGAAGAGCAATCGCAACTCGACTAATACAAACGTATGAATTCCTGTTACGTGGCTCCGGCCTATTGTCTTTCAGGGGCCTCCCCAGCTCCAAGGGGAAGGGCGCAGACACGCACGCTAAGCTGGAAGATGTATCATCAATAAATGCGTTTGTATTAGAAGCCGGTTTCAGAGCACAAGAATTTGCCGCCGAAGGCCCTTTTCCGCATCGAGCATCACCGGCAGTATCTCTGGCTATGACAGGCCCTCACGGTTCTGGAGCTCCTGGTCACCGTCGCAGCCCCCCACCTCACCGACAGGCAGCGAGAGAGAGGTGGACAAAAGGAGCCCCCTCCTCGCCTCTCTGGCAATCTATCTCAAGACCAACGGATTGATGCCAGCCTTGGGCTGGAGTGTGAAGTCAAGAACTCGGCGCAGCTACGAGCAATCGCACTAGGGAAGAGCTAGTTGCTGCGACCAGCTCGCCGGGGTGATCGCACAGGGGGAAGGATAATCGAAGGCTATCACCAGCATATTCAGGTGTCAAGCCGAGGTCTCGAACCCTAATCCAGCGGCAAGATTCTTGCTGTGGGCGACAGGCCGGGCTCAGGGGGCTGGGAAGCTGCCCGACAGCGGGCATCCCGGGCGCCCCTGGCAGTCCGAGACGTCCAAGCGAGGTGCCCGGGG
>Ga0316622_100000644_pt1 | contig 20889 bp, 10 predicted proteins | sample OWC_Aug_OW2_C1_D_FD_207646 | JGI IMG/M metagenome (GOLD analysis project Ga0316622, IMG submission 207646) | Wetland soil microbial communities from Old Woman Creek delta, Ohio, United States - OWC_Aug_OW2_C1_D5_C | ecosystem: Environmental > Terrestrial > Soil > Wetlands | place: USA: Ohio... | reverse complement strand
AGCGTGATCTGTGCTGACATAGGTAAAGAGGAAGACATAGAATCGATGTTCGACACTCTGGTCCGGTCGATGCCACCCTTGCGCGGCATCATGCATGCGGCGGCGGTTCTCGATGATGCCATTTTGGCCAATCTCGATGAGGCGAGGCTAAGGAAAGTGGCTGGACCGAAGGCTCGTGGCGCTTGGCTGCTTCACCAGCATACAGTGGACATGAAGCTTGATCATTTCGTGTTGTTTTCGTCGGTGTCGGCGTTGATGGGTAATCCCGGCCAAGGCAACTACGTTGCGGCGAATGTGTTCCTCGATTCTCTGGCGGAATACAGGCGGACGCTGGGGCTTCCGGCAACCAGCATTAACTGGGGCGCACTGGCTGAAGTCGGCATGGTAGCCAAGGACGTTGTCGTTTTCGAACAATTGGCGAGAGCCGGCATCAACGCCATACGTCCGGCGGACGCATGTGCGGCATTGGCTTTGGCTCTGTGGGACGATAGAACGCAGTTGGGCTTTATGGACATGAACTGGGGGAAATGGGGGCAGATCAATCCCGCCGCTTCCACCATTCCTACTCTGGCCTATGTAGTCGGGGCCAAGTCGTCCGGGAAGAATGCTGAAGCGAGTAAGATTCGTGCCGCCCTGCTTTCAGTCGAGCCTGGCGACCGCAACGAAATGCTGGCGTTGATGCTGGTGGAGATTGTCTCGGAGACGATGCACACGCCCGCCAACAAGATCGACATCAACATGCCGCTGTCGGACATGGGCATCGACTCGTTGATGGCTGTCGAATTGCAGTACGGCGTTTCGACGAGGTTCGGTGTCGATATCCCCGTCCTTGAACTGGTCCGCAGTGGCAGTATTTTCCAACTTGCGAGAGTTTTGCTCGACCGCATGAAGGTCCCTTATGAAGGTGAAACCAGCAGCAAAATGCCAAGTACAGAGGTCGTGGAAGAGGCTGTCGCTTAAGGGGGGCCGTTGTGGGGGAAGTGCTTTTCTTTCCCCCGCCATTTTCATTATTGAGGCAGTACAAGTCATACTGGAGAGATATTTACAATGACTATGACAACACCTGCGTTCAGTGGACTGACGCTTGAGGAAAAACGGGCCGCTATCAAGAAACTTCTTGGCGGGTCTGAAGAGGCGACCGCGAAAAGTCGCGCCGATGGGGTGTTCAATCCCACTCGGACTGAACTTTTGAAGGCATTTAAACTCGACCGGCCTTTGGTGCGCGGCGTTGGCCACCAACTTTACGACGCCGAAGGACGGGAATATCTCGACTTTCTCTCCCAATACGGCGCGGTATCGCTGGGCCATAACCATCCGGAGCTATGGGATGCCTGTCTGGGTGTCCAGCGGGAGCAACTCCCGTCCATGATCCAGCCAATGATACCGGTAGCGGCGGTGGAGCTCTCCGCCAAATTGGCCGAGATTACGCCGGGCGATTTGAATGTGAGTGTGTTCGCCAATAGCGGCGCAGAAGCCGTGGAAGCCGCCATCAAACTGGCGCGTGCACGCACGGGTCGACAGATCATCCTTTCTACGACGAACGGTTTTCACGGTAAAACACTAGGCGCATTGTCTGCGACCGGCCGGGATTTATATCAGAAACCATTCGGTGCGCCAGTGCCGAATTTTGAATACGTTCCCTATGGAGACCTCGATGCCCTCAAAGCGCGTTTGGCGCGGAGCCAGGACGACATCGCGGCATTCATCGTCGAACCGATCCAGGGGGAAGGCGGCGTCGTTGTCGCTCCTCCCGGTTATCTGGGTGAGGCTTTCAAGCTCTGCCGGCAATTTGGTGTGCTGACTATCCTGGATGAGATCCAGACCGGGCTTGGGCGAACCGGGAAGATGTTCGCGCTTCCCGATGATGCCGGAGTGCCGGATATCCTGACGCTCGCCAAGACGCTCAGCGGTGGATTGGTTCCGATTGGGGCCTGCATTACGACGCCGGAGATTTGGGATGACGAGTTTGGCCAGTTGCACAGTTCCACCTATGCCAACAACAACTTGGCCTGTCGTGTCGCAACGGCAGTGATTGACATTCTCCAGCGCGACAATCAGCAGATAATCAAAAACGTTGCCGCCAACGGCAAATATCTCGCCGTTCGCCTACAGGCGCTGAAGGAGGCCTATCCCGATGTAGTCAAGGAGGTTCGCGGCCAAGGCTACATGGTTGGCCTGGAGTTCCATCCATTCATGCTTGGGGATGCCTCGGGTTCCATGGCGTTCTTTAGTATGAACGAGGGACTCATCGCAGCGTTCAGCTCATACCTCTTCAACGCCCATAGGATCGTGACGGCTCCCGCATTCAACAGCTCGCATACCCTGAGGCTACAGCCGCCGTTCACCGTTGGCCGTGCGGAAATCGACCGCGCTGTCACTGCTATCGATTGCCTGTGTGACGCTCTAAACCGCAGGGATTACTTTCAAATTGTTCAGACTTTCCTGGGCAAGACGGTGAATGTCTCGAAGGGCGGCAAGCGTTATCAAAAGCCGGGAAAGCAGCGTCAGCTTGCCACCTCGCGGACTTATGACAAGAGTAATCCCGGAAGTCATTTCACGTTCCTTATCCATTATATGCATGAAAATGATTTCATCGATGCTGATCCTTCCTTCGAACAGTTCACCTCCGATGAAACGGAGAGTTTGAGACAGTGGTCGAGGGAAGTGGGACCCGGTTTCGTCCACCACATTGAGGGCATCCAATCGAAAACGGGATGCGTGTCGGAGGGATGGCTGATGTTTCTACCGATGACGCCGCGCGATATGGTGTCCATTGGTCGAAAGGACACCATGCAGATGCTTGAGAAGGCCAAACACATGGCGGTTAGGCGCGGCTCCTCCATCGTCGGGCTGGGCGGCTTCACCTCCATCATTAGCCAGGGCGGTAAGGCCCTTACCGGCGAGGGAGCCTGGGTTACCAGTGGCAATACCTTAACTTCGATCATGGCCGTGGCCGGAATCGAGGACATCGTCAAGCGTGTAGGTGTCGACCTCCGGCAGGCGCGCGTCGCCGTGGTGGGTGCCACGGGCGCCATTGGGCGGCTGGTTTCGCTCCTGATCGCGGATAAGGTGGGCTCATTGACGCTCGTTGGCAACGCCTCGAATACCGACGCGCTCGATCGGTGCCAAGCGATCGCCGATGAGATTTACTGCTCTTTGCTAGCCGGTACCGATCACGGACAGAACGATTCCGCTAGCGGCGAGTTAGCGCGAGCATTGCGACACGATATCACGGCGAAGGACCTCGGAAGCGGCTCTGTCGCAGCCGCTGTTCGGCGAGCATACAAGGAGCTTCCCATTCGCTTCACGACCAATCTCGACAGCGCCTTAGATGACGTCGACATTGTCATCGCGGCTACGAACTCCGATACGGCCGTCATCCAGGCCCATCATTTAAGAGACTGGACTATTGTCTGCGATGTGGCGCGCCCACCCAATGTTTCGGATGACGCGGGCAGGGGATCCAACGCCTTGGTCTTTGACGGCGGTCTGGTCGAACTTCCCGATCCTGTGGAGTTAGGCGCAATGGGCCTCCCGGCCGGTGTATGTTGGGGATGTCTTGGCGAAACCATTCTCCTGGCCCTGGAGTCCGCGGAGGGAGACCACAGTCTTGGTCAGGTTCTGACGCAGGAGGAAGCGGCTTACCTCGCCGGATTGGCGGACAAACACGGCTTCAAGGCCGCGCTTCCGCACCGGCTCGACCGCCTCATTCCAGATGAAGAACTCGATGAATTCGCCAAAGGATACGCTCTGTGGCGCAACAACACTAAGGAGTCGGGCGTAGTGCTGCGCGAAGTCGTATAAGTAATTGTTTAGCTTTAACAATCATGACTAAATCTGCCGTTCTTCCCGCAGCACACTAAAAGTGCAGGTATTAACAACCCGAGGAGTCAAAAATACTGACAGACTCTAGCCAAAAAGCAACATGGCTAGGTTTTGTGTTTTCGTGTAACCAAGCGGGGATAACAAAACCTTCGGGAGATAGTTGGCACCTAACGATCATGAAGGCTTGGCATCGCCCAGGCGAATGAACGTGAGTCGGCGGACATGCCCATGACTTTCACGGTAACCCTTCATCGTTATTGATATGGAACACGGTAAACCTTCCGCAATAACTTAAAAATCAGTTTGTTTACGCTCCTGATTGTGCGGCGTTTGACTTGGTTAAAGATGGGTCAGGTGGGAACCTGTGTTTCATCGCCTCATTGGGTCGAAACGAAGTGACGTGGACGAATCGGTGCCGCCGCAGAGCAATAGCGGTCGCGTAATTTTTGCCGCTTATTGGGGCTGGCATGCCCCCTAATAAGCTTTCTAAAAAATAGCGACTCCCTAGCCCAAAGATTTTAATAACTTTAGTAATAATTAAGATGGAGTAAACATGGATTATTTTCAGGATTACCCAGTGTCTCAAGGACAACAGCAACTTTGGTATCTCCAAAGGAGATTGCCAGAGGATAGCCGCTATAACATCGGCTGGGGTATCAGAATAGCTGATAAATTCGACCCTATTCGGGCACGGATTGTAATATCAAAATTGGAAAAGCGTTATCCATTGATGCGTGCAGTGTTTCCTGAGAAATTCGGAAAACCTGTTTGCCGTATTCAGCCTCAAGATTTCATTAGTTGGGAGGTTGTTGACGCCAAAATGTACGACAAGGATCAGCTTGAAGCGAATATTAAAGGTTGGCACAGAACTCCATTTTGCCTGGAAATGGGTCCATTGGTACGATTTCGATTATATGCTCATGGCGACGAGTTTATCTTAGTGGTTTCCATGCATCATATTATCAGTGACGGCATTAGTGTCTGTAATCTTATCGAAGCGTTCGGAAGGTTTTATGAGGTTCCGACATTATCCGACATTCTAATTGACAAGCGGTTTTTCGATCACGTTTTTGAAGAAAATGAGTTTCTTAAAAGTGAAGATGCGCAACGGAGGCTTCAATACTACGTTAATTTAGTGAAAGGCAGTAATTTCATGGAAAACTTCCAATATCGGGATGATATTGTAGAAAAACCTTCTAGCCATAGTGGATATCACTTTTTTATGTGTGCTCCGATGTTGACTAAGCTGCTGAAAAATATGGCATTTGAGAATAAGGTTAGTCTTTATACGGTGTTGCTCGCCACGTATGGAATTTTTACTATGCGTTGTAATGGTGGACAAAATGGATTTTTAACCGCTATAGCCACGGCGGGACGGACGCGACAAGAACTGAAAAGTTTCGGTTTTTTCTCTGACTTAGCTCTAATTCAACATCGTGCCTCGCTCAATGAGACGATCGCTTCTGTTTTGAGCGATATCTCAGGACAAGTCAAATACGTAAATGAAAACCACTATCCATTCTCAAGTTTGGTCGATTACTTTCATCGCCACCACTCGGAATTTGCTAATTTCGCGGTCAAAACCACTTTTGTTTGTCAGCGGCTACCCAAGAATCAGCCAGTAATCGAATTGCCATCGGAAACAGAAAATGAGTGTCGGGAGTGGCATGGTTTACGCCTCAAACCCTTTGTGACAATTCAGCAAGAGATACTATTCGATTTCGGAGTGGAAGTTGTAGAACGGGAAACTGATATCGGTTTCCTGTTTAAGTTCAGGGCAGATTTATGGACTCCCGCTACAGTAGAGCGCATGGCGCAACGCTATCTTACTTTTCTGGCAAACCTTGTTGAACAGCCTTGCCGAATGATTAGAGATATTGAATTGTTACCCAAAAGCGAGCTATCTCAAATCGCTAGGTTTGAATCTCCACAAATAATATTTAAGCGAGATCCAAGTCAGAATCTGATCAATGCTTTCTCGGAAATCTCAAGGCGTTTTCCTGACCGAATTGCCGTATCGATGGGGGAAACAACTATCACTTATCGGGAGTTGGATCGAGAATCTAATCAACTCGCTCATCTGTTAGTTGAAAATGGGGTAAGGCCAGGTGAACGAGTACAATTGTTACTGAAGCGATCTCCTTGTCTTATTGTTGCGATGTTAGCAACTCTGAAAACTGGTGCCACCTATATTCCCACAGATCCAGACTCCCCGTCGACACGGGTAGTATTCATTGCCGAAGATTCAGAAGCAGCGGTCATATTAACAGAGGAATCCTTGGCCTCCGAATTGGAGGCTAATTGCCCTGTAATCGTCCTTGATTCGCCGGAAACTATTTTAACCATAGCTAACCAACGGGTTTCTACACCGGCGATTTTAATTCAACCGGACGACACGGCTTATGTGATTTACACCTCAGGTTCAACAGGTATTCCGAAAGGGGTCATGGTCAGTCATTTCAACGTGCTGCGTTTATTCAAATCCACTGAATGCTTGTTTGACTTCGCTGAAAATGATGTTTGGAGTTTATACCATTCTTTTGCTTTCGATTTTTCAGTTTGGGAAATTTTCGGAGCTTTACTTTATGGGGGCAGAATTGCCATCGTTCCTTACTGCGTAAGTCGCGATTTTCAGAGTTTTCACCGCTTCCTTCAACAAGAAGGGGTTACCGTTCTAAATCAAACGCCAAGTGCCTTTGCTCAGTTAATCGCTGCCGATGCACAATCCCCAGTACCAATCGATTTCAAACTACGTTACATCATCTTCGGAGGCGAGGCTCTAAATCTCAGTTCCATTGCACCTTGGGTTTCCCGTTACGGAGATTGCCAACCCCGGTTAGTCAATATGTATGGGATTACAGAAACAACCGTACATGTGACCTACCGAACTCTGACCCAACGCGATATTGAAGAAAGCAAGGCTAGTCTGATCGGGCGCGCCATACCGGATCTGGGCATCCGTATTGTAGATCCTAATACTGGAGCGCCTTTGGGCATAGGCATGCCTGGTGAGATATGGATAACTGGAGGTGGGGTAAGCAAAGGCTATCTCAACCGTCCGGAGCTTACTGCTCAACGTTTCATATGCGCGGAAAATGGCGAGACTTTCTATCGGAGTGGTGACTTAGCATACTGGTTACCCAATGGTGAGATTGCCTATTTGGGGCGTATTGATACGCAGGTAAAAATCCGCGGATTTCGTATCGAACTCGGCGAGATAGAGTCTATATTGTGTAACTATCCCAAAGTTGAGTGGGCATGTGTGCTCGTAACGGAAAGTGACAGTGGGAAACGCCTGGTCGCCTGTATCGCCTCCGACTCCGACCCTGAATCCCTCAAGTCTGAATTGATTTCGTATGTGCGGACGCGCTTGCCCAATTATATGTGGCCGGCGGCTTGGTTAATAATGAAAACCCTGCCGCTGAATGTCAACGGGAAAGTTGATCGGGATCGGTTACTCAGCCTTTTTGAACAACAAGTTCCTGTGTCCCCGCATGCAGGCGCGGGCAGCGGCAACCTGCTAGAACAGGCATTGGGACGAATTTGGTGTGTAATTCTCAATTCTCCAAGCGTGGACATCCATGAGAATTTTTTCGATATAGGGGGAGATTCCTTAAGTATTGCCCAGGTCTATGACGCAATAGTCGCTGAAGGTTTGTGCTTCCCCGATCAGTTGTCGATTACCGATCTATTCAACTACCCGACTATTGCACAGTGTGCTGAGCTGCTCAGTACTCGAGGCGACTTAACGGCAGCTGTTGACGTGGCCGCCCCTTCGATCAATACGCGACGAATGCACCTGCGTGAACAAGGCCAACGCAGAAGTAGGGCTGTTCAATATTTAGAAAATGAGGAGTAGCCAATTTGAAGTTGCATCAGTCGCCAGGCCTGCCTGGTCCAGATCATCCTAACATTCGGTAGTTCCCGGCCGATCCGCTCTGCGATTGGGACATACAATTTCTTATAGGGATGGTTCAGATGTAAGTCTTCTTAATATAGTCCGTTCGACATCTATCAATTCAATTTGATAAGGCATGGCTCTTACAGGTTCAGAATGGCAGAACTTCGAGATCACCAATGACCTATCAAATGGGCTTCGCGTGGATGTTTATTAACACCGCAACCCCTATTTGAATAAGGATCAGGAATAATGACACTTTCAAAAAACTATAACGAAAACGATATCGCGATTGTCGGCATGGCCGGCCGGTTTCCGGGAGCTCGAGATTGCCGAGAACTCTGGCAAAGTCTATTGGGCGCTAAGGAAGGAATTCGCCATTTCACCGAGACTGAACTACGCGAATTCGGGGTTCCGGAGAAGATTCTGAGCCACCCGAACTTTGTGCCAGCGGGTGCCCCTTTAGATGATATCAGGCATTTCGACCATCCTTTCTTTTCTATGTCCCTGGCCGAAGCTAGCTTGACAGATCCGCAGCATCGCCTTCTCATGGAAGAGGCATGGCATGCGCTGGAAGATGCCTGTTGCGACCCTCTCAATTTCCCGGGGGCAATTGGTGTGTTCGCCAGTTGCAGCTCGAACACCTACCGTTGGCATAATCTGCAAGAAGATCCAATTTGCCTCGATCCCGCCCGTTCGTATCAGCTTCTGATCGGCAATGAACCGGATTTCCTTGCCACGCGAATCTCATATAAGCTGAACTTAAGGGGGCCGAGCATGACCATTAAGACGGCGTGCTCGTCATCTCTTGCGGCGGTACATCAGGCATGTCTTAGTCTTCTCGAAGGGGAATCGGACCTGGCTCTCGCCGGTGGTGTGTCGTTGAGTGTGTATAACCATTATGGCTATATCTATCAAGAGGGGGGGATATTTTCGGCGGATGGCCGTTGCCGGCCGTTTGATGCGGCTGCCAATGGGACAGTTCCTGGTCAGGGCGTGGCGGTCGTTGCACTGATGCGTCTCACGGATGCGTTCAAGGAACGGCGGCCCATTTATGCTGTTATCAAAGCGACTGCCTTAAACAATGACGGTCACAGGAAGGCAGGCTACACCGCACCAAGTGCACATGGCCAGCAGAGAGTCATACAGGACGCCTTGACTCTCGCCAGACTTAGTGCGGAGTCCGTGGGGTATGTCGAAACTCACGGAACCGGAACGATTCTTGGAGACCCGATCGAAATTGCTGCTTTGCGGCAGGTTTTAGGGGCGAGGAATCGTGCTTTACCATTGGTTTTGGGTTCCATCAAGAGCAATATAGGGCATCTTGATGTCGCTGCAGGCGTTACCGGGTTGATCAAGACTGCATTCGCTGTGAAATACGGAATCGTTCCGCCGACCCTTCACTTCTCCAGTCCTAATCCCAATCTCAACTTGGATGCCAGTGACTTTATCTTAGCGAACCATACTCTTGAATGGGACAACCGGTATTCTGCTCGGTATGGCGGAGTAAGCTCTTTCGGCATCGGTGGCACCAATGTCCATGCACTGATTCAAAGCCCGCCGGAATCCCCACCTCGCTCCCGTGGGATCGCTCCGCGCTATATGCTCCCTCTTTCTGCCAAGACACCATCGGCACTCAGGGCGCAGGTGACGAATTTGGCCGATTGGCTAGAAAACGAAAATGACCTGGAATTATCTGAAGTAGCGTCCACCTTACAACACGGGCGCACCCCAATGGGCGTTCGCATGGCAGTCGCATGCGGTGATAAGCGGGAGGGGATCCAGCGTCTTAGAGCCTGGACGGGGGATAAATCGACGCAACGTAGCGCAATTGTACAAACCTGTTTCGTTTTTCCTGGGCAGGGGGGGAAGTTGGTTGGCACAGCCATTGAAATCTACAAACATCTACCTGAAATTCGAGAGATTATCGACGAATGCCTTGGCTTGCTCGATTCGACCATCGTGTCGCAGGTGCGGCTTATACTGCTGGAAGACGGCCAAGAGTCAATCCAATATGCTAAGCAAACCGGTTATGCTCAGCCGGCGATGTTTATTATCTCGTACGCACTTGGCAGGTACCTTCAGACTTGGGGCGTCCGTCCCGACTTGATGCTAGGACACAGCCTAGGCGAGTATGTCGCTTGCTGTTTGGCCGGGGGCATTGGCTTGGCGTCGGCGCTAGAATTGGTCAGCATCCGCGGTCACCTGATGAACCTTACTGAGCCCGGTACCATGCTCTCGGTAAGGCAGACACCGGAACAATTCAAGCACCTTTTGGAAAAGGACCTAGACATTGCCGCCATCAACGGGCCGAATTCCATCGTAATTTCCGGATCAGTTGCAGCAATCCAGCAGTTGGAACGACGCCTGGATCGTTTGCAGTTGCGCCACATCCGTCTCGTAACGGAACGCGCCTTTCATTCCCAGTTAATGGAGCCGATCCTTTCCGAGTTTGAGGCGAAGGTCCGTAATATCGATTTTCACCCCATACTGTCCACCGTGATTTCTACGCTCGACGGTACAATTTTATCTGATCAGCGTCTCGGCAATCCCCGCTATTGGAGCGATCATCTCAGGCGACCTGTTCAGTTCGCTCAAGCGATCAAGAGCATTCTGGATCAACAACGTCCTACGTTGTTCATCGAGGTGGGACCCGGTCGTACCTTGACACAACTCATTCGTCAGAACCTAATGGTCTGCAGCTCCGGTCGCGAAGCGCATCGCATGCTTCCGTTGCTCGACTTCGACGAGTCCAGCGGGCAATTGAATTCGCTTTATCATGCACTCAGCAAAGCATGGCTGTACGTGGACCTCAAATGGCCGGAATCTACGGCTATAACCCGTTTGCCGGCCTACCCTTTTGACCGCCATTACTGTTGGCGGGAACGGGTCAATGCCAGCGATTCCGAGTTCAGTCATACCGACGATTTGGCAAAGTATCTTCGAACCTCTGATCGATTGATTTCTGGCCATCCGGCTACACAGGATATGCCTATAGAGCCAAGCGCTCTGATGCAAATTATTATGGATGCTTGGCGGCAAACACTGGGGGACACAGGCATTCATGAGAACAGCGACTTTTTTGAGTTGGGGGGGGATTCGCTGATGGCCGTGCAGTTATCTGGCGTATTGCAGAACGTGCTCAACAAACAGGTTGCAGCGGACGTGTTGTTGACTCATCCGACTCCGGCACTAATGGCGAAACATTTATCCGATCAAACTCCGGCTCAAACGGAGCGGTTGCTTGTGCCTTTAGCATCGAACGGAGATGAAACGCCTCTGTTCCTGATCCATCCTGCCGGTGGCAGCGTATTTTGTTTCCATGAACTTGCCCACCGTCTCGGCGGCACAAGACCGATATATGGTCTGCAATTTCCGCAAACAGTGGAAGGAGGTGTGTTATCCATCGAGGATTTGGCTTCCCTCTACCTGAAAGCCATTCGCGAACGACAAGCCAATGGCCCTTACCTTCTGGCCGGGTATTCCTTCGGTGGAAATGTTGCTTTCGAGATGGCCACCAAGTTACAACAGCAGGGTGAAACCGTGGAGCGGCTTATCATGTTCGACAGCCATCCTGCTTTAGCCTACGGCGAGCATCCTGACGAGTCGCGTTTCTCGGCTTCATTTCCTTTGATTGTTGCGCATTCGCTAGGTCTGGATCCGGAGGAAACCGCCAAATTGGGAAGCCTTGGGGAGAATCGCGATGATTTTATTAGTCGGCTTCGTCGGTCCGGGCTTCTTCCCGTTCAGCTTAGCGAGCAAGACATAGGACGATTCTTCGACGTATGGAAAAACAATCATCATGCTTTACGCCAACACAATCCGACCCGTTCTTTCGAAGGCAGCATTGTCTTTCTGAAAGCTAGCGAACCGCAACCAGCGAATTTGTTGGAGGCGCTCAATGTGGCTTTACCGCCGGGAATAGAACGAGCGGAATGGGGACGGCTATCCACCGAACCGATGAGCCTCCATGAGATCCCCGGAAATCACTATAATTTGCTGCAGGGATCGCGAGTGAAGCACGTCGCTGAAGAAATTCTGAAAGCTTTTGCCGCAGTGCGAGTAGAGGCCTGAGCAATGAACTCTATAAGCTGTTATTGGTTGATAGGGGGGTTGTTCCTCATCCACAATCTGGAGGAGGCAGCTACTCTGCCGAGCTTCCTCGCCAAGGCTGGAACGCTTGCTTCTCCAATTAGTATCGATCATTGGGTAAGATTCCCGAGTTATCTTCAATTTCTGTTCGCTGTCACGTTGATTACAGGGCTTTCGTGGATCGCGCTATTCGGTCTGTCGCGCTTACGGAATAAACAACTTGCTGATATGGTAGCCGCCTCCATTCAGGCCTCGATTGGTTTGAATGGTATCTGGCACCTGGGTACGGTTATGCTGTTGAAAACCTATGTTCCCGGGTCGATCACGGGAGTTGTAGTTAACCTGCCATTCACCTTGGTCGCCTATCGGTACCTGCTAAATCCTTATAGACCAACTATAAAGCATTGGGCAACCGTGGTGGGGCTTGCAATTTTATGGCATGGCCCGTTGCTTTGGTTAGTGCTTTGGCTATCGATGGCGACTGTGACGTGAGGGGCGGAGCTCACAACCCTTGGGCGGCTTGCCTTTCAGTATGAGAGAATTCGTCTCGCTCATTGCGTGGCCACCTCCCAACTTCCTGTAAAGCTGGGGCGACGATCACTGCGTCATCCCTCTGGTTTCTATCTCGATTACATCTATAAACTATAACCTTTTTAACTCAACTGAAAACCAGTTATGCCCACAGACGCACAAATTATCGACGAAACTCCCAGTACGGCCGAAGAACCATCACAGAAAGTGCATAGTCCGAAATTCATTTTTATAACAGCAATTCTTATAGTCGCCGGATGGCTCGGTTATGAATGGTGGTATGGCTTATCTCATGTCAGTACCGACAACGCCCAAGTTGAGGGGCACATTGTTCCGATACTGTCTAAGGTGGGTGGTTTCAGTACCGAGGTGCATGTTATCGATAACGAAGCGGTGCAGGCTGGCACCCTAATGGTAAAAATAAATGATCGCGAGTACCTTGCCAAACTAAAGCAATCAGAGGCAAACCTTGATTCTGCGTATGCCAATGCTGGCAAAAAGGGCATGACTGGACGAGCGAGGGCTCGATTGGGCGCCGCTCAGGCCAATGTTTCCGTCGCGCAGGCCAATTTAGATCAAGCCCTATTCAACGCCGATAAGATTGAGAAGAATCTGGATCGCATACGTTCACTGATCGGGCGAAAACTTGTGTCTCAGCAACAACTAGATGACGCAGAAGCGAATTTCCGGATCGCCACAGCTCAAGTCAAAGCTGCCCGTGAAGCGCTAACTGCCGCCTCTTCGAGCGCTGAAGAGGCGGCGGCGGCTTTGCATAGTGCAGTAGCCGATGTCAATCGCGCAAAAGCCGATCTCGAACTCACCACCATTCAGGTTGCCGACACCAATGTCGTCGCACCGGTCTTGGGATTCATCAGCAAGCTCGATGTAGAACCCGGCCAATTGATACAGCCTGGGCAACTATTGATGAACATTGTGCCACTTGACGATATTTGGATTGTCGCCAACCTTAAGGAAACCGATTTGAAGAATGTGAAAACCGGTGATCCGGCCGAGATCGAGGTCGATGCTTATGGCGGTCTTCGCCTGTCTGCTCATGTCGAATCGATCGGCGCAGCGACCGGTGCACGCTTCTCCGTATTGCCACCCGATAATGCGACAGGGAACTTCACCAAGGTCGTTCAACGGATTCCGGTACGTTTGAGACTCAACCAGGCAAATGACATGGAGATGCCGCTCCGCCCAGGCATGAGTGTATTCGTCACCATTACCAATGATACAAAGCAAATCCGAGATGAACAGACCCGCGATCTTTCCTAGCCTGCTGCGTACACGTACGCCGAAAGATGCTTATGACAACCGGTATATCATTGCCTTAACGGTAACGCTGGCCTCGGTGCTAGAACTGATCGACACAAGCATTGTTATTGTTGCGGTACCGCACATGATGGGCTCTCTGGGAGCTACCCTTGATGAGATTGCTTGGGTATCCACTGGCTACGTGGTGGCTAACGTGATCGTACTGCCGATCTCTGGCTGGTTATCAGGCCAATTTGGTCGACGCAACTACTTTGCCTTATCGATTCTGATATTCACGCTCGCATCGATCATGTGCGGAACGGCCACTAGCCTCGGCGGACTGGTTTTTTGGCGTATCATTCAAGGTCTGGGTGGTGGTGGGCTGATTTCCACGGCACAAGCCGGGCTCTACGAGATTTTTCCACCCAAGGAAGTGGGAACCGCTATGGCTATTTTCGGCTTTGGAATAATGGTCGGGCCGACACTGGGTCCGACTATTGGTGGGTACATCACCGATATGTTCTCTTGGCCGTGGATTTTTTACATCAATATTCCGCTCGGCTGCTTCGCACTCCTTTTTACGCTGACATATCTGCCGGATTCCCGTTTTGAACAACCCTCGGCGCGCGTGGACTATACCGGCTTGCTCCTGTTGGCTGCGGGTATTGGCGCTTTGCAGCTTATACTGGAACGCGGTGAACGGCAGGGTTGGTTCGAGTCCAGCGAAATCGTTGTCTATGTATTGGTCTCCACAGGTTCTCTTGCCTGGTTCGTCCAGCACGAGTTGCGTGAATCACACCCTGTCGTAGATCTCCATATCTTAAAGGACGTGCAATTCGCAGCTTCTCTTCTATTCACCTTTGTACTCGGTGGTGTTTTTTATAGCACCGTTTTCGTCTTACCGGTTTTTATGCAGACGGTCCTAGGCTACACCGCCAAGGAAACCGGGCTTATACTGCTTCCGGGCGCGTTAGTGACAGGTATCACCATGGGCGTAATGGGGCGTGTCGTCGGGAAGATATCCATAGACATGCGGATGTGGGTGGTTATGGGTGTTTGTATTTTTTGGTCTTCCATGCTGCTTCATAGTCAGCTAACCGGTTTGAGCGGCAATCAAGACCTGTTCTGGCCTGTGCTTTTACGTGGCCTCGGCCTAGGCATGATATTTATCCCGATTAACAACCTGGCACTAGGGAATCTATCGGCGGCGAAAGTCGCTAATGGCAGCGGCCTCTACAATCTGACTCGGCAACTCGGCGGAAGTGTAGGGATTGCTTTGTCCGCAACTCTATTCGGGCATCTCCAGGATTTGAAACGCGGCGAGCTTATTCAATTCGTCACTCAATACAATGATGCTGCCATGGCACGACTGGCTTCACTGAAGACTTTATGGTTATTCCATGGAGCCCAAGACCTGACGGCCCATAAGAAGGCTTTGTTGATGCTAAACAGCCAGGTACAAGGCCAGGCGGCAGTACTCTCGTTCGAACAGTTATTCATTATCTTCGCCTTTGTGCTGTCTCTTGCACTACCGTCATTGTTTCTGATTCGTCGAGTTCAAATAGCAAATGAAAATGATCCGATGCACTGAAACGGCATTGCTTTGTTACATTAAGCCAGAAGCGGTGCCATATTTACCTGCGGCTAAATTAAATCGGACGCACTTTTTAAAATATTCGAAAAAGGGGGTGTAGGGTGACCGTAAGGATTCGTGCGAAATTGGGAAATAGCGGATAGACTCATGTGATAGATATTCTATGAGCTAGGTGATTTCCGGCCTGAAGGTTCGCAAATGCCCCATAAGCAACACTTACAATAATCAAAATGTGTGTAGTTGTGGCTGTTAGAGATTGAGGGCGTTCACTTCCGGAGCCTTAAGTCCAATGAGATGAAAACGTATGCTAAGCCAACCGCAACTACACAAGATTATTCATGAATGCGACCGACGGCAAGCTGTTTGACTAGCCCGTGGGTAACGCATGCAAGAATTCGGCGGCAGCCAGATAGTGCCAATTCGTTTTGGCCCTACCCAGCTTCGTCCAACGAGGTAATTTAACTCAGGCGCAAAAAATGTGCCGGTTAAATCTACTTTGTCGGATTATCCACAAGTTCGTCATACCCGCCGGGAAGCGGGTATCCATGCCGGAATGACGGCTTAGAAAGGTAATCCTACAAAGAATTAATTGTAGTGGCAGTGGTAAAAATACTGTCATTGTGATGAGAAAAACCGAAATGCCAGCACAGTGTGCTCACAAGCAGATTTTTAACTAATTGATGATATAGGAATGCCAGCATGACCTCATTTGATTACAACCGTCGCAATTTTCTCAGATCTACCTTCGCGGCAAGCACCGCAGCCGCTTGTTTTACCTATTCCGGTGGGGCAGCTGCCTTTGGTTCTCGTTTAACGTTAGACGGTTCTCGACAAAAAACCACTTGGCTGAGTTCACTGTCTCACTCATTGCAAGTGCCTGAGCTATTCAACCAAGTGACAACTCCGCCAACGCACACGCGCAACCTCGTTATCGGCTCGGGTTTTGGTGGCGCTATTTCTGCTCTGCGCCTTGCTCAGGCCGGTGAACCCGTGACGATACTAGAGCGTGGTTTTAAATGGCCTAACTCACCTAATCGTAGTATTTTCTCCAATGACACGCTGCCCGACGGAAGGGCGTTTTGGTTCAAGAACCGAGCCAGTATGCTGACAGGTATAGATATGTACATGGATTCTTTTGGTGGTGTGATTGATGCTACTGAATACGACAACATGACTGTTTGGCGTGGTGCCTGTGTCGGGGGAGGGTCTGTTATCTTTACGGGCGTCATGATCCAGCCTGATCAGAATTATTTTGATGCGTTGTTCCAAGGCAGTGTTAGCTACTCGGAACTTGACGCTGTCTACTACCCTCGTGTTCGGCGCATGCTTAATCTTAGCTGCATGCCTGATGACGTCTACCAGAGTGATTCCTTCGGTCACTCTCGCGCTTGGGACGAACACATGCGCATGGCGGGATATGCGCCTGAGCCCATTGATTCAATTTTTAACTGGTCGGTGATTCGCTCTGAGCTGTCCGGTCGGTCCCGGAAATCAGCCACCGTCGGCTTAAGCAACCACGGCAACAGTAATGGCGCTAAGTTCGACCTTAATCAGAACTATCTCAGCTCTGCCGAAGCGACCGGACTCGCCAAAGTGTACCCCGGGCAGGTAGTGGAAAGTATTGGTTGGGATGGTTCCCGTTACGTGGTGGAGGTGATAAGTCAAACAGTAACTGGTAAGCAATTGGCTCGTACTACGCTCACTTGTGACCGTCTCTTTTTGGCCGCAGGCTCTGTCGGTACCTCCGAACTTCTGGTGAAAGCACGGGATCAAGGCGCGTTGGCCAATCTGAACGAGTATGTGGGTGAAGGTTGGGGCACCAACGGTGACGCAATTGTGGTTCGCAGTTTTGCGGCTATGGCCGGAAAGACCCAGGGTACGCCGAGTGCTTCACGTATCCACGATACACGCGAAGGTATGCCGGTGACCTTCGAAAACTGGTATGCACCCGGCGTGCCTTTGAACGTGGGAATCATTGGCACCTTGGGTATGGCCTTCGATGAAACCAACCGTGGTAAATTCACCCTGAATCCCTCGACAGGCAAGGTGGACTTGCAATGGAACAAAGAGGGCAATGCAGACGCCCACGCCGCGATCGAGCGTGTTAATCAACGCATCGCTACGGCTTCCGATACAGTCCCTGGCGCATGGCCCTTCGTCGATAGCGTCAATGGCAAGAACTGGACGGCTCACCCACTGGGTGGCGCAGTCCTCGGATTGGCGACTGACAATTACGGGCGTGTTGAAGGTCACCCAGGGCTGTATGTCATGGATGGCGCAGCGATTCCCGGCTCAACGGGCTCGGTTAATCCGTCGTTAACAATCGCAGCGATGGCTGAACGCAATATCGAAACCATCATTGCGGCAGGTGGATGATCTGGCGAAATTGTGATGTATAACGGGCTCAATTTGCAATGACAGGAAAAGGTAAATAATTCTCAGACTTAAACTACCTCGGATTAAGCGATATAGAAGAGTAGACACGCCTGTTAAGTAAGTCAATAGTTTGGCGGACATGAGTTTAACCGATTTGGCGGATGGCGCACTTTTGCCTATCATTTGATGGCTTCGTAAGCAAGCACCCGTTCCACATGTAAAAAATATTCGTCCTGCGGCATCCTGTGAATTTTTGATCAGGAGCATATATGGCGATCACAGTATTCGTCTAACCCGACCATCTAGCTTGAAACCCCCAAATCGAACATCCTTATGCCTTTTGACGAGGATAAGAGATGGCGCTAACGATCAAGTGGATCAATCATATTGAAGCCTGGCAGCGGAGCGGATTAAAACAATCGGTGTATTGTCGGCAGCAGGGTCTAAATGACAATACCTTTGGAGCCCGATTAAGCGATTATCGAAAACAACAAAAAGGCGCATTACCAGCACTGATTCCGGTTCAGGTGAAGGCAGCGGCTAGCGGGGTAATCGTTCTGAAACATACCAAGGGCCATCAAGTCGATATGCCCATATCGACGTCTGCATCCTGGCTGGCGGATCTATTACGATGCCTGGATTGATTGCCAGCCCACCTCAGATTTGGTTAGTCGTTGCGCCCGTTGATATGAGGCGTGGTATCGATGGATTATCGTCTATTGTTCAACAAGCGCTGGGTCAATCGCCATGCGCGGGATCGGCGTTCGTGTTTCGCAATCGGACAGGCAATCGCTTGCGGTTGTTAGTATGGGATGGCAATGGCGTTTGGTTGTGTCAGCGCCGTTTACACCAAGGCGGTTTTGTTTGGCCCAAGGTGTTGGATGCCGGTTTTGCTATCAGTCAGGCGCAATGGGATTGGCTTGTCACCGGTGTGGATTGGCAGCGTTTATCGGCGATGCCCCAAGCACATTGGCAGGTCTAAATAGAGTGATTTTCACATCTATAAAAACAGAGTGGAATCAGCAAAACCCCAGTAAAAACAAGGCTTTCATGGGTGTATTATTGTATAATACACCCATGAAATCACTCGCCGATCTTGATCATTTGGGCCTAGATCCGACCGCTAAAACTCAAGTTGCGGCCTTGGTTCAATCGCTCCTTGATCAAGCAGAACGTGATGCCGCTCTATTGCAATCTAAAGAAGCCATCATCAAAGCCAAAGACTTCAAAATCGAAGCCTTGACACATGAAGTGGCCTATTACCGGCGTATACGTTTTAGCGTAAAAAGTGAAACCCTCTCGCCCTTGCAGCGCGATGTGTTTGAGGAAACCTGGAATACGGATATGTCCGCTATTGAGGCGGAAGTCGAGCAACTTCGAGACGACGAACCCTGCGAGACGGTGGTCAAACCTAAACGCCCACGCGCCGGTCGTCAACCCTTGCCGGCGCATTTGCCGCGTATCGAACATCGCCACGAACCCGAGTCATGCGCTTGCGGGAAGTGTGGCCAAGATTTGATCAAAATCGGCGAAGATATCACCGAACAATTGGATATCGAACCGGCTCAGTTTTTTGTCCATCGCCACATTCGCCCTCAATATGCGTGCAAAAACTGCGAAACCATCACCGCCGCTCCGATTCCACCGGCAGTGATTGATGGAGGCATGGCTGCCATTGGTTTATTGGTCTGGGTGATCATAAGCAAATACCAGGATCATCTGCCGCTCTATCGCCTGGAACAAATCGCCGCCCGCGACAACGTTATTTTATCTCGTTCAACATTAGCCGAATGGGTGGGACGCGTGGGCGTGGCGCTACAACCGCTCGTGGATCGCCTGATTTGGCATCTGCTGCAAGGCAATACCTTGCATGCCGATGAAACGCCGGTGGCGCAACTCGATCCAGGCAACGGCAAAACCCGCAAAGCTTATCTGTGGGCCTACCGCAGTAATGATCTGCAAGATCATCAGCCGCGTATCATCGTCTTCGACTATCAACAGGGGCGGAGCGGCGAGCATGCCCGCCAGTTCCTGGGGGCTTGGCGCGGTCATCTGCTGGTGGACGATTATGTCGGCTACAAAGCGCTGTTCACCCATGGCGGCAGCCCTCAAGGTTGTATCGAATTGGCGTGTCTCGCGCATGCACGGCGTAAGTTCTTCGACCTGCATCAGGCCAATCAAAGCCCAATGGCCCTAGAAGCCTTGCAACGTATCGCCGCCTTGTATGCCATCGAAGCAGAAGCAAAAGAGTTGAGCATCGAAGCACGGCAGCAGCTACGCGCCGAAAAAAGCCTGCCCCACCTTCAAGCCTTGCATGACTGGTTAGTAAAAACTCGTGTCGGTATCGCCAACGGCGGCGCATCCGCCAAGGCCATGGACTATACCCTAAAGCGTTGGCCTGCCATCATCCGCTATGCTGAAACCGGCCATCTGCCGATAGACAATAATCCGGTGGAAAACTGTATTCGGCCTATTGCTCTCGGAAAAAAGAACTGGCTATTCGCCGGTTCCGAGCGCGCCGGAAAACGGGCGGCTGCGATACAAACCTTGCTGGGAACGGCTAAGCTCAATGGCATCAATCCAGCCGACTGGTTAAGAGATACGCTCGAAAAACTGCCCACTTGGCCTAATCGGCGTATTGATGAATTACTACCCTTGGCGCCAGAGTGGATTGAGGCGATTAAACAGAATGCGCCTGAAAAATCTACCTGGTAGCGACTGACGCATACCGATCACATCGAAATGGCGTCAGCATATTGAAGCATGGCAACGCAGTGGTTTGTCGCAGGCTGAGTACTGTTCGCAGCAGCAGATCAATGTCCGCACGTTCACGGCGCGACTGAGCGACTATCGAAAGTTACCGGCCGCAGTATCGTCTGCACTGATACCGGTGCAGGTTGAGCAGACGCCAGTTAAATCACCCCCGGCAAAGCCGGGGGCTTACTATTGTTAGCCCCTCAAAGGGGCCTTTACGGGAATCGCCTAAAGGCGATCAACTTTTCCAAACGCTCAACTGCTCGTAACGCTCTTCTTCACGTTCCTGCTCCCGGATATAATTGCGAACCATCTCTTCATCAAGACCCACCGTTGATACAAAGAAGCCCCTTGCCCAGAAGTTTTCTCCGGTGAGGTTTTTCGTCTTTCCTCTGAAAGTCCTCGCAATCGAAATCGCACTCTTACCTTTGATAAGTAAGCGTGTAGCCGAACCACATCGCCAGCCAGTCGCCGCTATGATTTAATCCATGTTATTGAGCGGTAGTAGCTCGTCGATGCGGCTGTTGGGCCAGGTGGGGAGTTTTTCCAGAGTGTCTTTTAG
>Ga0316622_100000643_pt1 | contig 20890 bp, 13 predicted proteins | sample OWC_Aug_OW2_C1_D_FD_207646 | JGI IMG/M metagenome (GOLD analysis project Ga0316622, IMG submission 207646) | Wetland soil microbial communities from Old Woman Creek delta, Ohio, United States - OWC_Aug_OW2_C1_D5_C | ecosystem: Environmental > Terrestrial > Soil > Wetlands | place: USA: Ohio... | reverse complement strand
GAGGCCCAGCGGCACCTGCCGCGACGTGGGTCGCAGGCCGCGGTAACGGGATCCCAGCAGGCCGCCGCTGCCTTCCTGGTCGAGCTGGCCCATGGCGCTTCCCGCGTACACGCTCACGCGCTCCGGCGGCACGTGCTTCATCAACGCACCCCAGCCGATGCCCAACGACCCGAGCGCATCGTTGGCAGCGAAGAGCGCGATCTGGATGGCGCGCGGGTGGCCGCGGCCCGGATACAGCGCCTTGGGATCGAAGCCGGTCGGCAGCTGCCCTGCGGCACTGACCTCGAGCGCGCGCGCCACGGGAAGAAGAATCTCTGCATCCTCGGACACGTCGATTCGCACGCGACCGGCCACAGCCTCGCTGACCTTCCACCGCTCCGGCAGACGACTGGGCAAGTCCCGCTGCGCCACGAAGAACGAAACCGGCCCGTGTCCCTGCGCCAGGCGAGCCTTGCAGTTCCAGGCGGCGTTGCCGGGGTCGAGGAAATCGGTTTCGAGGCCTCGCACCAGCGTGTGATCGAGGATGTAACGGCGTTTCTCGGCGTCGATCGTGCCCTCGATGCGCATCAGGCCCGCGAGGCTGCGAATCGTGTCGGCCGCAACTGTCGGTTCCAGCACGTCGAGCACGGAGCGCCGGTAGCCGTGGTGAGCCGAACTCCGGCCGGCCGCATTGATGCCACCAATGCCCGCGATGACTGCCAGGGGCTTCATGACCAGGGTCGGCCTCAGGAACGACTGTTGGAGCGGATCGCCTTCCAGTCTAACCGCGATGCCACCGCGCCAGCGAGGGCAAGTGGTCGCCCCATGGGGCCGGGCGTATCCTCGAGGCGCCGATCAAAGACGCTCGCGCTGCAAGGATGAAGGGGAGAGCACAAATGCATCTGTCAATCCGGTCTCTGGTCGCGACCGCGCTGGCCGGCTGCCTCGTGCTGCTGGCATCGCACTCGATCACCGGCTGCTCCGGCAAGCAGGACGCGCCATAGTCCGCAGGTTCGACGCCGTCCGCGGTGCCATCCATCGCCGGGCCGGGTCCAGCCGTCGAACCGGGAGATGAGCCGTTGCCACCGCTGCCGTTCGAGACGGCGCTGCCGGAAAGCGTACGCGCCCAGATCGACCAACCCTTCACGGGCGACCTCGAGGAAATGGTGGCCCGCCGGGTCATCCGCGTCGGCGTGGCCTTCAATCGCACGCTCTACTTCGTCGACCAGGGGGTGCAACGAGGCGCGGCCTACGAGTACGGCAAGCTCATGGAAGATGAGCTCAACAAGCGGCGCAAGACCGGCAACCTGAAGGTGAGTTTCTGGTTCGTGCCGTTGCCGCGTGATCGGTTGCTGCCGGCACTCGTGGACGGCAAGGTGGACCTGGTGATTGCGCAGCTCACGGTGACCCCGGAGCGCCAGCAACTGGTGGACTTCACGAACCCCACCCGCAAGGAGGTCGATGAGCTCGTCGTCACCGGCCCCGGCGCGCCAGCCATTGCGTCGGTCGACGACCTGGCCGGGCAGGAGGTGTACGTCCGCAGGTCCAGCAGCTATTACCAGAGCCTGCTCGCGCTCAACGAGCGGCTCAAGGCGGCGGGCAAGCCACCGGTCGCCGTGCAGGCGGCCCCGGAGAATCTCGAGGACGAGGACCTGCTCGAGATGGTCAACGCCGGACTGATCCAGATCACGATCGTCGACAGCTACCTCGCAGAATTCTGGCAGCAGGTATTTCCCGACTTGACGGTACACGATGCGGTGGCTGTGCGGACGGGCGGCAACCTGGCCGTCGCGATCCGCAAGGGGAGCCCGCAGCTCGCCGCCGGCCTGAACGCGATCATCGACGAGTACGGCCTCGGCACGACGTTCGGCAACACGATGGAGAAACGCTACCTCCAGAGCACGAAGTTCGTCAAGAACGCGACCTCGGAGGCCGAACGCAAGAAGTTCCTGGAGATCGTCGAACTGTTCAAGAAGTACGGCGATCAATACGAGCTGGACTACTTGCTGATGGCCGCGCAGGGCTACCAGGAGTCCGGGCTCGACCAGGGAGTCAAGAGTCCGGTCGGCGCGATCGGCGTGATGCAGGTCATGCCCGCCACCGGACTCGAGCTCGGGGTCGGCGACATCCGGCAGCTCGAGCCCAACATCCATGCAGGCGCCAAGTACATCCGCTTCATCGTGGACCAGTACTTCAAGGACGAGCCGATGACGCCCCTCGACAAGGGGCTGTTTGCGTTCGCGTCGTACAATGCCGGGCCCGGGCGCATCCGGCAGCTGCGGCGCGAGACTGAGAAGCGCGGCCTCGATCCTAATGTCTGGTTCGGCAACGTCGAGCAGATTGCGTCAGAGCGCATCGGCCGCGAGACGGTGACCTACGTCAGCAATATCTACAAGTACTACGTCGCGTATCGCCTGGCCACTGAGGAGGGCGAGCGGCGCGCTGCCGCGAAGGAGCACGTCGGGACCTCGGCCAGCACGGACCGGCGCTGACGCTACTTCTTCGCTTCGGCCTGCCGCGCGACGGCCTCGGCGCGAGCCTTGATCGCCTCGGCGTCGCCGAGATAGCGGCTCGAGATCGGCTGCAGCTTCGAATCGAGTTCGTACAGGAGCGGCACGCCGGTCGGAATGTTGAGCTCGACGATGGCTTCGTCGCTCATGCGGTCGAGCATCTTCACCAGGGCCCGCAGGCTGTTGCCGTGCGCGGCCACGAGCACATTACGGCCGGCGACGAGCTCGGGCGCGATGCGGGCGTTCCAGTAGGGCAGCACCCTCGCCAGCGTGTCCTTCAGAGATTCCGATGACGGCAGCTCCGCCGGATCGACCTGTGCGTAGCGGCGGTCGAACCGCGGATGTTGGGCATGGCTCGCCTCGAGCGGTGGCGGCGGAATGTCGTAGCTGCGCCGCCAGACCTTGACCTGCTCGGCGCCGTGCTTCGCGACGGTCTGCGCCTTGTCCAGGCCCTGCAGCGCGCCGTAGTGGCGCTCGTTGAGGCGCCAGCTGCGCTCGACGGGCAGCCACATCATGTCCATCTCGTCGAGCGCGATCCACAGCGTGCGAATGGCGCGCTTCAGGACCGACGTGAACGCGAGATCGAACGCGATGCCTTCGGCCAGCAGCAGCTGGCCGGCCTCCCTCGCTTCGACGAGCCCCTGTGCCGAGAGGTCCACGTCGATCCAGCCCGTGAACAGGTTCTCGAGGTTCCAGATGCTCTGGCCGTGGCGCAGCAGGACGAGTTTGCCGGTGCTCATGATGGCTTCGATCGGTCGGGTTGATGAGGCACTTATAGCAACGTCGAATCGGGGGCACCAGACGGGATTGTCGCGATCGTCAAGTGGCCGAATGCGCGTCCAGCCCAGCCTCGCAGCGCTGGCGACCGGTGCGCACGGTCTCGGCCCAACGGGCCCGGTTCGCGGCGGCGGCCTGGCGTGGGGCGGGCGCGTGCGACAGATGCCAGGCCAGCGCCGCAAACACCAGTGTCTGTCGTCGGATACCCGCGTTCTCGAGACGTGCGCACAGTTCCTTGTCCTCGGAACCCCAGCCGATCATCGCCTCGTCGAAGCCGTTGACGGTCTCGAGATCATCGCGCCAGAAGCCCTGGTTGCACGACTTGACGGCGATCACTCCGTTGGCGACGGTGCGCAGCGCGCGGGCGAGGGCGGGTACGCGCACCGCGTAAATGCGTCTTGAGACGCCGAGTCCAGCCGCCGTCGGACCCGGCAGCGGCGCAGCCGGATCGAGCAACCGGCGTGTAGCACGTTCGTCGAGCTGGATCCGCACGCCCTGGCTGTAGTAACCGCGACGCGCGAGGTCGATGTGGTCGGCGAGGAAGTGCGGATGCACGACCATGTCACCGTCGAGCAGCACCACGTACTCGCACCGCGTCAGTGCGATCGCGACATTGCGGATGCGTCCGGCCCGGAAGCCCTCGTGCGGCTGCCAGGCGTGCCGCACCGGATAGGCCGCCGCCGCCGCATGACGATCGACGACGGCCGCCGTCGTGGCTGCGGAGCCGTCGTCGGCGACGATCAATTCGTCCGGCGGACGCTGCTGGGACGCCACGCCAGCGAGCACCCGAGCCAGCGCATCGGGTCGTTCGTGCGTCGTGACGACCAGGCAGCAGCGGGTCACCGCGGCGCGACGGCGAGTCGACGCAACGCCTGCAGCGCTACCGACAACGACGCGAAGTCCGCCACGGCCGGCTGCGCGCGGATGTCCTCGACGATCCCGCGCGCGTGCGTGGCGGCGGCGGCCTGCTGCTCGCGCCAGGCTTGCACCGCCTTGGCCGGGTCACGCTCGCGGGTCTCGGCCAGCACGCGGTGGGCGAGCTCGCGGTGCGCGTCATACATCGCCTCGCGCAGGCTGCCGCGCGCGACGGCTTGCCAGTGGCCCTGGATGTCGAGCTCCTCGATGCGGCTGCGCAGCCAATCGAGGCCGAACTCGGCGCCGATACCGAAGTAGGCGCGTGCAGCCGCCGCGACCGAGATCCGGTGCGCCTGGGCGAGTTCGACGATGTCCGGCGCGCACTGCAGGGCGGAGCAGGCGGCCACGTGACGGGCGAGCGCCGGCGGGACGCCGGCTTCGCCAAGCGATGCGGCCCGAGCGTCGAACGCCTCTCGCTCGAGGCCCTGCAGCCAGCTCGGCAGCGCGCTGGCGAGCTCGCGGATGCCGGGTCGCAATCGGCCGACCTGCATGTCGATGCCGAGCGCACTGCGGTGCCGCTGCAGCAGCCAGTAGCTAACCTGCCGTATCAGCGACAGCGTGTCCTGCGCCATCGAGTACTGCACGGTCGCGGCCACCCGGGTGTCGAGGCGCTCGATGTCCTGCCACAGGTCGCGGACCTCGAACGCTTCGCGGGCGATCGTGTAGGCGCGGGCCACCGCGGCCGCGTCGGCGCCCGTATCCTGCTTGGTGCGCGCGACGAACGTCGGACCCATGCGGTTCACGATGCTGTTCGTCGTCGCCGTCGCGATGATCTCGCGTTTGAGGCGATGCTCGCCGAGCCGCTTCGCGTACGGCTGGCTGAGCCGGTCGGGGAAGTAGCGGTCGATCTCCTGGCCGAGGTAAGGGTCCTCCGGAACGTCGGATTGGATCAGCTGGTTGTTCAGCGCGATCTTCGAATAACTCAGGATCATGGCGATCTCGGGCCGCGTGAGCCCCTGCCCGAGGCGCTGCCGGTCCGCGATCTCCTCTGCACTCGGCAGGTGCTCGAGCGCGCGATCGAGCAGGCCCTCGAGCTCGAGCGAGCGGATGAAGTGCGCATGCTCGCCCAGGCGCTCGGCGGCCGCGACCTCAAGCAGGCTGATGGCCTGGCTCTGCAGGTAGTTGTCACGCAACACGAGTGCGGCGACGTCGTCGGTCATCCTGGCGAGCAGGCGGTTGCGGGCGGCCCGCGTCAGCTTGTCGCGCCGCTCGACGACGTCGAGCAGGATCTTGATGTTGACCTCGTGGTCGGAGCAGTCGACGCCGCCGGAATTGTCGACGAAATCCGTATTGATGCGCCCGCCGGACTGCGCGTACTCGATGCGACCGAGCTGCGAGAGCCCGAGATTGCCGCCTTCGCCCACGACCTTGCAGCGCAGTTCGCGCCCGTCGACGCGCACGCCGTCGTTGGTGCGATCGCCGATCGCGGAGTTCGCTTCGCGGGCCGCCTTGACGTAGGTGCCGATGCCGCCGTTCCAGAGCAGGTCCACTGGCAGCGTGAGGATCGCGCGGATGATCTCCTGCGGCGGCACCCGGCTGGAGTCGAGACCGAGCAGTGCGCGGGCTTGCGGGCTCAGCGCGATCTCCTTGGCATCGCGCGCAAACACGCCGCCGCCTTTCGAGATCAGGCGCGTGTCGTAGTCGGCCCACGAGGAGCGTGGCAGCTTGAATAGACGCTCGCGCTCGCGGAAACTGCGCGCCGCATCCGGATCGGGGTCGAGGAAGATGTGCTGGTGGTTGAACGCAGCCACCAGGCGGATGTGGCGCGACAGCAGCATGCCGTTGCCGAACACGTCACCGGCCATGTCGCCGATGCCGGCCACCGTGAAGTCCTGCGACTGGGTGTCGACGCCCATCTCGCGGAAATGCCGCCTCACGCATTCCCAGGCGCCCTTGGCCGTGATGCCCATCTTCTTGTGGTCGTAACCCGCCGAGCCGCCGGAGGCGAACGCGTCGCCCAGCCAGAAGCCGTACTCGGCCGCCAGCGCATTCGCCGTGTCGGAGAACGAGGCGGTGCCCTTGTCCGCGGCGACGACGAGGTAGGGATCGTCGGGATCGTGGCGCACGAGGTCGGCGGGTGGCACGATCTTGCCAGCCTGCACGTTGTCGGTGAGGTCGAGCAGACCGCGGATGAACAGGCGGTAGCACTCGGTGCCTTCGCGCAGCACGTCCTCGCGGCTGCCGGAGGGCGGCCGCTTCGGCACGAAGCCACCCTTGGCGCCGACCGGCACGATCAGCGTGTTCTTGACGTTCTGCGCCTTCATGAGCCCGAGGATCTCCGTGCGGAAGTCCTCGCGCCGGTCGGACCAGCGCAGGCCGCCGCGCGCGACCTTGCCCATCCGCAGGTGCACGCCCTCGACGCGCGGCGAGTAGACCCAGATCTCGAACAGCGGGCGCGGCTTCGGCAGCCCCGGCACCTTCTTCGGGTCGAGTTTCAGCGACAGATAAGTCTTGTGTTCGCCGGCCGCGTCGCGCTGGAAGTGATTCGTGCGCAGCGCCGTGGCGATCACGGCGCGAAATGCGCGCAGGATGCGGTCGTCGTCGGGACTGCGGACCAGCTCCAGCGCTTCGTCGATGTCTTTCGCAAGCGACGCCTGCTGTGCAGCACGGGTCTTCTCCGGCAGGCGCGGGTCGAAACGCGCCTCGAACAACCAGGCCAGTCGCGCGGCGAGATCCGGATGACGGGTGAGCACCGACTCCATGTAGCGCTGGCTGAACGGCAGGCCCGTCTGCAGCAGGTAGCGGCACACGGCGCGCAGCACGAGCGCCTGGCGCCAGTCGAGCCCGGCGGCGAGCACCAGCCGGTTGAAGCCATCGCTCTCGGCGCGGCCGTTCCAGACGGCGAAGAAGGCTTCCTCGAAACGCGCGCCCGCCTGGTCCGGGTCGAGCTGGCGCCCCCCGGCGTGCGTAACCTCGAGGTCCTGGATCCAGAGTTCGGTGCCGTCGCCGTTGAGGATCCGGTACGGCCGCTCGTTGCGGATGCGCAGGTCGAAATTCTCGAGCAGTGGCAACAGGTCGGACATCGCGATCGGCTGCCCACGGCGGAACAAGCGCAGGTGCAACGCGTCGGAACCAATGCTGCCGCGGCTCAGTGCGAGCCCGAGCGCGTCCGGGTCCGGGCGCAGGTCGGACAGTTCGAGCAGGTCGGGAATCGCGGCCGCGGCGGGTACGTCTTCCTGGTACGAGACCGGGAAGGCACCGGCGAACAGCCGCGCAAACTCGTCGGCCTGGTCCTGCGGCAGGCGCGCCTGCAACTCCTCGCTAAGGCGGTCCTCCCAGGTACGCAGCGTCTCGGCAATGCGCTGCTCGATGCGCCCGATGTCGGCGGTGATGTCCCTGTCGGGGTCGGTGCGTACCAGCATGTGCAGCCGCGCCAGTGCCGACTCGGAGATCTGGATCTGCGACTCGAGCGCATCGCCAGCGAGCTCCTCCATCAGGATCCGCTCGATCCGCTCGCGAGCCTGCGTGTTGTAGCGGTCGCGCGGCACGTACAGCAGGCACGAGAAGAACCGCCGGTAGGGATCGCGCCGCAGCAGCAGGCGGACGCGCCGGCGCTCGTACAGGTTCACGATGCCGCGGAACGAGCGCACCAGCTCGGCGATGCTGGCCTGGAACAGCTCGTCCCGGGGGTGGCTCTCGAGCACGTGCATCAGTGCCTTGCCGTCGTGGCTCACCGGCGAGATGCCGAAGTGGTCGATGACGCGCTGCACCTTGTGGCGCAGTAGCGGAATTTCGCGTGGGCTCGCACTGTAGGTGGCCGACGTGAACAGGCCGATGAAGCGGCGCTCGCCCGTGACCCGGCCGCGCGCGTCGAACGTCTTGACGCCGACGTAGTCGAGATAGGTGGCCCGATGAATCGTCGAAACGGAATTGGCCTTGGTCACGACCAGCGCGACCGCCTCGCGAGCCTTGCGACGGACCTCGTCTCGCAGCAGCGTCGGCTGCGCGCGCGGCCGTCCGGCGCCGGTGCGCAGCAGGCCAAGCCCGGACTTCGCGACGGGCACGAGCCGGTCCACGGCGGGACCGCGTTCGAGCCGGTACTCGCGGTAGCCGAGGAACGTGAAGTGGTTGTCCGCGAGCCAGTCGAGGAATGCGCTGGCCTCCCGTGTTTCGGCCCGCGACAGGCCCGGCACCTTGCGCGCCACGGCGGCGGCGAGATCACGCGCCTGCCGCAACATGGCCGGCCAGTCTTCGACGGCGACACGGACGTCGCCGAGCGCGGACTCGATGCGTGAGCGAACGTGTGCGAGCTGGGCCGGCTCGGACGTCCGGTCGACCTCGATGTGCTGCCAGGATTCGGCGACACCGTCGCCGTCGGTGCCAATGCACTCGATCCGGCCGGCACGGTCGCGGCGGACCGTGAAGACCGGGTGCACCATCGTGTGGATCGACAGGCCACAGTTCAGCAGCACGATCGCCAGTGAGTCGACCAGGAAGGGCATGTCGTCCGTGACGACTTCGACGACGGTGCGACTCGAAGACCAGCCGTCCGTCTCGACCGTCGGATTGAATACGCGCACCAGGGCTCGACCGGCGCGGCGCACCGCGCCGAACTCGAGATGCGCAGCGGCAGCGGCGGCCAGCGATGCGGCCTCGCTCGTCCGCAGGTCGGTCTCGTCGACACCACGGTAGTACGACCGCACGAACTCCGGCAGCGAGCCCGGGAGCTTGCGGGCGCGCCGGGCGCGCGCCTGTGCGGCGATCGAATCGATCAGGTGCTTGCGTGCAGCCGGAATGGTGCCTGGCATCTCGTGGTTCCTTGGGGACGGTGTCCGCTTGGCGCGGAATTATAGGCCAGCGCCGCGCCGCGCCGTTCGCCGCGGGCTCGAGCGTGATTGCTGCAATGCACCCGCGAGCGCCTCAGCCCGCTTCGTGAGCGTGTCGAGCGCGCGGTCGAGTGCTGCGCGCTCGGCGTGATCCATGCCGTCGAGCAAGTCGCGCTCGAAACGCAGCGCGAGTGGTGCGACCTCGCGATACACGGCCGCGCCAGCGCGGGAGACCGAGAGCACGGACCTCCGGCGATCGTTCCGCGCGACCGCCCGGCGCAGGCGGCCGGCCCGCAACAGGCGCGTGACCGCGCGGCTGACCGCGACTGCATCCATCCGTGTCAGCTCGGCGACCTCGGCGGCCGAAAGGCCAGGGTGGCGAGTCAACACGGCGATCACCCGCCACTCCGGGATGCTGAGGCCGAAGCGCCGCCGGTAGGTATCCGCGATTGCGCTGCTGACGACGTTGGTCAGCACCGAGAGCCGGTAAGGCAGGAATCGCTCGAGTTCGATCGAATCGGGTTCGTCAGGCTTCACGCGCGGGCACCGGCGGCGGCGACGCTTGCAAGTGTAACGATTGCGCGCCGCGATGCCAGCAAAACACAGGGCTCACGGTCGATGCGGGCGGGCCAGGTACTCGTGCGTCTGCATTTCGGCCAGCCGGCTGCGGGTGCGCTCGAATTCGAATGCGAGGCGCTCGCCACGGTACAGCTGCTCGGGCGGTGCGTCGGCGGATACGACCAGCTTGACGCTGCGGTCGTAGAACTCGTCGACCAGCGCGATGAAGCGCCGGGCCGGGTCGTCCATGCTCGCGTCGAATACCGGCACGCGTGAGACCAGCACCGTGTGAAAGTCGCGCGCAATCTCGACGTAGTCGGCCGTGCCGCGCGGCCCGGCGCAGAGGGCGTCGAAGTCGAACCAGATCACGTCGGCGCAGCGGCTGCGGACCGCAATCGGCCGGCCCTCGACCTCGAGCGACCCCCCGGGCTCACCCGCCGCGCCGGCGATCTCCGCGAAGCGCAGCGCCAGGGAGTCGTCGACGAACGGGTCGGCGGCGTCGAGGTAGAGCGGGGCCTTCTCCAGCTGGCGCAGTCGGTAATCGTGGCCGGCGTCCACGTTCACAGTCTCGGTGCTTCGCTCGATCAGCGCGATGGCCGGCAGGAAGCGGCTGCGCTGCAACCCGTCGCGATACAACTCGGACGGCGGCGCGTTCGAAGTGAAAACGAGGGTCACGCCGCGCTCGACGAGGGCGGCGAACAGCCCCGAGAGCAGCATCGCGTCGCCGATGTCGCTGACGAACAGTTCATCGAGGCACAGCGCGCGCACGTCCCGGGCGATCTCCGCAGCGACCTGCTCGAGCGGGCTCTCGACGTAGCGCAGCTGGCGCAGGCGGGCATGCACGTCCTTCATGAACCGATGGAAATGGTCGCGCCGGGATGGCACCTCGAGGTGTGCGCGAAACAGGTCCATCAGGAACGTCTTGCCGCGCCCGACCCCGCCCCAGAGGTAGATGCCGCGCACGACTGCAGGCCTCCGCGCGCTCCAGCGGCGCGTAAGGCGTCCGAACCAGCCGGACTGCTGCGCGTGGGCCTCCGCGAGGCGCGAATGCAGGTCGTCGAGACGCGCGACGGCCTGCAGCTGGGACGTGTCGGCCTGGTAGCCGTGGCGCCGCAGCGACTCCAGATACGCCTGCCGCAGGGTGCCTCGGGCGCTCATGGCGATCGGCTGCGCACTCAGCTCGCGAGTTCGGGGCGGTCGCGGAAGTGCTCGAGCGCGGCCGGGTTCGCGAGCGCGTCGGTGTTGCGGACCGGCCGGCCGTGGATCACGTTGCGGACGGCCAGTTCGACGATCTTGCCGCTGATCGTGCGCGGGATGTCCGGTACCGCGACGATGCGGGCCGGCACGTGCCGCGGCGTCGTGTTGCTGCGAATCACGTCGCGAATCCGTTTCTCGAGAGCCGCGTCGAGTTGCGCGCCCGGGCGCAGCCGCACGAACAGGACGACCCGGACGTCGTTCTCCCAGTCCTGCCCGACGGCGAGGCTCTCGAGGATTTCCTCGAGTTTCTCGACCTGCCGGTAGATCTCGGCCGTGCCGATGCGCACGCCGCCCGGGTTCAGCACCGCGTCGGAGCGGCCGAGGATCACGATTCCGCCGTGCTCGGTGACGAGCGCATAGTCGCCGTGGCACCAGACGTTCGCGAAGCGCTCGAAATACGCGGAATGGTACTTCGCGCCGTCCGGGTCGCCCCAGAAGCCGATCGGCATGGATGGGAAGGGCGCGCTGCAGACCAGTTCGCCCTGCTGGCCGCGCACCGGCCGACCCTCGTCGTCGAAGACCTCGGTCTTCATGCCGAGCCCGGGTGACTGGATCTCGCCGCGATGGACGGGCAGCCACGGGTTGCCGAGGCAGAAGCACGAGATGATGTCGGTGCCGCCCGAGATCGAGGCGAGGTGCAGGTCGTCCTTGATCGCTCGGTAAACGTAGTCGAACTGCTCCGGCGCGAGCGGTGACCCGGTGGACAGTACGGTGCGCAGCGCGCCGAGATCGAAATCGCGACCCGGTGCGCCGCCGTCCTTCTCGAGGGCCGACAGGTACTTCGGGCTGGTACCGAACGCCGTGATCCGCTCGCGTTCCGCCATGCGCCACAGCACGTCGCGGTCCGGCGCGAACGGCGAGCCCTCGTAGAGGATCAGCGTGCAGCCCGTCGCGAGTCCGCTGACGAGCCAGTTCCACATCATCCAGCCGCAGGTCGTGAAGAAGAACAGGCGGTCGCCGGGCGTCAGGTCGGTGTGCAGCAAGTGCTCCTTGCGATGCTGCAGCAACGTGCCACCCACGCCGTGCACGATGCACTTCGGCACGCCGGTCGTGCCCGAGGAATACATCACGTACAGCGGCGCGTCGAACGGCACGCGAGTGAACTCCAGCGCAGCGCCCGTGCGGCCGAACTCGCCAAAAGCCACGGCGCCGCGCAATCCGCCGAGATCGGGTGCAGCGGCGACGTAAGGGATGACGACGACGCGTTCGACGGACTGCAGTCGCTCCAGCGCGCCACGCACGGGCCCCAGCGAGTCGATGGTCTTGCCGTTGTAGAAGTAACCATCCGCCGTGAACAGCACGCGCGGGGCGACCTGGCCGAACCGGTCGAGCACGCCGTTGATGCCGAAGTCGGGTGAGCACGAGGTCCACACGGCGCCCAGGCTCGTCGCGGCGAGCATCGCGACCACGGACTCCGGCAGGTTCGGCAGGAAGCCGGCCACGCGGTCGCCGGGCGCGATGCCGAGTTCGCGCAGTCCGGCCGCGATCCGGGCCACCTCGGCACGCAACTGTCGGTAGGTCAGTTCGCGCCGTGCGCCGCGCTCGTTGCAGAACACGAGCGCGGCGTGGTCGTCGGCGCGCGCCAGAAGGTTCTCGGCGAAATTGAGTTCAGTGTCCTCGAACCACACCGCGCCCGGCATGCGATCGCGGTGCTGCAGCACCGGTGCACGACCGGGCTTGCGGATGACTCCGGCGAACTCGGTGAGCGCCGTCCAGAAGGCCTCCCGCTCGTCGACGGACCAGCGCCACAGCGACTCGTAGTCGCCTCGAGGCGCACCATGGTGGTCGCGCGCAAAGGCGGCGAAGCGCGTCAGGTTCGAGGCGGCGACGCGTCCGGCCGGTGGAGTCCAGATCGGCTCGGTCACGCCCGGCACCGGCTACATGCTCTGGTAGTTCGGCCCGGAGCCGCCTTCGGGCGTGGTCCAGGTGATGATCTCGTAGGGATCCTTGATGTCGCAGGCCTTGCAGTGCACGCAGTTCGACGCGTTGATCTGCAGGCGCCTGCCGCCCGCGCCGTCGTCGACCATCTCGTAGACGTGGGCCGGGCAGAAGTGCTGGCAGGGGTTGCCGTATTCCTGCGCGCAGCGCGTGGCGCAGATGTTCGGGTCGGCCACCTTGAGGTGCACGGGCTGCGATTCCTCGTGCGCGTTGCCCGCGAAGAACACGGCGCTGACCCGGTCGCGCGGCTTCAGGCTGCGCTCGCCCCAGCCGCGGTTCGGCGACGCGATCTGGTCGAGCTTGAGCAGCGCCGAGTGGTCGGCGTGGTTCGTGAGCGTCCAGGGCGAATGGCCCGCCGTCAGCGTCTCGAGCGCGCCGTTCGCGATGCCGAGCCACATGCCGTGCTTGAACCCGGGACGCACGTTGCGCACCTTGTAGAGCTCGAGCCCGCCCGGCGACGCGCGCCAGCGTGAGTCGAATCCCGCCGTGGCGCCCGCTTCGAGCACGTGCTCGGCCGCAAGGCGACCCGAGCGCACGGCCTGGTGCACGCCCTTGATCTTGGGCACGTTCAGCGTGCCGCCGGCATCGCCGACGAGGATCGCGCCGGGCATCTCGAGCGTCGGCATCGATTGCCAGCCGCCCTCGACGATCGTCCGCGCGCCGTAGGCGAGCACTTCGCCGCCGTCGAGCAGCGACTTGAGACCCGGGTGATTCTTGAACTGCTGGAAGGCTTCGAACGGCTGGAAGCGCGGGTCGGCGTAGTCGAGGCCGACGACGAACCCGACGTACACGCGGTCCTGGTCGAGGTGGTAGAGGAAGCTGCCGCCGTAGGTCGCCTGGTCCATCGGCCAGCCGACCGTGTGCTGGATCATGCCGGGCTCGACACGCCCCGGGGGCAGCTGCCACAGCTCCTTGAAGCCGAGCCCGTAGGTCTGCGGCGACTTGCCGGCATCGAGCCGGAAGCGATTGATCAGGATCTTCGCGACACTGCCGCGGCAGCCCTCGGCGACGATCGTGGTCCTGGCGCGGATCTCGGGGCCTGGCGCGAAGTTCGGTCCAGCCGCGCCGTCCTTGTCGAGCCCCATGTCGCCGATGCGCACGCCGGCCACGGCACCCTGCTCGTCGAACAGCGGTGCCGCTGCCGCAAAGCCCGCGAACACGTCGCAACCGGCGGCCTCGGCCTGCGCGCCGAGGTAGGCGACCAGGTTGCCGAGCGAGACGATGAAGTTGCCGTGATTGTTCATCTGCGGCGGTGTCGGCAGCTTGTAGCGCTTGGTGCGCGTCAGGAACGCGAACTCGTCACGGCCCGCGGGTACGCGGATGCCCTTGTATTCGTCACGCCACGCCGGCAGCAGTTCGTCGAGCGGGCCGGGCTCGATCACCGCGCCCGACAGTGCGTGCGCGCCGACCGTCGCCGCTTTCTCGAGCACGCAGACGTTGAGTTCGGGGCGCAGTTGCTTGAGCCGGATCGCGCACGCGAGTCCCGCCGGGCCGGCCCCGACGACGACCACGTCGTACTCCATCACGTCGCGTTCGATGGTTTCGAGTGCCGGATCAGCCATATGCATACCCCGATGACGTCTGTGTGGGTCGCCCGTGCCGGCTTCCCTGCATGATCGCGTATCTTAGCCCGACCAGCCCGCGCTGGTCCGGGCTCAGCGCGGTGCCATCCGGATCGCGCCGTCGAGCCGGATCGTCTCGCCATTCAGCATCGGATTCTCGATGATCTGCCGCACCAGCGCAGCGTACTCGGCGGGCCGTCCCAGTCGCGGCGGGAACGGCACCTGCTTGCCGAGCGATTCCTGCGCCTCGACGGGCAGGGCGGCCATCATCGGCGTCATGAAGAGTCCTGGCGCGATGGTCACGACCCGGATGCCGAAAGCTGCGAGCTCGCGGGCCATCGGCAGCGTCATGCCGACCACGCCGCCTTTTGATGCGGCATAGGCCACCTGTCCGACCTGGCCGTCGAAAGCGGCGACCGATGCCGTCATGACGATCGCGCCGCGCTCGCCCTCGGCGTTCGGCGCGTTCTTCTGCATCGCGGCCGCGGCCGCCTTGCAGACGAGCAGCGTGCCGACGAGGTTGATCTCGATGACCTTGCGGAAGAATTCACCGGGCATCGGCCCGTCCTTGCCGACGAGACGTTTCGGCCAGCCGACGCCGGCGCAGTTCACGGCAAGGTTGAGGCCGTCCATCGTCGCCGTGGCGCTCGCCACCGCGGCGTCGACTGCGGCCTCCGACGTCACGTCGGTTGCGACGAAGGTGGCCCGGTGACCGAGCTTCGCGACCATCGCATTGCCGGCGTCCGCATTGACGTCGAGCAGCACGACGCGGCCACCCGCCGCGACGATACACTCTGCCACGGCTTGTCCGAGCCCGGAGGCACCACCGGTGATGATCCCGCGCGTGTCCTGGATCTGCATGGTCAGAGCCTCAGGCCGCCATCGATGTCGATGCTGCGACCGTTGAAGTAGTCGTTCTCGGCGATGAAGACGGCCGCCTGGGCGATCTCCTCCGGCAGGCCGAGCCGTTTCAGCGGCACGGGGGCCGTCACCTTCTCGAGCATCTCGGGCGGCATGCCGGCGAGCAGGTCGGTGCGCGTGAAGCCGGGCGCGATCGAAGCCGCGCGAATGCCGAAGCGCGCGAGCTCGCGGGCCCAGACGACGGCCATCGCGGTGACGCCGGCCTTGGCGGCCGAATAATTGCTCTGGCCCGGGTTGCCGGCCTTGGAGATGCTCGCGATGTTGATGATCACGCCGCCGTGACCGAGCTTGATCATCCGTTCGGCCGCCTCGCGTCCGCACAGGAAGACGCCGGTCAGGTTCACGTCGATGACGGCCTGCCACTGTTCGAGCCCCATCTTGCCGACGACGGCGCCGTCCTTGACCTTGACCAGCAGGCCGTCCTTGATGATACCCGCGTTGTTGACCATCACGTCGAGCCGACCGAAGTCCGCGACGGCCTGGTCGAGCGCCGCGATGACCTGGTCTTCCTTGGCGACGTTCGCGGCGTAGACGCGCACGTCGGTGCCGCGCGAGGCGAGCTCGGCCCGAACGGACTCGAGATCCGACGGCGCCAGGTCGACCAGCGCGATCCGCGCGCCGCGTTCTGCGAACGCCGTCGCGATCGCCTTGCCGATGCCACGGGCACCCCCGGTGACGGCGACGACTTTGTCCTTGATCTGCATACGAGTGCCTCGTCGGAATGTGGCGGGTCAGTCGGCGATCTCAATCGCGATTGCGGTGGCCTCGCCGCCGCCGATGCACTGCGAGGCGATGCCGCGCTTCAGGCCGCGCTTCCTGAGCGCGTGCACGAGCGTGGTCACGAGCCGCGCGCCGGTCGCGCCGATCGGGTGACCGAGCGCACAGGCACCGCCGTTGACGTTGACGCGGGCGAGGTCGAGCCCAAGGTCGTGGGCCGCGGCCATCGTGACGACGGCGAAGGCCTCGTTGATTTCGTAGAGGTCGACCTCGGAGGCCTTCCATCCGGCGCGATCGAGCGTCTTCTGGATCGCGGGCCCCGGAGCGGTCGTGAACCACTCGGGCGCCTGGGCGTGGCTGGCATAGGCGACGATGCGCGCGATCGGGCGCAGGCCGCCGGCCGCAGCCGCAGATTCGCTCGCGACCACGAGCGCGGCGGCGCCGTCGGAGATCGACGAGGAGGAGGCCGCGGTCACCGTGCCGTCCTTGCGGAACGCGGGCTTCAGCGCCGGAATCTTGTCGATGTCGAGCGCAAACGGCGTTTCGTCCTGCGCGACGACCTGCTCGCCCTTGCGGGTCTTGAACGTGACGGGTGCGACCTCCGCGATGAAGTCGCCGTCGCGCACCGCGCGCTGCGCGCGCCGCACCGACTCGGCGGCGAACGCGTCCTGCGCCGCGCGCGTGAAGCCGTACTTGTCCGCGGTCGCGTCGGCGAAGCAACCCATGGCCTGGCCGTCCCACGGGCTCTGCAGGCCGTCGTAGAACATGTGGTCGATCAGCTCGGAGTGACCCATGCGATACCCTGCGCGCGCCTTGAGCAGCAGGTAGGGCGCATTGCTCATCGATTCGAGGCCGCCCGCCAGCGAGAGTCGCGCATGGCCAGCGAGGATCTGGTCGGACGCGATCATCAGCGCCTTCATGCCCGAGCCGCACATCTTGTTGACCGTCGTCGCTGGGACGGACTGCGCGAGTCCCGCAGCGAGTGCCGCCTGCCGGGCCGGTGCCTGGCCGAGGCCGGCCGGCAGCACGCAGCCGAAGATCACTTCTTCGATCGCGTCGCCGCTCACGCCCGCATCCGCAAGTGCCGCGCGTGCGGCGGCGGCACCGAGCTGCGGCGCGCTTACGGCGGACAGCGCACCTTGGAAACTGCCGATCGGCGTGCGGCGCGCCGAGAGGATCACGATCTTTTCTGGCATGGCGGGCGACTCCGGCGGGCTGTGAGCACAATCGACCGAGTGTAAGCCGGTGGTATTTTGCGGCGCAAGATGAACGACTCCGCCTGCGCCGGTTCGACGCGGATCTCAGGCGATCCTGGGGGCGCGTCCGGTCGCCGCACGAGTCCGTGGCAGGAAACCGTTCTCGAACACGGCGACGAATGCGTCCGCAATGTCGGCCGCGGTCATGGACTCGTCGGCCCGGTACCAGTGTGCGATCCAGTTGAGCGCACCTGCGAGCGCGAATGCCGCGATCTTCGCATCGCAGGGCTCGATCGAGCCGTCGGTCATGCCGGCCTGCAGCAGGCCGCGGATGCCCTGGTCGATCTCCGACTTGAGCGTGTTGATCTGGCGCCGCATGGCCGGGCGGAGATCCTGGTCGTGCGCGCGGACCATGCACCAGCCGTATTCGGAGGCGATGGCCAGCGCGTAGCCCCGAATCACCGCGTTCAACCGCTCGCGACCCGAGCCGCCGGCCTGTTCGGCCTCGCGAAAAGCCTCGCGGATCGGATGCAGGCCGGCGAGGAAGCACTCGAACAGCAACTGCTCCTTGTTCTCGACGTAGTAATAGACCGTCGGCTTGGTCACGCCGAGGTCGGCGGCGATATCGTCGAGCGAAGTGTGGTGGTAGCCGCGCGCGTTGAAAGCCCGGGCCGCAGCCCGGATCACCGCGTCGCGCTTTACATCATGATCACGCGGGCGGCGCCGGCGGCCGGACCAGGGCGAGGCCGCCGTCTCCGGATCCTCGATCGGGGCAATGCTGCGGCGCGTGGTGGTGGCCATCGTGGTTCCTGGCGAGCCCGATGTAGACGATCCAATCGGTTGACGGGCTTCCAGTCCCTGATCATACTCGCTGGTAAGATCCTACTCAATGGTAGGAATAGACTGTGTGGCAACGCTGAGCAGGGGAAGGCGCATGAGCGACGGCAGGACGGTCGGCGGTAAGGCGCGGCAGGTTCCGGACGCGCAGCCCGAGGCGGCGCCATTGCGCTTCGTGAGCGCGGCCTCGCTGTTCGATGGTCACGATGCTGCGATCAACATCATCCGCCGCCTGCTGCAATCGCACGGGGCGGAAGTCGTGCACCTCGGCCACAACCGCAGCGTTGCCGACATCGTGCGGGCCGCGATCCAGGAAGACGCCGACGGCATCGCGGTGAGCTCGTACCAGGGCGGCCACAACGAGTACTTCCGCTACATGGTCGACATGCTGCGCGAGCGCGGCGCCGGACACATCCGCATCGTCGTGGGCGGCGGCGGCACGATCGCGCCGCACGAAATCGCGGACCTCGAGGCGTACGGCGTCGAGCGAATCTACACGCCCGAGGACGGGCGCAAGCTCGGCCTCGACGGCATGATCGAAGACGTGGTCCGTCGCGTGCGGCTCGCGACCCGACCGGCCTTCGAGTTCGGGCCGATGGGGCCGCGTGACCATCAGCAGATCGCGCGAGCGATTTCGTCCCTCGAGCTCGCCGAGGCGCCGACGGCGCTGCGCGAGACGCTGCGCAAGTCGGGGGCCCGACCGTCGCGACGCGCGCCGGTGCTCGGCATCACCGGCACTGGGGGGGCGGGCAAGTCGAGCCTCACCGACGAGTTGCTGTTGCGCGTCGTGCGAAATTTTCCCGATCACAACGTCGCGGTCGTCGCGATGGATCCGACGCGCCGTCGCAGCGGTGGCGCGCTGCTCGGCGACCGGATCCGGATGAACTCGCTCGCTGCCGAGCAGGTCTTCATGCGCTCGCTGGCGACTCGCCGCCAGAACCTCGCAACGAGCGCGGTCCTCGCCGACGTGCTCGAGCTGCTGCGCTATGCCGGCTTCGACCTGATCGTCGTCGAGACGGCGGGCATCGGCCAGAGCGATTCGGAGATCGTCGACCTCGTCGACGTGCCGCTCTACGTGATGACCAGCGAATACGGCGCGGCGAGCCAGCTCGAGAAGATCGACATGCTCGATTTCGCCGAGCTGATCGCGCTCAACAAGTTCGAGAAGCGCGGCGCCGAGGACGCGCTGCGCGACGTGCGCAAGCAGTGGAAGCGCAACCACACGGCGTTCCAGACGCCGGACGCCGAGGTGCCGGTGTTCCCGACGATCGCGAGTCGCTTCAACGACCCGGGCGTCAATCGCCTGTTCGCGGCCGTGTGCCGCAAGCTCGAGGCGAAATCGGGCGAGGGCGGGCGGCCGTGGACCGTCACTGATCCCGGGCCGACCGAAATCGTCGAGCGACATGCGCTGATTCCGGCGAGCCGCACCCGGTATCTCGCCGAGATCACGGCCAATGGCCGTCGCGCACGCGCGGACCTGCAGCAGCGCGCCGAAGCCGCTGGACGCGCGCACAGCCTCTACGAGGCGCTGCGAACACTCGACGATCCGGCGCTGCCCGCGCCACTGGACCGTCACCGGGACGCGACGCTTGCGGACGCTTCCGATCCGGCACGTGCGCGACTGCGCGCTGCCTACCACGAGGCCCTCGATGCGGTCGGGACCGAGTCGATCGACCTGCTGCGGCGCTGGCCGGCGCTCGCGAAATCCGCGACTGATCCGGAGTTCAGCTACGTCGTGCGAGATCGCGAGGTCCGCGGCGAGAACTACACCGAGACCCTGAGTCACAACCGTGTGCCGAAGCTCGCGGTGCCGAAGTTGCGGGACTGGGGCGACCTGCTGACGTTCCTGCTCAAGGAACACTTGCCGGGTCACTTCCCGTATACGGCGGGTGTCTACCCCTACCGGCGCGAGGAGGAAGACCCGACGCGGATGTTCGCGGGGGAGGGTGGACCCGAGCGAACCAACCGGCGCTTCCACTACCTCGCGGCCGGCCATGGCGCGGCGCGCCTGTCGACGGCCTTCGACTCGACGACGCTGTACGGAGAGGACCCGGACGAGCGTCCGGACATCTACGGTCGCATCGGTAATTCCGGCGTCTCGATCGCCACGCTCGACGACATGAAGAAGCTCTATTCGGGGTTCGATCTGTGCGCGCCGACGACCTCGGTCTCGATGACGATCAACGGCCCCGCGCCGATGATCCTGGCGATGTACATGAACACCGCGGTGGACCAGCGTGTCGAGCGGCACCTGCGCGAAACGGGCCGCTGGGTCGAAGCCGAACAGAAGATCGCGGCGCTATACCGCGATCGCGAGCGGCCGCGCTACCAGAGCGAACTGCCGGCAGGGCACGATGGCTCGGGACTCGGCCTGCTCGGCGTCACCGGCGACCAGCTCGTCGATCGAGCGACCTACGAACGGATCCGGGCCGAGGCGCTGTCGCTCGTGCGCGGCACCGTGCAGGCCGACATCCTCAAGGAGGACCAGGCGCAGAACACCTGCATCTTCTCGACCGAGTTCGCGCTCAGGATGATGGGCGACGTCCAGCAGTACTTCAACGACTGCAACGTGCGCAATTTCTACTCGGTGTCGATCTCCGGCTACCACATCGCGGAAGCCGGAGCGAACCCGATCTCGCAGCTCGCGTTCACGCTCGCCAACGGCTTCACGATCGTCGAGTACTACCTCGCGCGCGGCATGAAGATCGACGAGTTCGCGCCCAACCTGTCGTTCTTCTTTTCGAACGGCATGGATCCCGAGTATGCGGTGATCGGCCGCGTCGCGCGGCGCATCTGGGCCCGCGCGATGCGCGATCTCTACGGCGGCGGACCGCGTTCGCAGATGCTGAAGTACCACATCCAGACGTCGGGCCGCAGCCTGCACGCGCGCGAGATCCAGTTCAACGACATCCGCACCACGCTGCAGGCGCTCTATGCGCTGTTCGACAACTGCAACA
>Ga0316622_100000641_pt1 | contig 20903 bp, 17 predicted proteins | sample OWC_Aug_OW2_C1_D_FD_207646 | JGI IMG/M metagenome (GOLD analysis project Ga0316622, IMG submission 207646) | Wetland soil microbial communities from Old Woman Creek delta, Ohio, United States - OWC_Aug_OW2_C1_D5_C | ecosystem: Environmental > Terrestrial > Soil > Wetlands | place: USA: Ohio... | reverse complement strand
TCTCGCGCACCGCGTCGGGCAACAGGTACCGGGGATCCCGGCCCGACACGATCAGGTCGCGGAGGTCGGTCGAGGAAATCTCGAGCTGCGTGACCGCCCGCACGTGGATGCGGCCCGCCTCGGTCGCGTGCAGGTCGGCGCGGCGAGCCGTGCCGCGCTCCGCGAGCAGCTCCCCGAGGGGCCCCGAATCGGGCGCGACCCAGCCCGGACGGTGCGCGACGACCAGGTGCGCGAGCCGCAGGATCTGCTCCCACTCGTGCCACTGCGGCAGGCCGAGGAACGCGTCCATGCCGAGGATCAGGCACACCGGGCGGCCGGGAAACTCGGCGCGCAACTCGCGCAGCGTCTGCACCGTATACGAAGGGCCCGCACGGCGCGTCTCGCGATCGTCGACGGCGAAGCCTGGCTGGTCCGACGCCGCGGCGCGCACCATCGCGAGCCGGTGCGAGGCGTTGCAGAGCGGTGTCGCGCGGTGCGGCGGCTCGCCCGCCGGCAGGAAGCGCACTTCGGCCAGCTCCAGCTCCTGCATCAGTTCGAAAGCCGTCCGCAGGTGGCCGAAATGGATCGGGTCGAACGTGCCGCCGAAAATGCCGAGTGGGCTCATGCGGCGAGCCGCACGCCGGCGATCCGCGCGACGATGGCCTCGAGCGCGACCCAGGCGTCGCCACCCAGGCTGCCCTTGGCCATGCGGTCCGCGGCGGCGGCGGCGACCAGCAGCGAGTCGATGTCGGCGCGCGACAGGCGCCGCAGCGCGGCGCGCAGCGGGGCTTGCCGGCTGGTCCAGATGTTCTCGGCGCGAAACACGGCCTCGAGCGAGCGCTCGCGCTCGGCGCGATTTGCGACGCGCGACAGCCCGCGCAGGTCGGCGAGCAGCGCCCAGAGGATCAGCGGCGGCTCGCGGCCCTCGGCCCGCAGGCCGGCCAGGATGCGCAGCGCGCGCTCCGGCTGGCCGAGAAATGCAGCCGTCGCCAATTCGAACACGTCGTAGCGCGCGCTGTCGGCAACGAGTTCAGCGACCTGGTCGGCCGTCGGCGACGCGCCCGGCATCAGCAACGCGATGCGCTCGATGGCCTGTTGCGCGGCGAGCAGGTTGCCCTCGACGCGGTCCGCGAGCAGTTCCGCCGCTGCAGCCTCGATCGAGACGGCTTTGCGACCGAGGCGCTCGCGGATCCAGCCCGGCAATGCGCCGCGCTCGACAGGCTGGGTCACCACGAGCACGCCGTGTTCCTCGAAGGCCTTGACCCACGCAGTCGTGAGCGTCTTGCGCTCGACCTCGCCCGCCACCAGCAGCACGGCATCCTCGGGCGGCTGCTGCGCGAGGCCAGCCAGCGCGCGGCCAGCCTCGGCATCGGGCGTCGGGCCGATGCGCAGCTCGATCAGCCGGCGCGACGCAAACAACGACAGGTTCGCGGCGTCGGCGAGCAGCGCGTTCCAGTCGAAGCCACGCTCGAGGAAATGAACCTCCCGGTCGGCGGGCGCCTGCGCGCGCACTGCGGCGCGGATCGCATCGCACGCCTCGGCGATCAACAGGGGCTCGGAGCCGGTGACCAGGTAGGCGTTGCGCAGGCCGCGGGCGAGGCCAGACGGCAGGGCGTCCGGAGAAATCCTCACTGCGCGCGCAAGCTCGGGGCGAGTGCCCGGGGGCGCAGCGATACCGGCGTTTGAATCTGCATGCAGTCCGGATTATGCCGCCTTGACCGTGTCGGTTCCACCGGATACTTTTCGCGCCTCTCCGGCCGTCCCGGGGCGGATTTACCTTGTCACGAGCAAGCCACATGCAGCAGTGGGTTCCCCACCTCGGGTCCATGCCCGTCGCGGCCCGACTGCGCCTGCTCGTCGCCGCGCTCGCCTTGTCGGTCGCGCTCGCCTCGTTCATGCACGTGTCCCACAGCCACGAGGCGGATGGGACCGGGGCGGCCAAGCTCTGCCAGTTCTGCTCGAGTTTCGATCGCGGCACGGCGCCGCCGCCGGCGGCGCTCGTGTCGTTGCCGGCTGCGCGGCCTCTGCCTCCTCTGCCGGATGCGGTACTGCCCGCTCCACGCAGCTCGACCGCCGGTTCATACGAGGCGCGCGCGCCTCCCCACGCCCAGGCCTGACACACGGGGCCGTAACGGCCCACCCGTGCACAGCGGCCGGACCGGGTTCGGCCATTCGCCTGAGATCGTGGAGTCCATCAATGAAACCCAATCGTTGCCTGTCCCTGGCCGTTGCATCCGTGCTGGCCACTCCTGCGGCGCTCGCGCAGCACTCGAACCTCGAGGAGGTCGTCGTGACCGCCAGCCCGCTCAGGGTCGGGGCCACCGACCTCGTGCAGGCCGCCATCGTTCTCGCCGGCGACGACCTGTCCCGCCGCGTCGCGAGCAGCCTCGGCGAGACGCTCGCGACGCAGCCAGGCGTGACCGCGAGCTTTTTCGGCCCCCGCGCAAGCCGCCCGATCATCCGCGGGCTGGCCGGCGAGCGCGTGCTGATGCTGCAGAACGGCGTCAGCGCGCTCGACGTCAGCAACCTGAGCCCGGACCACTCGGTCGGCATCGAGGAGATCCTGGCCGACCAGGTCGAGGTGCTGAAGGGCCCATCGACACTCCTTTACGGCAGCGGCGCCGTGGGCGGTGTCGTCAACGTGGTCGATGGGCGCATTCCCACCCGCGAGGTGGATGGCTGGTCGGGTGCAGCGGAACTGCGCGGCGAAACCGTCGACGAGGAACTGAGCGCCGCGGGCCGGGTTGATGGCCGCATCGGCTCGGTCGGTGTCCATGCGCACGGCTACTCCCGCGAAACCGAAGACTTCGACATCCCGGGATTCGCCTGGTCGAGTGCGGCGCGCAATGCCGCGATCGAGGCCGGCGAGGAGCCCGACCTGGCGCGTGGCTCGGTTGCCAATTCGGACAGCGAGACCACCGGTGGCGCGATCGGCACTTCCTGGTTCGGCGAGGACGTGACGGTCGGCCTCTCCTGGGCGCGGCACGAGACCAACTACGGGCTCCCCGGACCCGGCGAGGAGGCCGAAGACCCGTTGGAAGAGCCTGCGGCAATTCGCATCGACCAGGAGCAGGACCGGTTTGATTTCACCGCCGAATGGTCCGACCTTGGCGGGATCGTCGACAGCGTGCTATTGCGCGCAGCGTACAACGACTACCAGCATGCCGAACTCGAGGGCGCCGAGGTCGGTACGCTGTTCGAGCAGACTGGACTCGACACGCGGCTCCACGTCGGACACGCCCCGCTTGCCGGCTGGGCTGGCACGCTCGGCGTGCAGTACACGGACACGGATCTCGACGCCTTCGGAGCGGAAGCGTACGTCCCACCGTCGCAATCCGAGGCCTTGTCGCTGTTCCTGCTCGAGCGACGGCAGTTTGATCGCTTGACCGTCGACCTCGGCGGCCGACTGGAACGCCAGGAGGTCGACACCGAGGCCGCGCTGCGCGACTACAGCGGCACGGCCTTCACGCTGGCGGGCGGCCTGCTCTGGGCCTTCGACGACGCGCTCACGGGGGCCCTGCAGATCACCCGGTCAGAGCGCCATCCGCAGGCCGCCGAACTCTACGCCAATGGCCCGCACCTCGCCGTCGGTCGTTTCGAGATCGGCGATGACCGCCTCGGCACGGAGACGGCCAATACGATCGACGTCGGACTGCGTCGCGAGGGCTTCGTGCACTGGCATGCATCGCTGTACTACAGCGACTTCGCGGACTACATCTACGTCGCAGCGACCGGCGCGGAAGAGGACGGACTGCCAGTGTTCCAGTATGTCCAGCAGGACGCCGAGTTCTACGGGCTCGAGGCAGAGATCGAATTCCCGCTCTACGAGTCGGACGCCGGAGCGCTGCACGCGCGGCTCGGTGGCGACTACGTCCGTGGCAAGCTGTCGAACGGCGGCAACCTGCCGCAGATTCCGCCGCTGCGCCTGATGGCCGCGCTCGAGTTCGATACCGGTCCGCTGCATGCGGCGGTCGACCTGCAGTGGTTCGACGACCAGGACGACATCGCGGCCGACGAGACCGCCACCGACGGCGGCACGCTGGTCGGCGCCGAGCTGAGTTATCGCTGGGAGGCGTGGCAGCCCGGCCTGCTCGTCTTCCTGCGCGGATCCAACCTGCTCGACGAGGAACTGCGCCGCCACAGTTCTCCGCTCAAGGACTACCTGCCGCTGCCGGGCGCGTCCATCCTGCTCGGAGTGCGCGCCGGATTCTGAGCAGCCGGACTGCAGCGGGACGGGCCTGCGCCCGCCCCGCTCGGTTCCGTTATCCTTGCCGGCACCTCGACCATCGTTGATGAGGCACATGGGCACGAACCGGCACGAACCGACCCGACGCGGCCTGTACCCCGAACTCGAACCGTACGACAGCGGCTACCTGCGGGTGTCGCCGACGCACGAGATCTATTACGAGCAATGCGGCCATCCGCGCGGCAAGCCCGCGGTGTTCGTGCACGGCGGCCCCGGTGCGGGCGCCGGCACGCAGGCGCGACAGTTCTTCGATCCGCAACGCTACCGGATCGTCGTGTTCGACCAGCGCGGCTGCGGCCGCAGTCGGCCGCACGCGAGCCTCGAGGACAACACCACCTGGCACCTGGTCGCGGACATGGAGCAACTGCGAACGCTGCTCGGCATCGAGCGGTGGCTGGTGTTCGGCGGTTCGTGGGGTTCGACGCTCGCGCTCGCCTACGCGCAGGCGCATCCGCGGCGCGTCACCGAACTGGTCCTGCGCGGCATCTTCATGCTGCGCAAGGCGGAGATCGACTGGTTCTACCAGCAGGGCGCCAGCGCGCTGTTCCCGGACCGATGGGAGCACTACCTCGCGCCGATCCCGCGGCGCGAGCACGGCGACCTGGTCGCCGCGTACTACCGGCGGCTCACGTCCCGCAGCCGCGCCGTCCAGGTTCGCGCGGCGCGCGCCTGGTCGGTCTGGGAGGCGGCGACGAGCTTCCTGCAGTTCAACGAGGGCAATATCGCCAAGTGGGCCGGCGACGAGTTCGCCGTCGCCGTCGCGCGGATCGAGTGCCACTACTTCGTCAACAAGGGTTTCCTCGAGCGCGAGGACCAGTTGCTGCGGGGCGTGCGCCGCATCCGCCACGTCCCGGCCGTGATCGTGCAGGGTCGCTACGACGTCGTCTGCCCGATGCAGACCGCGTGGGACCTGCACCGCGCCTGGCCGGAGGCCGATTTCCGCGTCGTCGCGGACGCCGGGCACTCCGCTCTGGAACCCGGCATCACCCACGAACTCGTCAGCGCAACCGACCGCTACGCCGGCCCTAAAGCGAATCGAGGCGCCGCAGCACCAGGTCGGCGAGGTCGCGCGCCATCGCCTCGCGCAGCACGTCCTCCTCGCGGTCCTTCGCGAGCAGGCGGGACTGGTCGAAAGTGAAGCTGCGCGTCAATTCATGGCGCTGCAGCGGCACCACTTCGGCGCCGCCGCGCTCGATCGTGTAATCGATCGTGTAGAAAAGCTCGTACTCCTGCGGCGTGTTGCGCGACGACACGGACAGCACCCGGCGTCCGGTCCGGTCGTTGCGCACGCGGATCACCGCATCTGCGGCCGCCGCCGATCCCGCCATGCTCGCGCCGCTGCGCTCCAGGGCGCTGCGCAACTCGACGGCGAACGGGCTCAGCAGGTCCGGCGCCATGACGTAGACGCTGCTCACGCCCTCGGGCAGCGTCATCGCGCCCCGCATCTGGAAGCCGCAGCCGGCGAGCAGTGCGGCCAACAGCAGCACCAATCCGCGGCTGGATGCGGTGCGCTGCGTCGTCATACGACGACGTTGGCGAGCTTGCCGGGCACGTAGACGAACCGGCGCAGCGGCCGGCCTTCCATGAAGCGCTGCACGTTCGCGTCCGCCAGCGCCGCCTCGCGCACGGTCGCCTCGTCCGCCCCGGCGGGCACCGTGACGCGCCCGCGCAGCTTGCCGTTCACCTGCACGATCACTTCGACGCTGTCGCGCTCGAGCGCGCGCGCATCGGGCTCCGGCCAGCGCGCATCCACCACGGCCCCGGCATGCCCGAGCTCGCGCCACAGTGCGTGGCACGCGTGCGGCACGACCGGCGACAGCATCAGCACGACGACCTCGAGCGCCTCCTGCATGATCGCGCGCCCCTGCGGCGAGCGATCCTCGCTGCGACCGAGCGCGTTCATCAGTTCCATGATCGCGGCGATCGCGGTATTGAACGTGCGGCGCCGGCCGAGGTCGTGCGTGACCTTGACGAGCGTCTCGTGCACCTGCCGGCGCAGCGCACGCTGCACGTCGTCGAGCGCGGCCACGTCGAGGGCCGGTGCGGCGCCGAGGTTCACGTGCTGGTGCACGGCCTTCCACAGCCGCTTCATGAAGCGGAACGCGCCCTCCACGCCTTCGTCGGACCACTCGAGCGTCTGCTCCGGGGGTGCTGCGAACATCATGAACAGCCGGGCCGTGTCCGCGCCGTACTGCGCGACCAACCGGTCGGGGTCCACGCCGTTGTTCTTCGATTTCGACATCGTGCCGATGCCGCCCGACTCGACCGGTTCGCCGTCGGACCGCAGCACGGCGCGCAAGCGCGCGCCCCGCTCGTCCACTTCGACATCCACGTCCGCGGGGTTGTAGTAGACGACGCGGCCGGACGCCGGCTTGCGGAAGAAGATCTCGTTCAGGACCATGCCTTGCGTCAGCAGGTTCGTAAACGGCTCGTCGAGCCTCGTGAGACCGAGATCGCGCATCACTCGCGTCCAGAAACGCGAGTACAGCAGGTGCAGGATCGCGTGCTCGATCCCGCCGATGTACTGGTCCACGGGCAGCCAGTACGCGGCCCGCCCGTCGACCATCGCCCGGTCGTTGCCTGCGCTGGCGAAGCGGAAGAAGTACCACGACGAATCCACGAACGTGTCCATCGTGTCCGTTTCGCGACGGGCCGGGCCGCCGCACTTCGGGCAGGCGCAAGCGAGGAACTGCGGGTCCTTCGCCAGCGGGTTGCCACTGCCGTCCGGCACGAGGTCCTCGGGCAGCACGACCGGCAACTGCTCGTACGGCACCGGCTGCACGCCGCATTCGACGCAGTGGATCAGCGGGATCGGGCAACCCCAGTAACGCTGCCGCGAGATGCCCCAGTCGCGCAGCCGGTAGTTCACGCGCCGCTGGCCGGTGCCCTGCGCCTCGAAGAACTTCGCGTACGCGTCGCACGCCTCGTCGAACTCGAGCCCGTCGAAGCGCCCGGAATTGATCAGCCGGCCGCGCTCCGTGAACGCACCCGTCTCGATGTCGGGCAGGCTGCCGTCGAGCGGCTGCACGACGGGATGGATGCGCAGCCCGTAGCGACGCGCGAATTCCCAGTCGCGCTGATCATGCGCGGGCACGGACATCACGGCGCCGGTGCCGTAGCCCATCAGCACGAAATTCGCGACCCAGATCGGCACGCGCTCGCCGGTGATCGGGTGCAGCGCGTGCAGGCCGAGCGGCATGCCGCGCTTCTCCATCGTCTCGAGCGCCGCCTCGGTGACTCCCGTGCGCTGGCACTCGGCCAGGAACGCCTGCAGGTCGGGGTTGCCCGCCGCGGCGCGCTGCGCGAGCGGGTGCTCGGCCGCAACCGCCATGTAGGTCACGCCGCAGAGCGTGTCGGGGCGCGTCGTGTAGATCGACAGGGACTCCGCCGTCCCCTCGACCTCGAACTCGATCACGAGGCCCTCCGAGCGGCCGATCCAGTTCGCCTGCATCAGGCGCACGCGCTCGGGCCAGCCTGGCAGCCGGTCGAGCGCGCCGAGCAGGTCGTCCGCGTAATCCGTGATGCGCAGGTAATACATCGGGATCTCGCGCTTCTCGACGAGCGCGCCGGTGCGCCAGCCGCGGCCGTCGATCACCTGCTCGTTGGCGAGTACGGTCTGGTCGACCGGATCCCAGTTGACGACGCCGGTCTTGCGGTACGCGATGCCCTTCTCGAGCATGCGCAGGAACAGCCACTGGTTCCAGCGATAGTAGTCGGGCCGGCAGGTCGTGACCTCGCGGCTCCAGTCGATCGCGAGGCCGAGCGGCCGCATCTGCCGCTTCATGTAGTCGATGTTGTCGTAGGTCCACTGCGCCGGCGGCACGCCGTTCGCCATCGCAGCGTTTTCGGCAGGCAGGCCGAATGCGTCCCAGCCCATCGGCTGCAGCACGTTGTAGCCCTGCATGCGCATGTAGCGCGTGATTACGTCGCCGATCGTGTAGTTGCGGACATGGCCCATGTGCAGGCGGCCGCTCGGGTACGGGAACATGCACAGGCAGTAGTACTTCGGCCGGGCGGGATCCTCGGCGGCCTTGAAGGCGCCCTGCTCGTCCCAGTCGCGCTGGGCCTGGGGCTCGATGATGGCCGGATCGTAACGTTCCTGCATGGGGCAGCCGGGCAGAGGTGTGTAAACGCCCAAGGATACCCGAGCCGGCCGTCGCCGGCCTATGCGATGAATCCGGCTGGATCAGTCCCCGCCGTCGCTGGCCACCGCCACCAGTTCGAGCGGCAGCGACGTGCTCTCCTTGACCGGCGTCAGGGCCATGCTCGACCGCACCTCGCCCACGGCCGCGAGTCGCGACAGGCGTTCGCGCAGGAAGGACTCGTAGCTCGCGACGTCCCGCGTCACCACCTTGAGCAGGAAGTCCATTTCACCCATCAGCATGTAGCATTCCTGGACTTCGGGAAACTTGCGCACGGACTCCTCGAACTGCGCCAGAGTCTGCTTGCCGCCGCGCGCGACCTTGATGAGCGCGAAAACGATCACGCCGAGGCCAAGCCTCTGCCGGTCGAGGACGGCGACACGCCGCCGGATCAGCCCCGAGCGCTCGAGGCGGGCAATGCGGCGCCAGCACGGCGACTGCGACAGCCCGACGCGCTCGGCGACCTCGGCCGCATTGAGCGAGGCATCCTCTTGCAGCAGGGACAGGATGCGATGATCGATCGCGTCGAGCGTGGGCTGCATGACTCGCTCCATGAATCGGGCTGCTCGCGCAATTCTCATGCATCGTCACGACCGCAGCAAGCTACGCCGCAACGAAGCGCACGACGCCGCCGGGGTCCACGCTGCGCACGACCTGGCCCCGGCCGCGGAGGTAATTGAGGTGCGCCACCGCCTCGCCGATCGCGAGCAGCCGGTGGAAGCCGCGCGGCACGCGACGAAACATCGTCGGCAGCACGTCGAAGGCGGTGCGCGGCTCGGTACAGAATGCACGCAAGGCCTCGAGTTGCTGCTGGTGGTGCGCGGCGAGGTCCGCGACGCGCCGGTGCAGTCCCCGGAACGGACGGCCGTGCGACGGCAGCACCAGCGTGTCCGGATGGCAGTCGCCGAGTCGCTGCAAGGACGCGAGAAACTCGCGCAGCGGATCCGCCTCGGGCGCCGACGACAGCACGCTGACGTTCGGCGAGATGGACGGCAGCACCTGGTCGCCGCTGATCAGCAGCCGCCGCGCCGCGTCGTACAGGCACAGGTGGCCGCGACAATGGCCGCCGGTTTCGACGACCTGCCAGCGGCCACCGCCGGCCTCGATCGAGTCGCCGTCGCCCGGGCTGGCCGCGAGCGGCGGCAGTCCGCCGTACCACTCGCGGTGATCGCCGCGGGCCGGCGGCACGCCCGCCGGCACCTCGACGCCGTGCGAGTGCAGGAACCCGCGGATCCGGTCGGCAAGCGCGCCCGGATCGGTGTCCAGGAACTCGCCGGCCGAACGGTGTGCGTACTCCGACATCCAGACGCCGGCACCGTGGCGCGCCGCGAGCCACGGCGCGAGCCCCATGTGATCGGGATGATCGTGAGTCACGAAGATCCGGGTGAGCGGACGTCCGCCCAGCGTCTGCTCCTCGAGCCGCAGCCAGGCTTCGCGACAGACGTCCTCGGCCATGCCGGTGTCGACCAGCCACCAGCCGTCCCCGTGCTCGAGCAGCCATACGTTGATGTGATTGAGCTCCATCGGCAGCGGGATCCGCAGCCAGAGCACGCCATCGGCGATCGATTGCGCCGCGCCGGGGGCCGGCGGATCGAGCGCCAGGAACTCAAGTGCGTGCGGCCCCGGGGGATAGCGCTCGCCCTCGCGCGTGATCGAGCCGCCGCGCTCGCTCATGCGGCGACCCGGCGTGCGCGCAGCCGCGGCCAGTACAGGCCGCCGCCGATCGCCAGGGCCAACAGGACCAGCACGGGCAGATTGCCGGAGCGCGTGTAGGGTGTCAGCCCGTCGCGCGGCACGATCACGCCCGTCAGCACGCCGGGTTCGAACTGCGGCAGTTGCCCGAGCACCGAGCCGTCGTGCGCGATCAGCGCGGTGACGCCATCGTTGGTGGCTCGCAGCATCGGCCGCCCGGTCTCGAGCGAGCGCATCCGGCTGATGTCGAGGTGCTGGTGCGGCGCCGTGGAGTCGCCGAACCAGGCGTCGTTGGTGACGTTGACCAGCAGCGTCGAACGCCGCACCAGCGACAGCTGCTCCGCGCCGTAGGCGTCCTCGTAGCAGATGGTCGGCGCCAGCGTTTCACCGGCCGCCGCGAGCGGCGCCTGCTCGCGCGGCCCCGCCTCGAAATCCGAGTACGGCAGGTTCATCAATCGCATCCAGTTGCGGACCGCCGCCGGCACCGGGAAGAACTCGCCGAACGGCACCAGGCGGCGCTTGTAGTACCACTGCTCCGTATCCGCGAAGGCGACCATGCCATTGAAGTAAGCGTCGCTCGCGGGCTCGCGCCGCAACAGGCCCATGATCAAGTGCGAGCCGCTCGCCCGCGCCGCGCCGTGCAGCGCGTCGAGATAGCCGCGGATGTCGTGTTCGAGCGCCGGCAGCGCCGCCTCGGGCCAGACGATGAGGTCGGTGCCGAGGTGCGGCGCAGTCAGCTCGGCGTAGAGGCGCAGCGTGCGGTCGCGCTGGTCGTCCTGCCACTTCATCGACTGCGGGACCGCGCCCTGCACCAGCGCGACCGACACGCCGTTGCCGCGCGGCACCGTCCACTCGACGCGCGCGAGCGCGAAGCCTGCGAGCCAGAGGACGACGGCCAGCGCAACCGCAACCAGCCGCAGCGGCCGGCGGCCAAGCAGCAGCGTCACCAGCGCTCCGGCCGTGAGTGCCGCGGCCAGGCTGACGCCGTACACGCCCGCGACCGGCGCGAAACCGCGCAGCGGCGTCTCGAGCTGGCTGTAGCCGAGCGCGAGCCACGGAAAGCCGCTCAGGAACCAGCCGCGGAACCACTCGACGAGCACCCATCCCGCGGGCAGCAGCACCAGCCACCGCAGCGTGCCCGTTGCCGGTCCCCAGCGGTTGGCCGCGTAGCCGAGCCCGGCCGAATAGCTGCCCATGATCGCGACCAGCCCCAGCATCAGGAAGGCGGCGATCCACAGCGGCGCGCCGCCGACGAGGTGGATGCTGTTGTAGAGCCAGTAGGTGCCGACGAGGAACGTGCCGCCGGTGAACAGGAATCCGCGCCATGCGGCGGCGCGCGGCGGGACACCCTGCCACAGCACGAACAGCACGGCCGGCCCGGCGATCCCGAGGACGGCGAGACTGACGGGCGCAAAGGCCGCCGCCAGCGCGAGTCCCGCGGGCAGCGCGAGCCACTGCCCGCGCCGGGCGATGAAATCTAGGATGGCCTGCATCAGGCTGCGTGCGGCACGCGGTTAATCGGTCCCTGGAATCTTCAGGTCGATCTCGCGGGTCGTCGTGACGCGCAGCGACTCGATGCGCCTGCGGTCGGCGCGCAGGACCTTGAGCTCGAGCCCGCCGATCTCGACGGCCTCGCCGCGCCGTGGCATCCGGCCGAGTTCGTGCAGCACGAGACCGCCGATGGTGTCGAACTCCTCGTCCGAGAAGCGCGTGCCGAACGCAGCGTTGAATTCGTCGATGCGCGTCAGCGCCGGCACCGTGAACGTCCGCTCGCCTTCCCTGCGGATGCCCTCGCCCTCGTCGACGTCGTATTCGTCGCCGATGTCGCCGACGATCTGCTCGAGCACGTCCTCGATCGTGAGCAGGCCCGACACGCCGCCGTATTCGTCGACGACGATCGCCATGTGGTTGTGGCTGACGCGGAACTCCTTGAGCAGCACGTTGAGTCGCTTGCTCTCCGGAATGAACACGGCCGGCCGCAGGCACTCGCGGATGTCGAACTGCCCGTCGCCGCCCTGCGCGAAGTAACGCAGCAGGTCCTTGGCGAGCAGGATGCCGGCCACTTCGTCGCGGTCCTCGCCGACCACCGGGAACCGCGAGTGGCCGGACTCGATCACGACCGGCAGGATCTTCTCGGGCGGGTCCTCGCGCTGCACCACCACCATCTGCGAGCGCGGCACCATCACGTCGCGCACCTGGATCTCGGAAACCTGCAGCACGGCCTCGAGCATCGCGAGCACGTCCGCGTCGATGAGGCCGCGATCGCGGGCGTCCGCCAGGACTTCGTTCAGCTGCTCGAGGTCGCGTGGCTCGCCGGACAGGGAGTCCACCAGGCGCCGCAGCCAGCTTCCCGACGGCGCAGGACGATCTTCATTCATTGCTTGCGGAGAGTGACGTGTCGATAGGGATTCTGATACCCGAATCCGCGCAGGATTTCCACCTCGAGGCCCTCCATGCGGCGGGCGTCGCGCGCGGACTGGTGATCGTAGCCGTGCAGGTGCAGCACCCCGTGGACGACCATGTGGGCCCAGTGCGCCCGCGGCGCCTTGCCCTGCTTGCGAGCCTCGTCGGCGACCACGGCGGCGCAGATCGCGAGATCGCCCAGCGACGCCGCGAGTTCGCGCTCGACCGGCGACGCCGGGAACGAGAGCACGTTGGTCGGCTGGTCCTTGCCGCGGTACTCGCGGTTGAGGCGCCGGCTCGCGGCCGCGCCGACGACGCGGATGCAGAGACCGCCCGCCGCCGCCTCCGAGCCGCGACGCCCCGGCCTTCGGCTCGTCATGGCGGCCTGGTGCGCGGCGGCCGCCCAGCGGCGCAACGCCGCCGCCGACGGCACCCAAGGGTGCCGCGCGGCGAATTGTGCCTCGACCCGAAACGGCGCCGCGCGCGTCGTCGTCACGGCTTGGGTCACGACCCCGGCTCCGGCTCCGGCGACTCGCGCTCGTAGGCCTGCACGATGCGTTGCACCAGCGGGTGGCGCACCACGTCGCGCGCGTTGAAGAACGTGAACGCCACGCCCTCGACGCCGCGCAACACCTCGATCGCGTGGCGCAGGCCCGAGCGCTGCTGGCGCGGCAGGTCGACCTGCGTGATGTCGCCGGTGACCACGGCTTTCGAGCCGAAGCCCAGCCGCGTCAGGAACATCTTCATCTGCTCGAGCGTGGTGTTCTGCGCCTCGTCGAGGATGATGAACGAGTCGTTCAGCGAGCGGCCGCGCATGAACGCAAGCGGCGCGACCTCGATGATCTGCCGCTCGACGTTGCGGGCCACGCGGTCGAAGCCGAGCATCTCGTACAGTGCGTCGTACATCGGGCGCAGGTACGGGTCCACTTTCTGCGCGAGGTCGCCCGGCAGGAAGCCGAGGCGCTCGCCGGCCTCGACCGCGGGACGCACCAGCACGATGCGGCGCACCGCCCCGGACTGCAGGGCCTCGACGGCACTCGCGACCGCGAGGTAGGTCTTGCCGGTGCCCGCCGGCCCGATGCCGAACGTCAGGTCGTTCGCGCGGATGTTGTCGAGGTACAGCTTCTGGTTCGCGCCGCGGCCGCGGATGCCGCCGCGCTGGGTCTGCACGATGACGTCGGCGACAGCGCCCGCGCTCTCGCCGGCGGCCGGGAAACCGAGTTCCTGGACGCAGAGGTGCACGCGCTCTGGTGACATCGCCTCGGCCGCCGAGAGCTCGAACATCCGCGACAGCACGGCATGGGCGCTGTCGACGATGCCGGGCGGGCCGAACACCTGCAGCCGGTGGCCGCGCCGCCGTACCTCGACGCCGAGGCGCTCCTCGACGTGGCGCAGGTTCTGCTCCATGGGACCGGCGAAATTACCGAGTCGAGTATTGTCGGCAGCCTCCAGCGACAGCTCGCGGACCGCGACCTGCGCAGTCAAGCGATGCTCCGCAGCGGCTCGGCGAGGCGGCCGCGCAGCGAGTTCGGCATCGCCTCGGTGACGACGACGTCGACGAAACGGCCGATCAGGCCGGCCGGACCGTCGAAATTGACCCAGCGATTGTTCTCGGTGCGGCCCGCCACCTGCCCCGCGTGCTTCTTTGCCGGGCGCTCGACCAGCACTCGCTGCACGGAGCCGACCATGCCGCGGCTGATCGCGAGCGACTGCGCATCGACGCGCTCCTGCAATCGCTCGAGCCGCGCCTGCTTGACCGCATGCGGCAGGTCGTCGGGCAGCGAGGCGGCCGGCGTGCCCGGGCGGCGGCTGTAGAGGAAGCTGAAGCTCTGGTCGAAACCCACTTCGGCGATCAGGTCCATCGTCGCCTCGAAGTCGCGCTCGGTCTCACCCGGGAAGCCGACGATGAAATCCGACGAGATGCAGATGTCGGGGCGCACTTCGCGCAGGCGGCGGATCTTCTGCTTGTACTCGAGCACCGTGTGGCCGCGCTTCATCAGCGCGAGGATGCGGTCCGAGCCGCTCTGTACCGGCAGGTGCAGGAAGTTCGCGAGCTGCGGCACGTCGCGGTAGGCCTCGACCAGGCTGTCACGGAACTCGACGGGATGCGACGTCGTGAAGCGGATGCGCTCGACGCCGGGCACTTCGGCGACGAAATAGATCAGCGCCGCGAGATCGGCGTGTCCGCCGGCGTCCAGCGCGCCGCGATACGCGTTCACGTTCTGGCCGAGCAGCACGATCTCGCTCGCGCCCTGCGCCGCGAGGCCGCGGATCTCGTCCATCACTTGCTCGACGGGACGGCTCACTTCCTCGCCGCGCGTGTACGGCACGACGCAGAACGTGCAGTACTTGCTGCAGCCTTCCATGATCGAGACGAAGACCGTGGCACCCGTGGCCCGTGGCTCTGGCAGGCGATCGAACTTCTCGATCTCGGGGAAGCTCACGTCCACGACCGGGCGGCCGCCAGCCTGCACGCGCTGGATCATCTCCGGCAGCCGGTGCAGGGTCTGCGGGCCGAACACCAGGTCCACGAACGGCGCACGCGCTGTGATGCCCTCGCCTTCCTGGCTGGCGACGCAGCCGCCCACACCAATGATCACGCCGGGACGCTCGAGTTTCAGCAGCCGCCACTGGCCGAGCAGCGAGAAGACCTTTTCCTGCGCCTTCTCGCGCACCGAGCACGTGTTGAGCAGCAGCAGGTCGGCCGCGGCGGGATCGCCCGTCGGCTCATAGCCGCCCGACTCGCGCAGCACGTCCGCCATCCGGGCGGAGTCGTACTCGTTCATCTGGCAACCGTGGGTGCGGACGTGGACGCGCGGCATCGACGGGGCCGCTCAGAACGGGATGTCGTCGTCGAACGCGTCGTCGCGTGCCGGGGCCGCGGGAGCACGCTCACCGCCACCGCTCGTAGCACGCGGTTCCGCGCGTGACTCGGTGCCGGCACCGCCGCCGGCGCGGCTGCCGAGCATCTGCATCTCATTGGCGATGATCTCGGTCGTGTAGCGGTCCTTGCCTTCCTTGTCCTGCCACTTGCGGGTGCGGATGCGGCCCTCGACGTAGACCTGCGAGCCCTTGCGCAGGTACTCGGCGGCGATCTCGGCCAGCCGGTCGTACATGACGATGTTGTGCCACTCGGTCTGCTCGCGCTGCTCGCCGGTCTGCTTGTCCTTCCAGCTCTCCGAGGTGGCGATGCTGAAGTTCGTGACGGCCTTGCCGCTCGGCATGTAGCGCGTCTCCGGGTCCTTGCCGAGATTGCCGACCAGGATGACTTTGTTGATTCCGCGTGCCATGGCATCTACCCGCGTGTAAAGGAATGGAATTTTACGGCACCGGGGCGCCCCGGCGGAAACTGAGAATCAGGCGCGTCCGCGCCGATATTCAACGGCGCCGCCGCCGAACGCCGCGACGCCGGCCCAGGCGACCGCGAGGACCGCGCTGCCCCAGAAGACGCCCTGCAGCCCGAACCAGCCTAGCAGCACGCCGCCGACCGCACCGCCCAGGAACGCGCCCAGGAACTGCGCCGTCGCGAAGATCCCGAGCGCCGCGCCGCGCTCGGTACCGGGTGCCGCCAGCGTGAGCAGGGCCGGCAACCGCGCCTCGAGGTAGTTGAACGTCGCGAAGAACAGCGTCATCGCGCCCAGGACCCACCAGAGGTGGCCATGATCGAAGCCCAGCAGCGCCTGGGCGCCGCCGGCGAGCAGCACCGCGGCAATGAACAGCACCCGCCCGCGCGTGGAGCGCTCCGTGGCGAGGATCAGCGGTATGGTCCCGGCCAGCGAGGCCACGAACACGCCGAGATAGACCTTCCAGTGCCCGGCCGGGGCCAGGCCGAGGTCCGTCGCCAGTGCCTGCGGCACCGACAGGAACGTCGCGGTCATGATGAAATGCAGCGCGAAAACCCCGGCATACAGCGGGCGCAGGCCGGGCCGCAGCAACAGCTGGAGCAACGCAGAGAGCGGGCGTGACTCGGCGCCTCCGGTGCGCTCCGGCTCGGCGGGCACGGCGAAGACGAGCAGCGCGATTCCGGACAGCGCCATCACCAGCATCACCATGAAGATACCCGGCACGCCGATCGCACCGCCGAGCACCGGCCCGAGCACCAGCGCGACGACGAACGACAGCCCGATGCTCACGCCGACGACCGCCATGGCGCGGGTGCGCACTTCGGCCCGCGTCAGGTCGGCGAGCAGAGCGGTCACGGCCGCGGACACGGCGCCCGCGCCCTGCACGCACCGAGCCAGGATCAGCCCCGCCACCGAGCTGGCGAGCGCGCCAATCACCGATCCCGCCGCGAACAGCGACAGGCCGATCAGGATCACCGGCTTGCGCCCGAAGCGGTCCGACCAGCGGCCGAACGGGATCTGCAGCGCCGCCTGGGTGAGCCCGTAAGCGCCCATGGCGAGGCCGAGCAGCACCGGCGAATAGTCCGGCAACTCGCGCGCGTGCAGCGCCAGGACCGGCAACAGCAAGAACAGCCCGAGCATGCGGGTCGCGTAGATCGCCGCGAGCGCACCGACGGAGCGGCGCTCCTGCGGCGAGAGCGCCGGCCTGGTTGTGGATTCCTGGGTTCGGATTGGCTTTGCCTCGAAAGCTGGGCCTATATTAACAGGCTGACCCCCGGCCGCCCGAAACTGGACTTCTGCCATGGACGTCATTCGCATCCGCGGTGCGCGCACGCACAACCTCCGAGGCGTCGACCTCGACCTGCCTCGCGACCGGCTGATCGTGATCACGGGCCTCTCGGGATCGGGCAAGTCGTCGCTCGCGTTCGACACGATCTACGCCGAGGGGCAGCGCCGCTACGTCGAGTCGCTCTCGGCCTATGCCCGGCAGTTCCTGTCCGTGATGGAAAAGCCCGACGTCGACCACATCGAGGGGCTGTCCCCGGCAATCGCGATCGAGCAGAAGGCGACGTCGCACAACCCGCGCTCGACGGTCGGCACGGTCACCGAGATCTACGACTACCTGCGCGTGCTGTACGCGCGCGCCGGCGTGCCGCGCTGCCCCGAGCACGGTCAGGACCTCGCGGCGCAGACGGTCAGCCAGATGGTGGACCAGGTACTGGCGCTGCCGGAAGGCTCGGCCGTGCTGCTGCTCGCCCCGATCGTGCAGGACCGCAAGGGCGAGCACGCCGAATCGTTCGAGCACTTGAAGGCCCAGGGCTTCGTGCGCGCATACGTCGACGGCAGGCTCATCGAGCTCGACGCGCCACCGCGACTCGACCCGCGCCGCCGGCACTCCGTCGACGCGGTCGTCGACCGCCTGCGAGTGCGGCCGGACGCCGCACAGCGGCTCGCGGAATCGTTCGAGACGGCGCTTGCGCTGTCCCAGGGCGTGGCGCGGGTCGCGTTCCAGGACGAGCCGGAGCGCGAACCGTTGCTGTTCTCGAATCGCTACGCCTGCTCGGCCTGCGGCTACAGCCTCGTGGAACTCGAGCCGCGGCTGTTCTCGTTCAACAATCCGGCCGGAGCCTGCGGCACCTGCAGCGGACTCGGCGTCCAGGAGTACTTCGATCCGGGGCGGGTCGTCGTCAACCCGGCGCTGTCGCTCGCGGGCGGCGCGGTGCGCGGCTGGGATCGCCGCAACGCCTACTATTTCCAGCTGATCCAGTCGCTCGCGAAGCACTACCGCTTCGACATCGAGACCCCGTGGGGCGACCTGCCCGAGGTGATCCGGCACGTGCTGCTGTGGGGCAGCGGCGACGAGCGCATCGAGTTCCGCTACTTCGACTCGCGTGGCGGCAGCACGCGGCGCAGCCATGCCTGGGAGGGCATCCTGCCGAACCTCGAGCGCCGCTACCGCGAGACCGAGTCGCCGACCGTGCGCGAGGAACTCGGCAAGTATCGCGGCACCCGGACCTGCGCCGACTGCGGCGGCAGCCGACTCAACCAGGCGGCGCGCAACGTCTACGTCGGCGGGCACGCGCTGCCGCAAGTCGCCGCGTTGCCGATCGCCGAGACGCTGCGCTATTTCGGCGAACTGCGGGTGGAAGGCTGGCGCGGCGAGATTGCCGGACGGCTCGTGCGCGAGATCGCGGACCGCCTGCGGTTCCTGGTCGACGTGGGGCTCGACTACCTGTCGCTCGATCGCAGCGCCGAGACGCTCTCCGGCGGCGAAGCGCAGCGCATCCGGCTTGCGAGCCAGATCGGCTCGGGGCTCGTGGGCGTGATGTACATCCTCGACGAGCCATCGATCGGCCTGCACCAGCGCGACAACCAGCGCCTGCTCGACACGCTGACGCGCCTGCGCGACCTCGGCAACACGGTGCTGGTGGTCGAGCACGACGAGGACGCGATCCGCCAGGCGGATCACGTCGTGGATCTCGGTCCCGGCGCGGGCGTCCACGGGGGCCTGATCGTCGCGCAGGGCACGCCCGCCGAGATCGAGTCGGCGCCGGGATCGCTGACCGGGCAGTACCTGAGCGGCCGGCGACGGATCGCGGTCCCGGAGGTGCGCACGCCGGCACAGCCCGGCCGTGCGCTGCGGATCGTCGGCGCGACCGGCAACAACCTGCGCGACGTCACGGTGGAGGTGCCCCTCGGGCTGCTGACCTGCGTCACCGGGGTCTCCGGGTCGGGAAAGTCCACGCTGGTCGTGGATACGCTGTTCCGGCATGCGGCGGCCGCGGTGCAGGACTCCTCCGGCGAGGCCGCGCCCTGCACTGCGGTCGAAGGCCTCGACCAGGTGGACCGCGTCATCGACATCGACCAGAGCCCGATCGGCCGCACGCCGCGCTCCAACCCGGCGACCTACACGGGACTGTTCGGCCCGATCCGCGAACTGTTCGCCGAAGTGCCCGAAGCGCGCGCGCGCGGCTACGACCCGGGCCGCTTCAGCTTCAACGTGCGCGGCGGCCGCTGCGAGTCCTGCGAGGGCGACGGCGTCATCAAGGTCGAGATGCACTTCCTGCCCGACGCCTACGTGACCTGCGACGCCTGCCGGGGCATGCGCTACAACCGCGAGACGCTCGAGATCCGCTACAAGGGCCGCAACATCCACGAAGTGCTGGCGATGACGATCGAGGACGCCGCGGTGTTCTTCCGCAACGTGCCGGCGCTGCAGCCGAAGCTGCAGACGCTGCTCGACGTCGGGCTGTCCTACGTGCGCCTCGGCCAGATCGCGACGACGCTGTCGGGCGGCGAGGCGCAGCGCGTCAAGCTGGCCCGCGAGCTCGCCAAGCGGGCCACCGGTCGCACGCTGTACATCCTCGACGAGCCGACGACGGGCCTGCACTTCCACGACATCGAGCAGCTGCTGGCCGTGCTGCTGCGCTTGCGCAACGAAGGCAATACGATCGTGGTGATCGAGCACAACCTCGACGTGATCAAGTCCGCCGATTGGGTGATCGACCTCGGGCCCGAGGGCGGCCACGGCGGCGGCCGCCTGGTCGCGGCGGGAACGCCCGAGCAGATCGCGCGCGAACCAGCGTCGCACACCGGCCGTTATCTTGCGCGCGTGCTCGCCGCAGCTGCGACGCCCGGCCGGGGTCGTCGCTCCGCCTGATGCGGTGGGTCAGTCCCGCGGAATGCTGGAGGCGGCCCGCGGGTCCGTGCGGAAGCGGTGACACACCTCGCCGGCGATGCGGCTCTCGGTGTAACGGCCCTGCGTCTGCCGGGCGATCACGCGCCGCCAGAAGTGCAGGGCCGCACGGTTGTATTCATCCTCGACCACTTCCCAGTCGCCGCTGAAGCGGCTGAACAGGAGTTCGGCGGCGCCGGCTCCGACGCCACGGCGGCGGGCGCTCGAGATCACGAAGAATTCCGCCATGCGGTAGTCGGCGGTGCGTCGCGGAAAGTCAGGGGGGCGCGCGACGAGCGCGAAACCGGCGCGCGTGCCGCCGGCAAGAATCACGAAGGGGTGGGCGCTGGAATCGTTGAACCACGCCGCGAGGAACTCGTCTTCGCGGCTCGGCCATTCGCCCAGTGCCGGGAACAGGCCGGACTTGGAGGCCGAGAGCTCGGAAAGATAGTCACGGTAGACCGCGCGGATCCAGTCGCGGTCTTCGGCGGAATCGCGCGCGTCTCGCAGGGTGACGGTCACGACGTGAGCCAGCCTCCAGCCAGCGCGACCAGGTGCAAAGGCATGGAGCGCAGGCGCTCCAAGCAAAGACGGGCGGGCCCCGGTCGGAACCCGCCCGTCTCGTTCAGCTCAGGCTGGTCGCCAGATTACTTGGCGGCTTCCTGCACGGCCTGGCCGGCTTCCTGCACGGCTTCGCCAGTCGCCTCGACGGCCTCGCCAGTCGCTTCGACGGCGTCGCCGGCGACTTCGGCAGCGGCGTCACCAGCGGCCTCGACGGCCTCGCCCGTGGCGTCCGCGGCGGCGCCAGCGGCGTCGGCGGCTTCGCTCGCGGCGGCAGCGGCGGCGTCGGCAGCCTCGCCAGCGGCGGCAGCGGCGTCAGCAGCGGCTTCCTGCGTGGCCTGCACGGCCTCTTCCTTCTTCGC
>Ga0316622_100000640_pt1 | contig 20943 bp, 10 predicted proteins | sample OWC_Aug_OW2_C1_D_FD_207646 | JGI IMG/M metagenome (GOLD analysis project Ga0316622, IMG submission 207646) | Wetland soil microbial communities from Old Woman Creek delta, Ohio, United States - OWC_Aug_OW2_C1_D5_C | ecosystem: Environmental > Terrestrial > Soil > Wetlands | place: USA: Ohio... | reverse complement strand
CCGCAAGCCTGCCTCGGCGCTCTGCGCCTTCTACCGGTCCTCGGCTGAAGGGCCGGTGATGATTGTCGCGCCGCTCGATGCGTGCCGGACCGTTCCAGCCGTGCTCCCTGAGTGGAGCGTTGCCCCGCAGTTCACGCGCACGTACGAAGGCGGGCACGGCCTCAAGCGCCTTGTCAGGGACGACATGACCCGCGTGTTCATCGACGCGCCGGTGTTTACCAAGGCAGGCGGTACGCTGAGCGGCCTGAACGCACTCTGGAAGGACCTCAGAGAGCGCCGGTGGCGTGGCATCGTGCTGATCGGGCTGCGGCCGGACGTGTTCGGCCGGGTGCGATGTGAACGCGTCGAGACCAGCGGGGAGCCACGGGTTGTCGAGCCATCTCGGGAGTTGGGGCGTCTCGTCCCGCTGCCGTCAAACGCAGAGGAGAACGAGGTCGACAGATTCCTGAACCTGGAGTTCGTCGGCCTCACGGGTCCCGCGTTGGAGGTGAGGCAGAACATCAAGCTGACTGCCGGGACACGGGCCAGGTCTCCGGTGCTGGTTCAGGGAGAATCGGGAACCGGCCAGAAGCTGGTGGCCCGGCTCATTCACCGGCTCGGCACCGGGGAGCTTTCGGGCGAACCCGTCTGGGTCATGTGCGAAGCGGTGCGCGACGGAGAGATGGAACTGGAATTGTGCGGGTGCGTACCGGGCGCGAAGGCCGAAGCGCCGGCGGGGCGAGTCGGAGCGTTCACGCGCGCGGGAAGCGGCACGGTGTTCATCGACGACGTGGCCTGCCTCTCGATGGGCGATCAGGCAAGGCTGATCAAGATCCTGACCGATGGTCGTTACACGCCAGTCGGTGGTGCAACGTCTATCGAGTTCGAGGCGCGCCTGATCGCCGCAACGCGCTCGGAGCTTCTCCGGCTGGTCGCCGACGGGAAGTTCCGGCGGGACCTGCATTACCGGCTGGCCGCGCTCCCGATTCGCACGCCGGCCCTACGGGAGATCCCGCAGGATATCCCCGCTATCGCTCGACACCTGTGGGCCCAGGTACTCGCTGAGAACGTGACGGGACGGGATCGAGAGACTTTGACCAAGCAGCTGATCGGACGGATCGATGACGAGGTGGCGCGTGTGCTGATCACGTACGACTGGCCTGGGAACGCGCGCGAGCTCCACTCCTACCTTGTTCGCGTCCTCACGCTGGCCCGGGAGGACCCGAAGAACTGCGACGTCGCTCTCTTCCGGGGCGCGCTCGGGGCGGGACTGATCCCCGACGCCGGCAACGGGACGGATCGGTGAGGGGCGGGCCGGCCTGCCGGTCCGGGACCGCCGCCACATTGGACGGCGCGGCACGGTCTGGCCGGCCGCGAGTCGCGTCGGACGACGGCGTCCGCTGCAACCCGCGGCACGACGCGCCTAGAAGCGGATGCCCGCCAGAATCGCGAATACCCGGTTCGGCGCCGACGGTTCCCCGGGGGCCGTTGCTTCATCGGTCGCGAAGCTGGTGAAACCCTGCGTGAAGCGGCCCTCGACCAGCCAGCGGCCCGCATCCACGCCGCCGCCGAGGGCTACGCCGAATTCGGACCCCCTCGTGCTCTCCGTGAAGTCTCCCGAGTCGCCGTAGGCGTCGAGCGACGCGGACATCCGGAGGCCGAAGAAGGGGCCGGCAAAACCGTAGGGCCGATATCGGCCGCTCGCCCCCGGCGCAACGCGAACGAGGAGCGGCAGCTCCAGATAGGTGATCGACAAGGTGGCCGGGTCGCCGTAGCTGTCCACCATCCTGGCGCCCTTCCTCGTGATCATCGCCTCCGGTTCGAGCTCCACCGCGCCCACCAAGGGCAACGTGAAGAACAGCCCGACCGACGCGCCGGCGATCGATCTGGCGGAGATTGCGTCGTCCGGATAGGGGGGTGTTCACCGAGTTGAACGAAGGTATCGACGTGAGCTTTAGGTCCGCTGGACGCCCTGCGTCGCCTTTTGCGCGTTCGCGAGACTGGCGAAGACCAGAACCAAGACCGTCGTGAGAGCCCGCACAAGCTTGCACACAGTCCCTTCCGCACCGGGCGGGCACGACCGGGCCGGCCTGCGGGAATGCGCAGCGCACGCCGTCCACGATCCCCAACGGCTTCATGGCAGTTCGGCCAGGCCCAGACTCACGACGGGCATCGGACTCCCTTGTGCCCGCTGACAGGCGCGCGGGTCGGCTGGGGACCATGGCACCTGGGGTACGTAGAATACGGCCTCAGCGGCAATCGATCGCCTCCCGCACACAGTTTGCGCAGTTGCTTGCGATGGCCTGCACCGGTGCATATAGTGCACGTCACTTTGCGGCGATGGGTGGACACGTGGAGCATCGCGTGAAACGTCACCGAGGTTCTCGTGCCATCCCTCACAGACGCGGGGGTGAATGAAGAACATGACTACCATTGAAGTGATTGCCTTGGGTGGTGCCGTTCTCGCTGTCATCGCGAGCCTTGTCGTCGCCGCAATCGCGTGGGCACAAGCCAGGAGTCTGCGGGAGAGGCTCGCTGGAATGGGCCACATCGATGCTCTCTTGCAACTGGATGGGCAGCTTCTGGCCAAAAGAGCACAGGTGGCCGAACAGGAGGAGCGACTGCTCAGGGAAAGGGAGCGCTTGCTCGGCCAAGACGTGGCGTCCGTCAGTGCCAAGGCCGACGCACGAGGCGAGCTCACCTGGGCGCTCGGACGGTTCGCAGACGCTACGAGTGCATCCCTCGACCGGCTCCACGAAGGTACCCAGGGAAGCTTGAGGTTACTCCAGGGGCTGGCTGAAACGCAGGCCGGCACGGCCCACCAGACCCAAGCGCTGCTGCAGCAACTGCCGGTTCTCATCAACGAACTGGCGTCCGAACAGAAGCGCCTGGGTGAGATCCTGTCCTCATGTGAGCCGGCGCCCCCGTCACTTGCGCCTCATGCCCTGCGGGCCGGGCCTGTCTCCGTATCGGCGCTTTGTCCATCCACCGTCAGGAAAGCCGAGGCATTCGTGCTGGACATCTGGGCTTACCCGAGCCACAGCTTCCGGCAGGTGCAGGAACGCGCGGCCTCGCTGGAACGATCACGGCACGCTGGTGCCAAGGACGGGTTGAGGCTCAGGCTGGAGTCCTATATTTCCGTCAAGATCTGCCTGCCGACCCTGATCGTGCGAGAACCGGTCGACGGATTCCATTGGGTCGCAGAACCCGCGAATGCCTCTTATGAGGTGTTCGTCCCTGAAGATGCTAGCCTCGGAACGCATTCTGGACTGGCAGAACTCTTCTGCGACGGTCTGAAGGTCGGGAAACTGCACTTTGCTGTGAACGCAACGGACAGGGGTTGTTTGGATGCCAGGATGGCTGACACCACCTTGGAGGCGAAGATAATCAGCGTGCCGATCGAGAGTGCTGATGCGGCTCCTCCGCCAACGGAGCTGTCGACCCTTCACTTCAATGATGCATACGCACTCTATCTGACTTTGGCGAAGTCCCAGGACGTCGAATCCTCCGGCGCAGAACCTCTCGCTCCTCGCTGAGGCTCGAGAACTTGCGTCAGATGACGGGGACCAGAGAGTCTGCTGGTGGCTTCCTGCCTCTCGTTCAAGCGTTGGTGCCGCTCGATTCAAGACGAGCGTCAGGTAGCGTCAGCGGTCTTTCGCACTTTCGGTGGTGACCACTGCCGGCTGTCACGCGGTCTTGGCACGGGCCTCGTCCGCAGACAGCAGATTCGCGGCCGGGTGGCGGCGAGGCCCCCGGCGCCGAGCGCTCAGAGCGTATCGGGGTCCTGCACAGGCTCGGTCGACGGCTTGGTCCCCAGCAACTTGCGCAGCCGCTCGGCAAGGCCGCCCGCAACCGGCAGCTCCTTGAGCAGGTCCTCGATGCTCATGGGTCCAGGGTCGCGGCCCGTCTCCAGGATCTGCGTGAAGCGCTTGTAGTTCTGGTCGAGGGCGGGCATGTAGTTCCCCAGCAGCCGGCTGAACTGCTGCTGGGTGAGGCTGCCGTCCATGATCCAGACATCGCCGTAGACGACGATTTCCCCATCATTCGGGTCCCACCCGACCTTGACGAAGCGAAGCTTGTAGTCCAGTTCCCCGATCAGGCGGAGCACCGCACCGACGTTGGGGTGGTCGGCTGGGCATTTCAGGTAGTTCATGGTCCGGAACTGGAGGAACTGCCCTTCCAGCTCCAGCGCCATCACGAACTGGTAGTTGCCGACCAGCCCCTGGACGCCGGCCAGCAGGACGGGCCGGGACGGGTCCATGAAGTAGCGGAACTTCTCCTGGTCAGCGAGCCGCCTGAGTTGTTCCAGTGTCAGTGCCATGTGCGAGGGTCCTTTCTGCTTCAGCCGAGCCCGATCTCGAGCACGTCATTGTCCAGCCGCTTCATGGTCACGGGGACGACGCCCGCGGCCACCGGCCGGCCGGCTCCACCCGTTCCCACGGCGACTCTCACGCTCCGGATCCCGACGAGCTGGCCCGCCGCCGACGCCAGCTTGAGCTGTTCTTCCACCGAATTCCGGATCATCGCAGCCGCACCCCTGGCACCGAGGTGCTGTTGCCATGTGGACGCGAGGTGCGGAACGACGGCCGCATCCCACTTCAACTCGAGGCCGCGCGCGGACAGGTTGCCGGCCAGGTGCTCGAACTGCTTCCTGAGGATGGTCTGAATCGCGTCGAGCCCAAGGGCTCGGAAGAAGAACTGGTGCTGGATGCGCCCCTGGAACTCCTGGCCCAGCCCCAGTCGCCGCAGGTCCGCCCAGAAGGCGTCCACTTCGACGCGCGGCCCGGCCGATGCCTGCTGGCGCAGGGGGTCGAATCCGGGGACGCCCCGAGCGTCGTATACGCACCCTGCGTTGCTCGTGAAGACGATGAAGGCCTTCCGGAAGTCCAGGGTGTTGCCGTCGACGTCCTCGGCGCGGCCTTCGTCGAGGATCCGCAGGAGCAGCTCGCCGACGCCGGGATCGGCTTTCTCGAACTCGTCGAACAGGACGACGCAGTGCTGGTGGTCGCGCACGCGGGAGAGGAGGCCACCCTGGCCCCGCGCGTATCCGATGTACCCCGGCGGCACACCGAGGAGACGGTTGATTGCCGGCCCGGAGTCGAACCCCGAGCCCTGCAGCGTGTTGCAGTCGACTCGAATCAGGGCCTCGCGTCCGCCGCCCATCAGCTCCGACAGCATCAGCGCCGAGGCGGTCTTGCCCACGCCGGTCGGCCCGCCGAAGAGGAACACGCCGCGGGGCCCCTTGCCTCGCGCGAGGAAATCGCCGAGGCCCGACACGAACGCCCGCGCGATGCCGCGCAGCGCCTCGTCCTGCCCGATGATGTTCGAACGCAGGCGCTCGAACACGGTCTCCTCGGTCAGGTCCTCGCGCGCCCGCACGTTCTGGGCGCCGAGATCGACGAGGGCGTCCTTCAAGGCCTCAACCGTGACCTCCGCGGCCGGCGGCTGGGCGATCGTGCACGACGCGCAGGCGGCGTCGAGCAACTGGATCGACTTGTCGGGCTGATGGAGCGCCGGGACGTTGTCGTCGGTCAGGTCGACCACGTGCGGCAGGATCGCTTCCGGAATCCCGAGGGGCCGGTAGTGGGCGCGCAGCCGGTCGAGCCGCGCGCGCAGGATGTTGATGGTGGCCTCGCGCGACGGCGGATCGACCTGCACCAGGGCGAAGCGGCGGACGAGCGCGCGGTCGGGCTCGATGAACCGCCGGTACTCCGCGAGCGACGTGCACCCGATGCAGCAGATTTCGTTGTGTCCCAGCGCGGCCTTGATCGCCTCATTGGCGTCGCTGAAGGGGGTGCGCTCGTGGACGCCGCTCTGCAGCAGCGAGTGGACCTCGTCGACGAACAGGATGATGTTGGGGCAGCCGCGCAGCACCTCGAGCAGCCCTTTGACGCGTTCTTCGTACTGCCCGACCACGGAAGCACCGGAGCGGAGGAAGACAGGGGACAACTCGAAGATGTCCGCGTCCTTCAGCTGGGCTGGAATCGAGTCGTGGGCCTCGAGAATGCGCCGGGCGAGCTCGTAGACGAGCGCCGTCTTGCCGGTGCCCGGGTGGCCCACGATGATCGCGTTGCGGCGCCCCATCCGGCAGAGGATCTCGACGAGGGACTTCAGCTGCGCTTCGCGTTCAACCACACGGCGTCCCGGCAGCGACTTGTCCGTGAGGAACCGGCCGTAGGAAGCGAGCGCCTGCACAGCTTGACTGCGCTCGTCGGAAACCCTCCAGCCGCGAGCGGCAGGCCGGGCGTCGGCTCCTCGCCCCTCGAGCTCGTTCAGTACCTGCTCCAGCACAGCGGCGCCGACCCCTTGGTGCTGCAGGAACTGGCGGCCCTTATCGCTGTCGGCCAGCGCCAGGAACAGCTCTTTGGACGTCACCGGGTGGTCGCCTGCAACGAACTTGCGCAGGACCGGCTTCAGCGACTCGGCGAGGGTCACCTTCTCGGGCGGTGCCGCCCGCAGAGGTTGGGGTTTCGGAATCTGCGATGCAAGGGCAGGCGCGAGGTGGTGAATCTCGGTCTGGTAGTAGACGGCCGCGAGGAGCACGTCCACGTCGAGGGCGCCGCCATCGGGCACGGCGCACTTGGCCAAGTCGACTCCGGCCTGGCACTCCGCGTCGAAGGTGAGCGCCAAGGTCCTCAGCCCCCCGTCTTGTGGCCGGTCTCGAACGAGACCACCCAGAAGTCGTCCGCGATGACGTTCTGCGGGAATCCCGCGACGGACGCCGTCATCCGGGCGGAGTTCGCAAACTCGCCCAAGGCCGGCACGCCAAAGCTCCAGGCGTGCTGGGTGCCGAACTCGCCGGGCCGCGCCGCGGCGGAAGACGTGTCCCGGGCCCGATTGGAGAGCTCGGCCAAGGCCGGCACGCCAAAGGTCCAAGCGTGCTGGGTGCCGAGCTTGCCGGGTTGAGCGCCGTCGGCCGGGCGGACGTGAACGGGCGGGACCGCCACCCCCGATTCCTCGTGCTTCATCATGCTGACCATCCTCCCCGAGAAACCGCCTCAAGAGCGAGGCCAAGCGGAGCGATCGCGGCCGTGCCCACATTATCCACCATTTCAGCGTTCACCCGCAGTCACCCGGATGTCAAGAGGGAGCGATGCCTAGCTGACGGCGAGGGGCGGGTAACGTTCACCTCACTGTCCGGTCTTCGTTTCTCGGTTGTCGCTGCCCTGCGCGGCGTAGATGCCTCTGATCAGATCTTCAAGGTCTCTGGCGAACTGGCTGAACTTTCCATAGAAGATACAGCGATGGGTGCTGACGTCGAAGTGGAGCTTCTCTCCTTTTCGAGCGACGAAGATCACCGGGATGCCTCTACCCCACGCGTAGCCGACTTCCAGGTAGACGTTGGGTCTGCCCTCGGTGAGGTCCGCGATGACAAGATCGGCCGCCTCGATGCCGTTTCGAATCCGCCCCAGCACATCACCCGTGAAGTGGGTTTCGTCGACTCGTTCGCAGATGAACTCGCAGCTCCGGACGGCGGGGTAGGTTCCGTACTCGTAGACGTTCTGAGACTCCTCCGAGAAGGGCATGGCCACGAAGATCCGTCTCTTCCTCACCGCGATCGGCTCCGGCCGAGCCGCGGCGCGAGCGGCGCTCTCCGCAGCGGGAGTCGGCGTACTGACAGGCGGCCCTCCGGTGATGGTGGCAGAAACCCGCTGATCGGCGAGAGTGGGCTCAGGACCCGCACTCTCCTGCATCACAGCGACTGCGGCAAGTGCGTTCTTCAACATGCGCTCGGCCCGCTTGCCCAGCGTGAGGAAGATGACCTTCCGAACCGCAGGGAAACCCACCCTAGCCAAGCCCGCGCGAAATCCCCGCACAAGGCGCTGGAGGGCCTCTCCGCCGTCGAGTCCGTAACCGGTCCCGTGAACGGTCGTTGTCAGCACGTCAACGGACAACCCCAGGTCAGCGATCCTCTCCACGGCCCTCTCGGCGAAGACCTCCATCTCGTTGTAGGTGAAGCTCCGCAAAGGCGGCGTTCCCAGGAACATGACCCGTCTGGGAGCAATGGTCCCTCGAGTCTCCAGCGCCACGAATTCCCCTGGAGGTGGCTGGATGTCCGTCAGGCTGCAGATGCCCCCGGCAACGAGCCGGGCCGCCACGGCCTGGTCGGCGCCGTAGAAGGCCTGCGCGTGTTTGAGAAGCAGGAGGTCGGACCGCACTTGTCTTGCGTCCCCTTCCTGAACGTGGAACTCCAGCATGGCTTCTCTCCCTGGACGCTTTGACCTCCCGCCAGATCTCACGATGCGAATAAGCCGCGCGCCTCGCCGGCATCATGGCACAGAATGGCAGGTGCCTGAGGCCGATGTGGATCGCTGGATGGCCCCCGGGGGCGTCGCCAGTTCCGGCTCCCGCGAGCGCGTTGTGCACCGCGATGCCGGTCCCCGCTTGCACGGTTGCGTGGTGGAAGCCAGGCGTCGGCTGCGAGGCTGCGACCACATCGTTTCGCAGCTGTCGCGAGGGAGAGACACCTCGCTGCGGTTTCGCGGGAGGGCGATGGCTCCCAGAGGATCACTAGGGCGAACAACAGGGAGTTGTCGCTCCCATCATGGCATTCCGTTCGACGTGCGGGGCCAGGAATTGTACATTGTGCTCGCGCGCTCAGGTGCAGGGCGCCGCCCGGATGATGTGGCTTCCTGGGCGTCTGCCGGCCTCGCCGGGCTGACTGCCCGGGCGCGCGCTGTGGCAGCCCGATCAAAGGAGATGGCAGATGAGCCGGCGTCGCCTCGCGTTGCTCGCATTCGCCCTGTCCGTTCTGGCAGCGGTCGCATACTTCGTGGCCGCCAGGCTGGGCGCGGACCGTGTCCGGTGGGACTTCGCCTACGACGACCAGGGCCGTATCGTCGAGACGGCCACACCAGGCGGACAGGTCACGCGCGTCACCTACGAGCCCGCCGGCGGCGGCGCCGTCCGCAAGGTCGTCAAGACACGGCCCGACGGATCACAGGTCACGTTAGAGTTCGACGGGTTCGGCCGGCGCACTCGAATGACCGACCCCGCCGGCGCTACCCGCTACGAGTACGACGGGTTCGGCCGTCTGGTGCGTTTGACCCGCGAAGGGGTCGGTTCGATCTCCTACGAGTACGACACGCTCGGCCGCGTGACGGCGATGGACTTTGGCGGGGGCCTGCGTGTCGGCTACGCCTACGATTTCCTCGGCCGGCTGGAGCGGATGGACACGCCGGCCGGCCCCTTCACCTACAGCTACCGGCCGGCCGAGGGGCGCGTCGTTCGGACATCGCCGAATGGCGTTCGCCTCGTCTCGGAGTACCAGCAGGATGAGCGCCTCCGGTCCCTCACGCATGTCGGACCCGACAACCGCGTCCTGGCCAGCTTCAGATACTCGTACCGGCCGGACGGTCTCATCGCATCGGTGGTGGAGTTCGTCTCCGGGCGTGAGCGGCAACTGGACTACGGGTACGACAGTGCCCAACGGCTGGCTTCCGTCAAGGGCTCAGACGGCTCCAGCTTCGGATATCGCTACGACGAGGTCGGTAACCTGCTGGAAGTCGTCGAGCCCGGTGCGCCACCGTCCGTGAGCACCTATGACTGGGCGGGACGCATGCGGTCGCACGACGGCACGGAGGCGCTGTCCAATGCCGCAGGGAACGTCGAACGCTATTCTTCCGGCGGCAGGACGAGAAGCTTCCGGTTCAATGTCTCGGATCTCTTGGCTGCAGCGTCCTCAGGAGAGGACGACGCGATTTCCTTCACATACGATGGCGACGGCCGGCTGATCGCCAGGTCCATAGATAACGAGGCATCGTCGTTCTTGGCTGACCCTGTGGGACTAGTATGGAGACCGTTCGTAGAATCGAGTGACCGTGGTCCGCGGAGGCTGTTTGTTTGGGATGGCGACGTTCCAATCGCGGTGATCTCGAACGGGGTGCATGAGTTCTTCCTGAACGACTACCTGGGCTCCGTTCGTGCCACCGTCGGCACCGACGGCGAGATCCGAGCCGAGTTTCAATACAGCCCATTCGGCAGGCCATCAGGCGACGAGACCACCCCTACGCTTCGCCCAGGGTTTGCCGGCCTGTTCTACGAGCCAGTGGCGTCGGTCTACCTGACCAGGGCCCGCGCGTACGACCCGCATCTCGCTCGCTTTCTCCAGCGAGACCCTTTGCGCAGACTTCCTTCGGGCCTCTCGAAGACTCTGTCTGACTTTGCATACTCCGGGGGCGATCCAATGAACTTCGTGGATGCCGACGGAGCAGATCCTGGGAAGGCTGCCGACCGCAGTCGCACGCCGGACTACGCGCGTGAGTTCCTGAACAGCATCAATCAGCGCTACGCCCACTTCGACGACGCGCTTGTTCTCGGCTTGGGATCGGGTGTGCGGCCGTTCACGGACATCCTCAACGACGCCCAGGGACGGTACCAGGTCATCGACATTACCCAATCCGGCTCCCTGGGCCGCACGGCTGACGCTGTCAACTACTTGCTCACGGGCGGCCGGGACCCCGTTACCAACCGGCAGATTCAACCATCTTGGACCGCGAACGCCGTTGACTGCCACAGCGCCGGGTGCCAAGCCAGCTTCGCAGGCAGCGGGAATGTCAGGCGACTGGACCCGTCGTCACAGAGTTCCCTGTCCCACGAGGACACCTACCGACAGGGGTGGGTGTCGCGCCTGACATCGGCCGAACTCCAGGGGTCCAAGGGCAACGTTGGGTTTGGGTTCAGCGCCAAGTTCACGTCGAATCCCCTGGAAGCCGTTGCAGAGGTGGCCAAAGATGTAGGCGATTTCATCGCAAACGTGCCGACTGTCGTTGGCGGTAAGGCAACCGGCAAGCTGGGCGACTGGCACTCCTATACCCGGTTTCGGGACCAGCTGGCCAGCGAAGGTGCACTGGAGTCCGCAGGCACGTACGATAACCATGTCCAGCTCGTGGCCCGGGACGGGGTCTACCATTTCTCTCGGGAAGGATCGACCGGGCAGTGGACACTCAACCGAATCACCTCAACACCGACCGAGTACAGGCCGGCGACTGGCGTGGCCGGTACGGGGCTCTCTGCGACCCCGGCTCGAAGTACCGACGACCGCTCGTCGAAATGGTCGGTGGGCGCGAGCAGTTCGACCACGGCTGGCGGTGGTGGCGGCGGCACAGGAACGCCCATCGGGATCTGCGGCGGCACGGACGGGCCGTGGTGGCTCCGCGGAACTCCGGCCGCGCCCTCGAAGGTCGGCGGCATTTACCTTAGGGGCGCCGCCGACGCCTTGAGCCATCTTGGCTCCCTCCGCGGTGTGGCTTTCGACAGGCAGACCGGACGGGTGGTGTTGATTTCGGAGGATCGTGGAGACGTGGGCCTTCCGCCACTGCGTCTCGACGACGTGGCGACCGTGTTCAGGAGCGTCTACGAGCACGGCGAGTCGCCCTGGGTGACCATCGACCCGGACCCGAAGGACCCGAGGGGTCCCACCATGCTGGTTCGCCATGGCGAGAGCACTGCGCAGACGTACGTGGGCTGGGTGCTGTTCGAGGCAGACCGCCTGATGAAGGTCTACAGCCTCGGCAAGGACAACGTCACGCAACAGCCGTTCGCGTCTGCCATTCCCGGCTACGCGAACATGCTCACCCTGGGTGGCGCCGAGCCGCGTGGCGGGCCGGACGCGTCGACCTGGGAGCGCTTCTGGATAAAGCCCGCCGCGGTGAACCGTCGGAAGAGCGGAGCGCATGACCTCACGCTGCTCGACGTTCCGCTGATGGTGGAAACCGAGCCAATGGTGCTGCGGGGTGGCAAGCTCGAGACGGCGCTGGGGAAGAAGCCGTCTAGGGAGGCTGACGCCTTTTCCAGGTGGTTCACGGACAACTACGACCGGATTGCGCAGGAAGCCCGCTCCGTCCCGCCGCCCGGAACCGGCATAACGACCCCGGTGCCGGTCTTCGCGGAACTCCGCCGTATCGCGCTGATCTCCGCTGTGGCCGAGGCCCTGCGCGATCAGGGTGTGGAGTTCCCGCAATGGCTGCGGGATCACGAGGTGGCGAAGGTGCCCGTGAGTCCCACAACGCCTTCCACACGTGCCACCTACGAGGGCGAGCGCGTGCGGCGGCAGATCTACGGCGGCGCGACGCTGTCGCCGGCCGATCGCGATGTCCACGTCATGCCCAACGACGCCGCTGCAGGCGCCTTGGCGCCGGCCGTATGGCGCACCGCATCGAACGCGGTGCCGTTCTCCGAGGTGGCATTCGAACGGGACGGCGCGCGATACAAGGCCGTGGTCCTGCCAGGCAACGACACTCGGGATCTGGGCGCCTCGCACGTCGAGGAGGTCGACCTGGTCGTGCCCCTGCCGAGGGGCGAGGAGTTGCGGCTGGTGCGGCACTTCCACTCGTTCTTCTCGACCGACGGTGCCCTGGGCGGGTCATGGACATTCGATTACCCCCGGCTGCAGAGACAGCGGCGGCCGACGCTGCGCACGGGGAGCAGGGCGGAATACCGAATCGTGTACGCCCTCTCCAGCCCGCTCAACAGCTACAGCGGTACCTTTGCCGGCGAGACGTTCGTCCCCGAGGTCAACGGTCAGCTCATCGTGCCCGAGCAGCCGAACGATGCGCTGGGGCTGACGTCGGCGCGCGAACCGCGAGCGCCCGAGGCGACACACGAACTGCTCTTCCGTGACGGCCGGCGCCTGCTGTTCGATGAGAGCGGGAATCTGGTGGCCTGGAGGCTGGCGTCAACGATCGTGTGCTATCCCCGCGACGCCCGCGGGCGTGTGCAGGCGATCCAGGCCTGGCAGGGCGGCAGGCCGGCGGGTGACATCCAGCTTCGATACGATGATCGCGACAGGCTGGTCGAGGCAAAGGCAGGCAACGGCGCCGTCGCACGCTATTCGTACGGTCCGGACGGAATGCTCAACATGGTCACCGGTGAGTCCGGTTCCGTCAAGTACCGCTACGCGGGAGGGCTGCTCACCGGCATCGCCCGAAACGACGGCGCGGCCCGGAAATTCGAGTACGACGGCCAGGGGCGACTGCTCCGGGAGAGCGACCCCGACGGCAGCGGTGCAACCTGGACCCTGAAGCGTGACGACGGCGGCATCACGGTGAGGAAGACCGCCGTGGACGGGAAGACCACGCTGAGTCTGGCCAAGTACGATCTGGCGCTCGAGCCGCTATTCGAGGAAACCGCGGGGGCTCGGAAGGTTGCCTACACCCGCGAAGCCGACGGGACCAGGGTCGCGACAGTCACGATGCCGGGCGACGGCCAGTATGTCGTGCGCCGCAGCGCTGATGGCCGCAAGCTCTCCTGGCGATACCCCGAAGGCGGCAGCTATGCGCTCGATGCCGGGCAGGCCGTTGGCGTGACGAGACTCTTGGAATCGGGCCGCCTGGCTGCTGTCTGGCAGGCGGGACCGGACGGGCTGCTCGAGTCGGCCACCTACGAGACCTTCGCGGCGCGGCCGCAGTACGACAGCGACGGCGGCCTCCGCACCGTCCTCTTGACGACGCCGCAGAGCGCCAAGACGTTCGACCGGTGGCTGAGCGTGGAGTACGACGAGGCGGGCCGCGTTGGGGTGCTCAGGGACTACTCGGGACTGGGGATGCAGGTGACCTACGACAGGACCGGCGAACCTACGGAATTCCGATCCACCCGCGGCGCCGCCAAGTTCGTGCGAGACGATCAGGGCAGGCTCCAGGCGGTGAGCACCTCCTGGGGATTCCAGCTGCGCAACTCGTACGACGCATCGAGTGGGCAACTCTGGAGCACGGCCGTCGAGCAGGGCGGAGCAACGGCGGTCGTCGAGTTCGAGAACGGGATGCCGACGAAGGTGCGCCAGTTCAACGGCGGCGAGTTCCTGATTGCCTACGACAAGAAGGGCGAAGGGCAGCTCCTCGTGTCGAGCGTCAAGACGCCGACGCACCTCCGGCTGACCTACGAGTACGATGCGCAGGGCCGGACCACGACCGTGAACTGCGGCCGGAGCTACCGCCTGGAATACACTTACGACGACCAGGGACGCCTCGTGCGCATGGTGCAGGCGCCCCTGGCGGCGGCGGGCAAGTGACTCGCCGGCTTCAGACACGGGGCTGACGGCCGCGTTCATGCTGGCACGGGGGCCGGTTGTCGGGCGGACTCTTGAGCCGACGGGGAGGAGACACGCATGAGCACCACACATGACGCTGCCGGTACCGCCGGCTGGTCCAGTTTGTCGGACCAGGCATGGGTGGCACTCCATGTGCCGCGGTTCAAGGCGGTGAGGCCGTGCTACCAGGTCTACGAGAAGTTCCTCGAGGCAGTGCTCAAGGAAACCTGCGACAGAGTGGCGCCGATGGCGATCGTGAGCGCCCGCGCCAAGACGATTGCCAGCTTCGCGGAGAAGGTCCTCCGCAAGCGCAAGAGCTACACACGCTCCCGGGACCCGCTGCCGCCAGACCCTCTCGTGCGCATGACCGACCTGTGCGGCGGGCGGGTCATCACGCAGACGGCCGGCCAGGTCGCCGCGGTGTGCCAGTTCATCGAGGAGGCGTTCGACATCGACTGGCCCAACAGCGAAGACGCCGGGAAGCGCCTGCAGCCGACCCAGTTCGGGTACCGGTCGATCCACTACATCGTGCTTGTCAATCCCGCGAAGCTCAGGGCAGCCGGCATCATGCTGCCGGTTCCTCCGGAGCTGCTTGAGCCAACGCGGCTTTCCGCCGAGGTTCAGGTTCGCACGGTGCTCGAGCATGCGTACGCCAACGCCGTCCACGACCAGACGTACAAGACGGAAGTGCAGATCCCCGACCGGATCCACCGCCGGTTCGCGGGGGTCGCCGCCGCGCTCGAAGGCACGGATCGGGAGCTCAGCCGCCTGGTGCAGGAGCTGCACGAGTTCGAGTCGAATTTCGGCGCCTACCACTTGTCGCACGAAGTTGAAGCGGAGATCGCTCGCCTCCGCATCATCCTCGAGCACACGCCCGAGAACGTCGATCTGGCGGTCAAGAGCGCGCATCTCGCTCTCTCCATCGGCAAGCACGAGATAGCACTCGAGATTCTGAAGCCCTACCGCGGCGCGGATCACCAGGGCGTGCAGCGTGCCCTCGGCCTGACCCTCTGCGAAATGCACGAGGAGAGCCCGGGCAGCGATGGGTACGTCGAGGGCCGCACGTTCCTGGAGAAGGCCTGCGCCCATCCGAAGCGGGACGCCGAGACGATGTGCGCACTTGCCGAGAGTTGGAGGCACGACGAAGAGGACAGGGCGCGCGATCTGTTCGGCCAGGCGGCTGCCATCGATCCGACTGAGCCGCTGACGCTCTGCCGCTACCTGGAGTTCGAGATCGCTCACCACAACAGCGGCGCCATCATCTCGCTGGCCGCTCCATTGATCAGGAGCGCGATGGACCGCTGTCACAAGCAGATCGAAGGCCGCGTCAATCTCCCCGCGGCGTGGGCTTGCCTCGGGACCTTCCACCTGCTGCTTGGGGAGCCGTTCGCCGCCATTCATGCCCTCACGCATGTCGTGGCCCTGTGTCCGCAGCCGGGAGCGGGCCGCCCTGCCACTCTCAATGCGGCAGCGCGAGTGCTCAGGCGCACGCGGGATTCGCTGAGCCGTCTGAAGCCGGTCAGGACCCGATTGCCCGGCTTTGACTGGTTCCAGCGTTGCGTGCTTCTGGGCCTGGCCGCCCGTGTTCAGGAGCGGAAGGCGATCGACGCGGCGCGGAAGCTGGCGTCGTGGGGTGATGGCGTGCCGCACCTGACGGCCGAGGATCGCATCGTCATCTTCTCAGGCGGTTGTGCGCTGGTCGTCCAGCCTGCGATGGACGAGTGGCGAGCGGCTCTGCTCGTCGCCTGTGATGGCCTCTCGTTCACCCTCGTCTGCGGCGGGACTCGCATGGGTATGTCCGGCCTGGCCGGTGACGTGGCTGAGTCCTCCGGCGGGCGCATTCGGGCGATCGGGTACCTCCCGCGGTCGCTTCCGCGCCAGGTTCAGCAGGACGGGAACCCGGAACGGTACGAGACGCTCGTTCCTTCTCCAGGAGACGACTTCAGTCCGCTGCAGCCGCTCCAGGCCTGGACCGACATGATCGCGGCGGGTGTTGACCCAGAGCACGTGAAGGTGCTGGGCTACGCGGGCGGCGAGATCGCGCGCGTGGAGTACGCCATGGCGCTCGCCCTGGGCGCACGTGTCGGCGTCATCGAGGACGCACGCCTGCCCAGGGAGCGGCAGTTCGACGCCGCGGTCTGGGCAGACCATCGGAATCTCGTGCTCTTGCCGCTCGACCGGATGACCGTGCGGGCCTTTCTGCTTGTCGACGAACTGCCGGCCAGGAAGGCCGAGTTCGACATGGCCGCCCGGCACGTTCACGAGGATTACGTGCGTTCCACCCTGCCGAAGGATCCGTCGCTGCAGCCGTGGAACACGCTTTCGGATGCGCTCAAGACGTCCAACTATCACCAGGTGGCGTACGCCGAGAACATCCTGAAGACTGCGGGACTGGGTGTGCGCCCGCTGACCGATCCGGCTCGGCCCCTGCTCGACATGGATGAGGCGATCGGGCCGGACGGCGTCAGGCGCCTGGCAGAGATGGAACACGGACGGTGGAATGCCGAACGCCTCCTCCTCGGCTGGCGCTACGCGGAGGCCAAGGACGTCGCAAGGAGGCTCTCTCCCTTTCTTGTGCCCTGGGACGCGCTGCCGCCCGACATCCAGGACTACGACCTGCAGGCCATTCGCGGCCTGCCGAGGACTTTCAGGGAAGCGGGGCTGGAGGTGTGGGTGCTCTCCTGATGTTTCGAGATGGGTGCCGGCGCGCCGGCGGAGCCGCTGCCGAGGCGTGCCTTTGCTCGGCATGCGCCAGGGAGGGGTTGCCCCGGCGGGTCGTGCTATGGTCGTGAACCTGCGTATCGCGTGGCACGGAGGTTCGTGATGCGCGTTCTGCGAGTCTTCCTCTGTCTCGTTGCGGCTTCGTCTTCTAACGGCTGCGCCTGGTCCGAAGCCAAGCGGGCTGACGAAGAGTTGCGACAATCCGTCGAACTGGAGTTCCGAACGATTGGGACATCGGGCCCAGTCGCGGATCGCCTCCTCGGCCTGCGCGACGCCCGCATTTTTGGTCGCGACTGGTTTGGCGTGCTCAATGCCTCCGTGGTCCATCAAGAGCCCGATGGCAGTCGCTCAGTCACGGTTCCCTTCTGGTGTTCCGGATGGAAAACTGATGGACAGTATGCGAAGCTGCGCCGCGAATTCACCGTCAAGGGAGGCGGGTTCAGCATCTCACCCGGCACGGACCTCTCCTCCCTCAGACAGATTCTGACATGGTTATTCTGGAGCTGGATCGGACCGCCGCTGCTGTGCGCGTTCCTGATGTCGGTGCTGAACATCTATGCGTTGTGGCGTTGGCTTCTGATCCTGACGGGCGTGGTGGCGCTGCCGCTCACTCTCTATGCGGCCTTCATCTGTTTCGGCACCTGGGCAGCGGCCTTGCTGTGCTTGGGCGTGCAACTCCTCTCGCTGATGGTCGTCAGGTCGATTGCCTCGGCGGCAGCTGCGGGGTTGAGCCAGGATTGGCGCGCGTACCGATAGGGCGGCCTCCGACGCTTGGGGAGCCGCTGCCGAAGACCGCTTCGTCGTCTCCTGACGTTCAGGGAAGCGGGGCTGGAAGTGTTCGTGCGGGCCGGGGAAGAGGCTGCGTCCTGACCAGAGGGGAACGACCAGCGCACGGTCGGCTGGGCTTGACTGAGAAGACGTGAAAGACAGCAGCGAGAACTCTGCCGGGTGGCCTGCAGCACTGCCTGAGGTCCGGGATTCGGTCCCGGAAGTCGACGGCGATGCGATCGCGTCACTGGGTGCGACATTCGAAGCGCACCTGGCGTCGCGCGAGTCGGCGTCTGCGCGGGCCGCGGCTGGCCTCGCCGAGGCGCAGCTTCGTGCGGTTTGCGTCACGCTCGTCGCCGGGCCTCCGGAACTCGGCGCGGAAGGCGGTCTGTCCGCGCAGTGCAGCGTCGCGCGCGCCGTCTTGGAGCAGGCGGGTGAGGACGCGCCGCTCGAGGTCCGCACGTGCCGCCTCTGGCTCGCCTGCGCCGCAGGCGAGCGTGGGAGCGAGGCGCCACGTCTCTGGCCCGCGCTGGCAAGGGAGCCGCTGTGGGCCCCGGTTCGCGCCCTAGCATTCCGTGCGCTGGCCTTCTACGGTCTTCGATCCGTCCTCGTCGGCCTCCTGCCCCACGAGGGTCCTCTTTCCCTCGTGGAGGCCGATGCGTGGCTGGAAGCCAGTCGCCTCCAGGACCTCGATGTGGATTTGCTGGATCGAGTCGCCGTCGGCCCCGCGGAACCATGGTCATCCCAGGTCCGCGAACGGTGGACCATACTGCTTTCAGTGGAGCGAGCGTTATGGAACTCCGAACGTGCCGCGACTGACCTCTCGGTGCTCGTCGACGCTGGGCGCCGCGTCGGTGCGCCGCTCACGCTCGACCAAGCCGAAGCCACGCGCATCACCAGGCGGGCAATCGCGGCCATGGTGCGCGCCAGGATAGCCCACAGCGAGGATCCCGAAGAGCTGCGCTCAGATGACCTCGGCCGCGGACTTCCGGTCTGGGAACGAGAGTACTTGTCTGGCCTTGCGTGCTGGCAGCTCGGGGAATGCGACGCGGCGGAAGCTGCACTCAGACGCGCGTTCGCGGCTAACCCCGACCAAGCCTGCATCCGATGCGCTCTGGCCGCGCTGATCGCCCCGACCTCGCCGGACGTCGCCCTGCAGATGCTCTCCGAGGCCCCGAATACGACGCGCGAATTGCTGGTCGGGCGCACCAGCCTCCTCGCGCGCGCTCGCCGCTACGACGAGGCCGAGCGCGTGCTGGCCTCCGCAGCCGATTCCGGCTTCGACGCAGTCCGCGTGAGCTGGCGCCGGGGGCGGGTGCAGGCGCAGCGCTCCGTCCTTGGGCTCCGGACGGCCCTGGCCGAGCGGCGGCTCGACTGGAAGGGCGCAGAAGATGCGTGGGCCGCGGCCGGCGCCGGTCTGGACAAGGGTCAGCAGGAGTCGCGACGCCTGTTCGTCGCCCAGCGAGAGCGAAGCGCGTTGAGCGAGGGCCGCCAGTGGCGCCGGGAAATCCTGACGCATCGGCTTGAGCGTGTCGGACGCGAATTGAGCGCCGTGCCGCTGGTCGGCACCGCCCAGTTCTTCCGCGCAGCGGCCATGATGGAGTCATCGCCTGACCGCGCGGCGAGGGAGTTCGAAGCCCTTCTGCACCAGTCATCCTGGGTGGAAGCGGAGCGCCGCGTCGGTGGAGGGCGGCTGGCGTTCATCGGTGATGCGCTCTTGCGACTGGGCCGCCCGGCGGCGGCCATCCGTGCCTATCGGCGCGCAACCGACGTGCTGTCCGCGGACGTCCGCGAGCGGTTGGCTGTTGCGAGCGTCTGCGCCGAGATCCTTCAACGGAGGGGGTCGGAAGCGATCGCATCAGCCGTCGCCCAGGCCACGGAGGAGGCCCCGGCCAGCCCGTGGCCCCACGTGATCGCTGCCGTGGGTCTTCTCATCCTCGTGGATGCGGAACGTGCACGCGCCGCCACGGCCGAAGCCGGATCCCGCCAGGCGCCGGAAGTCGTCCTTCAGGTCCTGCGTGCAGTCACCGACGCACTCCAAGGAGCGCCGGCCGTCGTGACCGACGAGATGCTGAGCGCGCTTCGAATGCCCGCGGAGTCTGCTGCGGCTGTCCGCCTGCTGTGCGGCTCGGGGCCCGAGTTGCCTCGGCTGGCCGGGTTGTTCGCGACGTGTGGCGACGAGTGGATCGTGCGCGCCCCGGTCGATCCTGCAGTGATCGCCCGTCGGTTTGCCGCCGCGCTGTGCCGCGACGGCCGGACAGAGGCCGCGCTCCAGCACGCGCGTGTCCTCGAGCGTTCAGGCCAAGCCTGGGCGATTGCGCTGGCAGGCCACATCCGGCTCGCGCTCGCGCTGCAGCGAGCGGTTCGCGGCGAGTTGGAGGAAGCCGACCGCGAGTTGGCACAGGCCGAAGCCAACCTCACCTCAGGGTCCGGTCGCGCGGGGATCCGGGAGTGAGACCGAGTTTCCGCAAGATACCCGGAGCCCGGCAGACCGAGAAGCGGGCCCGTGGCGGGCCGACGTTGGTCCGACAAGGCCGGTCAGGAGTGCGCCGTCGGATGATGGTCGCGATCTCACGTGACATGACGGGTGGTACGGTCAAACGGAGGCCTCGCGCGTGAGATGCTGCAGCGTGCGGTCGTGGCCGAGGCGGTTCGGCGCCGCAGCACTGGTCGCGCTCGTCGCCGTGGCTGGTGGCCCAGTTTCGGCCCAGCTTGGCTCCGCCGTTCGTCCTTCGGCGGCGCCGCCTGCTGGGATACCGCCATCGATTGGTGATGATCTGGGCGAGCTCCTCAACTGGGTGGTTGCGGCACAGCCGGATGACCGGGAGACATTCCTCGGGCGGGCCAGGGCCGAGGCCGGCGAGGACGCCGATAACAGGGCGAAGCTGGCCCTGCTCGAAGCAGTGGTCTTGGAGGACAGCACGACAGGCACTGAGCGTCTCAAGGGTTATGAGAAGGCGATCGGTGCGGCCGCAACGATACCGCTGTACGCCGCGACGGCGCACATCCGCTGCGCCGAGTTGCACGAGAAGATGGGCGGCGAACGGGAGGCGATTCGGCGGGCGGTCCAAGCGCTGCAGTTGGTCCCGGGACGTGATCTCTGGGTGCAGGGCGGGACCGCCTGGCGGTCGGTTCCCGCGGCCGAAGCCTGCGGGGCATTGTATCGGCGGCTGAGCGAGACGCGGTTGTCCTACCGCTTCAATCGCTGGCTCGCGAACCTGACTGCGTCCCTGACCGGCCTCTGGCGATACCTGGCGAGCATGGCCATCCTGCTCGGGGCGCTACGGCTCCTCGAAGTGCCGTTTGTCGCCCGCTTCGTGAAGCAGCGTACCCCGCAATTCCAAGGGCCGAACGTGCAATCCTGGGTCTGGGGGTTGGTTGTCTTGGACTCCATCGCCCTCACAGCAGTCGTCACCTGGTCTGAGGGGTGGCCGTTCATCTACGGTCTG
>Ga0316622_100000639_pt1 | contig 20966 bp, 14 predicted proteins | sample OWC_Aug_OW2_C1_D_FD_207646 | JGI IMG/M metagenome (GOLD analysis project Ga0316622, IMG submission 207646) | Wetland soil microbial communities from Old Woman Creek delta, Ohio, United States - OWC_Aug_OW2_C1_D5_C | ecosystem: Environmental > Terrestrial > Soil > Wetlands | place: USA: Ohio... | reverse complement strand
ATTCATCCACTCGGGCTGGTGCAGCGCAAGGGCATGAATCGCGAGCCTCAGTCGATTGCTGAGGCCGCAACCTGTACAGACGAGGCGCTCGCGCCAGTTGACGTCGACGTTGTTCGAGTACTTCAGGTCGAACAGCATGTGAGCATGCCGTCCGCATACGAAGCAGTACCCGTGATGGACGCGCGTCTCCTCATCACGCAGACCTTCGCTCAGGCTCGCTTCCAGCCTGCGGCGGAATTCGATCTCCGAGGCCGCCTTCGACGTCCAGTCACGAAACTGTTGCTCTGAATCGACGATTACTTGAAATAGGCAGTACGTGGGCAAGTGCCCGGAAGACATGTCCGCTCTCCGTGCGCCCGTCACTCGACTCGCCTTACCAGGCGGCAACTCGGACAACGCCTTGAGGATGGCCTCGCAAGTGATCGAGCGGTTGTCCGCATCCTTACGGTACGAGCAGTAGTCCGCTGCGGTCGAAACTACCTTCGCAACCCGGCCGAAGTCGTCGATCTCGTCGGCCGAGGTCGGAGCGAAGAACGCCAGCGTCGGCACATCTTGGGATATCGCAAGGTGCATCGCCAGGCTGTCGCTCGTGATCATCGTGTCGAGCTGGCGGATCACAGCCGCCAGACGCAGGATCGAGTCATCGGTGTTGGGTACGAGAATGCGGCTTCCTGGGAATTCAGCGGCCAGTTCCAGGTTCCGTTGATGGTCGGCACCGGCGCCAAACATGACGACCCGGCAGTCGGGCCCGAAGACCGTCCCGCCCTTTAGGATCTCGGATACGAGATCTCTCAACTCTTCGAGCCGGAGTTCCTTCGACGGCCACCGTCCGCCCGCGAACGGATTGATGCCGACGAGCCGACCACTCCCATTGAACTGCTCGGCTGCGCAGCGCTCGAGTCGGGGATTTCCGTGGAACACGGGAACGGCCTCTGGCACATCGAAGATCTCGCAGAAAATTTCCGCGTGCCCCCGTCGGTTGAGCTTCTTCAGTTCGTCGGCGCGATCTTTTCCATAGCGCGAAAGCAAGCCCATGTCGAACCACGAAGCCGAGTCGTCGCTGTAACTTGCGACCCCACCGAGCACAAACGCCCCGCTGATGGATGCCGCGTCGAGCCGGGCGACCCCTTCGAGAACCTCACGCTCGTCATCCAGGGAATAGATTCTGTCGTAGGGCAGCGACTTCGCCTCTTCGAAGGAGGTGAAGACGTCGTCGATGTCGGGGTGGAATCGGATCAGCGACAGCGAAGCTGGTGCAGTCAACCAAGAGAGCCGTAGGCGTTTGCCCCACTTCCGGCGGAGCGCGCCCGCGAAGTAGGAGGTACGGACAACATCTCCAAGCGCCCCGTGCTTCACGACGAGAATGTTCACGCGGCCAATTCCGTCGCGTCAATCTTCGCTTTGTTCCACTCACGCAAGGCCGGCTGCAGGTCCTGAAGCAGGCAGCGCCGCATCGCCTCCCTGGAAAAGTGCTCCCCGACGTAGCGCGTCTGTATGCGTCGCTGGGCACGCCAGGCCTCGTCGTCGGAGAGCAGGCGCATGATCGCAGTCGCGAACGACGGCGCGTCGTCACATACTGGGACTGCGGAGGCAAGCGATTCCATGCCCTGCAGGCCGAACGAAGTCGTGACGATGGGGACCCCGAAACGCATCGCCTCAACCGTCTTGCCCTTGACGCCCGCGCCATAGCGGAGCGGCGCGATCGCGACCCTCGCGCGCTGGTACCGCGTGGCGAGTTCTGCTTCGCTGACGTACCCGGTCACGACGACCCTCTCGTTCGTGTGCAGCGCCTTCACCCGCTCGGTCGGATTCGATCCGACCAGCCAGAGGCGAACATCCGGAAACTTCATGCGGACGAGCGGGAGAACCTCGGACGCGAACCAGCACGCCGCGTCTTCATTGGGCTCGTGTCCGAATCCGGCGACGAACAGGATATCCGCCCGCTCTGCGAGCTGAGGTTCGTCTTCTCCGGCGAAGTCCTCGAAACCGAAGACCGGCAGGGTCCGAACCTGCTTGTCCGGCATTCGGTCGCTCACATGGCGGGTTTCGAGTTCACTCGGGTAGTAGATCACGTCCATGCGGGACCAGAGGAACTCCTCGAGCCGCTTCATCTCGGCCACCACGCCTTCGCCGGCGGCCGTTGTACCGGCCAGTTTCAGCCTTTCCTGCATTCTCAAGTGGTGGATGTCATGACCGTAGTAGAGAAGCCGGGCTCGCGTATGGGCACGGAGCGGTCGCACGAAATCCTCCGCGACATTGGGTCGGCTCAGGAACACGTAGTCGATGTAGTCCCCATGCTCCGCTATCCACTCGTCGAACCTGTTGGCGTACTCGGGTCCATAGAAGACTTCGATGCCGCGCCTCTGCAGCAGCGGCGTGTACTCCGGGTCACGCCAGAGGTTGTGAGGCCAGAACTTGACACTGTAGCCGGCCTCCAGCAGGAGTTCCATGACCTGGAAAACCGTGCGCGATCCCGCATCCCGGTCCGGCTGCGGGACGTAGTGGTCGATGACGAGCACGCAGGGACGATGACGCGACCGCTCGCGTGCGAGGAACACGTGCTCGGCGTTGGGAAAGTGGAAGTCTGTCAGCGTCCGCTCCCAGCGGGACCGGAACTTCTTTTGGTTCTCGACCTGGTACGCCTTGATGCCGGTCGTCAGGTCGGTTCCGTGGCTGGCACCCTCGAAATGAGTTACGACGGAGAGGGGTTGGTAGATGACCTTCAGGCCACGTTCGCGCACCTTGAATGCGAGATCCGTGTCTTCGCAGTAGGCAGGCAGGTAACGCTCGTCGAACCGGCCGAGTTCTTCGAACAGGCTCTTCTGGATCATGATCGACGCCCCCGAGACGTAGTCGGTCTCCCGGGCGTAGTTGAATACGGAGCGCTCGGCGTCCTGCAGCCGCCCATAGTTCCAGGCCGAGCCATCCTGCCAAACGATGCCGCCCGCCTCCTGCAAGCGGCCATCGGGGTAGACAAGCTTGGAGCCGACGAGACCGCAGTCCTTCCAGTCAGCGAACGTCTCAATCAGCGCGTCCAGCCAGCCCTCACTTACCTCCGTGTCGTTGTTGAGGAGATGGAGATACTCGCCCTGGGCAAGGTCGACCGCGTGGTTGCAGGAGCGGAGGAAACCGAGATTGCTCGGGTTCGCGTGATAGCGCAGCCCGGGGACGCCGGCTAGGCGGGCGATTTCCCCGTCGCCTGACGCGTCTTCCACGACGATGACCTCAGTGGGCACACGCGGAAAGTGGCGTGCAATCGATTGCAGGCAAGCGGCCGTGAGGGGCAGGTTTCCGTAAGTCGGGATGACGATGCTGACCACCGGATTGTCGATGACCGGGAACGACAGGTCTGCAAGCACGCGGTCAACGTCAATGCGAGCCTTCGCCGCATCGATCGCTGGCGCATCCGCTTGCATCAACCGGACCTGCTTCCAGCCATCGTAACCGGGCATTCCGCGCAAGAGCGGACCTCCGAGCCGATATGCCGCGCAGGCAAGGCGTTGTTTAGCGGGAGGCGCTAGCGGAATCGCGCGGTAGGCACTGGCTGCGAACTTCTGGATGGGGGGGCGGACAAACGCGGCGCAGGCAGATCTGAGCCATCTGGCGGCGCGGGATGCAGCACGAAGCGGCTTGGTGATGCGCCAGACTCTCGAAGCTCGCATGCGATCTAGCTCGCCTTCGAGATCTGCGACGTGCCGGCGGCTCTCAGCGAGTTCGTCCCCGAGATCAGCAGCGCGCCGGGCACTGTGAGCGAGTTCGTTCTCCAATCGTGCCGTTTCCTGCGCCAGACGCCGCCTCGCGATCTGCTCGCTCTCAATTTCACTCCGTGCCGCATCCAGCCGCGATCTCAGCGCCGCTGCCTGGTCGGTCGCGCCAGCGCGGTTCGCACGTTCCGTGTGCAGTTCCGCTTCGAGCTCGCGCGCCCACCGAACGTTTTCCTCGATCCGCTGGTTGAGTTCAGCGTCAAGTCGCTTTGCCCAAGCGGCGACTTCCACGTGATGCTCGATCGGGTCATCGGTCTCCGAGACGGCGAACGACGGCCCGAGGTGCGGGAGCAGCGATTCGCGTGCCGCGCACACGGCGACGAAGTAGACCGGATCGTCGAGCTGCGCGGACCGCCGCTCGAAGTCGCTACCCGTGTCGGCAAAGGCTTCGTAATTCTCCGCGCGCATGCCCCGGGGCAGCAGAGCTGAGCCCGCTGCGAGGCGCTGGTCGACGTACTGGACAGCGGCGAACCGGGACCGCAACAAATCATGGAGTTCCGCGTGGTCCAATTCCTTGACGTGAAACTCGTTCGGTTTGTCGAGCAAGCGTCCGTAAACGGGGCGGTTCGGGGAGGAGAGAATCAGCAACCCGTCGGGCTTGAGGACTCGGCGGAACTCGTTGAGCATCCCCTCCTGGTCAGCCAGGTGTTCGAGCGTCTCGAAGGAAACGATCCGATCCACGCTGGCGGAAGTGAGCGGTATAGCGGTTGCGTCAGCAACCACAAACGAGAGGTTGCGCTGGCCCGCATACTTATGCCGGGCATGGTCGACGGCCTGCCGAGATACATCGGCCCCGACCACCGTGGCGGCCTCCCTCGCCAGCAGCAGCGATCCGTACCCCTCACCACATGCAATGTCGAGGACTGCCTGGCCGCGACAAAGCGGCGCCGCCCACGCATACCGATGGAGGTGCTCGAGGCGGATCTGTCCGCCGACTTCCGGCACGTATCGTTCGCCAGTGAACTCCATGTCCTAGTGCTCAGGCCTGTGACACGACGATGTCCAACATCGGGATGCCCACGAGGCCGTGACACGTCTGATCGCTCGAATGGAAACTGACCGCGTCGTGGATCCAGTGCTGTTGCGTGTGATCGAGCTGCGTCCCGGTCGCGACCGCGACATCCACCGTGTATTCGCCGGCCGGCATCATCGGCATCCGAAACCGGAATCTACCGACCAGCGAGTTTCCTGCGGACGATTTCGGAGGGGAGGTGAGGTAGGCGAGGTACGTGTTGTCGCCGAACAGTCGCTGGCCGAGGCGGTCCTTCACGTAAAACCCGAAAATCACGTTCTCCACGTCATCGATCGCTGTTGCTCGGATGACGAGTTCGACGAGGCGGCCGCCCAGCATCGCGCGCTCGTGGCCCTCTTCGCTCTTCAGTTCCACTTGATCGATGCGGATCTTCTGTTCGCCGAAGTCGCTCGATGACCGCGCCGGATCGAACTCGAAGGCCTGCTGCGGTGCCTCCGTGACAGACCTCGAAGAGGTTGGCCGGGCTTCCAAGTGGGCGGCTCTCGTCACCCGCACGTGCGCGCCGGTGGCGGACCGGTCCTGCGCGTGCTGCTCGGCGAGATAAGCCTCCACCACTTCCTTAGAGGGTCCGTCCGCGACGACGGAGCCGCGGTCCAGCCAGATGGCGCGCGTGCAGAGGTTGATGACCGCCGAGAGATCGTGGCTGACGAAGAGCAACGTCCCGCGCGACTGAAAGTCACGCAGGTAGCGAGCGCACTTCTGCGCGAAACGGACGTCCCCCACGGAAAGCGCCTCGTCGATCACGAGGATGTCGGCGTCAACGTGAGCAGCAATGGAAAAGGCCAGGCGCACGTACATTCCGCTAGAGTATGTACGGACCGGCTGACCGATGAAATCGCCGAGTTCGGAGAACTCGACGATGGAAGAGAAGCGCCGCGCGAGCTCTTCCTCCGATATGCCGTACAGCAGAGCGCTCAGTCGGACGTTCTCCTCCCCGGTGAATTCGCCGTTGAATCCCGCACCCAACTCGAGCAGCGCGGCTACCTTGCCGTCGGTGCTGACGGTGCCGCTCGTTGGCGTGAGCGTTCCGCAGATCATCTGAAGCAGTGTTGACTTCCCGGAACCGTTGCGACCGATGACGCCCACCGTCTCGCCACCCATGATCTCCAAGGAAGTGGGCCGTAGGGCCCAGAACTCGGTCGAGTACCGGGCGGGCGCGAGGCCGAGAGACTGGCGCAGCGGGCCCATTGCCAGTTCCTTCAAACGGTCGACCGGTTTCGCATATATGCCGTACCGCTTGCAGATCTGCGCTGCGGAAATGACCGGGGTATCAGAGGACATCGGCAAATCCGGCCCTTGTCCGCTGAAACCATCGCAGCCCCAGCCAGGCGAACAGCGACGAGGCAAGTCCGTAGAGAATCAGACCCGTCCAGTTCGGCCAGCGCCCCCAGATCAGCACGTCGCGGGACTGCTCGATCACGAAGGTGAGGGGATTCAGCAGGAGCAGATCGCGATACTTGGCCGGCAGCATCGAGGACGGATAGAAGACCGGCGCGAGGAACAGAAGTGCAACAGTGATTATTCCGATGGCTTGCTGCAGATCGCGGACGAAGACGCCAGTCGCGGCGAGCAGCCAGACAGTTCCGACGACCGCCGGCAGAAAGACGAGCAGCACCAGTGGGAAGGCGATGACGGTGACTGGTAGCGTCTGCAGAACGAAGAGCTGAGCCAAGAGGAGAGCCAGCGTGGAGACCAGCGCATGGAACACCGCGGTGCCAACCGCCATCCACGGCAGGCACTCCAAGGGGAACACCACCTTCTTCACGTAGTTCGCGTTGCCGACGACCAGGGACGGGGCACGGTTGGCACTTTCCGCGAACAGGGTGTGGATGATCATCCCGACAAAAAGGACGATGGCGAACTCCGACTTGCCTTCGTTCGGCAGGCCCCACCGGGCGTTGAAGACGTGGGCAAACACGAACGTGTACACGACGAGCAGTAGCAGCGGGTTGAAGAACGACCAGAACACCCCGAACACCGAGCCGCGGTAACGACCGATGACATCGCGCCTCGTCAGCTGACGGACAAGGCCGAAATTTCGAACAAGTGTGCTCCACGGCTCGAAGAGGCCGAGGTTGGCTCGCCTTGCACTCACGGCGCCCACTCCTCGACGGCCGCAGCGAGGCAGACGTCCCAGGACGGAAGGCGAATGCCCCAGGCATCCGCAATGCGCTGGTTGTCGAGGACCGAATATGTCGGACGCCTTGCGGGCGTCGGATACTGGGAGGTCGGAATCGGATCGAGCCGCTCGAGGACTCGGCGCCCATCGGGTACCAACTCGAGGATCCGCTTGGCGAAGTGGAACCAACTCGTTACGCCTCCGCACGTCAGATGAAAGATGCCGCCCCTCTCGCCGATGGACCTGGCAACCGCCGCTCGGTCGGCCCCGGCGCGCGCGACGATCGCAGCGGTGGCTTCTGCGATCGATCGGGCCCACGTGGGTGCCCCTTGCTGATCATTGACGATCCGAAGCTCCTTGCGCTCGCGAGCCAGTCTCAGCACGGTTCGCATGAAGTTATGCCCGCGCGTCGCGTAGACCCAGCTGGTCCTCAAGATCACGTGACTCGCGCCTGCCTTCGCGACGGCCGATTCCCCGGCGGCCTTGCTCCTGCCATAGACGCTCAACGGAGACAGGGGATCGGTCTCACGCAAGGGCCGACATGCCTCGCCATCGAACACATAGTCGGTCGAGAAGTGTATGAAAGCTGCATTGTTCAGCTTCGCCCATGCGCTCATTGCGCTAGGCGCCTCGGCGTTGACGCGCCAGGCCGCTGCCTCATCCGTCTCGGCCGCGTCTACCCCTGTATACGCTGCGCAATTGACGATTACATCCGGCTGAGCCCTGTCGAGGGCTTCCGCGAGTTCTCGGGTCCGCTCGAGGTCCGCGTGCTCGCGAGTCCAGGCAAGCACCTCGCCGAGAGGCTGAAACGCGCGGACGAGCTCGAACCCGACCTGTCCCTTGCTCCCGATGACGAGAAGCCGCATCAGTGGAAGACCTCCGCCTGGTCAAGGGTCGGTGCGGAAGCATCCTTGTCCGACAGTTTCGGCGCGCCGGACAGCGACCACTGCACTCCGACCGCCGGATCGTCCCAGCGGACCGAGCGGTCGTATTCCTTGATCCAGTACTCGGTCGTCTTGTAGAGCACGTCCGCGATGGCCGATTGGACAAGGAATGCGTGACCGAACTCGGGCGGTACCCATAGCTGCCGGTGGTTCTCGGCGGACAGCTCGACCGCCACCCACTGTCCGAACCGCGGCGACGAGCGCCGCAGATCGACGGCCACATCGAGGATGGTTCCGCTGACCGCCCGGACGAGTTTGCCCTGCGGCCGCGTGACCTGATAGTGGATGCCGCGCAGAACGTTGAGTGCGGACTGCGAGTGGTTGTCTTGCACGAACTCCGTCTCGATCCCGGTCAGATCTCTGAACGTCTTCGCGTTCCAGCTTTCGAGGAAGAAACCGCGGTCGTCCCGGAAGACAACGGGTTCAAGGATCAAGACTTCCGGCAATGCCGTCGGAATAGCTCTCATCGAAGGTCTCGTCAGATCTTCGTCGAGAAGACTCTCTCGTCGAGCATCCTGAGCAAGTACTGCCCGTAACCGTTCTTTCGCAGCGGTTCGGCGATTCGTGCGACGGCTTCCGCGTCGATCCAGCTACTGCGATAGGCGATCTCCTCGGGACACGCCACTTTCAGTCCCTGACGGTTCTCGATCGTTTCGATGAAGGTGGAGGCGGTAAGGAGTGACTCGTGAGTCCCGGTATCCAGCCAGGCCATGCCGCGGCCCATCACCTCGACGTTCAAGGCGCCCATCGCGAGATAGGCTTTGTTCACGTCGGTGATCTCGAGTTCGCCGCGGGCCGAGGGCTTGATCGAGGCGGCGATGTCGACGACGCGATTGTCGTAGAAGTAGAGGCCGGTTACCGCATAGCTCGAACGCGGCTGCTTCGGCTTCTCTTCGAGCGACACGGCGCGCCCCGACGCGTCGAATTCGACCACGCCGTACCGCTCCGGATCGGTCACGTGGTACGCGAAAACGGTCGCGCCGTCCGTTCGGGCATTCGCCCGCTGCACCTGCGTGACCAGGTCGTGTCCGTAGAAGATGTTGTCCCCGAGGATCAGGGCGGCCGGATCGCTGCTCACGAAATCCCGCCCGAGGGTGAAGGCCTGGGCCAGACCGTCCGGCGACGGCTGCACCGTGTATCGGATGTCTAAGCCCCACTGGCTGCCGTCCTTTAGGAGTTCGGCGAAGCGCGGGGTGTCGCTTGGAGTCGAGATCACCAGCACGTCTCGGATGCCGGCGAGCATCAGCGTGGAGAGCGGGTAGTAGATCATCGGCTTGTCGAACACCGGCAGCAGCTGCTTCGACACGGCGAGCGTGACGGGGTACAGGCGTGTGCCTGAGCCGCCCGCCAGGATGATCCCGCGGCGCTTCGTCATTGTCATACCCCGCCCGCTCCGTTTCCGTACTGCAACGAGATCCAGTTGCGATACTCGCCCGATTGGACGTGCTCAACCCACGCGCCATGGCTCAGGTACCACTCGACGGTGGTGCGCAGTCCGTCTTCGAACGTGTACGTCGGCTCCCAGCCAAGCTCTTGCGAGATCTTGCTGCTGTTGATCGCGTATCTCCGGTCGTGTCCTGGCCGGTCCTTGACGAAGGAAATCAGCTCCTCGTACGGACCCGATGCCCGCGGCCGAAGGCCGTCGAGACTGCGGCAGAGCTGGCGAACGACCTCGATGTTGGTTCGTTCACTGTTGCCGCCGATGTTGTAGACCTCGCCGGTGCGACCGGCATTCAAGACGGTGCGGATGGCCGAGCAGTGATCCTCCACATGCAGCCAGTCGCGGACATTCTTGCCGTCGCCGTACACGGGAAGCGCTGCTCCGCGCAGAGCCGTCAGAATCATCAGCGGGATCAGCTTTTCCGGGAACTGGAACGGTCCGTAGTTGTTGCTGCAGTTCGTGGTCAAGACCGGCAGCCCGTATGTGTGAAAGTAGGCACGGACCATATGATCGGAAGCGGCCTTGGAGGCGGAATACGGGCTGTTCGGCGCGTAAGGCGTGGACTCGGTGAACGGCGGATCGCCGGCGCTCAGCGAGCCGTAGACCTCGTCGGTTGAAATGTGCAGGAAGCGGAACCCTTCGCGCTCGGACCCCGAAAGCGCCTGCCAGTAACCGCGTGCGGATTCCAGCAGTGCAAACGTTCCGTTGACGTTCGTCGTAACGAATTCGCCCGGTCCGTGGATCGAGCGATCGACATGGCTCTCGGCCGCAAAGTGCACTATCGCGCGCGGCCTGTGGCGCACCAGCAGCTGGTCGACGAGGTTGCCGTCCCCGATGTCGCCCCTGACGAAGACCAAGTTGGAGTGGCCACGCCACCGGGCAAGGTTCTCGAGGTTGCCCGCGTACGTCAACTTGTCAAGCACCACGACAGGCTCGAATTCAAGAGCGAGCCAGCGGCCGACGAAATTCGAGCCGATGAAACCTGCCCCGCCTGTTACAAGTATCATTTTCGCTTTGCTGCAATCCGGTTTGCTGCAGGACACAAAAACACTAAGTTTAGCGCGGCTTGGGCAGCGGACCGGATCGAACGACGTGACCGAAGACACGGCGCGTACTTGCACACCACAATGACAGAAGGGATCGAGGAGTGAGGCGGGCGCTGTACCCATGGATGCGCCGGGCCTATCTCGCGCTGCCCTTGACCATTGGTACGCGGCTTCGCCTGATCGAGGCCGTCTATCGCACGATTGGTTCTCTTTTCAGCGGCACTCCTCATTACGAGTCATGGAAGCGAAGTCGCACAGCGCGGGGAAAGCTCGCTGTGCCCGTGGTCGATCCGAATGAAGCGGCGGCCAGGGTAGGTGAGCTTCGTTTCGTGGAAGTCGATCACCCGCTCGTTTCCATCATCATTCCCACCTACGGGAACCTGCCGGTAACCGCAGCCTGTCTCCGCTCCCTAAGCCAGCACCGGCCGGACTCCGCGATCGAGGTCCTGGTGGTGGAGGACGCCTCAGGTGACCCTGACATGGTCAGTTTGCGCACGGTGCCCGGCCTTCGCTTCGTCGAGCGCCAATCGAATCTCGGCTTCGTCAGGAACTGCAATGCCGCAGCCGCCGAAGCGCGGGGGACATACCTCCACTTCCTCAACAACGACACCTGCGTCACGTCCGGCTGGCTGGACACCCTGCTCGAGGTGTTCGAGCGGGACCCGAAGTGCGGCGCGGTGGGATCGAAGCTCGTGTACCCGGATGGACGCCTGCAGGAGGCCGGAGGCATCGTCTGGAAAGACGGAAGCGCATGGAATTACGGCCGTTACGACGATCCGAGCCGCCCGGAGTACAACTACCTGCGTGAAACGGATTACTGCTCAGGCGCATCGCTGCTGATCCCGAGGTCGCTGTTCCTTGAACTCGGTGGCTTCGATGAAGAATTCGCGCCGGCGTATTGCGAGGACACGGACATCGCCTTTCGGGTACGCGCTGCTGGACGCCGGGTCTTCTATCAGCCGCGCTCGGTAGTGGTTCACTTCGAGGGCTTATCCCATGGAACCAACACGGGCGAGGGCGTGAAGGCCTACCAGGTCATCAACGCCGCCAAGTTCGAGAAGCGCTGGCGGACCGAGTTGAGAGCCCGCCACTACGAAAACGGAACCTGCATCTCGGCCGCCCGCGACCGGGCCTCGGGTCGCAAGACGCTGCTGGTGGTCGACCACTACGTTCCCCGACCTGATCGGGATGCCGGATCGAGGACCATGGATCAGGTCATGGCCACCTTCGAGGAAGCGGGATGGCTGGTGAAATTCTGGCCTCACAACCTCTGGTTTGAGCCTGGCTATGTGGAACGCCTCCAGGACCGCGGGATCGAGGTGGTTTACGGCACCGAGAACGCAAACCAGTTCGGGCGGTGGATGCATGACTGCGGTCATCGGATCGATGCAGTTCTGCTTAGCCGCCCGTTGATCGCGGTCAACTACGTCCAGGCGATAAGGCGACATTCACGAGCCCGGATCCTCTTCTACGGCCACGACATTCACTACCTGCGAATGGCGATGCAGCGCGAAGTCGAACCAAAAGGCGCGCCAAGCAAGACCGACATCGCGAAGATGGAGAAACTCGAAAGACGGATATGGGCGGAGGTGGACACCGTCTACTATCCGTCGTTGTCCGAAGTCCACGAGGTCTTGTCTGCCGTTCCCGCGGCTAATGTGGTGCAGTTGCCCGTCTTTGCGTTCCGCAACTTCGCTGGCGGCTGCGATTTGGAAGCGCGCGGTTCTGAAGTCCTGTTCGTGGGAGGTTTCGGTCACCCGCCCAATGCGGATGCCGCGCTGTGGTTCGTCCGCGAGGTGTGGCCTCTCGTGCGCGCCTCGCACCCCTCGGCGCACCTGAACCTGGTAGGTTCCGAGCCGACCGACGCGGTCAGGCAACTCGCCAGACCCGACATCCGCGTGACCGGGGCGGTCTCCGACAATGAACTCGACGCCTTCTACCGAAGGTCGCGCGTTGCGGTCGTTCCCCTTCGTTTCGGCGCCGGAGTCAAGGGCAAGACGGTTGAAGCGTTGCGATGGGCGCTCCCGGTCGTGACCACGCCTGTGGGAGCCCAAGGCCTTGTCGACCTCGAGAACGTGGCAAAAGTCGCGTCAGACGTTCATGCGTTTGCCCAGACCGTTGTTGACCTCCTCGAAGACGACAACCTCTGGCGCTCCTTTTCGGAGCGCTCCGTGACCTATGCCAAGAAGCACTTCTCGCAGGACGCGCTGAGCGCTGCCCTCCAGGCCGGCCTGCGATCGCCCTTGGTGCAGGCGCCGGCGGTCTCTCAGGCGATCAGGTGATGACGTCGCGCCAGGCGCAGCAATGGGCGCAGCGCGTTCTTCCATAGCGGGTCCGGCACCGCCGGGACGGGCACGCCGACCACGGTGATGCCGCGAACCTGCTGGCCCGCCGGACGAGCGCGCAATACGAACTGGTAGACGTTGCCCCACGGGTTCGAGCGCAGGGCGAGTTTCGTCCGCAGGGGTAACGCCTCCCACGCGTCCGCAAACTCCGTGACGCGCGGGTGTGCCGTGACGTACTCGACGTGTTCGAGCACGAGCGAGGCGCCCTCAAGCAGCGGTTCGATGTCGTGCGGCGCGAAGAAGCGGACGTGGGTTCGGTCGAGCAGCCCGGTCTCGCTGTACTTGAAGCTGCCGTTCCACAGCGTTGCCATGATGCCGTTGTGGCTGATGTTCGGGAGCGACACGACGACGTACCCGCCGTCATTCAGCAACTGCACGGCATGACGAAGGGCAGCATCCGGGTCGACCAAATGTTCCAGGACGTCGGCGAGGATGACGACGTCGTAGCGGTCGCCTATCGCGAGTCGAGTCGTCCAGGCCGGGTCGTTCAGGTCCACGCAGTACGCGCGCTTGGCGTGGCCGGCCGCGAGGCGCAGCGCTTCTAGGTCCTTGTCGACGACGGTGATATCGCAGCCGTGCTGCGCAAGATGACGCGCAACCATCCCCGGTCCGCTTCCGACGTCGATCACCCGCACGTTGTCGCCGACCAGTCGAACCACCCGGTTGATCGTACTGCCGGGCTGCCACGGCCGCTGCGAGGTGTCGTACCGGTGCGGAAGTATGGCACTCATCGGCGGCCCGCCGCGACGAAGCGCTGCATCGTGCGGCGCAGCATGGCAAACGTCAGCGCCGCGACGTCACGCGCCGAAAGAAGGGCGGCGACGGCAACCGCGAGACCTATTCCGGCGAGGGCGAGGATGCCTTGGAGGCCCGTCGGCAGTTCGGGCCACATCGAGTGCAGCGCAAAGCCGGTTGCGAACGCGGCGGCGAACACTGGCAACACATCTCGCATATACCACTGCTGTTCCTCGGCCACCAGAATCCGGCGATGCATCAAGTGCAGACCCACCACCAAGAGCGAAAGATTCAAGCAGAGCCAAGTGGCCGCCGCCGCTCTTGCTCCTCCAGCGTTAGCGGCGAACCATAGCGCAGGAACGTAGGTACTTAAACCGACCGCGCTCAAAATGAGGGATAAACGTGTGTATCCGTGTGCCAGTTGCAGGGAGTAGGGCAGGTTGGACAGGCCGCCGAAGACGTTGCCCAGCACCAGAAGGGCGAGGACGGTCCCCGCTGCTGTGACGACCTCCATCGAGGACGTCCAGAGGAGCAGGACCGCATCGGAGTAAAAGAATCCGACTGCGCCGAGAACTGCGAGCTGAACCGCCATGAACTGGTTCGTTGTGTGATAGAGGGCACGCAAACCTTCGACGTCGTGCGCAGCGACCAGTTCACTGTAGCGCGGATAAGCGGCGGTCGAAACCGGTGCAACGAGGCGCGGGATGATCGAGGCCAGCGCGGCCGCCGTCGCGTAGTACCCGAAGGCCTTCAGGTCGAGCAGGGACGCGAGGACCACGCGGTCGAACTGCAGCAACACGAAGGACGCGGCGGCCATCCCCGTGACGCCACCGGCGAAGCGCCAGACGCGGCGCAGCTCGTCGCCGGCAAAGGTCGGCCGCGCTCCAGCCGGAAGATTGCGCCACAGCGCGATGGCGAATGCGGTGGTCTGCGCCAGGCTGACGGCGAGTTGCCAGACGAGGAACACCCGGATCGTCGGCGCGACGACCAGCAGAGGAACGACCACGCCGGCGCTTCGCAGTGTCGAGGACACGACGATCAGCAGGTTCAGCAATCTCTGCTTCTGCAGTCCGGCGAGTCCTCCGCCGTAGAGCGAAGACGGCCATTGGGCGGCCGCGACCAATCCCAGCAACGTCAGTGCATGCGCAACGTCGTCGCGCGTCAGGTGGACCGGTGTCAGCCACCGTGCGGAAAGCGCCGGCGCAAGTGCGAGACTCAGGCAGGCAATCGCGCCGGCGATCGGCCAGTACAGGTACTCGAAGGTGCGCACCAGGTTGCGCATCTGGGCAGTCGTGATCGCGCCGCCTTTGCCGCGCGCGAGTTCCCGGTTGATGGTTCCGGAGAGGCCGAAGTCGAGAACCGCCAGCCCTGCCTGGACCGTGACGAACAGGCCCACCAGGCCATACGACTCGACACCCATCAGCCGGATGTAGACGGGAATCAGGATAATGCTGAGCAGGCCGGACCAGCCCTGGCCAACGGCATTGGCGAGGATGTTGCGCCGGGTTTTCGTTGTGGCGGCCGTCACGGAGCAGCGCGGGGCCTGGTTCGGCCGACGCCCAGGGAGAGCGACTGCTGAAAGTTGCAGATTGCGCCGTGCACGGCGCTCCTCGCCGCAGCGCCCCGGCCGCTTAACCGGTAACGTTGCGCGCGTGAAAGATCTTGAGCCTTCGCAAAGGAACCGGAAGCGAGCATCCTTCTAATGCCTGAGAACCGTCTTGTAAACGGCGGCGTCTGCCTGTCGGTGGTCTCTCATGGCCAAGGCGCGCTCCTGAAAGCGCTCCTGGCCGATCTTTTTGTAGTACGCCCGCCCTCCCTTGAACGGCTAATTATCACTTGCAACATCTCGGAACCCGTCGAACTGCCGTCCTTGGCACCCTTCTGGATCGAGGTCGTCGAGAACCGAGAACCGAAGGGCTTCGGCGCCAATCACAACGCCGCACTTAAGCGATGCGGGGAACCGTTCTTCGCTGTCTGCAATCCGGACATCCGTCTCAGGGAAGATCCTTTTCCTGTGCTGCTTGCCGCGCTAAGTGCAGGCCGAGCGTTGTCAGCACCTGCCGTCGTCAGCCCGCGCGCGAGTTCGCGGTTGATGGTTCCGGCCAGCCCGAAGTCGAGAACGGCAAGCGCTGCTTGCACCGTGATGTAGAGTCCCACGAGTCCGTATGACTCGACTCCGAGCAGCCTGATGTACACGGGGATTAGCACGATGCTGAGCAGCCCGGACCAGCCTTGACCAATCGCATTGGCTACGATGTTGCGCCGGACGCTCGGGATCTTGCATGTCACTTTGCGTGACGCGCCGCGAAAGCAGTCGAAATGACTGTCTGAATCTAGCTCGCGGCTTCCGTAGGCGGCCGAATAGCTCTTGGCGGCGTCAGCGAATTCCAGCAGCGGACCGGGACGGATTTGTCGAGACACATCACGGCATACATTTGCGTCGGCTTCAATGTTCCCCGCTGCAAGTCCGCGTCGTTGCGTGTCGCGATTCGGTCGATCATGTGGCGGTCTTCTGGATTTTCAACGTCGAAATTCGGCCCGAATGCCCGGTCAATGAACGGATCAATGACGCCGCCAAATCCGAGAAATACTTCGAATCCGAAACGGTCGACTAGCAGGGGAAGAACATCTTGTGCACGGATGCCTTCGAATCCGAACACAGAGCAGTCCCAGTCCTTGTATTCGTCTTCAACACGATTCAAATGCCGGTTGTATTTCTTCGATCTGGGAAGGGTCGCCCAGTACTCCTCCAAGGTCGCGCGCGCTTCTGGCCACCTTTGGTGGCCATTGCGACCGATCATGTCGGAAGAAAGAAAGAGGCCGGAGGCAGTCATGGCGCGCTGAATGGAATCGAAGAGATGCTCGAGATCCAGCACGTGATGAAGCGATTGGTTAGCAATGATGCACTGATACGTTTGGCTCAGCTCCGGCGTCCATTTGTTGAAGTCGCCACGAACTGCAAGGACATGCTTGTTGACTCTCGCCGCTTGCGCGTGCGCCATGCAACCTTCGAGCATCGCTGGATTCATGTCCAGGCATTCGATATGAAAATCGCGAAATCCGTCTTCCAGCAACCGACTCGCCAGCCGAACTTCGAGGTCCCCGTTGCCGGAGCCAACGCTGATGATCTTCGACTGCTCGCTGGCCTCGCCGCGACACAGTGCATCCTTGATGAAAGTCAGGTAGAAGTCATCGGTGCCTGAAAATCCCAGTTGTTCGCACTTCGGCTTCAGGAACTTGTTTGACCAGTAGTGGTGGATTTGAGGAAGGTCGTGCACTACTCCAATTCCGCTGAAATTCGCTCGCTCGACAAGAGTGCGAAGCTCGTACGCGATCGGGCCCAGCAGGCCGCTGTTTCCGGCCTGCATAAGCGCCCCATATGCCCGCTTTGCGTAAGGGAGCAAGCCCATCTGTCTTAATGATGACTTCGCTAGTGCAATTGCGGAGGAGAGCATGTTGAGCGCGTTTTTGAAGGTCTTTTGATGGAATCAAGCATCTGCCTATCAATTGTGTCCCACGGGCAGGCCCCGATCCTTCGCGGTCTGTTGGACGATCTTGTGCGAGTACGACCATCCTCGTTGAAACGTGTGATTATTACCTGCAACACACTTGAAGTGGTCGAGTTGCCGCAGGGGCTGCCCTGCCCTGTCGAAGTCGTGCACAACGAAGTCGCCGCGGGCTTTGGTCGAAACCATAATGCCGCATTCAAGCGATGCGCGGAACCGTTCTTCGCTGTCTGCAATCCGGACATCCGGTTTTCAGAGGATCCCTTCCCTGTACTGCTTCGAGCACTGAATGCAGGAGGACTGCTGTCCGCACCGGCCGTCGTCAACACGAGCGGAGAACTCGAAGACAGCGCCCGCCACCTTTTGACGCCCCTGAACGTCGTGCTACGTCGATTTGGGAGGCAACGTGTCGAATACGAGAGGCCGGCTTGGCTTGCCGGCATGTTTCTTGTCTTCCGGTCAGACGCATTTCAGCGGCTTAACGGATTTAGCGAGAAGTTCTTCATGTACTGCGAAGACACCGACATCTGTGCCCGGGCGGTTCTGCAGGGCGGGGGGATTGCGTATTGCCCCGAAGCCACGGTCGTTCACGACGCCCGCCGGGCCAGCAGGCGCGCGCTCCGACCGCTACTTTGGCACGTCTCCAGTCTGCTGAAATTCTGGCTCTCGCCGACTTTTTGGGCGTACCTGCGGTACCTGCGGTCGGATAACGTTCGGCCCACGGTCTTTCGCTCGCAAAGCCCCTGAAGAAGGACGGTACGAGAATGTTGGTTCCCGTAATACTGTCGGGTGGCCCTGGTACACGCCTGTGGCCGGTATCGCGTGAGGGCCTGCCGAAGCCCTTCATGAAGGTCGGCAGCCGGTACAGCCTGCTGCAGGAAGCGCTGCTGCGAGGAGAGGTGCTGCCTGGCGCAGAGCGCAGCGTCGTCGTCACGAATCGGGATTACCTGTTCCTGTCGCGCGATGAGGTCGACGCTCTCGGCAACCAGGTGCGGCCTGCCCGCTACTTGCTCGAACCGGTCGGCCGCAACACCGCGCCGGCGATCCTGTTGGCCGCTTTTGCCGTCGCGCAGTGGCATGGCGACGACGCGGTGATGCTTCTGATGCCTGCCGACCACGTGATCGAAGACAGGGCCGCGTTCGCTGACGCGGTGGCCCGCGCGGAAGCACTCACCCGCGGTGGCCGGCTGGTAACTTTCGGCATACGGCCGACGCGTCCGGAGACCGGTTACGGCTACGTTGAACTTGGTGACACGCTTGGTGCCGATGGCTACCGCGTCAAGCGTTTCGTCGAGAAGCCTGACGCTGCCCGCGCAGACGAGTTCGTGCAGAACCCGAACTTCCTGTGGAACTCCGGGATCTTTTGCTTCCGTGCCTGCGACATGATCGCAGCGTTTGATGCACTCGAACCCGAAATGGCGAAGGCCGGGCGCGATTGCTGGGCCGCATCTAAGCCCGCGACAAGCGCCGCGGACGCTATCGAACTCGACGCGATCTGCTTTGCCCGCATGCGGTCCGTTTCAATCGACTACGCCGTCTTCGAACGGGCGCCCGAGGTGGCGATGGTGCCATGCTCGATCGGCTGGAGCGACGTTGGATCGTGGAAGGAGATCGCCGAGCGCTACGTGCCGGACGCTGCTGGCAACCGCAGCGACGGCGACGTGATGTTCCTCGACAGTCGCGATTCCTTCGTGATGGCCGAGGGCAGGATAGCCGCGGCGATCGGGGTCAATAACCTGATCGTCGTCGACACGCCGGACGCACTGCTTATTGCTGATCGTGACCGCGCTCAGGATGTGAAAGAGATCGTCGAACGACTGAAGGCCTCCGGCAGTGACAAGCACGCACTGCATCTGACCGTCGCTCGCCCGTGGGGTACCTACACCGTTCTCCAGAATTCGGCTCGCTTCAAGATCAAGCGGGTGGAGGTGAAGCCCGGAGCGTCGCTGTCCTTGCAGATGCATCAACACCGCAACGAGCATTGGGTCGTCGTCAGCGGCACGGCCCAGGTGGTTAACGGTGATGCGACCTTGACACTTCAGACGAACGAGTCGACCTATATCCCGGCCGGCCACAAGCATCGGCTCGAGAACCCGGGCGAAGAGAACCTCGTGATCATCGAGGTGCAGGTGGGGGACTACCTCGGCGAAGACGACATCGTCCGCTTCGAGGACCGCTACGGTCGTGTGGCGAGTGCTGCCGCGACCTAGGTCGGGACGCCTTGGACAAGGACGCTATTTGCCTTGACGGCGAAACTCGTGCCGAGTTGTTCCAGCTAATACGCCGATCAATCGCCCCCGAAGCGAAGGTCGGGTTGAAGGTGAAGCTGATACGGCGCGCCTCGGTGGTTGCTCCAATGTGGTGAGATGACCAGTGAGGCAGTTCAATGCGGCCGTTTGAGATTCACGTTGAATCGGGAAATGTCCGTGCCGACACGATTCGTGGCTCCGCCAGTCGACTCCGGAATATCTGGCTGTACCCTTAGACTTCGAAAGTGCGCTTGTGTATCCCCACGCTGCAATTCGGTCTTGCCTTACTTCATCGGCGAGTTGACAGCGGGCTGAATGAGCTGGTTCGGATGAACCTCAAGTAGAAATGATCACCGCAGGCATCTTCAAGGCCTACGACATCCGCGGCGTCGTCGAGTCCGCTCTCACGCCGGACGCGGTACGCCTGATTGGCGCTGCGCTCGGCTCCGAGGCGGTTGAGCACAAGGTCGCGGCCATCTGCGTCGGACGCGATGGACGGCTCTCTGGCCCCCTGCTGCGCGATGCGCTAGTCGCCGGGATCGTCTCGACCGGCATCGATGTCATCGATGTCGGCATGGTGCCGACCCCGGTGCTGTACTTCTCGACGGTGCACCTGGGCACCGGGACGGGCGTCGAAATCACCGGCAGCCACAACCCGCCCGAGTACAACGGCCTGAAGATGATGATGGCCGGCACGACATTGCACGGCGATGCGATCCAGGCGCTGCGCAGCCGCATCGAGGGTGGCAAGCTGGTCCGCGCAGCGACGCCGGGCGCGGAGCGCATGGCCGACGTGCTGCCCGCGTATATCGAGCGGATTCGCAGCACGGTGAAGCTGGCGCGTCCGATGAAGATCGCCATTGACTGCGGCAATGGCGTCGCCGGGCCCACGGCGGTGGCGGTGTTTCATGGGCTCGGTTGCGACCTGGTGGAACTGTTCACCGACGTCGACGGGACGTTTCCCAACCACCATCCCGATCCGGCGCATCCGGAGAACCTCGAGGACCTGATCCGCGCGCTGCGCGAGACCGATGCCGAACTGGGGCTCGCGTTCGATGGCGATGGCGACCGGCTCGGCGTGGTCACGAAGGATGGCCAGATCATCTTCCCCGACCGGCAGATCATGCTGTTTGCGCAGGACATCCTGGCGGCGAACCCGGGCGGCGAGATCATCTTCGATGTGAAATGCACGCGGCGGCTGGCCCCGTGGATCCGCGAGCGCGGCGGCCGGCCGACGATGTGGCGTACCGGCCACTCACTGATCAAAGCCAAGCTCAAGGAAACCGGCGCGCCATTTGCTGGGGAGATGAGCGGGCACCTCTTCTTCAATGATCGCTGGCCCGGTTTCGACGACGGGCTGTATGCGGGGGCGCGGTTGCTCGAGATCCTGTCCCGCTCGGCCGATCCTTCGGCGGTGCTGAATTCGTTGCCTTCTGCCGTATCGACGCCCGAGCTGCACCTGCATACGGTCGAAGGCGAGAACTTTGCTCTGGTGGAGCGACTGAAAACGGGGGCGAAGTTCGATGGGGTGGAGCAGGTGATCACAATCGACGGCGTGCGCGCCGAGTGGTCGGACGGGTTTGGCCTGGCACGGCCGTCGAATACAACGCCAGTGGTGGTCCTGCGCTTCGAGGGTGACACCCCGCAGGCCCTGGCCCGAATCCAGGCCGCATTTCGCCAGGCGATCCTGGCTGTGGCACCGGGGGTGAGCCTGCCGTTCTAGGGCGTTGCCCTCTGCGTCAGGTTCAAGCACTGGAAACATGACGGCATTACTGAACGAAGCT
>Ga0316622_100000638_pt1 | contig 20967 bp, 10 predicted proteins | sample OWC_Aug_OW2_C1_D_FD_207646 | JGI IMG/M metagenome (GOLD analysis project Ga0316622, IMG submission 207646) | Wetland soil microbial communities from Old Woman Creek delta, Ohio, United States - OWC_Aug_OW2_C1_D5_C | ecosystem: Environmental > Terrestrial > Soil > Wetlands | place: USA: Ohio... | reverse complement strand
GCGGTCGTACCAGGACAGCAGCATGGGCTCGCCGAGCCGGGCCCTGGCCTCGCGTTCGGCCAGGCGCAGGGCGGCCTCATGGTCGGCGACTGGCGGCTCGGGATGGAGGGCCGCCACCGTCACCCCGCTCAAGTCGGGGGCGGTGGGGATCGGGCAGGCGGGCGCCTCGCCCGGGTCGTTGCGGTGCTGTGCCATGCGCGCTGCTGCCTCCATCGGCCGGATTGCCCGCCCGGGCTGCCGACCGGCCATTGCCGGCCGGGTTCCGACCTATAATAATGACGTACCCCGACTACGACAAAGAACCGCCCCGCGATGCCGCCCCTCCGCCTCCTGCTCGGCCTCGGCCTGGTCACCGGCATTGCCGCCGGCATCACATTCTACTGGACCCAGGCCCAAGCCAAGGCTGAGGAGCGCGCGGCCATCGAGGCCGAGGCGGCGGACACCGAGCCCGATTACATCCCGGCCAGCCAGATCATCGAGTACGGCCACCCCAACCGGCTGGCGCTGCGCTCGCAGGTGGCGCTGATCATCGACGAGCGCGAGGAAGTGCCGCTGTACGAGCGCCAGATCGACACCCCGCGCCCGATCGCCTCGCTCACCAAGCTGATGACGGCGCTGGTGATTGTCGAGGCCGGCCTGCCGCTTGATGAGCCGATCACCATCACCCGCGACGACCGCGACCGCCTCAAGGGTACGCGCTCGCGGCTGGGGTTCGGCGCCATGTTCACCCGCCTCGACCTGCTGCGCGCGGCGCTCGGCGCCTCCGACAACCGCGCGGCCGCGGCGCTGGCCCGCAGCTACCCGGGCGGCACCGACGCGTTCGTCGAAACCATGAACGCACGTGCCGCCGCGCTCGGCATGACCAACACCCGCTTCGCCGACGCCTCCGGCCTCAATCGCCACAATGTTTCCACCGCGCGCGACCTCGCCAGGCTGGTGGCCGCGGCCCGGCGCGAGCCGCTGATCGAGGCCGCGACCACCGCGGCCGACTTCGAGATCTTCGACATTCAGAGCGAACGCACGGTTGGCTTCGTCAACACCAACCGGCTGGTGCGCCACAGCGACTGGGAGATCCACCTCAGCAAGACCGGCTACACCGCCGACGCCGGCAATTGCCTGATCATGCAGGTGACGGTCGGCGAGCGACCGCTGACGGTGGTGCTGCTCAACTCCTGGGGCAAGCTCAGCAAGTACGCCGATGCGCGGCGGATTCGCGACTGGCTGCTCAAGGCCGAGCGGAATATCCCGGCGGTAGCGGCGATTTAATGGGAAAACCGGGCGATTGGCAATTGGCGGTTAGCTATTAGCTAACAGCACATCTCACCGCGGAGGCGCAGAGACGCGGAGAAAACCTGAACTGTATCTGTCTTGCCTTTCTCTGCGTCTCTGCGGTGAAGATTCATAGGTTTTGCTAACCGCCAATAGCCAACTGCCAACCGCTGCTTCAGTTCCCACCGCTCCTACACGAGTCAGCTACTCCTCGCACGAGTAATCGAGCTCGGCCAGGCCTTCTTCCAGGTAATCGGCGAGCATCGGGTGTGCGATCAGGTACTCGGCGGTGCGCCGGTTCGACAGGCGGCGCGCCTCGGTGACAGCCTCGTCCCATTCCTCGACGGTGTAGTCGCCGCGCCCCAGCCACAGCAGCGCCACCAGCTGGTGCTGCTGGTCGGGCTCGAGGTCGTCGACCGTGTTCTTGAACTCCTGGAAGGTGGGATCGCCGGAGTGCGAGGCCAGCGCCTGCAGCGCCCAGTCCTCGGTCGGGCTGCCCGGCACTTCGGGAATCACCACCTGTTCCTGGGCATGGAACTCGTGCGCCTTGTCGATCAGGAAACAGACCGTGTCCGGATTGATGTCGAGCATGGCACCCTCCTCTCCGTTACGCGTGGCGATCGCCGGCGGCGCGCCTGTTTACTGCGAGCTCATTTCTTGTCCGGACCGCGGAACAGTGCCTCGGCGCGTGCACGCGCCGGGTCGCGCGACGCTTCCGCGGGCGCGCCGCCGAACAGGGCGTCGACTTGCGCCTTGGCCGCTTGCACGCGGCCGGCATCCGGCGCGCGCCAGGCGCTGGGGCTGGCCTTGAAGTAGCCGCAGAAGTTGGCGTGCTGCTTGTCGGCGATGTCCTCGGCGTCTTTCTCGCGGCAGCCCTTGGCCAGCCGCGCGTCGTAGAACGCGCACATCTTGCACACGTGCAGTTGCGCGCGGCACTTCGGGCATTCGTCCAGCCGGCCGAGCGGCAACGGCAGCTCCTTGAGCGCGGCGCCGCAGCGCCAGCAGGCCAGCGACTCGGATGCGTGGATCATGACCGCACCGCCTCGGGGGTTTTCCTCATCTTAGGACCGGGCGCGGCCCGATGCCAGCACCGGGGCTGCGATATACTGGCGCGATCCCGTCTGTCACCGCGCCCGTCCCAATACCCGACATGGCCGCTGAGTTCATCCGCATCCGCGGGGCCCGCCAGAACAATCTGCGCGACCTCGACCTCGACCTGCCGCTCGGCGAGCTGATCGTCGTGACCGGCGTTTCCGGTTCCGGTAAGTCCTCGCTCGCTTTCGACACCCTCTATGCCGAGGGCCAGCGCCGCTACGTCGAGACCTTCTCGCCGTACGCGCGCCAGTTCCTCGACCGCATGGACAAGCCGCAGGTCGACCGCATCGAAGGCATCCTGCCGGCGATCGCCATCGACCAGGTGAACACGGTGCGCACCTCGCGCTCGACCGTGGGCACCATGACCGAGCTCAACGATCACCTGAAGCTCTTGTACGCGCGCGCCGCGCGCCTGTACTGCGGCGGCTGCGGGCGGCCGGTGCAGCGGGATACGCCACCGGGCATCGTTGCGGCACTGCTCGCGAACGCGGCGCCGGGCACACCGCTGCTGATCACCTTTCCGGTCGCCGTGCCGAAGCAGTTCAAGCCAGAGGAAGTCCGCCAGCTACTGGCGGCACAGGGCTACACCCGCATTCATCACGAGGAGCCGGAGCGCATCGAGGTGATCCAGGACCGGCTGCGCCTCGATCCGGATGACCGCGCACGGCTCACCGAGGATCTGGAAGCAGCGCTCAAGCACGGCCAGGGCCGCGTCAGCATCTACCAACTGGACGACGACCAGAAAGCGGGAGAGCCGTTACGCTACTCAAGTGACCTGCACTGCCCGGATTGCGACATCCACTACCGCGACCCGGTGCCGAGCCTGTTCTCGTTCAACTCGCCGATCGGCGCCTGCGAGACTTGCCGCGGCTTCGGGCGGGTGATCGGCATCGACTACGGGCTCGTCGTTCCGGACGAGGGCAAGACGCTGGCCGAAGGAGCAGTGAGGCCGTGGCAGACCGCGAGCTACATCGAATGCCAGGGCGACCTGATGCGGTTCGCGAAGAAGCGCGGCATCCGCACCGATGTGCCGTGGCGCCGCCTCAACGACGCCGAGCGCCGCTGGGTGCTGGCCGGCGACGGTGAGTGGGACGACCACAAGTGGTACGGCGTCGACCGGTTCTTCAAGTGGCTGGAATCGAAGAGCTACAAGATGCACATCCGGGTGCTGCTCTCCAAGTACCGCGCCTACACCCCCTGCCCGGCCTGCCACGGCGCGCGCCTCAAGCCCGAGGCGCTGCTGTGGCGCCTCGGCGACAGCAGCGGCGGCCTCGACATCCACGCCCTGCAGCTCCTGCCGATTGAGCGCGCGTACGCGTTCTTCGCGGAACTGAAACTGCCGGCACCGCTCGACGAGGCCGCGAGCCTGCTGCTGGGCGAGATCCGGGCGCGCTTCCGCTATCTCGTGGACGTGGGCCTGGGCTACCTGACCCTCGACCGCCAGTCGCGCACGCTGTCGGGCGGCGAGGTGCAGCGCATCAACCTCACCACCGCGCTCGGCACCTCGCTCACCAACACCCTGTTCGTGCTCGACGAACCCTCGGTCGGCCTGCATGCCCGCGACCTGGCGCGCGTGATCGGCGTGCTGCGGCGGCTGCGCGACGGCGGCAATACGCTGGTGGTGGTCGAGCACGACCCGCAGGTGATCCGCGCCGCCGACCGGCTGCTCGATATCGGCCCGGGGCCGGGTGAACGCGGCGGGCAGATCGTGTTCTACGGCCCGCCGTCGGCACTCGCCGAGGCACCGCAATCGCTCACCGCGCGCTACCTCAGCGGCGAGTTGTCGGTCATGTCCGGACGCACGCCGCGACCGCCGGCCACCCGGTTCCTCGACATCGACGGCGCGAGCGAGAACAACCTCAAGAACCTGGATGTGCACATTCCGCTCAACCGGCTGGTGTGCGTCACCGGTGTGTCCGGTTCCGGCAAGAGCACACTGATCGAGGACGTGCTGTACCGGGCGCTGCGCAAGCACCAGGGCAAGCCGACCGAGGCACCGGGCACGCACCGCGCGCTGCGCGGCGTTGAGCACATCGGCGCGGTGGTGCTGATCGACCAGTCGCCGATCGGCAAGACCGCACGCTCCAACCCGGCCAGCTACGTCGGCGCCTTCGAGCCGATCCGCAAACTGTTCGCGGCCGCGCCGCTGGCCCAGGAGCGGGGCTACACCGCCGGCACCTTCAGCTTCAACGCCGGCAACGGCCGCTGCCCGACCTGCCAGGGCTCGGGGTTCGAGCATGTCGAGATGCAGTTCCTGTCGGACGTTTATATCCGCTGTCCGGATTGCGATGGGCGGCGGTTTCGGGCGGAAGTGCTGGAAGTCAAGTTGCGGCGAGGCCGCGCGTTTCAAGTCTCAAGTTTCAAGTCTCAAGTTGAAGGCCTCCAGGTTCAAGAGTCGGCCAGGTCGGTGGCCGATGTGCTCGAAATGACGGTCACCGAGGCGCTCGAATTCTTCGCGGAGCACGCGGACGTTCGACGCGGACTCGAGCCGCTCGTGGCGGTCGGCCTGGGCTATGTGAAGCTGGGTCAGCCGGTGCCGACGCTCTCGGGCGGTGAGGCCCAGAGGCTGAAGCTTGCCGGGCATCTGGCTGAGGCCAGCCGTTCAAAACCTGAAACCAGAAACCTGAAACCAGAAACCCTGTTCTTGTTCGACGAACCGACCACCGGCCTGCACCTCGACGACGTCGCCACCCTGCTGCGCGCCTTCGAGACCCTGATTGCGCGCGGGCACTCGCTGGTGGTGATCGAGCACAACCTCGAACTGATCGCGGCTGCGGACTGGATCATCGATCTCGGGCCGGAGGGTGGCGATGGCGGCGGGGAGCTGGTGTGTGCCGGGACGCCGGAGGAGGTCGCGCGGCATCCTGTCAGCCATACGGGCCGGGCACTGCGCGATGCTAGAGAAACTGAAACATCTCACCGCAGAGACGCAGAGGCGCAGAGAAAGGCAGGGAAGGATCATGAAATGCAGTTCTCTGCGCCTCCGCGCCTCCGCGGTGAAATTTCTTTGAATCAAATCCGCATCCACCACGCCCGCGAGCACAACCTCAAGAACGTCGAGGTCGCGATTCCGCGCGAGCGCTTCACGGTGATTACCGGCGTGTCCGGCTCCGGCAAGTCGACGCTGGCGTTCGACATCCTGTTCGCCGAGGGCCAGCGCCGCTATCTGGAGTCGCTCAACGCCTACGCGCGCCAGTTCGTGCAGCCGGCGGCGCGGCCGGACGTGGATGCGGTGTACGGCATCCCGCCGACGGTGGCGATCGAGCAGCGCACCAGCCGCGGCGGGCGCAAGAGCACGGTCGCGACGCTCACCGAGATCTACCACTTCCTGCGGTTGCTGTACGTGAAGCTCGGCGTGCAGCACTGCCCGGAGTGCGAGATTCCGATCGAGGCGCAGACGGCTGAGGCGATCGTGGCACGCATCCTGCGCGACTACCGCGGCCGGACGATCAGCGTGCTGGCGCCGCTGGTGAAGGCGCGCAAGGGCCTGTATACCGACCTCGCCAAGTGGGCTCTTGGGCAGGGCTTCGCGTTCCTGCGGGTCGACGGTGCCGCCACGACGACCGCGCAATGGCCGCGGCTGGCGCGCTTCAAGGAGCACCACATCGAGCTGCCGGTCGGCGAGATCGAGGTGAGCGCGCGACGCGAGACCGAGCTGCGCGCGCTCGTGACCCGCGCCCTCGACTTCGGCAAGGGCGTGGTGCAGATCGCCGCGCTGCCGCGCACCGGCAAGGGCAAGGCCGAGGAGCGCGTGTTCTCCACCCAGCGCGCCTGCCGCAAGTGCGGCACCAGTTTTCCGGAACTCGACCCGCGCCTGTTCTCGTACAACTCCAAGCACGGCTGGTGCGAGAGCTGCTACGGCACCGGGCTGGCGATGGCCGGGTTCGACGAGGAACAGACCGGCGAGGAGATCTGGTGGAACGCGTGGTGGGAAGGCGCCGAACGCAGCTGCCCGGACTGCCAGGGACAGCGCCTCAACCCGACCGCGCTCGCGGTGCGCTTCGCCGGCCGGTCGATCGCCGGGCTGGCGGCGCTGCCGGTGGCCGCGGCCGGGCAATTCTTCAAGAAGCTCAAGCTCAAGGGCCGCGACGCCGAGATCGCGCGCGACATCCTGCCGGAGATCGACACGCGGCTGGCGTTCCTGCGCGAGGTCGGGCTCGATTACCTGTCGCTCGACCGCTCGGCGCCGACGCTGTCGGGCGGCGAGGCGCAGCGCATCCGGCTCGCCGCCCAGCTCGGCTCCAACCTGCGCGGGGTGTGCTACGTGCTCGACGAGCCGACCATCGGCCTGCACCCGCGCGACAACCGCATGCTGCTCGACACGCTCGCGCGCCTCGAGGGCAAGGGCAACACCGTGGTGGTGGTCGAGCACGACGAGGACACCATCCGCCGCGCCCAGCACGTGATCGACCTCGGCCCGGGTGCCGGCAAGACCGGCGGGTACATTGTGGCCGAGGGCACGGTCGAGGACTTGATGCGCAACCCGGCCTCGGTTACCGGCCGCTGCCTGGCGCAGCCGCTCCAGCATCCGCTGCATCCGCGGCGCGCGGTGAGCCGGGCGACATCGGCGCTGGTGATCCGCAAGGCCGGCCTGCACAACCTGCGCGATGTCGACGTGCGTGTGCCGCTCGGGCGGCTGGTGTGTTTCACCGGCGTGTCGGGGAGCGGCAAGAGCACGCTGTTGCGGCAGGTGTTGCATGACAATGTGAAGCGGGTGCTGGCGGGTGAACCCCGAAAAAAGGGACGGGGCCAAAAGGCGGCGCCGTCCCTTTTTTCGGGGTGCCAGTCGATCGACGGAATCGAAACCATTCGCAACATACTGGAAGTGGACCAGACGCCGATCGGGCGCACGCCGCGCTCGTGCCCGGCGACCTACGTCGGCTTCTGGGACGAAATCCGCAAGCTGTTCGCGTCCGCGCCCGAGGCGCGGCTGCGCGGTTACACCGCCAGCCGGTTCTCATTCAATGTCGCCGGCGGGCGCTGCGAGGCCTGTGAGGGCCAGGGCTTCAAGACCGTGGAGATGAGCTTCCTGCCGGACGTGGCGGTCGCCTGCGACGCCTGCCGCGGCGCGCGCTTCAATGCCGAGACGCTGGCAGTGCGCTACAAGGACCGCACCATCGCCGAGGTGCTGGCGATGAACGTCGACGAGGCGGCGGAGTTCTTCAGCGCTCACCGCCGCATCCACCACGCCCTGCGGCTGCTGCAGGACGTCGGCCTCGGCTACCTGACCCTCGGCCAGCAGTCGCCCACACTCTCGGGCGGCGAGGCCCAGCGCATCAAGCTGGTGACCGAACTGTCAAAAACCGGCGCGCCCGCGCGCCGCCCACAACTAGAAACTAGAAACCTGAAACTTGGAACTCTGTACATCTTGGACGAGCCCACGGTGGGCCTGCACATGGCCGACGTCGAGAAGCTGATCCGCGTCCTGCACCACCTGGTCGAGGCCGGCAACTCGGTGGTGCTGATCGAGCACAATCTCGATGTGATCGCCGAGGCCGACTGGCTGATCGACCTCGGCCCGGAGGGCGGCGATGGTGGCGGGCGAATCGTGGTGCAGGGTGCGCCGGAGACGGTGGCCCGTCATCCGCGTTCGCATACGGCGCGGGCGTTGCGCGAGTTTGGGGTGAAGGCTTAGTTTCAGGTTTCAGGTTGAAATCCCGGGGGTCGTAGGGCGCAATGAGTGAAACGAATTGCGCCGCATGAGTTGCATCTACCGAAGGATTTCCAGTCTTTCGCTCGCGGCTTGCGTGTCGAAGCCGTAGCGCGGCAATTTGCCTTGCCCATCCCGGCAGGATCTGTTGCTGCTTGCACCAGGTACCAATCGCGACCATAAAGACAGAACGATGGGTGCCCGCGCCGCTGCCGGAGATCGGAGCCGGCTCACGCGGCGCAATTCGCGATGCTCATTGCGCCCTACGAATCCGTCCACGAATCTCAACTTGAGACTTGCAACTTGAAACCTGAAACTCGCGCGCAGCGCGTTCACGCCCGCCCGACGTTACTGTCCTTCGGCGAGTGGTAGTACTCGCTCTCCTCGGCGAACTCCTGCAGCAGCCGCTTGAGCTCGGCGAGCCGGCCCTCGGCGGTGCTGATCGGGGCGCAGTCCTCGCAGCGCGGATCGCCGCACGGCTGGCGCGAGTACAGCCAGAACTGGATGGCGCCGGCCAGCACGCCGTCGGCGATGTCCCACAGGTCGGCCTCGGGATCGTCGGCGGCCAGCTGGTTGCCGAGCTCGACGGCGTCGCCGAAGGCCTCGTCGAAGATGGTTTCCGGTTCGGTGGTGTCGGGATCGGTCATGGCGGCAGGTACGACGCAAATTCGGAGGGGATGACGCATTCTACCAGAACCGCCGCCGCGGGCCGCGGGCGCGCCATGCTATGCTAGCCGGCACTTCCCGGTACTCTCCAAAGCAGCATGAAAGTCCTGGTTCTCGGCGGCGGTGTGATCGGCGTGACCAGCGCCTGGTACCTAGCCCGCGCCGGCCACGAGGTCACCGTGCTCGACCGCCAGAATGAACCGGCGCGCGAGACCAGCTTCGCCAACGGCGGCCAGGTCTCGTGGGGGGCGGGCGGCCCGTGGGCCGCACCCGGCATACCGTTCACCGCCCTCAAGTGGCTGCTCAAGCCGCACTCGCCGCTGGTGCTGCGGCCGCGCCTCGATCCGGCGCTGTGGCGCTGGCTCATGCAGATGCTCGGCAACTGCACGGCGCGCAAATACCTCATCAACAAGGAACGGCAGCTGCGGCTGGCGCGCTACAGCCATGCCGCGCTTGCGGCGCTGCGTGCCGACACCGGTATCGACTACGACGCGCTCCAGCGCGGCGTGCTGGTGCTGCAGCGCGACCCGCGCGAGCTCGCCGACCGCCACGGCGAGCGGCGGCTGCTCGACCGGCTCGGGATTCCCTATCGCGTGCTCGATCGCACCGGTTGCATTGCGCATGAACCGGCGCTGGCGCCGGTCGCGGCGCGGATCGCCGGCGGCGTGCTGTATCCGGGCGACGAGCACGGCGACTGTCACAAGTTCACGCTGGAACTCGCGACCCGCGCGCAGCGGCTCGGCGTGCAGTTCCAGGGCTCGATCACGGTGCAGCGGCTGGAAGCCGACGCCGGTCGCATCGCGCGCATTCACACCGACCGCGGCGCGCTCGCCGCCGATGCCTTTGTGCTTGCCTGTGGCAGCTACTCGCCGCTGCTGGCCGCGCCGCTCGGGCTGCGGCTGCCGGTGTATCCCGTGAAGGGTTACTCGATCACGCTGCCGATCAGCAATCCCGCTGCCGCGCCGCAGGGCACGCTCACCGACGAGCACTACAAGATCGTGATCAGCCGCCTCGGCGACCGGCTGCGTGCCGCCGGCACCGCCGAGCTGACCGGCTACGACCTGCGGCTCCGCCCCGGGCGCATCAATACCCTCAGGCACAGCCTGCGCAGCCTGTTCCCCGAGGCCGGCGACATCGAGCGCGCCGAGCCCTGGGCCGGGCTGCGCCCCATGACCCCGGACAACCCGCCGCTCCTCGGCGCCACGCCGTACCGCAATCTCCATCTCAACACCGGCCACGGCACACTCGGCTGGACCATGGCCTGCGGTTCGGGAAAGGTGCTGGCCGATCTGGTCTCGGGGCGGGCACCGGAGATCGACCTCGACGGCCTGACGCTGGCGCGCTACGGCTGACCGGTATCGTGTCCGGGCACGGCCGGACCCGGGCTAGCGGCCGCGGCCGGTCAGGGATGCCCACCTGCGGCGCATGGCGACAGCGGTGTCGTCGAGCGCCACCAGCAGCGCCGGCAGCACGAACAGCGTGATCACGGTCGCAAACGCCAGCCCCCAGCCGAGGGCCAGCGCCATCGGCGCCACGAACGGGTCGAACCCGCCCCAGCCGTAGCCGGTCGGCAACAGCCCGACCACGGTGGTGATCGAGGTCAGCAGCACCGCGCGCAGGCGCCGCCGGCCGGCCTGCACCGCCGCCTCGTGGATCGGCACGCCGTCGTGCACCGCGCGCTGCACGAAATCGAGCAGCACGATGGCGTTGTTCACCACCACCCCGGACAGCGCCACCATGCCCATGGTCGAGAAGAACGACAGCGGCATCGGCTTGAACAGGCCGTGCACGAAGAACGTGAGAATGATGCCGACGATGCCGAACGGGATCGCCGACATCACGATCAGCGGGTAGCCGAGGTTGTTGAACTGGATCGCGAGGATGAAGAAGATCCCGAGCAGCGCGAACAGGAACGAGCGCCCCAGGTCGCGGAACGACTCCTCGTTCTTCTCGGCCTCGCCGCCGTACTTGACCTTCACCCCCGCGGCCGGCGGCCCGAGCCACTCGGCCTGGCGCTGGGCGGCGAGCCGGTTGATCTCGACGCTGGTGATGACCGAGCTGTCGATGTCGGCCACCACCTGGATCACGCGGATGCCGGCCTTGTGGCGGATCGCGGTGAACCCGGGCCGCTCCTCGAAACGGGCGATGCGCGAGAGCGGCACCAGCCCGCCGCGCGCGTTCGGGATCAGCAGCTCCTTGAGCGGCGCGAGCTCGTCGCTGCGCGCCGGATAGCGGATGGTGACATCGACCTCCTCGGTGCCACGCCGGGTATGGCTCACCACCAGACCGCCGACCGCGGCGCGCACGTGGTTGGCCGCGGTCGCGAGATCGACTCCGGCATAGGCGGCAAGCGCGCGGTCCAGCACCACGTGCAGCTCGCCGTCGCCGGGCTTGAGACCGCTGTCGACCGAGATCACGCCCTCGACCTTCTGCAGCAGCGCGATCAGGCGCCGCGCCGCGGCTGCGACTGCGGCCTGATCGGGTCCGGACAGCTCCGCTTCGAGTGCCCGCCCGACCGGCGGGCCGGGGCGGATTTCGGTAAATGCCAGCTCCAGTTTGGGAAAGCGCGCCGGCAGGTCGTGCGCCAGCCGGCGCATGTCGTCGAGTGCATCGTGACCGGGACGCGCCACCGCCGGCGTGTACACCACCCGGATCTGGCCGTAGCGGCTGCCGCGCTGGGTGAGCGGGTCACCCTCGTCGACCGCGGTCTCGCCGCTGCCGAGCACCGTCGCCTCCAGGTGCTCCGGGCGGATCGCGGCACGGACCACGCGGTCGACCTCGCGCAGCGCCAGCCGCGTGTTATCGATGCTGGTGCCGGGCGGCGTGGTGACCCGCACGATGTACTGGTCGACACCGACCGGCGGGAACAGCTGGAACGACATCTGCGTGGCTGCCAGTGCGATGCTGCCGACGAACAGCAGCGCCGAACCCAGCACCGTGAGCCAGCGGTGGTCCACCGCCCGTTTTAGCGCCCGTTCGTAGCTCTCCTCGAGCCGGGTCAACCAACGGCGCTCGCGCGGCTGGCGCTCCGGGTGGGTGAGCGCGACCACGTGCGCCGGCAACACCATGAACGACTCCAGCCACGAGAAGATCAGCAGCACGCTCACCACCACCGGGATCGCCCAGATGAACTTGCCGATCAGGCCGCTCATGGTCATGAGCGGCAGGAACGCTACCACCGTGGTGAACACCGTGGCCGCCACCGGCCCGAGCAGCTCGACCGTGCCCTTGACCGCGGCCTCGACCGGCTTCATGCCGCGTTCCATGTAATAGGTGATGTTCTCGCCGATCACGACCGCGTCGTCGACCAGCATGCCGAGCACCATGATGAAGCCGAACATCGAGATCAGATTGAGCGTGATGCCGGACAGATAAATGGTGTACAGGCCGGTGAGGAAGATCACCGGCAGGCCCCAGGCGGTACTGACCGCCACCGACGGCCGCAGGAACAGCAACAGCGTCACCAGCACCAGCACCAGGCCGAAGGCCGCGTTCCCGGTCAGTACCCCGAGGCGCATGCGTGCGAACTGGGAGAAATCCTGGAAGGTGCTGACGGTTACGTCGTCTCCGTAGCGCTGTTTGACGGTGGCGAGGTAGGCATTGATGCGATCGACGGTGCTGATGATGTCGGCGTTGCTTTGCTTGAGGATCAGCAGCGCCGCGCCCGGCTCGCCCGACACCTCGTAGATGCGGGTCGGCTCCTCGAGCGATTCGGTGACGGTCGCCACGTCCTTGAGCCGAATGCCCTGGCCGAGCTCGTTGGCGCGCAACACCAGGCTGCCGGCGTCGGCGGCGCCGCGGAACTCGCCGGCGATGCGCACCTGGCGCTGGCCGTCAGGGGTGTCGAGGTCGCCGCCCGGCGCGTTGACGTTCCAGCGCTCGAGCGCGGCGGCGATCTCGCCGACCGAGATGCGCTGCGCGCGCAGCTTGTGCGGGTCGACCGTGACGCGGATCTCGGCCTTGCGGTCGCCCTGGATCTGCACCTTGGCCACGCCCTCGACCTCGAGCAGGTCGTCGCGGATCGAATCGCCGAGGCGCTTGAGCTCGAGATCGGTGCGCGGTGCGGCCACCGCGATGCGCAGCACCGGGAACACCGCGCCGTCGATCTCGGTGACGATCGGGTCGTGCGGCAGGTCCTGCGGGATATTGGCGCGCTCGACCGCGAGTTGGGTGTCGCTGGCAAGCCGCTCGCGGTTGCTGGCGTACGGATCGAGTTCGAGGGAAATGCGCCCCGAGCCGGGGAAGGCCACCGAGGTCATCTTGTCGATGCCGTTGAGCGCCCTCAGCTCCTGCTCGATCGGAGTGATGATCAGCCGCTCGACCTCCTCCGGCGTGGCGCCCGGATAGGCCATGTCGATCTGGATGACGTCGAGGTTGACGTTCGGGAATGCCTCGCGGTTGATGGCGAACGCCGCGTACAGGCCGAGCGCCACCAGGAAGAACGACACCGAGTTGATCAGCAGCTTGCGCTCGACCAGGAAGGCGATGATGCGTGTCATGGCTGCACCCCGGGCGCGGCCGGCGTCTGGCCGATCTCGTTCCAGTACGCGCCGCGCACGATGTCGGCCTCGGTGAGGCGGCGCGCCAGCTCGATGGTCTGCTGGTCGGCGAGCAGCTCGGCCAGCCGGCCATCATTCTCGAATTGGATGAGCGCGGTGGTATCGGTGCGGCCAGTGCGGTAGAGACGCGTGGCCTCGGCCATCTTGGCCGCCTCGGCCGCCACCCGCGCACGCGCCCTGGCCTCGGCCACCTGCGCGGCCGTGAGCTCGGCGCTCAGGCCGAACACGGTGTAGTGCAGGTCGAGGCGCACATCGGCGAGCTGGCGCAGTGCGATCGAGCGGTCGATGAACGCCTGGTTGAGCTCGATGTCGGCGGCGCTGCTGCCCAAAAAGCCGCGATACTCGAGGCGCAGCGAACCGACCGGCTCCGAGGTCGACACGCTGCCGGCCGCGGTATCGCCGGCAAAGGTACGGCTGCCGGCCGACAGCACCGCATCGAACTGGTCGCGGGCGCTGTCGCGGTTGCGCTCGATCACCGCCTCGGCCTGCTGCACGCGCGCGTTGAGGCGCGCGAGCTCGGGGCTGTGCTCCTCGGCGGCCGGCCGCAGCGCCTCGGGCGAAGGCACCACCGTGGTCACCGGCAGGACCAGCTCCAGCTCGGCATCCCAGCCACGAACCAGCAGGCGGTTGAGCACGGTGCGGCTCTGGACCCAGGCCAGCCACAGCGCCTCGCGCTCGGCGCGGCGCCCGGCCAGCTGCGCCTCGGCCTGCAGCAGGTCCTGCTGCTCGGCAATGCCGAGCCGCTGGTTGCCGCGCACGTATTCCAGCAGCCGCTCGGCGCGAGCGATTGCGCCCTCGGCATTGCGCAGCCGCGCGCGTGTATAGGCAGCGGCGAAATATACGTCCGCGGTGCGGCGCGCCAGGTTATCGAATGCGGCAATACGGTCCGCGGTCGTGGCCTGCACTTCCGCCTCGGCGATGTTGCGGCCCTCATTGTACTGCGGGTTGCCGAAGCCACGCGCCAGCGGCTGGCGCCAGAACACGTCGGCGCGCGTACTCTCCGACGGATTCGGGATCAGCGGACTGAAGCTGGTGGTGGCGTCCTCGCGGGTGTAACCGGCGCTGGCGCCGATCTGCGGCCCGAACGACAGGCGCTTGTCGGCGCCGAGCGAGGCGTCGGCGCGATCGGTAGGCGTACCGAACATCGACAGGTCGCGACCGACCCCGCCCTGGCCGCTTGCATTCCAGGTCAGCTGGGTCTCGACGCGCGCGATCTCCTCGCGCGCGCGTTCGACCCGGTACTGGGCGATGGCTAGCGAGGCATCGAGTTCCACGATGCGCCGCAGGGCTCCGCCGTAGGTCAGGGTATCGGCCGCCGCCGGCGCGGCCGCGGCCAACGCCGCCAGGGACGCGAGCCGCAACCAGACGCACACCGCGCCGCTCACACCGACGCCCGCGCGACTGTGGGGAAACAACGAGATGCTTGCCACGCACTGGGTCCCGACGACCTGTCCCTGGCCGCCAATGTTATTGATTAGGCTTGTTTCGAACCACGATCGCCGCCGCGTTTGCAGCGGACTGCAGCCGCAACGCCCGGCGGCAGACAACACAATCTGCCCGCCCTTCTATATTATGTCGGCATCACGCCCGGGCAGCCAACCAGCCCAAGCTGTGGCTACGGCTCCAGCAGCGCACGGATCTGCGGTTCGGTCTTGGCGCCGATCGCCAGCTTTTCGACCACACCGCCGCGCACGCGCGCGAACGACGGCGTCGCCATTATCCCGAAGGCGCGCGCCAGTTCGAGGTGCTCGGCGATATTGACCTTGACCACGTCCGGGCGTTCGCGCGCCAGCCGGTCGATGAACGGCGTGATCGAGCGGCACATCCCGCAGCTCGGGCTCCAGAAATACACCAGCAGCAGCTCCTGGCCGCGCTGGCGCTGGTCGAGAATCGCGCCGAGGTCCGGGGCCGCATGCCCCTCGACCCGGCGCGCACGCAGCAGCGGCAGCATGTTCACCAGCAGGAACGCGACCACGAACACGCCGATCAGGATGCCGATCCAGCCGCTGGTCATGATCCGGGTCTCCGCAGGAATTCAGTGCGCAGCATACGCCGCGGCGTGCCGCCGGTACAAACCCGGGGCGCTTCGATGGATGTATGAATTTTCACCGCGGAGGCGCAGAGACGCGGAGAAAAACTATGGTCATGCAGCGTGGGGGCCTGCCCCGTCAGTTGTAGGGTGGGCACTGCGCGCCCACCCTACGGGAAGGTGATGAGAATTATCGCCGGCGCGAAACCCTGCGCGCTTGTGGGAGCGGCCTCTGGCCGCGATTGATAATAGATCGCGGCCAGAGGCCGCTCCTACCGGTGTCGATCAATCCTCGGGCGTGAAGCTCTTGATGATGTAGCCACCGGACTTCTCGTCGTGCTCGAGCGTGAGCAGCCCGCGCGCCTGCGCCGCCTCCAGCAGCTGGCCGAAGCTGCGGAAGCCGTGGTAGCTCTCGTTGAACCCGGGCTTGCGGCGCTTGAGCGCCTGCTTGACCATCGAGCCCCACACCTTCTCCTCCTCGCCGCGCTCGGCGAACAGGTCGGCGACGGTCTCGATCACCACGTCGATCGCCTCCTGCTGCTTTTCGCCCTCGCTGGGTGCGGCCGGCTTCTCCGTGGTCTTGGTGGTGGCCGCCTTGGGCTGGCGGCGCTTGGGCTTCTTCTCGCCGCGCACCAGGTCATCGTAGAAGATGAACTCGTCGCAGTTGGCGATCAAGAGATCCGAGGTTGACTGCTTGACGCCGACCCCGATCACCAGCTTGTTGTTCTCGCGCAGCTTGCTCACCAGCGGCGAGAAATCCGAGTCGCCGCTGATGATCACGAAGGTATCGACGTGCGCCTTGGTGTAGCACAGGTCGAGGGCGTCGACGACCATGCGGATGTCGGCCGAGTTCTTGCCGGACATGCGCACGTGCGGGATCTCGATCAGCTCGAACGCCGCCTCGTGCATGCCGCCCTTGAATTCCTTGTAGCGGTCCCAGTCGCAGTAGGCCTTCTTGACCACGATGTTGCCCTTAAGCAGCAGCCGCTCCAGCACCTTGTCGATGTCGAAATCGGCATAGCGCGCCTCGCGCACGCCGATGGCGACGTTCTCGAAGTCGCAGAACAGGGCCATGTTCTGGGTCCGGGGCTTGGTGGTCATGCTGACTCCTTGGAGTGGCGGCTACAGCCGCCACGATTGATATTAGTTCTTGTCGCAAAGACGCAAAGGCGCAAAGAAAAGCATTAGCCATGCAGGGTGGGGCCCTGCCCCACCAGTCGACAGGGCTCGACGATCGGTGGGGGTGGCTCCACCGGCAAACCTTGTGGTGGGCCTGTGCTCTACCCTGCAGATTATTGATTTTGCCTTTCTCCGCGCCTCCGCGGTGAAAATTCATACAAAAACGCCGTTCCACGGTCGCCAAAGCTACTCTTTGTGCACGGTCTTTACCATGCGTCGGGTCAGCGATTGTACCGGCCCGTTTCCGGGATCAAGATAACCGTTTCGCGGTCCAAACCGCGGTTGCCCGATATCCGCCGATCATGCCGCTCGAAACCTTCCACCCCGCGGTCGCCGCCTGGTTCGCTCGCGCCTTCCCGGCACCGACCGCGCCGCAGGCCGCCGCCTGGCCGGCGATCCGCGCCGGGCGGCACACGCTGATCGCGGCCCCGACCGGCTCCGGCAAGACGCTGGCGGCGTTCCTCTCGGCCATCGACGCGCTGGTGCACGAGGCGCTGGCCGGCCAGCTCGAAGACGAAACCTGGGTGGTGTACGTCTCGCCGCTCAAGGCGCTGTCGAACGACATCGAGCGCAATCTGCAATGGCCGCTGGCCGGCATCGGCGCGGAACTGAAGCGCCAGGGCCTGGCAGTAATTGACCTTCGGGTGCTGGTGCGTACCGGCGACACCCCGCCCGGCGAGCGCGCGGCCATGACGAAGCGCCCGCCACACATTCTGGTCACGACCCCCGAGTCACTGTACCTGCTGCTCACCAGCGAGTCCGGCCGGCGCATGCTGGCTACCACCCGCAGCGTGATCGTCGACGAGATCCACGCGCTCGCCAATTCCAAGCGCGGCTCGCACCTGGCACTGTCGCTGGAACGGCTGGCCAACCTGGTGGCGCCCGGCACCCTGACCCGCATCGGATTGTCGGCCACTCAGAAACCGATCGACGAGGTGGCGCGCTTCCTGGTGGGCACCGACGCCGTCGGCGCCGACGGTGCACCGGCCTGCACCATCGTCGACACCGGCCACACCCGCGAGCGTGACCTGGCGCTGGAGCTGCCGGGTGCCCCGCTCGAGACCGTCATGTCCGGCGAGGTCTGGGAACAGGTGTACGACCGGCTGGCCGAGCTGGTGCACGCGCACCGCACCACCCTGGTGTTCGCCAACACCCGGCGCATGGTCGAGCGCGTGGCGCGGCACCTGTCGGAGCGGCTCGGCAAGGACCACGTGGCCGCCCACCACGGCAGCCTGTCGAAGGAAATCCGGCTCGACGCCGAGCAGCGCCTCAAGGCCGGCCGCCTGCGGGTGCTGGTTGCGACCGCCTCGCTCGAGCTCGGCATCGACATCGGCGATGTCGATCTGGTCTGCCAGCTTGGATCGCCGCACGCCATCGCCACCTTCCTGCAGCGCGTCGGGCGCGCCAACCACGGCGTCGGCGGCATCCCCAAGGGCCGCTTGTTTCCGCAGTCGCGCGACGACCTGGTCGAGTGCGCGGCGCTGCTCGATGCCGTGTACCGCGGCGAGCTCGACCGACTGATCATCCCGCTCAAGCCGCTCGATGTGCTGGCGCAGCAGATCGTGGCCGAAGTGGCCAACCGCGAGTACAGCGAAGACGAGCTCTTTAATATGGTGCGGCGCGCCTGGGTATACCGCGATCTCACCCGCAACGAATACGACGCCGTGGTGCACATGCTGAGCGAGGGCTACGCCACCCGCCGCGGGCGGCGCTCGGCCTACCTGCACCGCGATGCGGTCAACCGCCGGCTGCGCGGCCGCAAGGGCGCACGCCTGACCGCGCTCACCAGCGGCGGCGCCATCCCCGACAACGCCGACTACCGGGTGCTGCTGGAGCCGGCCGGCACCTTCATCGGCACCGTCAACGAGGACTTCGCGGTCGAGTCGATGGCCGGCGACATCTTCCAGCTCGGCAACACTTCCTACCGCATGCTCAAGATCGAGAGCGGCCAGGTGCGGGTCGAGGACGCGCGCGGCGCGCCACCGAACATCCCGTTCTGGATCGGCGAGGCGCCGGCGCGCAGCGACGAGCTGTCGGCGGCGGTGGCGCGGCTGCGCGCCGGGTTCGACGCGCGGCTGGCTCACATCGACAGCGACACGCTCGCCGCCGCGGTCGAGTGGCTGATGCGCGAGCTGCACCTGGACCACAGCACCGCGCGCCAGCTCACCGATTATCTCGCCGCCGCCAAGGGCATGCTCGGGGTGCTGCCGACCCAGGACACGCTGGTGCTGGAGCGGTTCTTCGATGAGACCGGCGGCCAGCAGCTGATCGTGCACAGCCCGTTCGGCAGCCGCATCAACCGCGCCTGGGGGCTCAGCTTGCGCAAGCGCTTCTGCCGCAAGTTCAACTTCGAGCTGCAGGCGGCGGTGACCGAGGACGCCATTATTCTGTCGCTCGGCGAGACCCACAGCTTCGCGCTCGACGAGGTGGCGAAGTATCTCAACAGCCGCAGCGTACGCGCCGTGCTGGTGCAGGCGCTGCTGACCGCGCCGCTGTTCACCACCCGCTGGCGCTGGGTGGCGTCGATCGCGCTCGCCATCAAGCGCTTCCGTGGCGGGCGCAAGAACCCGCCGCAGCTGCAGCGCATCGAGGCCGAGGACCTGATCGCGGTGGTGTTCCCGGACCAGATCGCCTGCGCCGAGAACATCGTCGGCGAGCGCGAGGTGCCGGACCATCCGCTGGTCAACCAGACACTCGCCGATTGCCTGACCGAGGCCATGGACATCGGCGGACTGGAACGGCTGCTGGCCGCGCTCGAGTGCGGCGAGAAGCAGATCGTGGCGCGCGACCTGCCGCATCCCTCACCCTTGGCGCAGGAGATTCTCAATGCCCGTCCGTACGGCTTCCTCGACGACGCCCCGCTCGAGGAGCGCCGCACCCAGGCGGTGATGAGCCGGCGCTGGCTCGACCCGGCCGAGGCCGCCGAGTTCGGCCAGCTCGATCGCGCCGCGATCGAACGCGTGCGCGAGGAGGTGGAGCCGGACGTAACCAACGCCGACGAGTTGCACGATGCCCTGCTGCTGCTCGGCGCCCTGCCGCCGCAGGGCGCGTGGCAGGGGCTGTTCGACATGCTGACACGCGAGGGTCGGGCCGGCGCGCTGGCGGTGAAAGTGGGATCAGAGGCGAATTTTGCGTCATTAGTCGAAGCAGGAAATGGAGTGCCACAAAATTCGTCTCTGACCCCAATTTCACTGTGGGTCGCGGCCGAACGGCTGCCGATGCTGCGTGCCATCTACCCGGACGCAGCGTGCACCCCGGCGATCGAACCGCCTGCGGAGTTCAGCGCCCGCAGCTGGACCGCCGAGGAAGCACTGGTCGAACTGGTACGAGGCCAGTTGCAGGCGCTCGGCCCGGTCACGAGCAGGGCACTCGGCGCGCGGCTCGGTATCGACGGCTCGCGCATCGATGCGGCGCTCACCGCGCTCGAAGGTGAAGGCTTCGCGATGCGCGGGCAGTTCACGCCGGGCGCGGCCGACACCGAGTGGTGCGAGCGCCGGCTGCTGGCGCGCATCCATCGCTACACCGTCGAACGGCTGCGCGCCGAGATCGAGCCAGTGACGGCGGCGGATTTCATGCGCTTCCTGCTGCGCTGGCAGGGTGTGAGCGCCGACCCGAAACCGGAAGGCCCGCAGGCGCTGGCGGCGATCGTCGAGCAGCTGGAAGGCTACGAGGCCGCGGCCGCGGCCTGGGAGGCGGACCTGTTGCCGGCGCGCCTGCAGGGCTACGACCCGGAGTGGCTCGACAGCCTGTGCCTGTCCGGACGGGTGTCGTGGGGACGGCTGACTCCGGCCAAACCGGCGGCCGGGCGCGATCGCGTAAGCGGCCCGGTGCGCACCACGCCGATTGCGCTCCTCACCCGCCGTCACCAGGCACTGTGGCAGCCGCTGCTGGCGGCGCACGACGAAGACGCCACGCGCCTGAGTCCGCGCGCGCACAGCGTGCTCGGGCATCTGCGCGCGCACGGCGCCTCGTTCTTCGACGACATGGTGCACGGCGCCGGGCTGCTCAAGTCGCAGGCCGAAGAGGCGCTCGCCGAGCTGGTCGCCGCCGGGCTCACGCACGCCGACAGCTTCGCCGGCCTGCGCGCCCTCCTGATCCCGGCCGAGAAGCGCCGCAGCCTCAAGCGCGGCCGGCGCCGGGTGGCGGAGTTCGGCATCGAGGAGGCCGGGCGCTGGACGCTGGTGGCGCGTCCCACCGCGAACACGCGCGCCGAAACACCGACCGTCGAACATGTGGCGCGCACCTTGCTGCGCCGCTACGGCGTGGTGTTTAAGCGGCTGCTGGAGCGCGAAGCCGGCTGGCTGCCATCGTGGTACGAACTGCTCACGGTGTACCGCCGCATGGAAGCGCGCGGCGAACTGCGTGGTGGCCGGTTCGTGGGCGGCATGGCCGGCGAGCAGTACGCGCTGCCGGAGGCGGTGGCGAGCCTGCGCGCGCTGCGCAAGCAGCCGGGCGACGGGGAGCTGGCGAGCGTGAGCGCCGCCGATCCACTCAACCTGATCGGCATCCTCACCCCCGGC
>Ga0316622_100000636_pt1 | contig 20972 bp, 17 predicted proteins | sample OWC_Aug_OW2_C1_D_FD_207646 | JGI IMG/M metagenome (GOLD analysis project Ga0316622, IMG submission 207646) | Wetland soil microbial communities from Old Woman Creek delta, Ohio, United States - OWC_Aug_OW2_C1_D5_C | ecosystem: Environmental > Terrestrial > Soil > Wetlands | place: USA: Ohio... | reverse complement strand
GCGAGACGGGCGCGATCGGCCGCATCGGCTGGCGCCGCTTCGAGTGCGCGCTCGACCTGCGCGGCGCGATGCGTGGTCGAATCCGGATGCTTGGTCCCGGTCAGTCGCAGCGACTCGCGCCGCGGGTTCGCGAGGAAGCGCTGCCGTGCCGCGGCGAAGGCCTGCGCCTCGAGGCCGTCGAGCGCGTCGTAGCCGCCGGCCGTGCAGGTGCTTTCCCAGACGGCCGCGTTCGGCGACGCGGGTGGCGGCGGTACCGTTGCGCCGGCACCGAGGCGTCCTTGCGTCTCGATCCGCGCGCGGACGCGATCCATGAACACTGCGAGTTCCTTGACGTCCTTCGAGCCGTACGACAGGCGCTGCCAGGTGCCGTAGCGGGCCGCAGCATCACTGCCACCGGCAAACGCCGCGAACGGAATGCCGCCGACGCCGCCGGAGAGTAGCAGCTCGAACGCGTCCACCGAGTCCTTGACGACTGCCCGCTCGTGCACGCCGTTGCGCAGCCGGTCGAACGGTTCGCCGACCAGTCCCGGGAAGGCCAGCGGCGAGTAGAACGTGCCGCCGAAGTCCGTGCGCTCGACACCGAGCGGCGCGAGCTCGTCCGCGGCGCGCAGCATGAAGTCGCGGCGCTCGCGCATGTACGGGGAGGGGCGGCGCAGCGCGGCCAGCGGACTTTGCAGTGCGGCGAGCGCCCAGTCCTGCGCGAGCGTCGATGGTGTCGCGACGAGCCACGCGGAGAGATTGGCGAGGACTTCGCGGGCGCGCACGCCGTTGGCGCGGATCTGGTCGGAGATCACCAGCCAGCAGGCACGGGCGCCGGTCGAGGCGCCGAACATGTCCATCTTCGACAGGCCGGACAGCGAGACGACCCAGTTGCGCCACTCAGGGTCCGCGAAGGCCGGGTTGACGAACCAGCCGACGTAGTCGAGCCGCTGGTAGACCGAGTCGTACAGCACGTAGCAGCGGTGCTTGACGGCGACGCGGACGAGTTCCTCGACGAGCGCGCGCGGATAGACGCGTCCGGTGGGGTTGTGCGGATTGTTGATGATGACCGACGAAATGCCGCCGCGGCCGAGCAGCCGATCGAGCTCCTGCGGGTCCGGCAGGAACCCGGGCGCGGTGGTGGGCAGCTCGACCACCTTCTTGCCGGCGCGCTCGATGAACCAGTCGTACTCCCAGCTCGGGCGCGGCACGACCACGCCGGATCCGTCGGCGCCGAGCACCTCGAGCACGATCGCGAGGCCGGCGCGCGTGCCCGGCGTGAACAGCACCTCGTCCGGCTGGAAGCGGACCTCGGAGTCAGGGTAGTCGAGCAGCCCGTCGCGGTTGAAGAACTCGGCGACCTCGCTGCGCACGTCCATCCGTCCGACCGCGGGCCCGTAGCTGTGCACGGTATTGCGGGTGATGCGCTGCGCGGCCCGCACGACTTCCGGGTGCGGCGCGAAGTCCGCATTCTTGTAGTCGCCCTGCGTCAGGTCGAGCGCGCCTTCCTGCTGGACCCGGCGCGCGAACAGGCGGACGAACGGTTCGGGCGTGGACAGCGCGCGAACCGACAGTTCGCCGGTCGCAGGGGCGCCGTGCAGCGATTGCTGCGGTGTCGGCTGAGTCTTCAACGGAGTGACCTCGCTGGTCGCGGACCGGCGCTTCCGGTGGGGGGGGCAAAAGAATCCCCGCGAATATACCGCGGGCATGCTGCGCTGCGTCAATCCGGGTACGCCACGCGGAACGGCGGCGGCTGGGTCACCGACGATCTGATCGACCGTGCGAATACGAAACGAGTACCGTTCGTATCCGCAGGCCGACTGACTCAGACGATCAGTTGCAGGTGACTGACTGCGTTGAACAGCGCACCGCTGACCATGACTGTGACGATCGCAAGGGACGCCACGACCGTTCGCTCGAAATTGACCTTCGTGATTCGCTGTTTCATCGTCGTACCTCCCGCCGATTTGCCGATTTGCCGATTTGCCGATCTGCCGATCTGCCGGGCCTTTGCCCTTGTGATGCATCCTACGGAACGGGCGTAACGGTCCGATGTCGGCGCGGTGAATTCTTGTATCGTGTTGTAACAGGCATCGGGAGCAGGTTCGATGGCGACGGGTTGGGCCGGCGACGGGGCGGTGCAGCAGCAGATCGACGACAGCATCGCCGACGCGATCGAGCGCGCCCGCGCCCGGCTGCCTGGCGGACGGGGCCTGGCGCACTGCGAGGAGTGCGGCGAGCAGATTCCGGAGGCGCGTCGGCAGGCCGTGCCGGGCGTGCGACTGTGCATCGCCTGCCAGTCGGAGGCGGACCGGCACGTCAAGGCGGCCAGTGCCTACAATCGACGCGGCAGCAAGGACAGCCAGCTGCGCTGACGGAGCGCCTGCAACGGCGGCTGCCCTTGCTCAGAGAGGGTGCGCGGGATCCTGGATCCTCTTTGCTCGCAAGCCGGCCGGCAAGAGATATCCCTCGGCTCGCTCGAACAGCCATTGCGCGCCGACCGCCAGTAGCGCAGCAGGCACGGCACCCTCCAGGATCAGCGCGGTGTCGTCGAGGCGGATGCCCGTCAGGATCGGCTGCCCGTAGCCGCCGGCACCCACCAGCGCCCCCAGCGTGGCGCCGCCGACGTTGATGACCGCCGCTGTCTTGATCCCCGCCAGGATCGTCGGCGCTGCGAGCGGCAGTTCGACACGGCGCAGCCGCGCACCACGCGGCAGGCCGAGCGCGTCGGCCGACTCCAGCAGGGCCGGCGGAATTCCAGTGAGCCCTGCATGCGTATTGCGCACGATCGGCAACAGGCTGTAGATGAACAGCGCCACCAGCGCGGGCCCCGCGCCGATACCGACCAATGGCACCATGAACACCAGCAGCGCCAGCGCGGGAATGGTCTGGCCGACGCCGACCAGTCCGAGCAGGTACTGGCCGGCACGCGGCTGGCGCGCGGCGAGGATGCCGAGCGGCAAGGCCACGACGATCGCGACGCTCAGTGACAGTGTGACCAGCAACAGGTGCTCCCGGGTGTGACGGAACAGGCGTTCGATCCGGCCCTCGGTCCGCAGCGTCGTCCGCAGACCCATGGTTTCAGCCAGGAACGTCGCGGCCACGGCCGATTCGCTGCGGCCGTCGATCTTCACGGCGGCATTGAGACGAGCCATCTCCGATTCGTCGACGACGCCGACGATCCGCCGCAGCGCGGCCACGGCGCCCGGATTGCGTTGCGCAAGGTCGGCCCGATACAGCAGCACCGCCTCGTAGCGCGGGAAGAAGCCGCGATCGTCCTCGAGCGCGCGCAGCCCATAGTAGTCGATCTCGGCATCGGTCGTGTACAGGTCGGTGAGGTCCGCGTCGCCCGCCGCAAGGGAACGATAGGCCAGGTCGTGTTCGACGCCGCGCACGTCGCGCTGGGGCAGCCCGTAGGCCGCCTGCAGGCCCGGCCAGCCATCCGCGCGATCCATGAACTCGTTGCCGAAGCGCAGCCGCAGGTCCGGGTGCCGGGCGAGATCGGAGATCCTGCCGATTCCGAGGCGGTTCGCATCGATGGCGCGCATGCCGAGGGCGTAGTTGTTCTGGAACCCAACCGGCCCAGCCAGCACGATGCCCCGGGCCGCCAGCAGGTCCTCGAGGTCGCGCTGGCTCTGCGGTCGCTGCTGCGCGAATATTTCGCTGCCAAGCGTGCCGGTGTACTCGACGTAGGCGTCGATTTCCCCGTTCGCCAGCGCATTGAACAGCAGGCGGGTGCCGCCGAGCGCCTGCTGATGGCGTGCCGGCAGGCCGGCATCCTGAGCCAGTCCGCGCAGCACCTCGCCGAGAATCACGCTCTCCGTGAAGCTCTTGCTGCCGATGATCACGGCCGTATCGCGCCGCTCGCAGGCCGCCAGGGCGGCCAGCATCGACAGCAGCAGCCATGCGGTCCGCATCATGATGCGCCTGCAGAGCCGAGATGGCTGCGCTGGGCGCGGACGAAGCGGGTAACGAACTCGTCGGCCGGCGCCTCGAGCATCTGCGCGAGGTGGCCCTGCTGGACCAGCCTTCCACGGCGCATCAGCACGATCGTGTCCCCCAGATACGCGGCTTCCGCGAGGTCGTGCGTGACCAGCACGACCGTTCGCTTGAGTTGCGCGAACAGCGCACGAAGCTCCTCCTGCAACTCGAAACGGATCATCGGGTCGAGTGCGCCGAGCGGCTCGTCGAGCAGCAGCACCTCCGGGTCGAGCATCAGCGCCCGCATCAGGCCCACGCGCTGGTTCTGGCCGCCGGACAACTCCCCGGGATAGCGGTCGAGTCGATCGGCGGAAAAATGCGTCAGCGCGGCGAGCTCCGCAAGGCGTGCCGCTGTGCGCTCAGGTGGCCAGCGCAGATGGTTTGCCATCAGGCAGACGTTCTGCCGGGCCGTCAGGTGCGGAAACAAGCCACCCTGCTGGATGACGTAGCCGGCCCGGAGCCGCACGCTCGCGACGTTGGCGGCATCGAGGATCGCGCCATCGACGCTGACGGTGCCGGAATCAGGCGACACCAGCCCGAGCAGCATGCGCAACAGCGTGGACTTGCCGCAGCCTGAGGGGCCGATCAGGACGGTGGTGCGGCCCGCTGCGATCGTCAGCGAGAGATGCTCGATGGCGACCAGCCCGTCGTAGGACTTCGAGACGTCGTCGAGCCGGAACATGGCCTGTGCGGGGGTCAGGCCGGCTCGAGCAGCAGCACGCTGAACCAGTCGTGCGGATCGGACCAGCAGCAGCGCAACGCAAGGCCGGCGCTGCGTGCGATGCCGGTCGCGTCGTCCAGCGTGTACTTGTGCGAGTACTCCGTGAGCAGGTGTTCGCCGCGTGTCATCGCGAATCGCTGGCCGCCGACCGTGAATGCAAGGTCCCGGTTCGCGACGAGGTGCATCTCGATGCGGCTGTGCGCGGGCACCCAAGGCGCGCGATGTGCGAACGAGGCGGGGTCGAAGTCGGCTCCGAGTTGCCGGTTCAGGTGGCGCAGTGCATTGACGTTGAACTCGGCCGTGACGCCCGCTGCGTCATCGTAGGCACGCTCCAGCAGTGCCGCGTTTTTTACGCGATCGATGCCCAGCAGGATCGCGCCGTCCCGGCCGGCCAGTTCGCGCATTTGCCCGAGCAGCCTGATCGATTCACTGCGGTCGAAGTTGCCGAGGGTCGACCCCGGGAAGTAGACAGCCCGGCGCCGCGCGGCGCGCACCGCCGCCGCCGGAATCATCACGGCCTGCGTGAAGTCCGCGCACAGCGGCTGTATGTGCAGCGAGGGATAATCCTGCTTCAGGCGCCTGGCCGCACCGAGCAGGTGCTCGCGCGAGATGTCGACCGGGAGGTATGCCTGCGGGGCATCGAGGGCCTCCAGCAACAGGCGCGTCTTGAGACTCGCGCCGCTGCCGGGTTCAATCAACGCGACGCGAGGTCCCAGCGCATAAGCCATCTCCGTTGCGTGTGCGCGCATGATGCCGAACTCGGTCCGCGTCAGGTAGTACTCCGGCAACGCACAGATGCGCTCGAACAAAGCAGAGCCACGCTGATCGTAGAACCAGATCGACTCGATTCGTCGCGGCGATTCGCGCAGGCCCGCGAGGACCCTGTCGAGATGCGCTCGATCGTCGTCGCCGTCGTCCCGTCGCTTGACGGCGACGCTGTCCTGTTTCAAGGACCTGCATCCCTGGCGAGCCGCAGTCCCGAGAACTGCCAGCGCGCGTGCGGGTGGAAGAAATTACGATAGCTCGCGCGCACGTGGCCGGCTGGCGTCACGCACGAGCCGCCGCGCAGCACCAGCTGGTTGCACATGAATTTTCCGTTGTATTCGCCCAGCGCACCGGCCGCTGGACGGAATCCCGGATAGGCGGAATACGAGGATGCGGTCCACTCCCAGACGTCGCCGAACAGCTGCGCCGGAGCATCGTTGTCGCCGTCGAGGTTCGGCCGCGGATGCAGTGCGTCGGCATCCGCGAAATGGCCCGAAGCGGGTCGATCCTTCGCCGCCAGCTCCCATTCGGCTTCAGTCGGCAGGCGCGCGCCGGCCCAGCGGGCGAAAGCGTCGGCCTCGTAATAACTTAGGTGGCAGACCGGCGCGGCCGGGTCCAGCTCGCGCCGGCCGCGGAGCGTGAACTCCGTGTCGAGTCCCTCCGACCAGTACAGTGGCCGCCGCCAGCTCTCGCCTTGCGCGGTCGCCCAGCCGTCGGACAGCCAGATCCGCGGCTCATCGTAGCCCCCATCGCGTATGAACTGCCGGTACTCATCGTTGGTGACGGGCCGGTTCGCGAGTTCGAAGGCATCGAGCCAGACGTGGTGCCGGGGCGTCTCGTTGTCGAAGCAGAACCCGTTCTCCGCGAGGGCGCCGATTTCGCGCAGTCCGCCGTCAAACGACATCCACTCGAGTGGCGCGACCAGGCTGGAGCCGCGGCGACCGTCCGGGCAATCGCGCCGGTACGCAGGTTCGAGTGGATTGCGCGACAGCACATGCTTGATGTCGGTGAGCATCAGTTCCTGGTGCTGCTGCTCATGGTTGAGGCCGAGGTCGAGGATGGCGGTCGGGGCCGACCCGTCATCGAGCAGGCACTGCACATGTTCGTCCACGTGTGCCCGGTAGCGCATCACTTCGGCGAGGTCGGGCCGTGTCAGAAGGCCGCGCTCGGGACGCGCGTGGCGAGGCCCGACGGTGTCGTAGTAGGAATTGAACAGGTACTCGAAGCGAGCGTCGTAGACGCGGTAGCCTGGCTGGTGAGCCCGCAGCAGGAACTGCTCGAAGAACCAGCTGGTATGGGCCAGGTGCCACTTCGCCGGGCTGGCATCGGGCATGCTCTGCACGACGCAGTCCTCGGCGGACAATGGCGCGACGATGAGGCGGGAGGCCTCGCGAACCTGTCGATATCGCCCGGCCCGTGTCAGGTTGCTGCGATCCGGTACGGCTCGGGCAGAAATTCCTGCTTGGCCCATATCCCGGTGACTCCGGTCGGTCGCCCCAGGTGACTGTATGAAAGATCGGGCCAGAGAATGCAACCCTGACGGAGCGCAGCCGAGGTCCTGAAGCGCAAGCTGGCGCTGCTGTACCGGGAATTCCTCGAGATGGCGGAGCTGGATGCGACTTCGTCTCAGGCGCGCCACAGCACGGCTTTGCTGGTGGCATTCCGGCCGTGGATCTTCTCGCTGGTCGCCGCTCGCCGGTGCAAGGCCGGCCGGCCGGAAGGGTAGACCCCGTGCTTACGAACCTGTCAGCAGCGCGTCGGCTTCCGGTGCGGACAGGTCGCGGGCCGCGGGTTCCGTCGAACCGGAGGCCGGGACCTTGATCGTCGGGACCGTGGGCGCGTTGTCCATGTCGATGCGACCGGTCAGGCGCGCACCACTGTCGACCGCGATGGCCGCCGCGAAGACGTCCCCGCGGACGACGGCTCCCGACCGCAGGCTCACGCTCTCCAGCGCGTAAAGGTTCCCGTCGACCGAACCCTCCACGACGATCCGACGTGCGCGGATGTCACCGAGCACCCGACCCTGGGCGCCGATCGTGAGGCTCCGGGTGTGCAGGATGGATCCCTCGACCTGACCCTGGATGACCAGGTCCTCGTCGGCGACGAGGTCGCCCTTGAAGCGCAAGGTCGGGCCGAGCGTCGAGCCCTTGCTGGCTCCCGCAGGCGACGGCACCGCGGCCGGCACGCGCTCCACCGGCATTTCGATCACGGGTGCCGAAGGAGGGACCATCGGGCGCGTGCCCGACGCAATCGGTGCCGGCGGCTCGGTCATGACCTGTTCGAGGTTGACCGGCTCGGATCGTTCGCGCTTCCACATCACGGCGTCTCCTGCGCAGTCAATTGGCGGTTCCCGTGCGGATCCCGGTCGCTTCACGCGCGTGACCCGGCACGGAGCTGACCTGCGAAGTCCCGGGTTCCATCTTGATGCCGCCGTTGAAGGTCGCGCCTTCGGCGATGTTGATGACCGGCGATTCGAGGTTGCCACGCACGTTGGCCTTGGGTCGCACCGTGATCGATTTCTGGGCGTGCAGGTCGCCCTCGACGCGTCCCTCGACGATGATCACGTCCGCATTGACGCCCGCCTTGACGTGGGCTTCGGGGCCGATCGTGACTTTGGGCGCCGGCCCGATGGTGCCTTCGACCTGGCCGTGGATCACGAGGTCCTCGCCGGCGGACAACTCGCCTTTGAAGCGCAGCGTCGGGCCCAGGATCGAGGCGCGGTCGGAAGCGGGATCGTGCGAAGCGCTCATGCGATGGATTCCCCGTGTTCGCGATGATGGATGCGCGACGCTAACGCACGCGTGCGGCGCCCGACCGGGCCTGCGTCACAGATGCGATCGAGTGGTTTCTTCCGAATCTGTGACGCAATACAGCGGATGCAGGTCTCATCCTCGGGTCAGAGGGGTTGTGCAGCGGCGGCTCGCGCGGGAAGCTACGGACGCGGACTGACCGGAAGGGAGCGCACGAAGCCTGGGGCCAGCGTGGGGGAGTACGGGGGTGCACACCGATGCTCAAGATGGATCCGACCACGTTGCAAAAAGCTCTGGAACAGCTCGAGAGTGCCACTCGCGACCACGCCGAGTGGCAAGAGAACCTGCTGCGATCGATCGTCTGCGGCTTGCCCCCTGGAACCGGCGATCTCGCGGACGACGCGCACCTGCATTGCCAGTTCGGTCGCTGGTATTACGAACGCGCCCCCGCGGATCTGTGGGGGCAGCCGGCATTCGCGGCAATCGGGCCGGAGCACGAGAACCTGCACCGGATCGCGGCGCGGTTGCTGCAGGAGTTCGCGGCCGGCACGCCCGTCGCGCGTGACCGTTACGAGGCGCTGGTCGAGCGCAGTGCGCGCTTGCGCGAGGCGATCGATTCGCTGCGGCACGAGATCCAGGGTGCATTGCGGAACCTCGATCCGCTGACCGGAGCCTCCGGGCGGGCCGGAATGCTGCCGGACCTGCGCCAGTGGCTCGAGCTCGCGAAGCGCGGCGTCCAGCCGTGCTGCCTCGCATTCATGGATCTCGACCACTTCAAGCAGGTCAACGATCAGCACGGGCACCAGGTGGGCGACCAGGTCCTGAAGGACGTGGTGCGGCACCTCAACCAGCACCTCCGCCCTTACGACAAGGTGTATCGCTACGGCGGCGATGAGTTCCTGATCGCGCTGCCGGGGGCTGACCTCGCCATTGGCCAGGCGGTGATCAAGCGCGTCCGCGAAGAGTTCGCTCGACGCCCGTCGGTTGCGGGTCAGGGTGGCGTCGCGCTCCCGGTATCCGCGTCGTTCGGGCTCGCGTTGCTGGATCCCGAGATCCGCGTCGAAGAAGCCATCGAGCGTGCCGACCAGGCCTTGCTGCTCGCCAAGGCCGCCGGGCGCAACAGTGCCATCAGCTGGGATTCGACGGTCACGACCGGCACGCGCCTGCCGCGACTGCAGATCGATGACCCCGCGCTGCTGGCGAACCTCGGTCTCGATCGCTAAAAAGGGTCGCCGCGGCTATCTTATGGCGGCTCGGTCGATCGACCGGCTCACAGGCAGGTAGTCGCTGGTGAAACGAAGATCGCTCCTCAAGGCCGCCGTCCTCGGCGGCGGCGCGGCGCTGGGCGCCCCAGCCATTGCGAAGGGCCGGCTGGAGTGGCGCATGGTGACGAGCTGGCCGAAGGGCCTGCCGGGACTCGGGGCCGGCGCGGAGCGTCTGGCGGCCAACATCACGGCGATGAGCGGCGGCCGGCTCACGATCAAGGTCTACGCTGCGGGTGAGCTGGTGCCGGCGTTGGAATGCTTCGGCGCCGTCGCCAACGGCACGGCGCAACTCGGCCACGACGCGGCCTACTATCACACCGGCAAGTCGGAAGGTGCGCCGTTTTTCACGACCTTTCCTTTCGGTTTCACGACGGCTGAGCTGGATGCCTGGATCAAGTTCGGCAACGGCCAGAACCTGTGGGACGAGCTGTACGCCCCGTTCGGCATTCGCGCGTTCCACGCCGGCAGCACCGGCACGCAGATGCTCGGCTGGTTCCGCAAGGAGATCCGTTCGCTCGAGGACCTGAAGGGGCTCAAGTTCCGTGCCCCGGGCACCCAGGGCCGCGTGCTCGCCAAGCTCGGCGTGACGCCGGTGACGCTGCCCGGCGGCGAGATTTTCCCGGCGCTGCAGTCGGGAGCGATCGATGCAGCCGAGTGGATCGGCCCGTACAACGACCTCGCCCTGGGGTTCTATCAGGTGTGCAGGTACTACTACGCGCCGGGCTACCACGAGCCGGGCCCCAACCTGCAGCTGATGATCAACGAGCGGGCGTGGCAATCGCTGACGCCCGACCTGCAGGCAATCGTCCGCACGGCTGCGGATGCGGCGACGCGCGACATGCTCGCCGAGTACAACGCGCGCTCCGGTCCGGCGCTGCGCACGCTGGTGAAGGACCACGGCGTGATCGTGCGGCCGTTCCCGGAAGACGCGCTGGTCGCCTGCGGCGAGAAGTCCAACGAGGTGCTGAACGAGATCTACGCGACGGACCGCTCGCCCAACCGCATCGTGCAGCGGATCATCGAGGACTTCCTCGCGTTCCGGAAGGAAATCATCCCGTGGACGCGCATCGGCGAGCAGGCGTACCTCAACGCGCGGCGGCTGCCGTTCGAGTTCAAGCTGAAAAAATAGGGGACATTCACCGAATTTCCCGACCGGGAAATTCGGTGAATGTCCCCTATTTTTTGAATGTCCCCTATTTTTCCGGCACCAGGAGTTCGAACTCGTCGCGATAGGGCGGATTGCGTCCGGGTGTCGGATCCTCGAGCAGGTCGCCGAAGTCGTCGGCCACCGGTGAGCCGGCTGGCGACGTGGCGGCGCCTTCCTGCTCGGCAGCGGAGACCGGTTGCATCCCCGTTTCCGCGCCGTAAAGCCTCGCCGGCAGGCTGGTCGCCAGGTTCGGGAACAACGCCACCAGCGTGATGCCGACCAGCTGCAGCCCCACGAAGGGCACGACTCCCTTGTAGATGTCGACCGTGCGCACCAGTGCGCTCGCCGCGCCGCGCAGGTAGAACAGCGCGAAGCCGAACGGCGGCGTCAGGAAGCTGGCCTGCAGGTTCACGCCGATCATGACACCGAGCCAGATCGGGTCGACCCCCAGCTTGATCAGCGCCGGAGCCGTGATCGGCACGACGATGAAGATGATCTCGAACGTGTCGAGGAAGAAGCCGAGCACGAAGATCACGATCATCACGGCGAGCACGGCCATGAAGATTCCGCCGGGCAGGGCGCCGAGCGCATCGTGCACCAGGTTCTCGCCGCCCAGCCCGCGGAAGACCAGGCTGAACACGCTGGCGCCGAGCAGGATCACGAAGATCATCGACGTGATGCCGAGCGTCGTGCGCATGACCTCGCGCAGCAGTTGCAGGTTGAAGCGTCCCTTGGCGGCCGCCAGCAGCATCGCACCGACCGCGCCGACCGAGGCCGACTCGGTCGCCGTCGCGATGCCGCCGAGGATCGAGCCGAGGACCGCCAGCATCAGCAGCAGGGGCGGCACCAGCGCGCCGAGCACCCGGCCTGCGAGGCCGGCCCGCTGCACGTCGCTCATCTCGAGCGGGGGGCACGAGCGAGGGTCGAAGATCGATTTGAAGAGAATCCAGCCGAGGTACAGGCCCACCAGCAGCAGCCCGGGGAGCAGCGCGCCCGCGAACAACTGGCCGACCGAGATCGGTTGCGGCGCAAGGTTGCCGAGTTCGAGCTGCGCCTGCTGGTTCGCGCCCTGCAGGATGTCGCCGACGAAGATCAGCACCGTGGATGGCGGGATGATCTGCCCGAGCGTGCCTGCGGCGCAGATCGTGCCGCTCGCGAGCTTCGGGTCGTAGCCAGCGCGCATCATCGCCGGTAGCGACAGCAGGCCCATCGTCACCACGGTGGCGCCGACGATGCCGGTCGAGGCCGCGAGCAGCGCGCCGACGATGACGACCGAATAGCCGAGCCCGCCGCGCAGCGTGCCGAACAGCTCGCCCATGGTCGTGAGCAGCGCCTCGGCGATCTTCGAGCGCTCGAGCATCGCGCCCATGAAGACGAACAGCGGCACCGCGACCAGCGTCTCGTTGGTCATCGTTCCGACGTAGCGTCCGACGAGGGCGGAAAGGATGGTCGGGTCGAAGACACCCAGCAGCATCCCGAGCCCGGCAAAGATCAGCGCGATGCCGGCGAGCGTGAAGGCCACGGGATAGCCCGCGAGCACCGCGGCGATCGTCGCCACGAACATGGTCACCGACATGATCTCGCCGATCAGCACGCTGCTCATCGGTCCGCGTCTCCGTGACCGGCGAGGAACAGTCCGCGCCGCACGATCAGCGCGAGGCCCTGCACGAACAGCACCAGGCAGAACGCCCAGAGCAGCGACTTGAGCAAGTAGACCGCCGGCAGGCCGCCCGCGGTACCGGACGCCTCGCGGATGCTCCAGGACGAGAGCACGAACGGTGCGGAGGTGATCGCCACGACCGCGAGCCAGGGGAACAGGAAGACGAGCGTGCCCAGGATGTCGACCCACGCCTTGCCGCGCGGCTTCAGTCGCCCGTAGAGCACGTCGACGTTGACGTGTCCGCGATGCAGCATCGTGTAGCCGGCCCCGGCCATGAACACCGCGGCGTGCTGCCAGACGTAGAGCTCCTGCATCCAGGGGAACCCGATGCCGAACGCGTAACGAAGCACGACCACGGCGAAGCAAGTGAGCACGCAACCGAGCGTCAGCCACGCTGCCGTGCGGCCGATCCAGTCGTTGAGCGCATCGACGCGCCGGACGAATCCCCGGAGCGCCTTCATCGATCGAACCGTGCGGCAGACAGGAAGCCGATCGGCAGCTCCGTCCGGCCCTGCAGTGCGAGATCGACGAGTGCGTCGCCCAGCGCGGGCGCGAGCTTGAAACCGTGTCCCGACAGGCCCGCCGCGAAATGCGTGCGCCTGGAGGCGCGAAGGGTGCCGACGAGAAAATGCCCGTCCGGCGACATCGTGTAGAGGCAGGTGGTGGCCGTGACCGGCGCGCCGGCCAGCCCCGGTGCGATGGAGCGACAAGTTTCGAGCAGTCGATCGACGTCGGCGCTGGCGATCGGCGCCGCGCCCAGGTCTGGGTCGACGACGACAGTCGAGCCGTGGAACGCAACCTTCGGGTAGCGCGACGGTGACGGGCTGCCATCGGCGCCTGCCGGCGCTGCAGGATCCGGCGCGAGGCCGTAGATCGCAGGCTGGCCAGGTCCGCGGTCGAACAGCCAGCACGGCATCGTCGACGCATCGATGTCCTCAGCCGGCGCGATCCAGGCCTGCACCTGGCGCGTCACCTCGAGCAGCGGCGCGAGTTCCGGAATCAGCCGTGACGTCCACGCGCCGGCCGCGATGATCACCGCATCGGCACGTTCGCGACCCTGGTCCGTTTCGACCGAGACGCCCGTCGCATCCTCGACGATGCTCCGTACGCAGCTCGTCGTGCGCAACTCGGCGCCTCGGGTGAGCGCGATCCGGACCGAGGCGTGCACGGTTGCCTCGGGACGCACGATGCCGGCGTCGAACTCGAACGCGCCGATCGCACTCTCTGCAAACGAGAACAACGGGAACCGGGCCCGCAACGCTGGGGCGTCGAGCGAATCGAGCGGCAGGCCCCACTGCTTTGCAGATGCCAGCGTCTCCCGCACGACCGCCGAATCGTCCCGCCCCGCGACCAGCATGCCGCAGCGGTGCAACAGGGTCGCACCCGACTCGCGCTCAAGGGATTCGAAACGCGCCGTCGAATGCCGGAGCAGCGGCACGTAGTCCGGATGCTCGAAATACGCGTGGCGGAAGATGCGCGAATGCCCGTGGCTCGAGCCACGCGCATGTGCTGGCGCAAGCCGCTCGATGCCGAGCACGCGCGCGCCGGCCTCGCTGGCCGCGCGCAGCGCCGCACTGCCTACGGCGCCCGCACCGACGACGATGATGTCCCACTTGCCCCCGGCCTCGGGCATCACTGCGTGGCGATGCTGTAGACAAAAGAAGCCTTCGGTGCGCGCAACCACCGCTGCTGGATCTCGGCGCGCCGCGCCGCCCAGGCCGTGTCATCGGAGATCCACTGGTCCCGCGTCTTTTCGGCCAGCGCCCGGTCACCGCGCGCCTTGATGCCCAGCACGATCCGGGCGAGTTCGTCCTGCGTCGGCTTCCACTTCGCGATGTCCACGTCGAAGCAGCCGACGTCCGTGTCGTTGGCGGCTTTCTGGTCGGGCTTCCAGGGCAGCACGCCGTTCGCGTTGAAGAACCCCATCTGGATCGCGGCGAGCTGCGAGTAGGGCTTCGGCTTCCCGTCGGCCGTGACCATGCCCTGCGCGATGTGGCCGAACGCCCAGATCACGTCGCGGATGTGCGTCCGCTCGGCGTCCGCGGCGTCGAGCAATCCGCGCTCGACGAGCCAGTCCGCGAAATAGAGTCCCGCGGTCTGCGACTTCAGTTCCTCGAGCGTCGAGGCGAGCGGTCCGCCGAACAGCTGGTCGTCCGTCTTGCCGTCGACGCGATACTCGTGCGCGGGCCCCAGGTTGTGCGACGCCTCGTGCAGCACCGTGGACAGCGTCAGGTGCCGCGGCGCCGGGTCGAACCGATCCATCGTGGCCTTGCAGAGCAACGATGCAGCCTGCTGGCGCAGCGTCGCCTCGCTGTCGGGATCGGTGTAGAGGTTGGTCATCGCCACCGTGCGCCCGCCGGACTCCGCGACCGGGCCCCAGTTCGGCAGCGATTGCCCGACGGTCGCGCCGAGCGCGGAGCGGCTGTCGCCGGCATTGATCACGATGTCGATGAAGTCCGGCAGCTCGAACCCGACGTTGCGCGCCCGGTACGGCGGTCCGGCCAGCCGGGCGAGCGCCGCTTCCATGTCGGCCTTCACCGGATCGAGCTTCTTCTGCCAAACCAGCGATTCCTGGTTGATGCGTGCGAAGGTCATGTGGAACCCGGCCTTGCGCGAGCACGGCTCGAAATAGACCTCGTCGGGCCCGACGCGCAGATACCACCTGGAGTTCGTCGCCGTCATCGCCTTCCAGGCGGCGTCCGCCTTGAACCAGCTGCCGTCGAGGAAAGCCTTTGCGGCCGCTTCGAGGTAGGTCTTGAAGGCCGCCTCGGACGCGTCGCCGTCGAGCACGCGAGCGGCGGCGAGCAGTTCCTTGCTGGCAGCCCGCATGTCGTCGGCGAAGGCCACTTCGTAGGGCACGGCAACGAGTTCGTCGGTCGCCGCCTTGCCATCCGCACGGCCGTCGTCCTTGTGGCGCACCACGACGAACGGTTTCATCAGTACCTCTGCATCCGGACGTGTTTCGAGCACCTCGCAGAACTTCGGGTCGGCCTGGATCGAAGCGGGGTAGATGCCCGAGATCCGCTGCGGCCGCTCGGCGAGTGCATTGCACGCCGGGTTCGTCTCGGTGCGCGGCGCTTGGCAGAACGGGCCCTGGTTGCGGAAGAACAGCGCCCGCGACGCGGTGTCGTCGGCGGGGATCCGCTGGTCGAGACCGAGCGCGCCGTTCTGCCGCGCGTAGAGCCGCTCGATGAGGCGCGCGACCTTTTCGAGGTGTGCCGCGAGCCGCTGGTCGCGCGGGTCCAGCAGGATGGTCTGCACGAGCGTCGGCCGACCCTGCGCGAGCTCGTCGAGCACCACTTCGCGCCGCAGCCGTTCGTCGGCGCCGAGCCCGGCCAGCGAGGGGCGCCGGCGCAGCTTGTCGTAGACCGCGTCGAAGTGAGGCGTGAACGCGCCGTCCTTGACGAATCGCGTGCGGTCCCCGTCGCCGAGGCCCCAGAGGATCGCGAGTTCCGTCGGCTCGATCGCCCCGTTGCGATTGGCATCGCTGATCCAGAACAGCGGTTCCGCCCACTCCACCGCGCGTCGGTTGAATTCGAGGCGCTCGATCGCTGCGTAGCGGCCTGGTGCAGGCGACTGCGCATGCGAGGTCGGGACGGCCAGCAGGCCCAGGAAGATGATCAGGGTCAGGTGACGCATGCGTGTCTCCAGGATCAAGAGTCGGATGCCGGAACGGTTGCACGCAGTATAGTGCGGCTCTGTCGCCAGGCGACCGAATGGAACCAGGAGTCGGTGGATGGGGGTTGAGACGGGACTGATGGGGCACGCAACGCGGGCGTTCGTCCGGATCGTCGCGACGGTCGTCGTCGCCCACGCGATCGCCACGGCCATCCGCTTCGGTCTCGTCGAGCGCGACGACCTCGGTTCGATCTGCCAGTCCGTGGCATCGCCGTGGTGGTGCGACCTGCGCATGCTGGTCATCCGTGGCTTCCTCGACGACGTCTACGGGCGCGCGAGCCTGGTCCTCGCGGCGCTTGCGATCTGGCGGCGGTCAGCGGTCGCGGCCACGCTCGCCGTCGCGATCGGCACCTTCGGCATGGTGCTTTACAGCTTCACGTGGTCCGGCATCGGGCTGCTCGGGGGCGCCCTGGTGCTGGCGCGACTGCAGGGCCAGTGGCAGCAGCACGCCCAGTCCGAGCAGCACGCTGGTTAGGCCCCAGCCAATCGACCGGCCGTTCTGGAAGCGCTCGAGCAACGGGATGAGCACGCCGGCCATGACGAGCCAGGCCGCGAGCACGACCTCGTCGGTCGCGCGTCGTGAGCGCAGGCTCGAGGCGCGACCTTGCGTGTCCAGGATCGCGGTGATCGCGATGCCGAGCGCGGCGGGCAGGAACAGCCAGACCGGAAAGTCCCGGTGTCGTCCGGTGAAGACCAGGCCGAGGCACACGTAGGCGCTGCACAGCAGCAGCAGCAGGACCAGCCAGCGCGGCAGCGGATCGCGGGTCGCGCGTGCCGAGGCCAGTGCGAGGATTGCGAGCCCGAAGGCCAGCCAGCCGGCCGCCGTGACGGCCAGTGTGGCGGCCCAGTCGAGCGGCGCGACATTTCCGGCCTCGAGGTACAGCCACTGGCGCGCGCCGATGGCGACCAGCAATGCAGCTGCGCCGGCCAAGGCGAGGCTGCGGCGCACGCGCAGGGCGCCACCGCCGAACCAACCGGCGAAAAAGCCAACGGCAGTGCCAGCCAACGCGATCGCTACGACGGCGCGGCCTTGTGGCACTTCGGCGACCGGTCCGAGCCACGGAAATTTCTCGCGCCGCTGGCTGTCGTAGAGCCCCCAGTATCCGCCCACCGTACCCTCGGGCGCGCGCTTCCACGGTTGGTCGAACGCTTCGATCAGGTTGTAGTCGATGCCGCGACGCTCGGCGAGCGTGGTGAATCCACGCAGGTAACGCGCCTGGTTGACGCGACCGGGCTCGATGGCGCCACGCGGTCGTCCGGCGCTCGGCCAGCCCGTTTCGCCGATCAGCACGTCTTTACCCGGGAAACTGCGCTGCATGTCGGCATACAGGGCGTCCACGTAAGGGATCACCGCGTCGATGCCCACCGGATCGTCGTCCCAGTACGGGATGATGTGCACGGTGACGAACGAGACCGCCTGCGCCAGTGCACGATGCTTGACCCAGAAGCCCCAGACGTCGGCATAGGTCACGGGCATGCCGGTCGCGGCCCCGACGCGGCGAATCAGCACCGCCAGTTGCTCCGGGGTCAGTTCGTGGCGCAGCAGCACTTCGTTGCCGACCACGATGGCGCGAATGGTGTCGCGGTGGCGCAGCGCCGTGTCGATCACGAGCGCGACCTCGCGCTCGTTGTGCTGCGCATCGCCGCCGATCCAGGCCCCGAGCAGCACCTCGAGCCCGAGTTCACGCGCGATGGCCGGCACCTGGTCGAAGCCATCGGCCACCGTGTACGTGCGCACGCAATCCGTCCGTTGCGCGAGCAAGGCCAGGTCGCGATGCAGTTGCTCGCGCGTCACGCCGCGCGGATTGCGCGTGCCCGCAGCCGAGGGTGCATACGAGATGCAGTGCAGGCGACCGGTCGTGCCGTCGGCAATCGGCACGGGTTGCGCATCGAGCCACCAGCCACCGAGCAGGGCCAGCGCGGTGCCGACGACGACAACGGCGAGCCAGCCCGCCGGCGACGACAACAGGCGAGGCTGCGGCACTAGCGGGCCTTGACGGTCGCGAGCGCCTCCTCGGTGGCTGCGAGCAGCGCGGCGGGACCGACCGGCGCGCCGGTCGCGCGCTCCATCCAGAGGTCCGGCGTGAGCCTTCCCTGGCGGCTCATCCGCTCGAACTCGCCGCCCAGGTCGCCCTTGCGCCGCACCTGCTGCTTGATCTGCAGCGCGATCATGACGCCGATCGGGTAATCGGGCAGGTAGAGGCCCGACGAGATCATGTGCGAATAGACCGCGAGCAGCACGACGTCGCGCCGGCCGAACACCTTGGCGAAGTACTCGTTCCAGACATCGCGGGCGATCTGCAGCGTCGCCTCGCGCAGCTCGGCCGGCGTCGCCTCCGGGTGCGCGTACATCCAGCGCCAGACGCGCATGTCCACCAGCGCCACGGCCGAGATCTCGAGCGCGCCCCAGAAATCATCCAGCACGCCGTAGGCGTCGGTCATCGCGTCGGGCTTCGAGAGGCCGAGCAGCTCGAGGTCGCGATCCTGGAACACGAACGCGAGCGCCTCCGTGAACGCGGTGTTCGGCACGCCGTTCAGGCCGTGGAACGGCACGTCGTAGAGCGAGAAGGTCTGCTCGACGTTGTGGCCGAGCTCGTGGACCGCGATGTTGTAACCCTTGTAGTCCATGCCATCCTTGCCGACGCGCGTGCGCAGGCGTGCCTTGTCGCCGCGCCGTGCCGCACCCCAGGCGTGGCCTGCGCCACGCGCCGGATCGACGGCGATGCGTTCGGACAGGTACTTCGCGCGCTCCGGCGTGAAGCCGAGCCCGGTCAGGATGTTCGGCAGGTCTGCGGCGAACGCGTCCGCGGTTGGGTACTTGCGCCGCGTGATCTCGTCGAGCTGCGCCTCGGTATAGGTGCCGCGCGGCCGGAAGCCGTTGTACCAGATGTCGAACGGCTCGAGCGGCCGTCCCAGCCGCGACTCGATCAGTGCGGCGACGCGTGGCATCAGCGGCGAAGAAAGCACCTCGACGAGCATCTTCTCGACGCGGGCTTCGGGCAGCTCGCGGTCCTCCTCGAAACGGCGCGCGATGTGGCTCGGCGCCGCAGGCGAATACGGGTCGGCGAGCCGGGTAGCGCGGTAGATGTCGAGCAGCTTCGCGTAGCGGGTGTCGGTCTCGCGGTCGGCCGTGACGGCGCCCTGCGGCTGCGGCCGGTCGCTGTCCTGGGCCGCCGCCGGCGCCACCGTGTTCGCGCGCGGTGCCCAGTCGACGTGCGGATTGTCGATGACGGCTGCGGGGATCGTCTGCGTGACGATCCGCTCCATCACCTCCGCGATCATGCGCTGGCGGGGCAGGCCGGCCGGATCCGAGTACTGGGCCTTCAATTCGTCGCGCAGGTTCCAGTGCGTGATCAGCCGCTGGCCGGCCGGGAACAGCCGTTCACCGCGCTCGTCGAGCAGGTGATGCATCCAGATGTTGTACGAGGCGATGTAGCTGTCGGCAGCGGAATAGGCGGTCGCGATCTGCTGCGACACGGCGGCCGGGATGCGCTTCGCGTAGCGATCGGCGAGGCGGGCCTCGGCCCATTGCTGCGGCGTCCAGTTCGGCCCATCGCGCAACTTCTCGTCGAGCGTCGCGAGCGGGAAATTGAGCAACACGACGAACGCGATCTTGTTGGCGAAAAAATCATCGTTGACGTGTGCAAACGGGTCGTAGCCTGCGAACAGTTCGTCGTAGGGCTCGACGGGCCCGAGGTCGAGGTCGGTCTGCCAGCGGAACGCGAGCAGCATGCCGAGCAGCGAGCCGTCCATCTGCTCGTGCAGCCCGTCGAGGCGGCGGAACATCGCATCGCGTCGCGCCTCGTCCGGGGCGAAATGCTGCTGCACGAACGACTCGAACGCGGCGGCATCGCCGTCTTCCTCGCGCCACAGTTTCGCGACCTGCCGGACGCCGCGCTCGGCGCGCGGCCTCGCAGCCTCACCGTGCGCGGCGACGAGTGCGGCAATGGACCGCTGTGCCGCAGGCTCGAGCCCGGCGGGACCGTGGGCCTCCGCGGCCGAAGCCGCCGGGACGGCAAGCACGATGGACGCGAGCAGCAAGGCAGTGAAACGCAACGTCATGTCGGACACCAGATAGCGGCGGGCGGGACACGGAGGATACCCGGGCTGCCGCGGCAGGCAACCCTGGCGGGGTCATCCGGGCGCCGGCGGCGCCGCTAGTTCGCGACCCAGCCCGCGATGCGGTCGATGGCCTCGAGCGTCTGCGGACAGTATCGGCGCAGGAACGCGCCGTCGACCCGTTCGCCGGCTGCGGCGGCCGATGATCCGTGCCTGCGGCGCATAGGACACCCAAGACGGGCTCGGCACCAGCAGCTCGCCAGCGTAGGCAAGCTGGGTCAGGAAGATCAGCTCCTTCGATCCCGGGCCGACCAGCACCTGTCGCCGCGCGCGCTCGAGGCCGTGACTCCGGTGCAGGAACTCGGTCACCATCTCGCGCAACGGCCGCAGGCCGCGCACGGGCAGGTAGTCTTTTTCCGCGGCGGCCTCGCGCAGTGCCTCGACGACACACTGGGGTACCGGGAACGGCGACTGGCCGAGGATGTTTGGACTGAGGTGGGCGAGGACAGCAGCGAAGCAGGCATCGTGCGCTCGATCACCTCAGCTCATGTGCAGGCCGCCGTTCAGGGAGAAATCCGCGCCCGTGGCGAATCCCGATTCGTCTGAGGCGAGCCAGGCGACGATCGACGCGATCTCCTCGGGGGTGCCGAGCCGCTTCACCGGAATCGTCGCGATGATCTTCTCCAGCGCCTCCGGCTTGACGGCCCGGACCATGTCGGTGCCGATGTAACCCGGCGAGACGGTGTTGACGGTGACGCCCTTCGACGCGAGTTCCTGCGCAAGTGCCATCGTGAAGCCGTGGATGCCGGCCTTGGCGGTCGAGTAGTTGGTCTGCCCGAACTGGCCCTTCTGGCCGTTCACCGAGGAAATGTTGATGATGCGGCCCCAGCCCTTCTCGAGCATGTCGTCGATGACCTGCTTGGTGACGTGGAACAGGCTGTTGAGGTTGGTCTCGATGACCTCGTGC